>Ga0066842_10000221_pt1 | contig 15223 bp, 14 predicted proteins | sample ETNtaG_19_FD_67289 | JGI IMG/M metagenome (GOLD analysis project Ga0066842, IMG submission 67289) | Marine microbial and viral communities from oxygen minimum zone, Eastern Pacific Ocean - ETNP201302PF86A | ecosystem: Environmental > Aquatic > Marine > Oceanic | place: Pacific Ocean: Eastern...
TACCAAGCAACCAGGTCGATTCACCGGTGGTAGTGAGAGTCTTACGGTGCGAATTGCCAAGACTATCAAAAGAAGGGTCGTTATTAGGCCGCACTCAGATATTCTAGCTGACGATGCTGCAGTTCATGATGCAGTTAATCGAATCATACCTCCAGAGGCAAAGGTGAGGAACACATGGTTGGATCCTGCATTATCGGAGGTCATACTGGAATGTGACGACCCATCTTCAGCAGTCGGACCAAAGGGTGCCCACATCAATGCCCTGAGGGATGAGATTGGTTGGCTGGTTAAGGTCGAGCGTGCCCCCGCAAGGGAAAGTCGCACTCAACACGACATTCGTCGATACCGAAAGGAACTGGCTGATGAGCGTAAATCACTCTTGAAGAAATTTGGAACAAGGATTTACCGGCCACAACGACCTGGTGAATCGTGGGTCCGCGTGTCTGCCTTGGGCTCATATCGAGAGGTCGGCAGAGCGATGCACCTTGTCACTACCAATGAGTCGAAGGTTCTCGTTGATGTTGGTGCCAAGCCAACAAATAACCAAAATGAGGTTCAACCATTCTTCGCAGCCCCCGAACTCCTTCCTCTTGACAATTTGGATGCTGTAGTTATCACCCATGCTCACGTGGATCACATAGGGATGCTCCCTGTTCTATTCAGGTATGGTTACAAGGGTCCTGTATACTGTACACCGCCTACTCGTGATTTGATGACTCTACTACAGATTGATTACATCAAAGTCTCACAAGCGGAGGGAAATGAACCACCATACTCCAAGGCCGATATACAAGAGTGCATTAAGCACGTAGTAGATGTAAACTGGGGTGACAAGACAGATATCGCACCTGATGTCAAGATGACGATGGAGAATGCTGGGCACATACTCGGTTCGTCAAGCGTTTACATGCAGATTGGTGAAGGCAAGTCAGAACACAGGCTTCTTTTCTCAGGTGATATCAAGTATGAAAAATCGTGGCTTTTCGATGCGGCAACAGTTCGCTTCCCAAAGGTGGATACCCTGGTAATTGAATCCACTTACGGAAGCCCTCAGAGCATCCAACCAACTAGACAGCAGGCTAGCCAGGAGTTACAGGATCTTGTCACGGACACATTGAACAGAAAGGGCAAGATTTTCTGCCCAGTTTTTGCAGTGGGTAGATCCCAAGAGGTGATGTTAGCTATTGACGAGCTCTTCAAGTCCGGCAGAGTCCCACCAGTGACAGTTTGGCTCGATGGGATGATTACCGAGGCAAGTGCCATCCATTCCAGCCATCCAAATTTCTTGAACAGAGAGCTGAAGAAGAGTATGCTTAGGGGGGGAGACCAGAACCCATTCAACTCCTCCTGGTTCAAGCAAGTAGACTCACGCGAGTTGCGAGAGTCCATCCTACTAGATCCGAGCCCTTGCATAGTGCTTGCCACCAGTGGCATGATGACTGGTGGCCCCATCATCGAGTATCTCAAGCACTGGGCACCTGAGCCAGGGAATACACTTTGCTTCGTGGGCTACCAGGCTTCCGGGACACTGGGGAGAAGACTTCAGGAGGGGCACTCGCATGTACCTTTGATGGACAAGGGGCAGACATTAATGCTGGATGTAAAATGCAACATGGTAATCATCGATGGCTTCAGTGGACACTCGGATAGGAATCAATTGATGGATTATGTTTCTGCATTGAATCCAACCCCAAGAAAAATTATCTGCCATCATGGCGATCCACAGACTTGTAATGCTTTCAGAATGGGCTTACGTGAGCGGTTCAAGGTACAGACGTACGCCCCTGCAAATCTTGAGACACTACGTCTGTCATGAATCACAGAACCGGTACATCGAATCCCGCCTCCGAAGGATCGCCAATAGTATTGTTCTGTTCCAAATCATGTTCTTCTGGCCATTCGACAATCTCAGAAGTCCGATTATTGCTGCCGTTTCTAGTGGTTACTGCAAAACCTGCAGGAACGGGTGCTAGTAGGAGCATAGCCCATGCCTCGGCCGTAATCGTTCTTTCTCCAATCATGATTGCCAACGAGATTACCACTAGCATCAAGGAGGAAACAAGAGCCAGCCATCTCACCGTCTCCATAATCAATACCCTTAGAGGGCCATAGATGTTCATCTTTGCCACGACAAAGTGATGAACCTGCTTGATTGAGAATATACGTGAGCGGCGAATGGCAATTACGAAGATGCGAGTGCGGACACACGTTCGGTTGCAATGCCGCGAACTCGGCGTCGTGCACCAGGTGCGGTTCATTGAGATCCACCCCCATCTCCAATTTTGAAGATTCACGTCAGCTTGCAGTTGCAGTATCCAATGCAAACCTTCCCAGGGAAATCTCACAAGATATCAAAAATAGGATAATGTTGAAGGATAAAATGTCGGTCTATAGTGCCCAAAAAACTGGAAATCTCCGTTCGAAATCAATTCAATCAATGCACGATGCAACTGATCACCACGGCATTCTGACTATTGCATCACTTGAGAGGGAACTGTCTAGGAAAGGAATTTCCGAACCATCTTCCGAACATCTCATTGGACAAGCTGAGATGGAAGGAATCCTCCTTCGGCACGACGACGACTCGTGGTCATGGCTCCAGCAAAGTTCATGACGATTCGTCGTCCGCATTAATTTCCTAGGGGCCTGTGGGTTAGTCTGGTCTATGCTTGTTGCTTTGGGAGCAATAGACCCTGGTTCGAATCCAGGCAGGCCCACCACTTCGTTGCTATGCATCCGCAGCAGCACAACGGACCTCGCTACGTTCAAGCGAACACCCCCTCTAGAGTTACGTGTCATTGCTCGAGTATGGCGTGGAAGCTCCACCCAAGTTGCAGCTCGTTTCCCATCTCATTTTTGCAATCGGAGCAATTGGTCTAGGATATCTGTACTGGGGCATTAGTGGGGCGATAGGCGGCTATATCATCGAAAGAGTCGTCTCCAAGGTTATCTGGCTCCCGTACGATAATGATTTCTTTCAAGAAGAGTGAAAGACAATTATGTATCCATTGTTGACGCAAAAACACCAGATTGCAAGGCAATGTTTCTAACCCGTGTCAATTTACAATAGATATGAATCAGCGGAGCGGGTCTATAGGCATAGGAGCGATGATAATTTTCATCGCTTTGATTCTTGTCGCCGCCGTGGCATCTACTGTGATAATCAATACTGTCGAGGATCTTCAACAGGTTAGCGAGAGTACCGGTGATGATGCAAGGAGGGGGTTGAACGACAGGGTGCGTGTCAACTCTGCATATCTCACATTTGATGGCGCTGCCGATTGTGAGGCCACATTGTTTCAGCATAATGGATTCGCTGGATGGTCAGCCACATACCCTGTCGGCGACTATGCAGGAAACGACTTCCTCGACCCAGATGATGATGGGGTTAACGAAGCAGTTAGCAACGATGCCACTGCGATAAAGGTCGACGATGGGTGTGAGATTATTATGTATGATGGACCCGACTTCAGCGGATGGTCTGCGCGGCTTGGAGGTGGCGATCATAGCTTGGCAGACATCGAAGCAAACGCCAGACCAGCTAATTGTGGAGGGGGTGGTTGCAATGACCAAATTTCCTCGATCAAGGTACTGGGATTTGAATTACTGCTGGCTATGCAATTGGCCCCCGGATCATATCCGATAGAGGCCCAGGATATATTTTGGACAACTACGTGTACTGGTGAAACCTCTGCATTAATCGACACAGAGGATATTGTACTCTCTGGGTCCACTCTCATGGATGGGAAAAATACGGAGGGCATAGAGACTAACTTCGTCTCAGGCGAGGAACTTGATGTGGGCATGTTATTCATGGTCGAGGCTACTCTCTCACAGTGCTCACCTGAGATTGGCGACAAAATCACATTAGTGATCCATGTTGATGGGGGTGCTTCTTCGTACTACTCCCTAACAGTAAGAACCCTTGACAAGGGCTCAGATCTAATGTTCAATTAGTGTTGAGTTCACGGATTCTACTTATCGCACTAATGTCAAACTTCGATACTGCTGATGCCAATGCTTCATCCAAAGTGAACCACTTTCCCTCTTCAATTTCTCCATACTTGGGATGTATTTCCTGTCCTTCAAGATCTGTAAAACATGAATAGGTGAAAGATAACCAGTTAATGCCCTCTTCATTGAATATCTCGTTCTGAATTATAGCGCCATCGCCACCTGGATGCACTGGGCCACATTCTCCATTTGGGTCTGAAATGACAATTCTGATTCCCAACTCTTCCCTAGCTTCTCTAACAGCAGCATCTCTTGGGTGTTCTCCGTAATCAACAAATCCCCCAGGCAAAGTCCAGCATCCGTTGAAGAATCCTCGTGACGACTTCGCCATCAGAACTTCGTCTTTTGAGTTCAAAACAACTACTTTGCTAACGACCCTATGAAGAGTCCTATAGACTGACTCCCTAACTATTGGGTCTACTGAATTATCACTAATTACCGAGTCTTTCCATGCCCAATCTTCTGGCCATGGGATTTCTGGGGTGCCATATGTTACTTTGTAGTCGGTTTTGCCCAGTCTAATTCTATTTGTTCTCCTAAATATCCATGCAATTCCCATATGTTCTACTTCTTCTAATGTCGGAAACCTGATGGTCTGCTCTTTGAGCCCTTTCTCGAGACGCCCCATTATGGGTTTGATGGGGCCATTGCCCAGATTGTCTACAAGCAGCAATTTCCCGTCGTGCTCTAGATGAATATATTCGATAGTCAATAGACCACCCATATCTCATATCAATATCCGAGAATAGAACTCAGCTGTTCTTTGTAGAATGATCCTGATCCTTGTAGGCTTTCTAGTTCATGATCCTCTAAATCTAATTCAATTATTCTTTCTACTCCGTCTTTGCCCAACACCACTGGGACTCCGATATATATGTCACTCATCCCATATTCGCCGTTGAGATATGTGCTACAAGGAAGGACTCGCTTTCGATCATCAAGAATTGCTTCTGCCATGATTGCTGCGGCACTTCCCGGCGCATAGAAAGCACTCCCCCTCTCGAGTAATTTTACGATCTCCCCCCCGCCACTGGCAGTTCTCTCACAAATAGCTTGGATTTCGTCCACCCCAAGTAGCTGTGTTACTGGAATGCCATTAACAGTAGTATACCTGGGAAGGGGCACCATTGTATCTCCATGGCCACCAAGAACCATTGCCTGAACATCTTCATTACTACACCCGACTGCTTCAGAGATGAAGTGAGTCATTCTAGCGCTATCCAATATTCCCGCCTGTCCAACAACACGATTGTGGGGGAATCCTGTAATTTTCTGCATATGATATGTCATTAAGTCCAGTGGATTTGTCACCATTACAACAACTGCGTCTGGGGCATGTTTCCTAATCCCCTTACCCACCTGGGAAATAATATCTGCATTTTTTCCGATCAGATCCTCCCTGCTCATTCCCGGTTGACGAGGAAAGCCGGATGTAACGACGACCACATCAGATCCCGAAATATCCGCATAATCCTTGGTTCCTGAGATTCTTCCGTCATAGTTCAGGACTCTGCCGCCCTGGCTCATATCAAGGGCCTTCCCCTTCGCAAACCCTTCGTATATGTCCAGAAGTACGACATGTCCAACTTTCCTCTCTGCCAAGACGAATGCACATGTAGCACCTACATTGCCCGCCCCAATTACTGCAACCTTCCTTGCACCTGTTGTCATGTTCTTTCGCCTATGGCTCCATTCTTAGCCCTTTGCCGAGCAAACTTTGCTGTGACGTAGGAAGCATATTCAGTACCATGCCTAACGGATTGTCATGGATTCCAAGCATAACCCAATCGTAGCCATCAGTTTGGTTTCTTTCATTCCCACGATTTCGATTCTTTTTACATTGAACTATAATGACGATGAATTAACATCACAGATATTTTTCATGGCATGTAAATTGTGGCTCCTAATTGCTCCAGCATACTGGTTTCTACGCGTTGAGGGCGGAGAAATTTCCCGTTCGCCGGCCGACAAGGAAGGTCTGGTAATGGGGGCTATCACTGGCTTTCTTATGTCTGCCATAATTATCTTGATGTGGTATATCTTTGGTGATACCATTGATACGAAAGCAATGTTGGCCGAACTGGAAACTACTGGTTTAACAGACATTCGAATATACATAGCTGGTATGTTATACTGGATTTTCTTGAATAGCTTACTTGAGGAATATGTTTTCAGATGGTTTGTCACTACCAAGGGTATTGATTTATTCGGGAGTGAGACCGCAGCGATCATTTTGTCCGCTGGCCTTTTCACTTTGCATCATGCAATTGCATTACATTACTTCGGATTCTTGTGGTGGCAAACCGTCATGGCATCATTTGGCCTACTTTCCGCTGCAGCGATTTGGTCCTGGTTGTACATTCGCCACAAATCAATTTGGGTTTGCTGGTTATCGCATGCAATCTGCGATGTCGCAGTTTTCGGTATAGGATATCTCCTAATCTTCAGCTGATATCCCAGTGAAATTTGCGAGCCGACGGTTTCAATAACGGCCTTCAATTGGATTCAACTGTAATTCAGATTGGTGACACGATGAGAGTAGGGGTGTTGAAAGAAGTTGAGGGTGAGAACAGGGTTTCAATTGTCCCCGGCTCGTTAAAGAAATTGAAGAAAATGGGCTTCGAAGTAGTTATAGAGTCCGGTGCCGGAATTATTTCCCACAATAGTGATTCGGATTATGAGGCTGCGGGTAGCACCGTTTCTAGTCGTGAAGATGCTTTGTCTTGTGATGTTGTGGTATCAATATCAATGCCTGACACCTCCAATTTGAAACAGGGCCAGATTATTGCCTGTGTAGCCGATCCATTCAGGAACCCTTCCTCTGTAAAGGCATGCGTAGATGCTGGAATTACTCTGATTAGTATGGATATGATCCCCCGGCGTCTTTCCCGTGCCCAAGCCATGGATGTGAATTCTAGCCAAGATAACCTAGCAGGATACAAAGCAGTATTACTCGGTGCAGCCCACGTTCCAAGAGGCATACCTATGATGACTACTAGCGCTGGAACTGTGCGGCCTTCAAAATTCGTAATCATGGGCTCCGGTGTTGCTGGACTCCAAGCAATAGCAACTGCAAAGAGGCTTGGTGCTGTTGTATACGCATCGGATGTACGCAAATCCGCAGCTGAACAAATAGAGTCAGTAGGTGGGCGTTTCATTGAAGTTGATGGGATGGATGATTTCGAGGACGAATCGGGTTATGCTAAGCCTCTAACACCAGATTTTATTCAGAAAGTTAACGATACTGTTTGCCAAGTTGCGAGCGATGCTGATGTAATAGTGACAACCGCCAGAATCTTCGGTAGACCTGCACCTATCACAGTACCTTCCAGTGCTATTTCATCATTTAAACCAGGCTCAGTTGTGGTAGACATGAATGCAGACGTGGGGGGGAACTGTGAGTTAACCGTCCCAGGAGAAGTAGTCAGCACTGAGAACGGCATTACCATAGTCGGGACTAAGAATCTCGCCGGTGAGCTAGCTTCTACAGCAAGCATGCTGTTCTCGAATAATATGACTACCTTCCTTTCAACATTAGTAGATGGCAATACGATTAGAATTGATATGGATGACGCGATTCTTGTCGGTGCTCCAGAAGGAGACGACTTCTATGTCGCCGGAATGGGGGGCGTTCTCTTATGCCATGATGGTGAGATTCATTACAAGCAGACGAGACTCTCGGAGGTAGTTGCCCAATGTTGACATTGACCACACTAGTTGCCAGCATCACGGTTTTCGTATTGGCTATTTTTCTTGGTTTTGAGTTGATCAGCAAAGTCCCACCAACCCTACACACACCTCTAATGTCCGGGGCGAATGCAATCTCAGGAATTACTATTGTCGGCGCACTGATTCTTTCAAATGCTGAATTCAACAATGGAGATCCGGGCACAGCATCATGGCTAGCCTTCATCGCATTGGTTATGGCAACAATAAATGTTGTTGGAGGATTCATGGTCACCAACAAGATGCTGGAGATGATTGCAGGTAAGAAGCGAAGGGGTGGGAACTAATGGTTGATTCAGTTGTGTGGGATATTGGATATTTGGTTTCAGCAGCGTTGTTCATTCTAGGTATTAAGAGACTATCCAGCCCTCGAACTGCTCCACAGGGTAACATGCTAGGGGCATATGGCATGCTTCTAGCTGTACTGGTAACTCTTGTGAAGATGTATACTGAGGAAGTAATCGGATACGAGTTGATTATCGGCGGATTAGTGGTTGGATCAACGATTGGATACTTCATGGCCACGCGCGTTGGTATGACGGAGATGCCTGAATTAGTAGCTTTGTTCAATGGTTTTGGGGGGGGCGCATCAGCATTAGTCGGTTTGTCCGAGGTTCTCAATAGGCTCCAGTACTCAAACATCCCTGATCCCGGAGTTGAATTATACGCGACTTGGGTCGCAATTGGCCTTTCTGGAATAGTGGGATGGGTCACCCTGACCGGAAGCCTCATGGCAATGGGAAAGTTAAGGGGCGGATTCTACATTCCCTTCACTAAGAAGGACGAACGAGGTAGAAGGAAGTGGGTTAATTTTCCAACATGGGGGCCTCCATGGCTGAATTATGTTAAGGGGGCGATACTTCTAACATGCTTTTCACTCATCGGCCTTACAGTTCAAGACCCGCATAACTATGACTACATATATTCACTAGTATTACTTTCTTGCTTGCTTGGAATACTCTTCGTGGTACCAATCGGTGGTGCTGACATGCCCGTTGTAGTCAGTTTGCTAAATTCTATGTCCGGGATTGCAGCAGCATTCACAGGTTTCGTCATAGGTAACAATGTTCTAATTATTGCAGGCTCTATGGTCGGTGCAGCCGGTCTGATCCTCACATTCATTATGTGCAAGGCCATGAATAGAACTCTTACAGCAGTCCTCTTCAAATCCTTTGGAGGAGGGGGCAGGGAATCCGTAACCCGCACAAAGGTCGGTAGTGATCCAGAAGAGGTTGCAATGGTCTGTGATGGGATAAGCAAATGCGTCATCATTCCTGGTTATGGTATGGCTGTAAGCCAGGCCCAGCATGCTGTAAAGGAATTCGCTGACCAATTGGAAGCCCAAGGCGTAGAAGTACTGTATGGGATACACCCAGTTGCTGGAAGAATGCCCGGACACATGAATGTCCTACTTGCCGAAGCAAGCGTACCCTATGAGCAACTTATTGAGATGGATGAAATCAACTCAGAGCTCCCGGAAACTGATGTAGCACTAGTCATTGGTGCCAATGACACGGTAAACCCAGTTGCTAGGACAGGTGAAGGACCACTCGGCGGGATGCCGATTATCGATGCCGACAAGGCAAGGGTTGTTGTGATAATTAAGAGGAGCCTCTCTGTTGGATACGCAGGTGTCGACAACGATCTGTTTTTCGAAGACAAGACGATGATGTTATTCGGGGATGGAAAGAAGATGATGAATGAGTTAAATGCGGCTATCAAGGAGTTCTGAGGATAAGTACCCCCAACCGTTATTTGACATCGACTCCGAGAAAGGCACGGTGATAATGTGGGAATGAGTGCCAGAAGAGTCTTGGCTTGCCTAGTAATCGTGGCCGCTTTATCACTCCCAGCACTAGGCATGAGCAAGGGTCCGAGTGCTTACAATTCGAACGACGAGTTGACTGTGAAGTATGGGTGTACTTGTCACAACAATGGAGCCCCATCTGATCGTGCTGTTGTTATGGTGACGGGTGTCCCACTAATGTACGAAACATCGGAACAGTACCAACTGACAATTCGTGTAGCCGACTCGCTAACACTCTCAGGGGGGGACGGGAACACGCATGCTGGATTTTTGATTTCATCCGACGCTATCGGTAATTTCACCTGGGCCGAAGATCAGGAAATTCGCTATGCTGAGGGTCGAACCGACGATGCCTCGCATTCTGACCCTAGTATGGATGGAATTTGGCAAATAAACTGGAACTCTCCTAGTGAAGACGTAGGCTCTGTCCAATTCTGGATTGCTGGAAACTCAGTCGATGGGGGGGGAATCCCTGATGACATGGATTACTGGAACATCCTCTCCTTTTCAATCAACTCTCCGGGTACCATTACCACTGATGAGAGTGGGGCTACTCTAGAGACTAGGACAATATCGGTCGGGACTTACGATTCGCTTTTCCTAATCGAGGTCTCAGAAGAGCAATTGGAGCAAGAACGCCAGGATGCATTGTCACACAGGGTCTTCTCTCAGGGCAATCTTTTCTATTGGACAAGCCTAACCGCTCTAATTATTGGTGCTGTAGTTCAAAGGGAGATACTGGAGAGGAAATACGACGACGGACCTGATTTCTTAGCTAGTGAGTTGGCATATCCACAGGCTTTCCGTAGATTCGTTGTATCTGCTATCTCTTTCTACTTGGCCGTTGGGTGGGCAAATTCTGACACCCCTCTCAGATTCCAAGGTGTCGATTTCACTGATTTCGCTACTGGAACAGCATTCTTCATCAGCGCATGGGCTGCATATGGGGTCTATAGAACAATTCTGGCAGCAAGGTCGAAACCCGAAGTGAAGGATGTAATGTGAGTTCAGTTCAACACCATTTCCTCAGTAATGAGGGGCATTCCGAAGACTTTCGCGAACTCCACTTAATCGCAAGGAAATCTGCATTGTTGTTTCTAATAATCTGTATTATCTGGTCATTCCTAGCTAATCAAGTAATTTCCCTATGGATAGGGTCATCTCCACTGCCTGCGGGCCCAAATAATGAGAATTTGTCTGTTTTCGGGCCGTTCGATTGGATTCAGATTCGGTGGAGCGTAGTAATGCTATTGTCTATCGTATCAATCTTGCCAGCCATGTCAATAATGACTTACAACTTCGCTAAACCGGGACTTTATCACAGAGAGAGGAATTGGCTAACTGCAGTACTGATATTTACTACGACTGTGGTCCCAGTATCGATATTGTTCATTTGGGCATTCGGACTCCCTGCACTTTATGACATTTCATTATCACATGGGACACCCGAGGGTGTACTTGTCAGATATGATGCTGCATCTGTATTCTCCCTTGGTTTAGGTGCAACCTGGGTTCTGGTTGTTTGGTCTGTCACGACTGTAACCCTCTCACTGTCGCGGATCTTCGGAATGGTATATTCTGGGAAGACTAGGTTTAGGAATAGGATGCTGGCAATTTCTACTGGAGTAATCATTCTGTCCTTACCTGTTGAATATGATGGTTTGAAAGTAGTAATCGCTATACTGACTGCACTCACCGCAGAGAAGCTATCCCAAACAGCACCTGTAAAAATGGACCTGTTTGAACCATATACAAATAATGACTCTACCTACTAACAGTTTGGCATTGGTTTGAAAGGCTGTACTACTGGGCTAAGGCTGTGGGCAAACAAGGGTCGGCACAGTTACTCAGAATTGTCTTAGCAGTAGGTTTGCTAGTTTCTTCGGGGCTAGTCAGCATTTACTCAGATACAGTAAACGACAGTATTGCATCTACTGTTAGCGATAACCAAGAACATGATGATTATGAGATGGTGGGTCTATCCAATGAAGAGAAATGGCCAGTACTACGAATCAGCTTCCCAGGGAAGGCATTCCCTAATTCACTATTAGGGGGGATTTTCGAAGGAGACCTATCGGCCCAGACATATGTATCTCAAATCAGCGGGAACAAATCACAATTAATTACGACCATAGTGGATGGAGTGTGGGAATCGCCATACGATGATACTCACTGGGGAATAGATTCTGAGTTAGAGAGAGATTCTGGCAGTGGTTCTGGTGGAGCCAGAGAATTGGCATCACAGGCTATCATAGGCTTATTGCAGGGACACGATCTTTCCAATTGGGATCTGAATGGAGATTATGTGATTGACCGACTTCTGATCCTACATTCGGGACAGCCCCAAGAGCAAGGCGGTGCATCCAGTACTATCTGGAGTCACTTCTCTCCATTCAATGATCCAGTAATCGTTGGAGACTACAGATTTGAGCACTACACGATGGCCTCAGTTCATGGTGGTCTCGGAGTCACAGTTCACGAAATGTTGCACCAGATGGGTGCAGTTGATCTATATGACGTTCACAGTGAATCTCCCACTAAGACTTGGTATGGACTCGGTGACTGGGACATAATGGCTAGTGGGAATTGGATCGGTGATGGTGACATGCCATCTTTGCCATCATCTACTACATTGGATTTAATCGGTGCAACAGAAGCTATCGTGCCCGAAACTCAACTTGATGAAAACTACACATTACAACCAATTTCTCTGGGTGGCAAGCCGTTGAAGATTGATATCGCACCAGATGAATTCGTTTGGATTACTTTGAGATCGAATATTGGTTTTGATCAGGGTTTGCCTGGCCATGGCATATTGGTCGAGCAACAAGATCTGGCATTCGGAGATTTAGGTTCAAATCTAGTAAACACTGATCCTACTAAGCCTTGGGTAAAGATTATCGAAGCAGACGGTAACGATGCTTTACTTCGTGGCAGGGATTATGGCTCGTCGGGTGATACTTTCACTGTAGGTGAACGATTTGGCCATACGGGACATCAGATCTGGGACAATAGGGGGAGACTAGTTCCATGGACTGTAACTGTAACATCGCTATCTGACGAATTGTCAACTATTGAGTATGACTTCGTAGGGGATCCCAACGCTACTATTTCCTTACCAAGGAATCCTATTGTCTTGCTTCCAAACGGGACTGCGCACGCAGAGGTCCACTCTGACCTCGGTTGCGATCTAACTACCGATTTACCAGATCTTGCTCCAGTTCAATCAACATCTGAGGGATCGTACACCATCCAGATTCTGAATCTATCCGGAAAATCATCTCTAGAAGGCAGAATTTCTGGTGAAATTGGATGCTCAGACCGTCCAATGACACGCTTTTCACTTGATTGGAGAGTTGTGAACCACAGATTTACCAGTAAGACATTGGAGACCACTGTTCCATGGGATGAATCAACTACTGTGGAACTGTATCCTGAAGCAATCGGTTCCGGGCCACGTATTTACACAATTACTGTAGATGGGCCAGCAGGTCGAATCTCAGAATCAGTTACTTCTGGAACCTACTATCCCGGCGAACCCATTGTTTTGTCAATTGAGCCCGATGGTCTTCTTGAGCCTAGGATGATAGCTAGGGGCGAACTCGTGATTGTCGATTCCAATAATATCGAACAAAGAATCCCAATCATCCTTAACTCTGAAGGAGAGTTACCATACGGCCCTCTTAATTGGCTCGCAATACCGTCTAACGCCATATCAACTGTACTAGCACTCTTGGCCCTATCAATAGCAAGTGGAAAAAGAAAACTGCATGGCGATGATTAGAAAAGTCTCTAAGCCAACTTCCCTAGATTAACATATGGACCTGGCTACAGCTTCTCAATGGGCCGAAGTAATTGGCCTCGTGACCATTCTAGGAGCTGCATTCTACAGTTGGATACAGATTAGAGAACTCAAAAAGTCTCGAAAAAGTACTGCGACCATTGCTCTTGCTAATCTATTCCAGTCAAAGGACTGGTCACCCGGTTTGATGATGATCTTCAATCAACCGGACGATTTACGCAATATGGCAGAGATGGAGGAATACCATGGTGAAAACTGGAACATGGCGATTACCATTTTCACGACATGGGAGAGCATCGGTGCGCAGGTTTTCCATGGAAATCTAGACTTCCAGATAGTCTATGATCTGTTCTCCGGTCCAATTGTTTCGACATTTGAGAAGACAAAACACTTGATTTTCCAGAGTCGGGAGCATTCAGGAGTTGAGGGTGATTTTGAATGGTTCCAATGGATTGCAGAGAGGATAATTGAATTCAACGAAGGCAAGGATATTCCCCCAGCTCACATTGCCCATTCAGAATGGAAACCCCCAAAATAGCGCTCAGATTCTCTTTGGATTGCTCCATCGGGAGTCTGATGGCGGTCTAGAAATTTGCAGGTACCTCCATCCATTAGCATCGTTAATTGGGTATAGCCAGTGTTTATTGACACCCGAAGCGAGTCTTGACGACAGACATGCTTCGGCCCAGTTTTCGGGACCCTCACTTGAAGGTTCAACTACAAGCCATGGTGCATGGGCATCCCCCACATCACCCGAATAGCACCTCCATGCCGTCCCATATTTGAAACCCGATCTAGTATTCAAGCCCCTCATCCATAAGTCATTGAGAATACTAGCCGCAATTGACATATCACCCTCCCCATTATACTGGATGATCTCTGATTCAATCAGATCCAGTTGACGTCCACCATGAAGAGGGATGCCAATGGATTCGAGTGGCCATTTCGAAACAGATGGAAAGAAAAATCCATTGCCGTCTATGCTTTTTCTGTCCATCTCAGATATCTGAGAAACGATTTTGTCTGTAAGATGTTCCATTTGACCCCTGGGATTGGCTTCACTCAGGCGGTATGTTACTACAGACTGTTCTTCGTCTATTACTAGTACTTCTGGAATTCTGCCCCTTTCCTCAACCTCAACACACCACAAAAGTAGATCCTCCAATACGCTCATTTCCCCATTTATTTTATCATTCAAGAGATCCTTTGACTCGAACCACATAATTTCAGATTCCGGTGCACCTCTGCTAGGGTGGTTATCCGATGACCACCTCATTGCCCATGAACGACTACCACTATGACCCAACGGCTCAAAATTTTCTGAAAGAACAACTTTGTTTCCAGGTACCCTAAGGGCTTCAAGAACAGCGGATTCTAGCAATGTCTTACTATTTTCCATAATCCTTTGAGTAAGCCACAACGAAAATTTCACATGGCCCTCCAGACCTTCGAATTCAACACCCCTGTGCTCTCGGCAGAAGATTACCTCGGAGTCGGCAAGTAGCAGTCCGGGCCCGTCGGTGAGAATTCCAATTGCTGACTTCTCCCATAGTCTGCTATATGCAGAACCGTCGTATAGCATTCTACTCTCACGGTACTGCATCGTCCTTTCGAAGGGGCTAACAATTTAGACGCTATCCCCAAATATCATCTGTCAAACCTTACTCGGGAGTTTATGGCAGACGATTCAGAAATTCTCCGACAGGAAAGTCTGACAAGACTAAGCTCCTTGCTAGAATCTATAGATGGCGCCAAAGTAACACTAATCGGCGATACAATGCTTGACAGATACCATCACGGATTTGCTAACAATCTAAATTCTACAGCACCCGTTCCAGTATTGAAGATTCTAGATTCGGATGAGTCTCCTGGTG
>Ga0066842_10000223_pt1 | contig 15200 bp, 9 predicted proteins | sample ETNtaG_19_FD_67289 | JGI IMG/M metagenome (GOLD analysis project Ga0066842, IMG submission 67289) | Marine microbial and viral communities from oxygen minimum zone, Eastern Pacific Ocean - ETNP201302PF86A | ecosystem: Environmental > Aquatic > Marine > Oceanic | place: Pacific Ocean: Eastern...
CGGTGAAGCCGTTTCTCCCCTGACCGTCTCCGAAGGAGATTATCGCCTGGTGGCGCGGTTTACCCCGGACGATGCGCGCGCCTATGAGAGTGCGACTTCGAGCCCGCTGGTCTTCAGTGTCGGCAAACGGCCGCTTGAGTTATCCTGGATCACGCAATCCCCGGAAGCCCGGGTGGATGAAACCTTCATCCTGGAAGGGGAGGTCTCCGATCCGAACTATGAAGGCGTGGTCAACCTGATGCGGGAGAGTGCCAATGGAGAGGCAGATCTCATGGCGCAAGGCACGGTCTCTTCTGGTCGCTTCAGCTTTGAGGCCAGCGCATCGAAGGCGGGCGAGTTCCGAGTGTGGGTGGAAGTGCCTGCAAGCGACGAATGGGCTCAGGCAAGCTCTGGGACACTGCTGGTGCGCATCCAGAGCCTTGAGACCGCCGGCACGCTCGAAATCCTTCCGGCACGCGTCGAACTGGATGACCTGGCGATCGCACGTCTGAGCCTTTCCGACCCGGAGGCAACCGGACAGGCAACTTTCTTCGATGATGGGGTGTCGATTGGAACCGCAACGGTTCTGAATGGCGTGGCCGAAGTGCCGCTCGCAAGCGACCGTGTAGGAATACGGCAAATCGAGGTGCGCTTCGAAGGATCGGAGCGGCTTGACCCCTGGTCCTCGCCAGCGGCGGCTTTCGAAGTGACCCGGCAAGAGGGCCGCTTCGAGCTTGCAATCGACAAATCCGAGATTGTGGTCGGCGAAACGGCTGGCATGACCCTGCGTTCACTCGATCATGCAACGCTTTCAGGCTCCGTGAGCTTCCTGGCAAATGGTGAAGTCATCGGGACCGCCGGTATGCAAGACGGTGCGGCAACCTTCGATGTCGCCTTCGACGAGCCAGGGAGTTTCACATTGCTCGCGCGCTTTGAGGGCAATGGCCGCGTGGCCGCCGCGGAGGCTGACAATACGGTGTCCCTCGAGGTCCACCAAGTGCAGCCTGTTCTCTCATTGACCGCAAACCTCTCCGAAGCCGTCGTGGACGAGCCGGTTGAGTTCGTGGCACGCATCGAGCCTTCCGAGCCTACCGGCGTTGTGCGCTTCACCGGCAATGGCGAAGTGCTCGGTGACGTCAGCCTGGATCAGGGAGAGGCACGGCTGGTGCATGCCCCGGCGTTGTCGGGTGAGTTCCGGGTCGAGGCAAGCTATCTCGGCGGTGGCGCCTATGGCGCAGCTGAAGGCACACCGGTATCGGTTTGGGTCGAAAAGGCCCAACTCGAAGCGCGACTGTCTTCGGATGCCGCTCGATACGAGCGCGGCAGTTCCGCCGTGCTCACTCTTGTGCTGTCGCGTTCGGACGCCTCTGGAATGGCGGAGTTCTTCCGTGACGGTTCTTCGATCGGGATGGCGACGATTTCCGCAGGATCGGTTTCGATCGGCGTGCCGCTTGATGAGGCGGGGGCGGTATCCTTCACCGCATACTATCTTGGCGATGATCGCTATGCACAGACCAACACCGCCGAGGCATTGGTGGTCGAGGTAGAAGACACGCAAAGCGGCCGCGTAACTCTCGATCCGTTGCCGCCGGAGGTTTTTGTGGGCGACGGCATCGAACTCTCCGGCCAGGCTGAAATGCCCCAAGGCGAAACCGGAACGGGAGAGGTGGTTCTCGAGATTGATCGTGGCGATGGCTTCATCGACCTGCTGCGGGTGCCGCATGACGCGGGAACCTGGGCTGCTGGAACCAGCTTCGACCGGGAAGAGAATTTGGTGATCCGAGCGCGCCTCGACGGCGCAGGTCCCGACGGGGCAGCGCTCCATTCGTCCGAGCGCCAGGTGAGTATCGTGCGCCGCGCCACCGGCCTTTCTCTGCGTGCCTCTCCTGGACAGATCGAACCCGGACAAGAGGTGGTTCTGACCGCCGACATCGCGCCGAGTTCAGCATCCGGTGATGTCATTTTCTTCGTCGATGGTCAGGAAGCCGGACGCAAAGCGCTTGCGCAGGGTGCGGTTGATTTTGCGGTGAACCTGACGGCAGAAGGCACGCGCACCCTGCGCGCGGAATATGTCGGAAGCAATGCCCACCTGGGCAGCACCAGCCCGGAGGCTTCCGTTGTCGTCGGCCGCCCTGATACGGAGATCACCCTTGCGGGGATCTTTGAGGCCCGCGGCGCGGAAACCTTTCTCGAACTGGATGTGGAGATGAGCCCTGATGTCAACGGCGCGATGATCGAAATCATCGTGGGATATGAAGATGAAGCGGGGGCCGGTCGTGAACAGCGCTTCCTGGTTCCGATGAACGGCGGCCGGGCAACGCCAGAACTGGTGATGAACGCACGTCCTCGTGGCGAAAGCCCGGTTCAGGTCGAAGCCGTTTTCGAAGAGACCGATACGCATCTCGGGTCGCGTGTGCAAACCACCATCATGACCCCCGATTGGGACAGGCTTGAGCCCACCCGAGGTGTGGTGGTGATCAGCCCGGATCGGGCATCGCCCGGAGAACTGGTGTCGATGAGCGTTGCCATCGAGCCTGCTTCTGCCACCGGCCAGGTGGTCTTCCGCACGCAGGACGGTCAGCTTGGAACAGCCATGTTGACAGACGGCCGCGCCATCGTGGAGACGCGTTTCGACACTGCTGGCCGCCATGCAGTTTCGGCATCCTACGAAGGCGACGCGGCGCATGAGCCATGGACCTCCTCCGATCCGTGGATCGTCGAGATTGCCGATGACAAGGAGGCCACGACAGCGGTGCTTCGCAGCGATCAGGAGAGCTATGAGGTCGGCGACCAAGCAGCACTTCTCTTTGAAGTCAGCCCGAATACCGCTACCGGAAATGTCATCTTTGAAGCTGAAGGACGCGGTGTCATCGCCACGGTTCCGCTGGCGCTCGGACAGGCCGAGACGAGCCTCGATCTGACCGAGGAAGGTCATTTGGAGATTACGGCACGCTACGAGGGAGACGATCAGTTCTTTTCCAGCGCGGCATCCATGCGCTTGTCCACGGGCCGGTCGGAGGTTTCGGGGTCTTTGATGAGCTCCGCGATCGAGCCGGTGCGCGGCGAAGAGGTTGTCCTGAGCGTCGATATCTATCCGGGTGAGGCTTCGGGGCGCGTGAATTTCCTCGCAGCCTCCGGCGTCATTGGCAGTGCAGAGCTGACCGACGGCCGCGCGATCCTGGAGACTCGTTTCGATCTTGCCGGGCGCTACGAGATTTCAGCCGAATATGAAGGTGATGATACTTTCGCGGCCTGGCGTTCTGCCCAGCCTGTGGTCATCAATGTCTCCGAGCAATTTGCCACGACAGCGCGTTTGCAAGCCGACCGCGCAGTCTACGCTGTGGGTGAAACCGCTCAGTTGCGTTTCATCATCGAGCCTTCGACAGCGACCGGAGAGGTTGTCTTTGAAGGAGAAGGCGGCGCGATGCTTGCTACGGCTATGCTCGCGAGCGGCGAGGCGATTGCCGAAATCGCGATGTCCGAAGCTGGCCACCATATGATTGCCGCGCGCTACGAGGGCGATGACCGCCATACCGCAAGCCGTGCGGAACTCATCGTCTCTGCGGGGCGTGAGGAAGTTTCCGGCAGCCTTTCGGTCTCTCACGAACAGGTGGCGGCGGGTGATCCGGTGGAGCTTTTGGTTTCCATCACGCCGGCCGATGCAACAGGTGAGGTCGTGTTCCGGACACAGGCCGGCACGATCGGCACCGCGATGCTCGACAAGGGCCAGGCGTCGTTTGAGACGGCCTTCGAGGACCTCGGGCACCATGAAATCTTTGCCCAGTATGGCGGGGATGGCACCTTTGCAGCCTGGAGCGTGAACGAGCCGCAGGTGATCGAGGTGATTGAGCCGATGATCACGACGTCGGCCCGGCTGAGCACGAATGCGAATGCCTATGCTGTCGGTGATACCGCAACTCTCGTCTTCGAACTCTCCTCGAGGGCGGCGAGCGGCGAGGTCGTCTTCGAGGTCGAAGGGCAGGGCGTCTTTGCCACGGTCCCCCTCGACGCAGGCCGGGCCGAGGCAACCTTCCAGATGAATGCCGAAGGCCACTACAGCCTGGCTGCGCATTACGAGGGCGACGCACAGCACCTCGGCTCAAGCGCCGAAGCCGTGGTTTCGGCCGGGCGCATGGCGGTCGAGGGCCGGATGACGCTCGACAAGACGCGCTACGAGGTCGGCGAGACAGCCATTCTTCGGGTGGAGATGACGCCGACTGACGTGGCGGGCGATCTTGTCCTTCATGTCGATGGCGCTGAATCGATGCGCCAGAGCATGAGTGCAGGCGTGGCCGAGTTTGCTGTCGAGGTGGTCGACGAGGCAATCACCTTGCAGCTGATCTACGAGGGCAACGCTACTCACGCAGCCTGGATGAGCGATGAAGTCGGCCTTCGGGCGGGTGCTCGCGAGGTCGAGATGCAGATCGAAGCGCTGACCGCGCGCGCGGCGCCGGGCCAGACTGTCGCCTTCCGCCTGTCCTTCACGCCGGCGCCGGCGAGCGGGGCTGCCGAGATCGAAGCCAATGGCGAGCTGGTGCAAACCCTGCGTCTGTCCGGCCAGTCCGAGTATCGCTTCGACCTCACCATGCCGGATGACGAGGACCTCGAGGTGCAAGCCCTGTTTGACGGCGGCGATGGCTACCCGGCCAGCGCATCGAGCCAGGTTCGCGTCGAACGCGCGGAGCGTGCCGAGAGCGAGGTCGCACTGCGCCTTTCGAATGAGGCACCGCGCGACGGCGATACGATCACCCTGACGGGGGAGGTATCTCCGGATAGTGCGACTGGCGAGGTGGTCTTTGAAGTGAACGGCAGCGAGGTGGCACGTGCGCCGCTTTCCTCCGGCCGCGCCGATGCGATCTGGACGGTTGGTGCGGGCGAGCAGACCATCGTTGCCCGCTATCTCGGAGACGCAAGCCATGAAGCTGCGACCTCCACGCCGGTGATGCTCTCCGTGCGCCCCCTGGCTCTCGATCTTTTCGAGGAACGGCGCGCTTTCATCGAGGATGTGATGGCCGCGGAAACCGAGCGCGCAAACAGCGCCCGGGCCCGCGGGATCGAGCGGCGGATGGAGGGTGTTCGCGATCGCCTGCGCAATGAGACCTTGCAGGGTGTTCCACGCGCAAATGAGGTGTCCCGCGCAGGGTGGTCGAGCGGCGCCTGGGAGCCCTTCCGCTACCAGGGCGACATTCGGGCGACCGATGGCTTTGCTCATGGCGACGGGGTCTTCTCGACACGGCGTCGCCTGGGCGGCACAGGGCTCGAGCAGTTCGTCGATGGCGGGTTCGAGGTCACGCGGCGCAGCGATCTCGGGACAAGCTTCGAAGGCGCGGTGAATACCGGCATCGAGAAGCGGCTGTCCGAGGATGCGATCGTCGGAGCCTCTGTCGGGATCGAAATGGCTCAAACCGCGATCGATAGCGAGATGTCGGGGGAGATGAAGACCCTGGGCGTCAACGCTGGCGTCTATGGGGCCAAGCGTCTCGCAGTCGATGTCGTGGTGGATGGCTATGCCAACGTGGCGCGCACGCAGCATGATCTCGATCTGGCCGATGACGAGCTCACGGCAGCCACGAGCTATGGTGCGACCACTGTGCAGATCGGCGGCAGCGTCAGCGGTCGCTACGAGGTGGGTCGGACGGAGTTCCTTCCGGCGGTAACCCTGCGCCACAGCATGACCGCCCGCGATCGCGCCAGCGTCGATCTCGAAGCCCGCACCGGCCCGGCCACGGGTGAGATCGAAAGCCGGGTGAGTCATGAGACCCGCGTCGAGATCGTGCCTGAAATGCGCTTTCACAGCCGGCGCGAGAACGGCCCTGTCCTGAGCGTGAAGCCCAAGGTGATCTGTGAGCACGAGGAGGGCACCGAATGTGGTGTTGGCCTCGGTGCGGGCGTCGAGGTGCCGGTGGCCGAAGGCCGCGGCAAGCTCAAGGCGGAGGTCTCGGTCGAGCAGGTCGGCGATGAGGTGGAGGAGAGGATCTTCTTCGGCTTCGAGATCAAGTTCTGATCGCGCCCCTTGAAAGGGAAAACAGAAAAAAGCCCGGCCGCTTACGGCCGGGCTTCGTCGTTCTCAGGACGCCTTTTCGGGCGAGGTGATGTCGAGCTTGATGGTGAAGGGGCCGACCCAGTCTTTCACCCAACGCGGAGCGTTGCGGCTGTCCTTTAGGTAGTCGAGGTAGTCCTGCTCGGGCTGAAGCTCATGGGCATGGATTTCCCATTCGGTCTCGCCCTGCGGGTCAACTTCGATGATGTGCTTGCGAAAGTCCGCTTCAGCCCGGAAGCTTGCCACAATCTTGCAGTCGCGTGCGAAATGCACCTTATCGCTCAGATCGGAAAGCGGGATGTCCTTTTCACGAGCTGCCGTTTGCATGGCGTCGCTGTCTTCAAAGATCGTTTCCCAGCCGAGGTCCTGGTCGCGCCCGAACTCTTCAGCGAAGTCGGTTACGATGAGCATCGGGCAGGCCTTGTCGAGGGCCTCCGGATTGTCTGCCGGATCGGCGCTGTCTTCAACATCCGGAGCGATGGCAACTTCCTGAATCCATATCTGATGTGCAGGAGAACCCTCCTCGTCGAGATCGTCGGAATCGTCGTCGCTCTCGAAGCTGTATTCTCCGGTTTCAGAGAGCTGCTTCATGACCTTCTCGAAAGGGTGATCAGCATGACGCCAGGTGGTGTAGTCTTCGGCGACATAGGTGAGCGTCGCGGCTTTAGACGGAAACAGCATCGGTGCTGATCCCCAGTCATCCCGCTCGTCGTAGTGCAGGACCCAGACCTTGCGACCGGCAAGGCTATCAGAAGACTCGGGCTCCGGGCTTTCTGGCAGTTCCAGGCCCGGCTGAAGGGCGCGGCCCCCAGCGGCGTTCTTGATGTAGCCCCAGTCATGCCCCGGACCGGCAATGGCCGCGGCCATGGCGTTCAGAATGGCGTTCTTGGTAAGGGCCTCGCCGCGAGCGAGGATGGCATCTGCGGCGCGGCTGAGCGCGTCGGCGTTGCACAAAACTTGAGTGGAAGGCGTCGTGGCCATTTGGATCGTCCTTGTCGGCATCTGCTCTGGTCGGGGTTCCGGGCCTCTCGAACCTGACGCGCGCATGCCGGATGATCTTTGGCGTGTGACGAGTTCAGGATATTGGGAAGACGCATCGATCCAATCGGGCCCGGAGGGACGCATCCGGCTGCACCTGAGGTGCAGCCATTCGCATGTGAGTTCTCACTCCACCCGCGCCAACTCGGACCAGCCGATGCATTCGGGCCATGCGAACGCAGAATGGCCCGAATGCCTCGGCGAGGCAAGCCAGGCAACAAGACCCCATTTCCCTTGCTGTCTAAGCAAGGAGGTCAGCATGTCCGGTCCAATGGCAATGGGGTTTCACCTGTCGCAGCAGCATCGCAAGTTCATGAGCCAGATGCGTGAGGAGGTCGCGTCAGGTCGCCCGATGGCGACAGAGGATGCCAGGACAATCCTCGGCCAGAACAAGGATTCCGTTCTCAACACCGCGCGGCAGATGCGGGCCTCCCCTGAGGCTTTCATCAAGCAGATGGGGGAAAGCGGTGCGATCACGAAAGATCACCCTCTGGCGCGCGCCGTGGCGGCTCGGGGAGATGTGCAGAAGGAACCGCGCGCCATGCATGAGATCATGCAGCAGGCCGGCGCGACAGTTTCGGATCGAAATAGCGGCATGGCCGACAGAGTCCGTTGGCTGGCTTTCGACCGCGCCATTCAGAACGGCGCCAAGATCAATGGCGAGGCGGCAATCGCCTTTCTCGAGCGCAGCATGAACCGGGCTGAAAAGAACGGCGATCGCGACGAGGCGACAACCGTGGCCGGACTGGCGCTGGAAGCCCACGATAGCTGGGGCATGACGCGCCTCGAAGAGCGCCGGGCCGACAGGGATGCGAGATCAGGCAGCGCGCGCTGACACAGGCTACTTTGCCGCCTCTATGGCCCAGGGCCAGGAAATGCGACCGTCTATTGCCCCGACCCGCGGCTCTTTCCAGCAGGTGGTCGAAAAGGCGGGGATGAGTGGCAGGATATCCTGAAGGCATCCGCCGGACTCAGCAAATTCCCGAAGGACGCGCTCGAACATCATCCGACCGTCTTCCTCGATGAAGACCTCATCTTCCTCAACGAGCTGGTAATTTCTGGCCAGGTCGATGGCCGTGCGAATGCTCTCGGGCAGTTCTGTCATAAATCCTCGAACCAAATGCTGTGAAATCCGTCGATCATGTTCTCGACGGTGAAGCGATCGACCACATGCGCCCGGTTGCGCGCCCGGGCGGCTTCCATATCCTCGGCATTGCCGGGCAGGAGCCGAAGCTGGGCATCGAGCACCCGGGCCAAGGCCCAACTGTTGCGCATCGGTGCAAGGAAACCTTGATCTTGAAGGATGTAAGTGGCGTCGCCGGAGTCGGTCGAGACCGAGAAGGCGCCGCAGGCCATTGCCTCGGCCACGACGTTTGGAAAACCCTCACCGAAACGGCTGACGAGAACATGGATATCCATGGCGGAAAAGACATCCGCGATATCGGGCCGTGAGCCAGCGCGATGGATGCGATCTGCAAATCCTGTCTGCGCGACGAGACGATCCATCTCAGGATCATCGTCGACGCCACGTCCCACGAAAAGTGCGTGGAAATCATGGCTCTTGCGCAGACCATCGAGGGTCTTCAACAGGCTCTCGTAGTCCTTCTGGGGATCGAAGCGGGCCACCATTCCAATGACGGTGGCATTTTCAGGGATGCCGAACTCCTCGCGGATGCGCGCGCGACCCTCTGCCGAGAACTTCGTCTTGTCGAAGTCATATCCATTGTGAACGACGCGCCAGGGCTTACGGCTGTAGCCCAATTTCACGTGTTCATCGACAGCTTTATGCGCGCAGCTGATGATCGTTCGCGGCACGATACGTGAAAGCGGGATGGATGCCCTGATGGCCCACCTCATCTTGGCGGGAACTCCCTTGGGATCGACTGTCGAGAAACGGATCGACCAGTGAAGGTTGCGAATACCCGCCAAGCGGGCGGCAAGACCGCCAAAGACATCGGCCTCATACATCCATGTCTGGACCGCGTCGGGCGCCATATCCTTGATCATACGCACCAGCCTGCGGAAGGCGCCGGCTGCGCGGAGTGGCGAGATCTCCATGAGGTGAAGTTCGATCCCGGCCTTTTCCAGAAGGGGGCCGTATTTTCCAGCGCCCGAGAGGGAAATGACGACGTGTCGCGTATCAGGGTCGTTGGTTGCCAGTCGATACAAAGCGCCTTCGGCGCCGGCATCCTCCAGGCCTGTAATGATATGCAGAACAGTCCTCTTTTCTGACACGCGGCAAAACCTTTTCTCTCATCCAGGGTGGTGAGGAAATAGGCCCGGCAGAAATCCCTCAAAAAGCGCTTTGAATCGAAGGATTCTTCGAGGAGAAACGCAAAACGGCGCCGACCCGTGGAGGGTTGGCGCCGCCTTGTTTTTCCATCACCGCTCAGGAGCGGCGCGCGTAGGGGTGGTTTTCGGCGATGACACCGAGGCCCTCGAGCTTGAGCATGAGGGCAGCCGGGGTGCGGCCATGGGCGGCGACCAGGCTGTCGAAGCAGGCCTTCTGCTTGAGAAAGCGGTCGACAAGCGCGCAAGCCTCTTCTGCCGTCCAGCGCACGCCGCGGGCAAAGAGCCGCCCGGCGGTCTCGATGTCATCGTAGCGCCGGATGCGCGCATCCTCGGCGGCGGTGAGAGGCACGAACCCTGCCGGTAGGTCGATCGATACCTGGGCAGGGGCGGCCTTCGGCGCGCCGCCTTTCGGCTTGGCGGCTTTCTTGACCTTGCCAGGCGTCTCACAGGCCCGCGGCCAGATCAGCTCGATCAGCACCTTTGCGAGTGCTTTGGAATCCTCGAGCGCCGAGTGTGCGCCGCGCCCTGACCATTGATATCCAACGAGCGGAGCAAGGGTCTCGAGCTTGGAATTGGGTGTGCCGAGAGGCAGCTTTTTCGCGAGTTTCAAGGAACATTCGAAGCCGTGCTCGAAAGGTGCCTTTGCCCAGGCGTATTCGGCTTCGACAAAGCGGCAGTCAAAGGGCGCGCTATGCGCCCAGACCGGGGTCTGGGGATCGCCGAGAAACTCCGAGAGTTCGGGCAGAACATCCCGGAAGCGGGGCTTGCCTTTGAGGAAGGCATTGGTCAGCCCGTGGACATCCGAGGCCACGGCAGGAACGTCCCGCTTGGGGTCGAAATAGCTATGGAAGGTATTGCCCGTGATCACGCCGTCGATGATCTCAACGGCGCCCAGCTCGACGATGCGATGACCACCCTTGGGAGTAAAGCCGGTGGTTTCGGTGTCGAGAACGATGTGACGTCCCATCGGGAAGGTGTCGAGCAGCATCTGGGTCATGGGATATCCTTGAAATGTCTTGCGTCGGGGCCGGCTTGCAACAGGGAGGCGATCTCCATGCGGCGGTGGTTCGAAAGCCCGGCGATATGGGTATTGAGGGCCTCGAGAAGAGCCGCCTCCTTGATGTCTTCGACGGTCGGCCGCGCGGTTTCGCGCGGCGTGCCTGCCATGTCGGAAATGAGGTCTTCGAGCACATTTGGCCGAGCCGCGTCGCGCGGATCGTATCGCCCGGAAATCTGCTCTTTGAGAAAGAGCGCAGTGATCTCCCGGGTGAAATCCATCTTCGAGACCCGGACGGGGTCCACGAAGTCGCCCCTGTGATCGTTGATTTGGGTGATATGCCCATCGGCGATCAGTTTGCGCATCTGCTCGAGCGTAATGTCGGACATGAAGACCTCCTTCAGACGAGACGGTGCGAAGGCCGCCTCCCAATGCGGGGGCCTTCGCGCAGACCTCAGTCTTCGAGCATCTCGTAGCCATCCTTCCAGGTCCAGCCCGCAGGGACGGGGCGGTAGGTTGTGTTCGACGCCTTGATGCGGTTGGTTTGCTCATCATAGCGGAAGCTCTGGGCGAACATGTCCTCGCCGACGACCATCAGCCCATCCTCGATGCGGCCATGCAGTGTCGAGTTCTGCTTCGTGCCGAAGGTCAGGGTAAGGTGGTCGATCTCGACGCGGCTGTTGCCGATGTCGGAAATCTCCATGATGGAATGGCCATGCTGGGCCACCCAGCGGCCGACATAGTTTTCGGCGGAGCTTTCATCTTCACCGCAAGCGGCGAGTGTCAGAAGGGTTGCCGCGGCAACCAGTGTCTTGATGAACTTCATTTTTCGTTTTCCTGTTCTTGGCGTGATGTGTCTCAGTTGACTGCCGGCTTATGGCCCGGCCAGGCAGTCATATGAGGCTCTCACCCGAATTTTTTCCGATCTGCAATTGAAAACGGGCCGTCGCATCGCCGCGACGGCCCGCCTTCCATTTTCTGTGGCGCTGAGGTCAGCGCATCATGTTCGCCTCGCCATATCCGAACTCGCTGTAGAGGGTCGAATGCTCGTAGGGACGTAGCCGGCCTTTTTCGGTGGTGCCATCGGCCTGGAGCGGAACCGAAACGGTGAAGCCCAGACGCTTGACGTCCTGCTCGAGGAAGTCGAAATCGACGGAGGTCTGCGAGACATAGGCGTTCACATGCATCTCGAGCGGTAGCGCGGAGATGGTGTATCCAAGGCTCACACCACGCTCGCTCACGACGACATCCTCCGCGTCGAAGCCTTCGTGGTTGTAGAACACGCCCGCATCGAGGCCCGCGCCGAGATCTCCATGCACGGAGGCGCCGAAGACGCGGCTCTGGTCGAAGTCGAAGTCGCCGCGGCCGGCGTAGCCGTCAAGATCGAGGCCCGCGAACTCGAAGCCGATCGTGGCGCCGTAGTGGCGCACGTCCTGATCCTCGCCCTCGATCAGCGGAACATCGTAGAAAACGCCAAAGGTGGTGCCATCGAAATCCTTGCCGAGCGCAAAGGAGAGGGCCGTCGTCTGGCTGTCCTCGCCCAGCGCGCCCTGGGTCATCGCGAAGTCGCCGTCGAGGCCAAAGACGTCAAAGCCGAGATCGACGCGGGCCCAGGACATGTCGGCCTCGGAGCTGTCGCCATAGTCCATCGTGTCATGGCCATAGGTGAGGCTGGCGCTGTCGAACGGGCTGGCAGCGGCGGAGGTGGCCGAGATCGCGAGGGTCGCCGAGGCGGCGAGGAGGAGGGTCTTCAAAGTCATTGCTATCTTCCAAATGAATTTCTGCCCGGGTTGGACAAGGCTGAGATGGAACCTGGAAGACCGCGGCAGAAGCGCGCGAGGGCTGCGCCGGACGGCAATTGCTGCATGGGGCCGATATGATACGTCAATGTTGCGCTTGAGTGACACTGACCCCGCGAGACAGCAAAAAGGCCGACGCATGTGGCGCCGGCCTGCTGGTCCTTTCGGTGCGCGGGGGTCAGAAAATCCCGGTCGGGGCTTCTCCCGAGATCGCGCCGGTGGTTGCCCGGCCGCCCTTGCGCAGGCCCTCTACGGCGAGATTCACGAGACCCGTGGGTTCGCGCAGGGTGATGTTGTCCTGGCCCGGTGCGACAAGGGCGTAGCCCACCATCGCGCCGATGGTCTTTGCCGGTCCGCGATCGTTGATCCCACGGTTGTCGCGCTTGGTCTGCCGGTAGGCATGCAGTAGCGTGCGCTTGGCATGCCCGGTGGCGGCAACCTGGAGGATTTCCGGGCCCTCCAGAAGGGCGAGCGCCTCCTTGGAGAGATCCTTCTTCGGGGTCTTGCCAAGCCAGCCTTTCTCGACCTCTTCGCACAGTTCTGCGGAGAGCGTGAGATTCGGCACTTCGAAGGCGCCGACCACCAGATCGTCCCCTTCGAGTTTCATGCCGCGCACGCCGCGCGAAGAGCGGCCGGACATGACCCGAAGATCTTCGAGTGCGAAGCGGATGATCTTGCCATGCGCCGTGCCCATGAAGAGCGCCTGGGGCTCCTTGTCGCTGTCGGCGAAGACAGACAGGAGGGCCGGATCATCATTGGTGAGCTTCATCGCCATCTTTCCCGGATTGGGAATACGCGCGAACTCGGAGGCCTGAGTGCGACGCACATATCCATCGGCAGAAACGAAGGTCAGGATCTTGCCGCCTTCCTCCGGCACGGCCAGGTCTGTCGCGGTGCAGACCAGGCTCGCGATGACATCGCCCAGCGGCGTAAGCCCCAAAAGGCCCGGGATGGGGCGTGGGTCTTCCTTGGCCTCGAGAGCCGGCAGGTCCACGACATCGACGCCATATGCCATCCCCTTGTCCGTGAAGAAGATGAGCCGGGCATGGGTGTCGGTCGACCAGGCCTTGCAGGTCATGTCTTCCGGCACACCCTTCTTGGCGCGCGCCACATGACCTTCTTCGGTCTGGATGACCCAAGTAGGCTCCAGTGGTGCCACGGGAGCTGCGGCACGGGCAGTCGAGATCGTGGCATCGGCGTCGATCACGGTTTTGCGGTCCTGAACGCCGGTGGCGCGCACTGCTTCGAGTTCCTCTGCAATGACGTCGTCAAGACGGCCGGGGTTGGAGAGGATCTCGCGCAGCTCGTTCATGATATGGACGATCTTGCGGCCTTCTTCGATCAGCGCGTCGCGCTCCATTCCGGTGAGGCGCTGGAGGCGCATCGCCAGGATATCCTCGGCTTGGAAGGACTCGAGCTTGAAGGTCTTGCCCTTGCGCTGCTCGCGGGTGCCCAGCAGCTCAACAAGCTCGGCGAAATCGGCGGCTTTGAAAGTCAGCGCACAGATCGCCTCAATCGCCTCATCGCGGGTCTTGGATTGGCGGATCATCTTGACGATGCGGTCAATGATAGACAGCGCCGCCATGCGACCGAGAAGGAGGCGGCCGCGGTCGCGGGCCTTCTTGAGATCGTAAGTGGCCCGGCGCCGCACGGTGAGGCGACGGAAATCGATCCATTCGTCCAGGATCTTGGGCAGGCTCATCTCGCCGGGCACGCCGCGCCCGTCGACCAGGGTGAAGTTGAGAGAGGCCCCATTGCGCACGGGGGTCTGCGTCTTGAGGACACTGTCCACATATTCCGGATCGGCGCCGGGCCGCAGCTCGACGACGAAACGCGCGCCTGTCCGATCGGTCTCGTCGCGCGCAGAAATGATGTCGGGCATCTTCCCGTCATTGATCATCTCGTTGATCTTGGACAGGACGGCAGGACGGGTGACGCCCCAAGGCATATCGGTATAGACGATAAGGGGGTTCTTGCCGTCTTTCTCGAAGTGCGTCGTGGCCTCGATGGTGAGTGTGCCGCGGCCCGCCTCATAGGCCTTGAGAATGCCGGCGTTGCCGATGATGCGGCCACCGGTGGGGTAATCCGGGCCGGGCATTGCGCTCATCAGCCCATCGAGGGAGATCTCGGGATCGCGCAGCCGCAGGAGCGTCGCGTCAATCACCTCGCCAAGGTTGTGTGTCGGCATATCGGTTGCCATACCTACGGCGATACCGGACGTGCCGTTCACCAGGATATGGGGGAATGCAGCGGGGAGCACGACTGGCTCGCGCTCGGAGCCATCGTAGTTGGGTCGGAAGTCGACCGTGTCGCGATTGAGTTCATCTACAAGGAAGCGGGTTACTGGTGCCATCTTGGCTTCGGTGTATCGCATGGCCGCGGGGTTATCCCCGTCTGGGGAGCCGAAGTTACCTTGACCTGTAATCAGGGGGATGGTTACCGACCAAGGCTGGGTCAGGCGTGCCAGGGCCTCATAGATACTGCTATCACCGTGCGGGTGATATTTACCCATTACATCCCCGACGATACGGGCGGATTTGCGCAACGGGCCATTGGCTTCGAAGCCGGATTCCTTCATGCCCCACAGGATGCGCCGATGCACGGGCTTGAGCCCGTCGCGCACATCAGGAAGGGCGCGACCGATCACAACCGCGGCAGCATAGTCCGCATAGGAGCTGCGCATCACGCCCGTGATGTCGACATCTTCGATCCGCTCGATGACTTCTGTTTCTGCGGCGGATGCCTTTTTGCCTGTCTTTCGTGCCATGCTCTGTCGTCCTCTCAAGTATTCTGGCCCGTCGCCTCGGCGGCAAGGTTTCGGGGATCGTTTTGACCTGCGGCGCCTTCTGGAAGGGCGGGCGGCAGGCTGTCAGGGGTAGGTTGCTTCGGTTCTGCAAATAGGGGAGGGCGAAGCGCTTGAAGATTGCGCGCACCGCCGGTATTTTGCGTCCCCCGAGCCATCAAATGTCGAGCACGGCACCGCCGGCGCACATCTGCTCGATGAGAGCCCGGCGGGCTGAAACATTGTCTGCCATCAGGTCGCCGAAGGTCGTCG
>Ga0066842_10000230_pt1 | contig 14990 bp, 19 predicted proteins | sample ETNtaG_19_FD_67289 | JGI IMG/M metagenome (GOLD analysis project Ga0066842, IMG submission 67289) | Marine microbial and viral communities from oxygen minimum zone, Eastern Pacific Ocean - ETNP201302PF86A | ecosystem: Environmental > Aquatic > Marine > Oceanic | place: Pacific Ocean: Eastern...
TAAGGTGTGGTTGAGTTAACTACCGGGAACCCATGTGATGGCTTTGTCTTTTAGGCCCGCGATGAACGCCATGCCGGTATCGCCAGGGAACCGCGCCCGCTGGTCTGCATCCGTCCAGCGCCCATAAGGTGGCTTGCCCTGCCGAGATAGCCGCCCGTAGGCTTCCAGTTCGATCACGCGGCCATCTGCGGAGGACGTGCTGCGCATGTCGCGCATCTTGCCTTGGAACATGCTGATTGGATCGCCAATGAGCCGCCCTTGGTGCTCGCCGTCCCGCTCGACCGTGCTGAAAAGCTGGTAGAACAACTGGCAGCGGCGATTATTCACCTCGCTTGCCTGATTGTCGCACCGCGCCACCATTTCGGGCGATGCGGCGGGGATTTCAAACCGGACCATGCCCGCGCTCATGCCGTATGTGAGGCTCATGGCCCCGATCTTGATAACGTCACCCGTGCCTTGATACTCAACCCCGCCCGCCGTTAGCGGCCCATAGCCCAGCCACCAGTTCTGCGGGTTTGTCGCGAAGTCCATCTGGCAGAGAATCGTGCAGGCCACATCGCCGCGCCGCAGGTCTTCGTCGGGAATGTCGTGGATGCTCATGCTTTACCTCACGCAGAAAACCGCCCCGAAGGGCGGCTGTTGCCGTGTCAAAATGTGGTGTCTTTTATCTTGCGCGGGCCTTAGTCGCGCCGAAGCCTGATTTCTTCACGCGACAGGTTCTTTGCCCCGAACCTCATAAGGGTCAACAATCTCAAACGCCGTTGCCGCGAAGTCGTCCAACCTGCGGCCCGTTGAAGTCTTGGCCCATCCAAACTCAATAGAGCCTGCGCCAACTTCCAAGTGACCGCCGCGCCGTGGCCCGCCATATGCGACCAGCTTCGTGTGCAGGGCATCGGCACGTTCAGCGGCCTCATATTCGCTCTTGCACACGACCAGGACGTGTTCGCCTGCCCAAGCCTTTGCTAATGCATCTTTGATTTTCATATTGTTAAGCCCCATCCTCTGAACCCTCACCATGTTGCGCCAAGCATTCGCCGTGCGCGGCATTTGTGGCCTCGTACAGCCCCTGCATCAACTCAGGCGCATGATTTTTAATGTAATTTTTCGCCGCACGGTACTCAGCGTCCTTCGCAGCAAGATGCAGGCTTAGCCTGTTACTTCTATCGGTCGCCTTTGACAGTTGAGCCTGAGCCTTGCGATCAAACGCGGCTATCATGTTCTCACGTTTTTCACGGTCACGCCGCGCCATAAAATTCTTGCATTGACAAAGTCCCGCGATATAGGCGTTTGCTTTTTCAAGCCTTCTTTGGAGAACGTAATAGTACTTCTTTCGGCGTCTCAACTCCCCCGCATCGACAGAATTCGGGTCGATGCCTTGAACATCAACCTTTACACGAAGAATTTCGTCCCGAAGATTGTCACGGTCATGAAAAACTGCACTGATATAGCTGTCTATGTCCGGGTGTAGCGATAGCGCTTCATCAGTCTTGTTGTCTGCAAGCGTTTCATCTAAGATTTTCTCAGCCATTATCGGACCCCTTCACGGTCTGGTTTGGTTAGGGCCAGCCGGTGTTAGCGCACCGCGTCTGGCCCGTTCATTTTACCCCCGGCGCTTCACAAATACAAGCCTAACAACGCCTATCGCTCCCAACCGTAGCGATTAGAACGCCTCGACAAATGACAGGTTAGACGTTTTCAACACCTCAACAGACGCGCCAATCGGATCGCCGCTTTCCAGCCGACATTTCAGGCGCAGTTGATCCACCACTACTACTGCGCCCGCCGCGTGATCGCCGCGAATATTCGGCATGACAGAGACGCGAACCGCCGTTTCGCTTTCGCCAATCGCGCTCACGTTCACCACTTGGTGCAGCCGATCCCCCAACGTGATGTAATGCCCCGGCCAAAGCTGAGACAGCGCGGGCTTGTCCACGTCGATGTAGCTATCCCGGTGCGATGCCGCCGCGCGGAGGGTGAACCCGTCAAACGGATCATTCGCCCAGCCCACATGGTCAAACGTCCAATCAGGCGAAGGGCAGTTGCCCGCCAGCATCCGCCCGTTGGCGTCATTCGGGCGGAACTGCGTAGCGACAGGCACAATACAGGTAGCCCCAGCCGCCTGCATCTGCGTCACGAAAGACGACAGCGCCAGTTGATCGTGCATTTCATAGGCAAAGGCCGCAATTTCCAGCCGCCAGTAGCCGTTGAGCGAAGGCTTGGCGAATGCCTCCCCGTCGATATTCGTAAACGGCGAAAAGCGCATCCCCGACAGTTCGGGAACGCTGGCCCGTATCCGCACGGGGTATGGGAAAGAAACCTGCATCAGCGGCCCCCGCTTAGATATTTGTTGTCCGCTTGGGCGCGGTTATTCGCGGCTAATTTGGTTTCGGTCACTTTGGCCGAGACATTCCCGCTGATCCGCTCAACTGCGGATTGCCAGTTGCCATCCTGATCGACGTACACGCGCACATCGACTTGCCCGCCGCCCGCCGCGCCCTGCATCGCTCTTGCCGTGTCCCGCGTTGAAGTGACTTGCGCGGGTCCAGTGATGATTTCAGGCCCGTTCTCGCCCGCAATCCCAAACTTCCCAGAGGGAATGCGCCCGCCCTTGTCAAAGAAGCCGGAGAAGATGCTGCCGAGAAGGCCACCGCCCGACGACTTACCGCCCCCGGCAAACATGCCCTCACCAAACAGCAGATACTCCAGCGCAGCCCGCTTGAGACTGTTGGTGAAGGCGTCCATCGCATCTGCGCCGCCCATAGCCGCGTCAACGATGCTATCTTTCCATTCGCCTTGTATCTTCTCCATTTGGGCCATCTTGTCGCGGGCGTTCTCATACTCACCCGCCAGCTTGCCCACGTTGGCCGCTTCGGCGTCGATCTTTTGCAGCAGTTCGTCGGTGATATCCAAGCCGCGCTTCTTCGCCTCATCCAGCAGCTTGTGCTTGACGGTCAGCGCCGCGACTTCCTCCTTGGACTTGCCGAGCATATCCATGGTGCGCTGTAGCTTTTGCAGTTCTTCTTCCGCGATGCTGAATAGCGGCTCTTGCTCGCGCCCGCCTCTGCCACCTCCACCGCCAGAACGGGAGCGCCCACCGCCCGACCTTCGACTGCGACCGCCTGACGTGCTGATACGCGGCGTTCTGCCGGGGTTTACGATGGGGCGGTTTTCGGGGTTGTTCCAATCCCTGAGACTGCCGCCCATTGTGCGAGGATCGCCGCCCCGCCCGCCTTGGGTTCCCGATGCGCCCAAAGCGCCCGCATATTCCCAAGCCGCCGCAGCAAGCGATTTCAGCCGCCCAAGCATTGCATCCGCGCTCGGCAGTGCACTGGCGATGGCATCCCCCGCCGCATATGCCGCATCAACAAAGTCCTGCATGGTGAGGGTGTTGTTCTCAATCTCACCCTGCAAAAGCGCAGCTTCTTCCGATGCCGCCTGTGTTTGGCGGGCCAACTCCAACATGCCGCCGCTCAACTCATCAAGCGGGCCGAAAATGTCGGTAATGACCGCCAGAAGGTTCTCACCCTCCGCGACCACTTGCGACGGACCTTGCGCCGCGCCAAATGCGTCGATTGCCTCAAGAAGCATCCGCGCTTGCGCCTCGGTCGTGCCGAAAGTCTCTTGCAGTTCAGCCAAGACAGAAGCGTATTTGGTAGAGAAAGCCCGTGAATCCTCGGGTACGCTGGCGAGGTAGTCCAGCAGCACCCGCATCCGGTCAACGTCGATAGCGTCAAGCAACTGCGCACCGGACAGGCTTTCAAGAGCAATCGCTTTATTGAGGTCCATCAGGGCTTGGTGGAACACCCCCGCCGCCGTTGCCGCGCTGCCGTATTTCTCGCGCAGTTCGTCCGTGGGAATGCGGGCATTTGCCGCCGCTTCGGAATAGGCTTGCACCGCTGCTGTCAAAGCCTCGGCCCGATCCTTAAACTCGCCTGCTTCCTCGCCAGATTGCATAAAGGATGCGATGAGAGGCGCACCCACGGCCAACACTGCACCAGCAATAGCACCCCATGCGCCAAACACGCCGAGCATCTGCGAACCCTGTTGCGTGAAGGCTGTAATGGCAGACGTGCCGCCTTGGACCTGCACCGCGAAGTCACCAACCTGATAGCCCGCTTGTTGGAACATGTTGCGGTTGCGGGCCATGAAACCCGTCTGCGCCGCCACGGCGCTATTCATCGCGACTACGTTGTCTCTGACCTTCTTCGTCTTCGCGATTGTCTGGTCATATTCACGCTGCACAAGGTCCATGCCTTTCGCGTGACGTGCTGCGGTTAGCGTCCCGGCTTCCAGCGCAGCGTTAAGCTGATCCTGCTTGCGCTTCATGCGTTCCTCCGCCGCAGCGAGGGGATTGAACTTGCGCTCTAGGCGGTCGATAGACGCGCCCGCAGACTTGGCCCGCTTCTCAAATTCCTGCTGTTGCAATTCCAGAAGGATCGCAATGCGTTCTGTCGGTTCAGCCATACTTCGCCTTCAATTCTTGGAACGCATCCCACGATGGGGCTTGCGGCTCTGGCGGCTGGTGCGCTTCATTCCAGCCCTCGACAAACAGCGCCCAATCGGCAGGCGTCATGGCCCGCCAATCGGCAGCACTCACCCCTGCGGCGATTGCGCTTTTGATCTTCGCTTGCGCGTCGTAGCTTTCGGCGCGGTCTTCGGTGACGACCCAGCTAGTTCGGCGTCTTTTTTTTTACCTGCCTCGGCCAGATAAATCGCGCCGACCAAATCCATTGCTACACCGCGCAGGCGCGGGTTCTCGTATGGTGGCAAGTCGTCAACGATCCGGTCTGCGGTCTTGTCGGGCAGGCCACCGCCAACCAAGCCAAGAGCCACGAGGTCGCGACAATGGCGAACCTGCGGGGCATCACCCCTACCGAATAGGGACTCTGCGACTGTAAAAAAACCGATATTGTGCTGGCGCTCAAACCGCTCAATCTCACCATTGCGCAGGACCAGCGGGCGACTTTCGCCGCCCAACTGCTCAATGATACCCCCTGCCGGGGCTTCTGCCGTGATAGGCATTATGCAGCCGCCGTGAAGCCGATGTAGCCGGAAGATGCCAGCGTAAGGCTGTACGTCACCGCGCCCTCTTGCTCGCCGCCGAACTCAACGCTGTTGACGTGGAAAGCGCCCTCAAAGGTGCCAAATTCCGGCACGATTACTTGGAAGTTGCCGATCGCGCCCGCCGTGTCGGCCTCGCCAGTGCCGAATGCGATTTCTTTGAAGCGGTCCAGCGAAGTGCCGCCTTCAAACAGGCCGTTGCCGGAAACTTCAATAGACCGCATCCCGGTCATAACCTCTTGCCAAAGCTGCCCGCCCGGTGCGGTGCAGTCTGCCGTGGTCACGTCGAAGTTGTTGTTATTCACGGTCATGGTCTTAGATTGAAGGCCGCAGAGGGTTGTGAATGCCTCAGTTGCCTCGCCGTCACCGATCTTGATGAGCAGCAGTCTACCTTGCTGTTTTGCCATTGGTCAGGCTCCTATTTGGGGATCAAACGCTTGCCCAAGGCGTGTTGAAGGGCCTACCCTTGCGCGAGTTACACAAGGGAAATTCTATGAAATATGCAGTTATTGCCGCGATGATGCTTTCCGCGCCCGCTTGGGCTAACGAAAGAGACGCTTCGGTTGTCCAATTCAATGGACACTCGGTCACGATCCAAGCGCGTGGACTTTTGGGCTATGTGCCTGATGAGATAGAGGCGCTTGCGCTCCGCATGTGTACGTCAGCGGGGAAGAACGCAGAGCACCAGTCTAGCTTCAACGTCAGTGCCGACGTGGTAAGCTATTTCTTCGTTTGCGTTTGAAAGACACCCCGAAGGGATGCCCGATTGCCATTGGCTATTCGTCGTCTTCGGCTGGAGGCCACGCTATGTCTAACTCTAGGCCAAAGTGTCCTTCGGAATCTTTGCGCTTCCAGCCGCCTATTATCGTGCCTAGGCACTGCGCACTTGCAACGCCCTCGGATAGTAAGAATGAGCCCATAACCTTGGCGTCTTCGCGGCTCAAATTGCCTACCTGCAAGTCTTCCACGAAGACCCCGACCGCATTGCTATCGTAAGGATTATTCGGGGTTCTCCGCAATTCGACTCGAACAATGATCTCGGCGGATTGCTCGTTCTTGCCGCCAGCGATTCCCTCTAAATTCTCTTGGTAGAAGGATTCCCCTACAATTGATCTTTGCTCATCCCCTGAAGGGGCTAACTCAAAGTCCCTGACAATTGATCGCAAGACCTGATCTTCTGGGCTAACCGCCTCTGTACCTTTATGGGTGGCGCTGCTGGCTCCCGCCGGACCATTGCCGCCGAACCCGAATAACTTCTTAAACATAACTTGAACCCCTTTAGTTCAAGCCATGATTGCAACCGCCTCTGATTCGATCAATCCCCGCTAACCGTCCAGCAGCGCCGTGAACGCCACGATTGCCGTGTAGCTTTGCCCGTCACTGTCTTGGTCAACGGTCTGCGTCTGCCAATGCACTTGCACCGCGTCAAAGCCTGTGACCGTCAGAGCGGCTTCATCCAGCGCCGACACGATGGCTTCGGCGCATCTGGTGGCCTCTACCCGCCCAGACGTTACAGGGCGGCTGTGCGCCTCAATCCCAAACGTCAGGTTGGCCGCTTTCTTGCAGTCAGTCCGCAGGGGGCGCGGTTCAATTGCGCCTATGCGGAGATAGGGCCGTGTCGCGCTTTGGGGCGGCTGGTCATAAACCCGCGTACTGACCAACGCCGAAACCCCGGCATCAGCCTTGAGCGCCGTGACAAGCGCCTTTTGCAGCGCCAGAGCGTAACCGTCTGCCATCACTTCACCGCCTTGATTGCGTCTCGGATTGCCTTGCGTGACCGCGCGGCACGTTTCTTCTTGGTCGCGGCCATCGCCGGGTTGACGAATGGACGCGGCCCCCGCTCGCCTTCAATGACCTTCGCTTTCGGGCCGAAGTCGATAAGCTGAGAGCCGTCTGCCCCCGGCATGTTGCGGATAAGCGCCCGGTTGGTGCCTGTCACCGATGGGATAAGCACCTTTGCCATATCCACGATCATTTCGGCGTTTTCGCGGTTGGCGTCCTCAAACTTCGCCTCAATCTCCGGCGTGATCCGGTTGAGCATCGCCTTAGTCGCGCCGAAACCTGATTTCTTCACTGCGCACCGCCCGCTTCGCAAAGCAGATCAAGCATCGCATCATCAATCCCGACATTGGCAATCCCGCGAATGTTCCACGTCTCGCCACGCGCTACCGCCTGATCCGCCTCCGTCAGCCCATCAGTCTGCGAACTCTTGCGCACCCGGATCGTCGCCGTGCGGTTGTTCTCCACCGCCCCAGCCGCAACACGTTCCTTCCCGGTTGTCTCGCGCACGTTGCCCCAAACCGTGAACAGCGGCTCAAACTCGCCCGTTACGTTGCCATAGCCATCGTCAACCTGCGTCTGGCGGTTGAACGTGACGCGGTGCCGGAGACGCCCCGCGCCGTTCACAGCCGCACCCGTCGAATTGGGGCGATGAGCATATCAACGGCCATCGGGACCGCCTCCATCTTGTCGCCCACGCTTTCGCGGTTTTCGTACCAGTGGCCAATCAGCAGCCGCACCACATGTTTGATATTCTCAGGCGTCCCGGTGCCTGCCGTAAAACGGACCTTCACAGCGTCATAATTGGTCGAGGTGGACGGCCAGCCATCAACGGGGCGAACACGCGCTCCAGCGGCCTCATACTCGGTCCCTGCGAGGGTCTGCTCTACATCATCGCTGTCAACGTAGGTGATAGCATCCACCGAAACCACGGGGCCAAGCGGGATGCAAAATTCTCTGGCGGGAAAGCGGTCAAGCGTCATTTCCCACGTCTGCGCCTCAAGGCACATGCCGAGAACACCGGTCCACCCATCCAGCCACGCTGTTGCCGCGCCGATCAGCGCTTCAATGAGCGTGTCCTCGTCGTCGTGGTCCACGCGCAAGTGCTCTTTCGCCTCTGCAAGCGAGAGAACTTCGACCGCAGGGGCTGTGATAAGGGCGAGCCGGTGCATTTCTTACTTCCCGCCGTAGGGGAACGGGTCAAGGCCCAGCTTCTTCGCCTCTGCGGCTGTCATGCTGACCTTCGGTGTCTTCGTGGCCTTGGGGGCCGGTTTCTTTTGGTCGCTCATGCTTTCAACTCCAATGAGAGGGGGTTGCCCCGGCCAGATCAGCCGGGGCGCTTAGCTTATACGCCATCATCCATTTGCAGGACTTTGATAGCCTGCGGATCGACCACGGCACCGCCGACGCGCTTGGTGGTGTAGAACAGCACCTTCGGTTTTGCGGTGTAGGGGTCACGCAGGACGCGAACGCCGGTGCGGTCCACGATCAGGTAGCCACGCGCGAAGTTGCCGAAGGCAATCGGAGTGGTGCTGGTCGCCATGTCAGGCATATCCGGCATCTCGGTGACGGGATACGCCAGAAGCTGCGAGGGCTGGCCCGCAACGCTGGACGGTTGCCACAGTTGACGACCATCATTGTCGCGCAGCTTGCGGATTTTGCCCATGGTGGTCCGGTTCATCACGAACCGCGCCCCGTTGGTGTAGCTGCTCGGCAGGCTGTAGATGAGGTCAAGCAGTTCGTCCTCGGTCACAGCCGCTGTCGCTGCCGCAGTCTCAACGCCGATAGCGCCAAGTGGGTTTGCCGCAGCATTGGCCGCGCCGGTCGCGTAGGTCAGGAAGCCGTTCGGCTTGTTGGTGCCGTTGCCAGCAACAAACGCAAGACCTTCTTGCTTGGCGAACTCGGTCTGGACTTCGTTCGCCAGCCAACTTTCCAGATCGACCGCAGCATCATCCAGCATACCTTGAGTAGCACCGGGGTTGGCGTAGATTTCGCCGGGGGTGATCGTCATGGTGCCAAATTCTGGCGTGTTGGTTTCAGGCCGCGCCGCAGTCTCACCAACCCAGCCGGAGCCGGTGCCGCGAAGGTTGAACAGCTTGGTGAAACCAGCCGTCGAGATGTTCTGCACGGATGCAATCGAACGCATGGCGGAGACTTCCACCAGCTTGTCAGTGATCGTGCGATCCCATTCGATGGGGGCCAGATAGCCACCTTCATCGTCCGCGCCTTTGTTCAGGCTGGCCTGAATGTGGCCACGGCTGAAATGCGCTTTGAAGGCTTCAGTATACTCAGCGTCCTTCACCGCATCGGGGCCGGTGCCATTGAGCGACATGGCCGCAATCTTGGCGTTGGCCGCGTCGATGGCCGCTTGCAGGTCGCCAACGCTGTTGTTGATCCGGTCAACCTGCTCGGACTGGACCACATCGCCCATGCCCTTTTTCAGGTCTTCCAGTTCCTTGGTGTGCGCCTCCTTGAAGGCATGGAACGCTTTGCCCTGCTCCTCAATCAGTGCCTTGATATCGGTGCTGGCATCCGCGCGCACACCGACAAGCCCGCGAACGGGTTGTTTGAAGTGTTTCATTTGAAACCCCTTTAGACTTTCAGTTTTTCGGTGTTGCCGCGAAGCGCGGCGATGATGTCAGCGCTCGGCATGACGTTAGGAGGCGATACGTCAGCCCCCCCTTGCAGTTCCGCTAGGAGGCTACGGCGCTCCCGGCGGGACAGTCCCTGTGCGGCCATACTGGCCTCAATCTTGGCAATGGCCGAAGCCCGCTTGCCGTTGTCCGCATCCTGTTCAATCTCGGCGTCGGACAAATACCCATCAGCCAAACCATTTTTCACGGCGTCCTCGCCAGTGAAGAAGGTTTCGGCGTCCATCCATGCTTCAACTTGCTCGGCTTTCAGGCCGGAGCGCTCGGCGTAGAGGTCGCGCATGGCGCGGTCGAACGGCTCCATCATGCCCGCAGCGGCCTGCATATCGTGCCGGTTGCCGATTGTGATACCCCAAGCGTTGTGGATCATCAGGAACCCGGTTTTCGCAACCTTGATTTCATCACCAGCCATCGCAATGACCGATGCCGCCGAGGCCGCAAGGCCCAGCACATTCACTGTCACACGCGCCTTGTGTTCGCGCAGCATGTTGTAAATCGCCACGCCCTCGAAGAAGTCGCCGCCGGGGCTGTTGATATCAACCCGCACGTCGCGCTCACCGATGGATCGCAGCGCTCCTGCGATACGCTTGGACGTGATGCCATCGCCATAGTCTCCGCCGCCAATTTCCCCAAGAATGGAGATTGACGCCTCATCAGTCGTCGCGGCATGAATGCCCGCGTTCCAGCGATCCACAACATCGGTGCGGGGTTGCCACTCCATGTTGGAGAGGGCTTTGAACGCTTTAATCTCTGGAAGTTTACGCAGGCTCATCCGGCCCTCCTGTCTGTTGCTGGCCCGGTGCGGGCGGCAGATCATTCCGGCGCGGTAGGTCCATCCAATCGCGCGGCTCATCAGGGTGCAGCCAAGGCACCGAACCACCGGAGCCAAGACCCTTCGCAAAGAATTCCGCTTGGTCGATCATCGAACCGCGCAGCAATGCACCGGCGTTAAATTTGAAGTCGTATTCGTCGGCCTCGCGCTCTGTCAGCAGTGAACGCTCAATCGCTTGCTGCCATGCCTCAAACCATGGGTTGAGGCTGTAGCGGACAAAGAATTGCCCCAGCACGTCGATACCGGAACCCCATGACGTGTCGTCAACGCCCAACAGCGGGCGCGGGACGCCGAAGCCACGGGCGATCTCTTCAATCTGATGCTTGCGCTGGCCTAGCCCCTCGCCTTCTTTGCCGGGGGCATTGTTAGGCACCGCATCCATGCCCTCTTCAAGAATTTTCCACTTGTAGGCATTTTCTGCACCGGAATCGTCGCTCATGCTTTCCTTGAGGCGCTCATAAGCCTCTTGCGATAGCTGGTTAGGGTGCTTGAGAACCCCGCCCAAGATCATGCCATTGCGGAACATCCGCGCCGCTGACTTCTCCGCTTGTTGCGCCAGCCCAATCGCCTCTGCCGCCTGCTTGACCAGTGAAAGCCCCGTGATCCCATCGTCAGACAGGCCATAGCGCAGATGGAACACCTCGGATTGAGGCAGCGTGACCGTGCCATTACTGCCTCGCGTGACAACGTATTCAAGCGCCCAATCGTCGCGCTGCTTCACCGTGACCCGATCCCCGGCCAGTGGCACAAGCTGCGTCACCCGGTTGCCACTGCGCACGATCAGCGCGAAAGCATCACCATCCGTTAGTGCCCGCTGCTGCATAAGGCTGCGAAACTCAAAAGCGGTCTGCCATGCATTCGGCTTGCGATATAGAACTCTGAAAAGCGGATGATCCTCCGCCTTTGATTTGTCGTCTTTCCGCTGCATGTGCAGCGGCAGCATCCCGATACTAAACGAAATAAGCGAAACGCAGCGCAGGATTGTCGTATTGCGCAGGGCTGTTTGAACATTCACGGTCGCGCCGGATTCTGTCATGCCCCCCGCGCCATTGCGCATGAACTCATAAAAGGCCGGATCATCAAAGCCGGAGAAAATCGCCCCCTCGCCCGCCTGAGCCTTCATGTTTTTAGGCTCCGGCGCTGCGGTGCGTCGGAACAGATTCAGAATTCCCATATCACCGCCTTAAATGGTTAGGATGCCGCGCGTCTCGTACACGCTTGGGCCGCTGTCAGTCGGGCCTAGATCAGATGCCATCGCGCCGACCGCCAAGGAAAGCGCGACCATGCCGTCAATCCGCTCGGTGTCGGACGGCTTTGCCAGAAGCCTATCGCCAGTCACGCGGCCCTCTTTGACCCGCGCATTAGCCGCGCACATGGTCAACACAGGGTGCATACCGTGCCGCAGCTTGCCTTCGACAAGATACGCCTCAAGTTCGTTGAGATAAGGCGACATGAATTTGTATGTCTGTTGAACCGGGATAAACCTTTCAAGTTCGTCCTCGGTGAAGCCCTCTTGCACAAGCAACGGCTCAAGAATTTGATATTTGTGAGGGTCGAACGCGACTTTCTGGACGTCCTGAGTGTCGAATACTTCCCTTAGATGCCGTGCCAGATGACCATAACGGATCGTCTTGCCCGGTGTCGTGTTTAGGTGGCCCTGTTCTTCCCATAGGTCATAGGGGACCCGGTCCTGCCGCGATTTCTCCTCAATCCCATCACCCGGCAACCATGCCGACGAATGAACATCAACTGACCCGTTTTCCTCCGCCACGCTGGCAAAGAATGTCAGGTCGCGGGACGTTGAAAGGTCAATCCCCATCCAGACCTTGCGGCCCCCTAACGGCTTCGGCTCTGCCCCGTTCATCTTCCAGATGCTAGGCGATACGAAAGGCGATTCAGCGTTCACACGCTGGTTTAGATGCAGGTTACGGTAGTTGGCCTCGTCGGTTGGCATCCGCTTTGCCTTTTCCGCCGCCGCTTTCACCTCTTTGATGTTGAGGAAGTCACCAAGCGCCGGGTTTGCCGCCCGCATAGTTTCCTCCGCAAAGGGGTCTGCCTCTGGATCGCTGGTGTAGAAGAAAACCTTTGTCTCAGGGTCTGACTTTGTAACCGCATCGTCCAAGATCACCGACAGCAGGTCATTGTCGGTTGCCGCCTGCGTTGAAATGACAATCGAAAGCGGCGCTTCGTGTGCGCCCATGCCCGTCTCAAGCGCAGAATACAGATCGTCACGCGGCCCCTTAACCTGCCCCAGTTCGTCATGCACAACGAAAATGGGCGATGTGCCGTGAGCCGTTGACGCTTCCGCCGACATTGCGTGATAGAGCGTCCCCAACTCGGAACAAAGCAATTCCTTGGCCGTATCCCTAACCAAGACATACGCATCTAAGTCAGGATTCATGCGGACCATCTTCGCCGCAAGTTCAAACAGAACCGCAGCCTGCCGCCGTGACCGCCCCGCAGAATACAGTTGCGAGTTTGGCATAGCCTCCGGCCCCACCAAGTGGAGCAACAGCAAACAGGCGGTTAAAGCAGTTTTCCCATTTTTGCGGGCAAAACTAATTATCGCGTTTCGCGTCGGGGTGTCGTAAATCCCCTTGATGATTTCCTTCTGCCATTCGCGCAGCACCATCGGCTTCCCGACCATGCGCCCCTCTGGAACCATGCAGTGCGCTTCGATCCACTCAATGTTGCGTTCGCCGCGTGTTACCTCTGCCAAGGTTTCAAACCTCCTGTCGTCTTAGCCTGCGCCGTGCTGGCAGACTTCGCGTTATAGCTGGCCTGCTGTGTCAGTCGCATCTTGGTCGCGCACGACAGCGCCGCCCGCGTCTGCAATTCCTTATCCCGCAAAAGATCACGGTATCGCTTATAGCTTTCATCATCGGCCATAGCGGTCTTGCGGACCTTCTCGACCATCATCTGAATTGCCTCACCCTCGGCCACATGCTCGCAGTAGGATTGCAGCAAGGACAAGGTTTCATCCCCGAACCAATCCGAGGGCATACGATCCACCACGCGCCGCCATTCGTCCTCGGCGCGGGGGTTCAGGCTCATGGGTGGCTCAGGCCGATCCCCGATCTTGACAGCGGCAATGGACAGTTCAGCCGTGGATGCCCGTCCTCTTTTTTGTGCCATTGTCAAACCTTTATTGTTGCGATTTATGATCGTTGAGGGTCCGCCGCCGGTCCCCATACTACAGGTCCAAAAGATTTAGGCCCCGGGGGAGGGTCTTGAAGGTGGGCCGGTGACCCCACGAGGCTCAGTTAATGCCCTGCCTACATCCCACCCATTAGAGAGACGCCAAGCTACAGAATTGCGGCTAATGCCCAGCCTATCAGCCCACTCGCCTAACGTCAGGGTCTCGCCATTCCAAGTGACCTTGGCCTTTGACACTTTCCCGCGCAGTGTTGCGCATCTTTTCCTTGCCGCGCTTCTGATTGCACTCAGCGCATGATGCGACCAAGTTCTCCAGCCGGTTATCGTCTTTGACCGCGTTCACGTGATCCACGTGCATATCATCCCAAGTCACGCATGTGCCGCACCAGTGACAATCGAACGGGCCTTCGCCATATTCATCAAAATAAACGCGGCGATGCTGATACACCCTGCTATTGCCGGTGCGCAGTGCATGCCAATGGCCCGGCGCGTATTCCAAGATATAGCCGTGGCTGTGATCAATCTCTTCTTTCGGCGGGCTGACCTCAAGCTTCAGTTGCACATGGCCGTTGCGCCGCACTCTCATGTAATGAAGCTCGCAGTATTCGGCCCTAGCGGACCTTACGCGAGATACACACCCATCCACCTTGCATACCGGGAAAGAGGAACGCGCGGCCTTGGCTCTCCGCCTAGATGCTCGCTTCGTGCACTCCACGTTGCAGTACGTTTTAGCTTGGCCTCGACCTTGGCCAATTGTGAATTGATTTCCGCACTCTGGGCATATACGGCTATTGCCAGTCATCTTCGGACCCTCCAATGGTCTGATATGATTAGAGCCGGATAGCGGTGTTACAGCACCCTTCCGGCTCGTTTATCTTAGCATCTTTTTAGCCAACAGGCCAGCCATCAACGCCTATTGTTGGCCTAGACCTCGCACCTCTCGCTGTACGTGCCTCATTGGCAGTTTTCGCAGAATGGCAAGGGCGGCAAATGGCTTCTAGATTGTCGTAATCATCCGTGCCGTCTTGGCTCTTAGGGGTGATGTGGTCCACCTCATCTGCCGGTGTCGGCCTGCCTTGCCTCATGCACGGTTGGCAGAGATACCCGTCACGACGCATCACGTTTTCGCGGCGTTTGGTCCACTGATACCCGTATCCCCGCTCGTGCCTGCTGCCCTCATGTCTCCATGCCATGCGGCTTACCGTTTGGGCTTAGGCGGGGGCGGTGATGCAGGGGCAGACGCAACAATGGGGTCGGAAAAGCCGACATCATCCAGATGTGCAATCCGCCCCTCGATCTCATCCAGCATCGCCGACAGCCGCGTTGCCTTGTCGATGGCCGCATCCAGTTCGGACATGTCGATATCAATCTTCATCGCCGCCATCGTGTTACCTCGCTGGGGGTTTGCGTATCGCCGCCGCGTTGCGCCTATGTGCGCTGAGAAATGGCGGAAAGCCGAGGAGTCGAACCCCCATCCTTTCGGAGTCGTCACGGTTTTCAAGACCGCTTGC
>Ga0066842_10000231_pt1 | contig 14954 bp, 22 predicted proteins | sample ETNtaG_19_FD_67289 | JGI IMG/M metagenome (GOLD analysis project Ga0066842, IMG submission 67289) | Marine microbial and viral communities from oxygen minimum zone, Eastern Pacific Ocean - ETNP201302PF86A | ecosystem: Environmental > Aquatic > Marine > Oceanic | place: Pacific Ocean: Eastern...
GGTATGGATCACCCCAAGCCCCGGAGAAAAAAATGAAATCTCGGCTCGCAATAGCCCTCTGCGCCGCGTTTTTCGCATCACCCGCGCTTGCAAATCCCTTGAGCATCAACACCCAGGTTGCCCGGATCACCGGCTACGAAGATGGCGGCTGTTTTCTCGTCAGCCAAGCCCAGGCGACTGAGGGGGCCGAGCGCCTCTGCCTCGAATATTCATGGGTTCTGAGCAACGATAGCGCCGCACCGCTGCGCAATATCGAGATCTCCAACGACTTCACTTCGCTTGTCTCCCGGCACGACACGGATGTGGGCGCCGCGCATATCCTCGATCTGCGCGTCTCCGAGGCTTCCGGCATGCGCGCGGAAAGCTTCGAGAACCAGGTTCTCGTGACCGTGGCCGATTACATCCCCGCAAATGGCAGTGCCGCACTGCGCGTCAGGGTCGAAATCGAACGCCCGACGGGCTGACCTCCGCGCCTCGGGTCCGGGATGGGCGTCTTGCACCCCGGACCCGAAACGCGGAGTTTTCCATGACCAAGATCCAATCTATCCTCGCCCTGGTTTTCGGAGCAATCGTGAACATGAGCCTCGGCTGGCATTTCTTGCAGGCCGCTCTGATCGCCGACAAGCTGGGCATTAGCGCTGCACAGGGCTATCTCGATGGACTGGCGCCGCTCTATCTTGCCGTTCCTCTTGCCGGCCTCGCCCTTTGGCTCGCCCCGCCCGACCGCGCCTTCAGCAGGCAATAGGCACGCAACCGAAAGGACAAGCCGATGCGCATCCCAGCTCTTGTCTCCCGCCTTCCCGGCGCTGTCCTCATCTTTCTGGGGCTCACGCTTTATTTCCTGATCGGCTGGCCCCTTCTGGGCCTTGCCTATCCCGACCTCTCCGAGGCGCCCGCGCGGGCCGCGGCACTGCTCCTGCCCATGCCGATCTTCGCCTTCATGGCCGCCTGGACCTATGCCGAACGGTGTATTCTTGGGCGTCGGCTGGTCGAGCGCCTGCCTGCCGACCCATACCCGAAATCGCGCGCCCAGCGCCACACCGAGCGCCGCGCCAGCTTCATCATTGCCTCGATCGCCCTCTTCATTTCTCTCACGCCGATTATCATGGGCATGACGAATGGCGAGAGGCCCGGCCTCAGCCAGTTCGCTCCCGCCCTGGTCTGGGGGTGGATGTTCCATGTCTTCGGCAGGACTCGCATGCGTCTGGGCGCCTTGCTGACAATGCCGCCCAAGGGACGACCTCAGGCAGAGCTGGACACCTGCGCCGAGCGATTGCTCCTGGGGCTGATCTTTGAACATCGTCGCACCAAGGCCAGCATATGGGAAGGGCGTATCGACAGCCTGTCCAGAAACGGTGCGCCATTCGTCACGGCCCGCGTCTGGAGCAATCCCAAGTTCGACGACGACTTCGAGCGCGAGGAAATCGAGTTGCCCCCTGAGGATGAAGCCGCCTTCATGGCAGCTCTTACAGGGGACGCCGATCGCTACAGGCTGGCCTTCTACTCCGGCCGAAGCGCTCGGTTCGATCTCGACGACCTGAGCCATCACGCCCGCATGATGGGGATGAACGAACTGCATACGGGGCGCGCAATGGCCCGCGATCTTCTCGAGGACTAAGCAACTGGAAAATTGTCGCAATCTGTAATCGCGCGGGGTTCCGACCCTTCCTGTTCATATCTCCTTTTCGAGGATCGGGCCAAGACCCGGCCCTCGAGGTAGAAAACAGGAAGGATCTTCGAGATGAAAATGACGACGAAAGCAGTGATGGCGGGCCTTGTTCTGGCAATGAGCGCGGGCGCCGCAATGGCCGATGGCGGACCGCGCCGCGGAAAGGAACGCGCACCATTGACCCGCGAGGCGGTGATCGAGAAAGCTGCCGAGCGGTTCGATGCCGCGGACAAGAACGGCGATGGCGTGCTTTCTCGCGAAGAAGCCAAGGAGATGCGCGGCCACAAAGGTCCGCGTAAGGGTGATCGCAAAGGTGGCGACAAGGGTGGCAAGTTCGGCAAGGGCGGAGATCACCGCGAAGCCATGCTCGAGCGTTTTGATGTCGATGGCGACGGCAAGCTTTCCGAGGAAGAGCGCGCCGCGATGCGCGAGGCCCTCAAGGACAAGAAGCAGGACAAAAAGCCCAAGCGCTACTAACATCCGAGATCTCAGAGAAACGCCTGCCGGACCGTCCCGGCAGGCGTTTTTCATGTATCGATCGGTTCCGCTTTCGCTCAGTCCTCTTCAGTCGACCTGCCTCGAAGCGTCTGGAGCCCCTCGACCACGCGTTCGAAACTGCACCCGGAGTGGCGGCGGGGCTTCGCCCCGCACCCCGCGCATCAAGACAATCGAGAGCATCAGAGCACCACGCCCTGCGTTATCGCCTCCCGGGAGCGATTGCGGGATCGGCCAGCGGTCCCACCTGTCGGTCCTGAAAATCTCCTTCCTCGAAGAGCCGCGTCGCGAAAAACGAGACCCTCAAGACGGGTCCGCGACGCGGGCGGCGGCCAAAGGGGCCGACCTCCGCACCAGGCGGAGCGAGGCAGGGTCAGAACACGCATAGTGGTCCCGGGAGGCGCGTGATCCGCGACCCCTGACCCGGGACATCCCTGACGGGGAGAAGCAGGCGCTGGCGCGAGGATCTTGTCCCGCGACATGGCGCGGGAACGCTGTCCCAATCAGCACCGGCATCGAGGCGGCGATCCGCCTTGCGATGCTATGGGGCGCGCCGGCTGCGCGCCACCGGCCCTGTGCGGGCCGGCATCGAGGCCCCCTTGGCCGGGAGGGCAATCTGCCCGACCGGCCGCGGAGTGCCGGGATCTGCCTTGGGGTCGCGATTTCACGCGACCGCTGAGGGATCTTTGACCCCATCTTCTCCATCCCGGCGCAGACACGCCCATCCCGCGAGAGCACGGATGGGCGCGCCCGCGCCTTTTGACACACCCCACCTGCGAGAGGGCATAGCGATGCTGACGACCAACTGGCGCCCCAACGGGGGCGTGATTTTCGAAACCCAGACCTTCGCCGTCGGCGACGTGCACGGCCAGGCCGAAGCGCTGGACGAGCTGCTCGGTCATCTCGCAGGCCTCGAGCAGCACACCCCTGCGCGCGAGTTGATCTTCCTCGGTGATCTCATCGATCGCGGGCCCGATACGCTCGGCGCCGTCCGCGCTGCCTTTGCGGCGCGCGAAATGTTCGAGACCGTCGCCCTGTTGCCGGGCAATCACGAGTTGATGCTCCTGGCGGCCATCAAGGGCAGCATGGATAGCGCCCTGCTCTGGCTCGGCAATGGCGGCCATGATGTGCTCGACGAGCTTGGGCTCCCGCCAAAGACCGGCTGGTGCGATACCTTCGCCGCCCTCGAGGCAGCGCTGCCGGACGACTGGCGCGAAACCTACGAAACCGGACCCACGCATCTGCGGCGCGCGCAGAACCAGGATGCTCTCTTCATCCATGCAGGCGTCCACCCGCATCTTCCGATCGAGGAGTTTCTTGCCCGGCCGCGGCTCGAGCGTGACGACATGCACTGGGCCTGGATCAGGCAGCCCTTCCTTGATTGGCAGGGTGGCTGGGATCGGCACGGGCTGAAACTCATCATGCACGGGCACACGCCGGCCACGACCCAACCCATCGAGGATGAAGCAATGCTCGAAAAGCTGCTCGATCACACCGAGGCCCATGGCTGCATCTGCCTCGATGCGGGTGCGATGCGCCGACCCCAGGTCGCCGCGGTCGAGTTCGTCGAGGATCAGCACAGGCTGCACCTGCGCCCTGCGCCCGATCCCTACGAGTTGGGTGCCTATCGCTAAAGGCATGGCGCCGGGCCTGAGAGCCCGGCGACGACAGTCCGGGGCCGCGGGACGCGGCGCTGAGTGATCTCGATGGGCGGTCTTCGCCCCTCTTGCGAGGCGAAGACCTCCACCAAGACCACTCAGAAAGTCGAGCAAATGTATACAATCACAAAGCGCATCGAAATGCGCATCAATGAGGCAGGCCTGCGCGCCAGCGTTTCCATTCTCAACGCCGCCGAAAAGTTCAACCCTCCGCGCTGGATGGTTGCCGTCTCTGTCATCGCCATCGCCCAGGTCTTCATCCTGGAGCTCAAGGGCGAGCTGACACTCACCAACTGGCTCGTCGAGACCCTCAGCGCCATCGCGTCACTTATCGGCATCGGCTGAGCCTCTTGGCGCCTCGGTTCTGCCGCCGCCCTGCGGCCGAACCAACCTTCTTGCGGACAGATCCAGACAGGAAAGCTCCGCAATGCGCCCCAGGACAAAATCCGAGCGACACCCCGAAGAGGGCTTTGCCGCCTTCGCGCCGATCGAGGCCCTTCAGATCATGCTGATCCTGATTACAGGGCTCATCGCGAGCATGACCCTTTGGGTCGCGATCATCGCTGGCCTTTACGGGGTGATTGCAGGCTCTGACCCCGCACTCTCCACGGCCGAGGCCGCGTTCCAGGCAAGCGCGATCACCGCCTTCGGCCTCGGCGGGCTGGTCTGGTCCTACCGCTTCGCACGCCGTCCGGCATCTCCCAAATCCTGACGAGGAAAAGATCCAATGAAAGACCTTGGCTTTGGCACTCTGCACAGGCTTCGCGCCCATGGCGTGGTTTCCGACCTTGCCCCGGGCGGCGGGGCCGCCTTCACGATCTTCTCCGGCGCCAGCGTCCAACCCCGTGGGTCGCGCACGTCCTTTGCTCATGACTGTCCGCGGCTTTGCACGCTCGAAGCGGTCAAGCACGGCCTGTCGCGCCTCCATGCCGAATGCGTGGCAGGTGACCGGATCATGGTCGAAACCGCCTGGGGGAGCCAGCTGCCCTTCCTGGGCAAGAGCGCCCGCGGCGACAAGGTGGCAATCGCGCTGATCCAGTCCATTTCCGACCTGCTTTTCGCCCTGCGCAGCACCGGCGTGGAAGTGCATTTCTACGGTCAGATGGCCGAACCCGACCCCGAGCTCGTGCGCCAGGCATCGCGTGCGCTGATGGCCTCTCGGCAGGCGACACCGGCGTGAGAAGAGACGGAGATTTCCGGAGCGCGAAAGACGAACCCACTCTTCTTTCATAGCAAACCAACTGGAAATCCTATGAAAAATAGTCTTTGCGGCGTGGTCGTCGCCTTTATCGCCGGCGCGGCCGTCGTCTCCCATCCGCAGATCATCGATTTCGTGTCTGATGTCACTCGCGGCGAGCCCTCCTACCTGACCGAAACCGCGCCCGAGGCAGTTGCACCGGTGAATGGCCTGGCCATCTACGCCGAGAAGACCGGGCTCGCCTTTGACCGCAGTGCAGACCGGCCCGACGATCGCATCATCGCCGCAATCCTCGAAGGCGATGCGCAGTCTCGCAACATCACCCGCGAGCGTAGCGAGTTCACGACGAAAGCCGGCACCGAACTGCGCACCACCTATACCGTCGACGTCCTGCTTCAGGAGCGGCTCTACTATTCTCGCCCCGACGAAGAGCTGATCTACAGCGTCGAATGCACCTATGATGAGGAAGGCACGACATCGCGTGTCATGCACCGCAATCTCGGAGAAGCTGTCGAGCACTCCCGCGTTTCCGCGGCGACCTATGAGAACGCCATCAACCCGGTCATCACCGACCTCTTCTGTGAAGAGCTGATGGAAAAGCCGGAGATGCCCGTGAGCAGCACGAAGCCCAAACCCGAGCCCGGGTCTCGGCTGAAAGAGGGCGATTCAAACATCTGATGGATGATCGCAAAGCGATCCTCAACAGAACCGGCGGCGCGGGATTACCCGCGCCGCCTTTTTTTACGGGGACGCGATGGGCGGCCGGCACCCAGACCCATTCTCCCCGGCCTCCATCGAGACCCTATCTCCAAAGAAAGAAGCGAGCAGCGAGGACCCTTATGAACCTGAATCTATTCACCGCGACCCAGACGGCTTTTTCCAACACGCAGACGACCCTGCGGATCGGCGAGGACATGGCACGCCGCCGGGAAGAGGACGCAAAACGCGAGCGCGCGCAAGAAGAAGAGCGCGCAAAACGTGCAAAGAGGGCCAAGCAAGCCTCCGCCACACCGCGCGCCATCAGCAGCTCGGCCGCGCAGCGGGCTGCGGATCTGTCGCGCGAGCACCTGCGTCAAGCAAAGCTCGCGGAGCGCGCACGCCCCGAAAACCGGAGCCGGGAAGAAACAGTCAAATTCGACAAGGAGCGCGACGCCGTCCAGGGGGCAGCCTACGAGATGGCAAAGGAACAAGGTCCGTCAGGCTCCGTTCGCCCCCTCGTCGAGCGCATGGATGCGATTTTCGAGGAGGAAATGAAGCAGGCCAGTGGACTCGACGCGGATTTTCTGAAGATGCAGCGCGGCCGTCCCGTTTCCCTGGACCAGCGCACCGAGACTTTCGGAAATCTGCTCGAAAGCGGCGCCATCCGGGACCCTCAGCGTCGCCAGGATGGGCTGATCGCCTATGAAGCGATGCGGCTGACGCCCTACCTGCGCGATCCCAAGGTTGCCGAGCTTTCCAAGACGTTCAAGAACGAAGCCCGTGGTGACAATCGCCGGCTGAACCCCGATCGGCTCCGCGCCAACATGTCCGCCTTCCTTGCGGGCCATGTGCAAACCGCGAAAAAGCAATGTCTTGAGGACAAGGACAAGAACGGCGCAATGTTTGCCAATGCCGCCCTCAAGCGCCTTGGCGACAAGGAAGCCAAGCCCGTCAGCCTGCGCACCCTGGCAGTCATTGCAGATCGGACCGGTCGTATCGTGGGCAAACGTCATCCCGATATCGCCAAGCCGCTGATCGCTGCACAACTCACGGCACTCGATGTCGATCAGGTTCAGCGCGCCAAGGCCAAGCGCAAGGGTCGCGATCAGGGCGAATAGCCCTTGCTTGAATGAATGAGGCGGCGCGGGATTTCCCACGCCGCCTTTCTTTCGTCAGTGGCGCGTCTCGCCTGCCGCCGCGGCAGCGATACGATCGAGTTCGCGGGACGCCCGCCATGCGGCCTCATCCTGCTCCGTTTTCCAGTTCTGCCAACCGTCATAGCGCTCCGCGATCCGCGACAGGACCTTGCCGGTCTCGCCGGCCCGCACCCATGCGATCAGCTGTGCATCATAGAGAAAACCCGGATCATCCGCGTCCTCCTCGGCACGCTCGTCCGCCGTCATTTTGCGCCGCACCATCTCCACCGTCGCCCCCTCGGGCAGGCTCGCCAGAAGCCGCCGGACCCGGGAAGCCTCCTGCCCTGCAAAGCGGGTCTCCGCATGGTAGATCAGATCCCCCATCGCCTGGCGCGACTGGTGCAGCACGCCCCCGAAGCGATCGAGAAACTCCGCATCATAGCCTTCGCGCTCGGAGACGACCTTGCGACGATCATAGCCCTCGGGCTTCTCGATCAGCGCGCCGTAAAAGGGGATATGCAGCATCTGCACCATCTCCTTCACAACCTCCGGACTGGCCATGCTCATCAACTCGCGGAACTCGAGATTGCGCATCTCCTCGGGCTTGGCGCTGCGCGCCCGCCGATTCCAATGCGACAGGACAAAAAGCGCCTGGCGCAGAACGCGCGGGCGCGTCGGAGGATAACGCCGCGGGCCGAAGGCAGCCCCGGCACTCCAGCGCCCCGGCCACTGCCGGCGCTCTTCATCGAGCAGCATCTCGGTAAGATCCCCACCCAGGGGCGTGGCAAAACTCGGCGGCTGACCCTCCCGGGAAAAATGCCCCGCGATCGCCGACTGCTTGACGCCCAGCGCCCTGGCAAGCTGGGTCTGCGTGAAGCCGAGTTCCATGGACCAGGCTTTCAGAAAAAGCCCCGCCGGGTTCGGCTCATCAATGAGTTCGAGCGTGAAGAATGTCGTCATGAAGTTGGTCTCCTGTCAGGATGTGATCACCGAAAATCGGTGCTGCTCCAACGATTTACGCATCCCCAAACCTCGATCAATATATCACCGTTCGCTGATATTGAAATAGGCGATTTCCATGGCCGCCTCTTCCTCGGAAGATCGCGCCTATGTCCTTTGGGCCGGCCAAGAAACCAAAAGGATTGCCCCAAATGATGACATTCGCGCTTCACGCGTCCCTTGCCGCGTTCATGTGTCTCTATCTCCATCGCAAATGGGTGTCGTTGTCTCCCGAAAGCCGGGCGCTTCATGCCTGCCGCACGCATTACACTACGGACCGAAGGCTCCCCGTTCAGAACCCGAACCTCTGCGAGACCTGCATTGGCGATGCGATGCCGGCTGAGGGCTTCATGGTCGCCAATACAGGCGTTTGCGGAAAATGCGGTCAGACCGATGAGGTATGGGATCTCGAGCATCTCGCTCAGCTCAAGGCGGAGGGCTTCAGGCTTGACGCGAAAACCGGCATATCTCCCGCCCGAAATCCGATCCGAAACTCTCACACAGATTTCCACTGACTCGCGGCGGCAGGTCCCGCCTGCCGCTTCGGCCTGCATCGCCCGGGAACAATATCCTTTCCAAGGACCCCTCCTGGAGCGCATAAAATGTCGAAGTCCCGTCCCGCAAAGCCAGAAGCTTTTCCCTGTCGTTCGTTGCCGCAGTCGACCAGCCAGCCGGAGATCGCCAGGCTGTCTGACATGGAGCTCATGCTCAAAGGCTACGGGCTGACCACCGCGCGGTTCTTCTACCGGATGCCGGACTTTCGACATGTGCTCAACGAGTTCGTCTGGCAATTCTACGACCTGGCCCCCGATCACCCCACCCTGATGGAAAAGATCGAATGGTGGCAGGCGAAGATCGAAGGTCCTTTGCATTCCGTTTCCTTCACACATCGAAAACTGATCTCCCCTGGTGAATGGCGGCAGGTGGTGGGAGAATTCCCGGTCCACTGACCGGGGTTTTTCCGGGTCAGGCCACGAGCCGCAGGCTCGCTGTTTCAGCCATAGGCTGGTAGAGGAAAGGGCGCGGCAACCTGCCCGCCTCGGCCTCTTATGTGCGAAGAGGCCGGGCGCGCCGGCGAGAGAAAAAGAGAGATCCGGGATATGCACGACATTCGCACGCTGATCGGCAAGTTGAACTTCATGGGCTCCCAGCATGCGCTGGGACGCGAGACCCGCAAGCTGGCCCTGCGCTCGAGCGCACTGTTTCGCAAACCGGCCGCGGAAATACGCAACACGCTCGATGGGATCTCCCGCGTCGCGAGCTTCGCCGAGACCGAGGCTGAAAGCTGGATCGACCCCGAGGATGTCGTGGCCGGAAAATCCGGGCCCTTCGATGCCTGCGACCTGCGCCACTGGCTTCTCGTCGCCGAAAAAGCCGGCGTGCCGGCCGTGCCCGCGCGCGAAATCCTGTCTTTGAGCGAAGATGAAATCTGCGCGATCGACCAGAAGGTCAAGGCGCCGGGCTTCGTCTCGCGCACGATCAAGCAGGGCATGATCCGCGCCTTCTCGGGCGAGGAACGTGCCGAGATCGACAGGATGGGCGAAGAGATCGCCGCGCGCGAGGCGCAGATCGATCCGGGCAAGATCAGCGAGAGCCTCTTCGACGCGATGGATGACGTCCCGCATGACTGGATCGTGCGCTCCAATATCGCCGGGCCCTCGACCCTCAAGGCCTTCGCTGGCGCGGGCGTGCTCGACGACGGCAAGACCAGCTGGAGCCCGGGCGATCCCGAGCTCGAGATCGGACCCGGCTGGGTGCGCAACGGCAACCGCCGGCGCATCGATGCCACCGACAAGCGTCTGGTCGAGACCTTCGCCTGCGGCCACAAGAACCGCCTGCACTACCTCGCCCGCCCCTGGATCAAGGCTGCCCGTCGCGCTGAGGGGCCCGACCCGCACCGCCATGGCACGCCGTTCGCCGGCAAGGGCTCCTGGCCCTGCGAATGGCGGGTCTTCATTGAAGACGGCCGCGTAACCGGCGTGGCCAGCTACTACGGCTGGACCGGCGAGGCGACCCCGCTCAATGCCGCACGCGCTCTGGAGGCGGCCGAACTGGCACAGAAGATGATCGATGCCGCTGCTGCCCAGGGGCTCGCTGCGCGCTTCATGGATCTCGAGCTTGCACGCATGAAGTTCGAGGAAGCCAAGCAGTCGGGCGCCGCCATCCATGAGGATTACCGGCAGATCTTCGAGCGCTTCCCGCGCGACGGGTTGCATTGCACGCTCGACTTCATCGAGGCCGAGGGCCAGGACGGGCCGGTCATGACCTTCCTCGAAGGCGGGCCGCCGCATTCGCCGCTGGGCGGCGGGCATCCTTGCGCCTTTGCGGGCAACGAGCTGCATCCCGGCCGCGGCGCGGAATGCAAATGCGAGGGCGTTGCACTCAAGCTGATGGATCATGTGGTTCTGGCAGATCCAGCCACATGGTCGCATGGTGACACCAAGGACCGTATCCTGTCCTGGGAGGATGCACGCGTCCTCGCAGCGAACGCCTGATCCACCCCGTCAAGGAGACCGACATGACAATTTTCCTCTTCGCCTTCATCTTCATCGGCCTGATCGGGATGGGCTTCGGCTTCGGCATGTTCGTCGAGCGCAGCAACTGGAACAAGCTGATCCAGGAAGGCAAGCTGCCGCGCCCGGGCCAGTATCGCCGCCCCACGCAGCAGTAATCGGGAGACATGAACATGCAGAACAACCAGATCACGACGCTCAAGACCGAAGGCTATGTCACGTCCCACGATATGGTCGAAATCGAGCCCGTTCGCCTCGATGCGGAGGGCAACCCAGTGCCGGTCTTTGACGAGACGGCGCGCGCAAGCTCGACCTTCAAGGTGAAGGGCAAGGGGGATTTCGATCTCAAGCCGAACCCGGCACATGTGCGCGGCGCTTATGCGAACCTGCGTCATCACCAGGCGCGCGGGTTGCTGCGCAACAACAAGCTCGACGACGCGGCCGGCACGACCCATCTCGTTCCGCTTGAGCGCGCCGAGCTCTTCGCGCATAATTTCGACATCGAGACGACAGGCATGGATTACCTCTCCTCGGACGGCCCCGGCTTTGCCGGTCAGGAGAACTTCGCCATGGCCGGCGCCATGATGGCGGCCCGCACGGCCGCCCTGGGCACCGATGCGACCCATTTGGCGATCCGCATTCGCTGATCCCTATCGGTCCCGGGCAACCGGGACCACTATCCCTCGCGCGTTTCCCGACACACCAATCGGCGCACCCGCGCCGAGACCGGAGCCTTCCATGCCAAACATCATCTGCCACCTGCCGAACGGCAATTTTCTCGAATGGAGCACCGTCGTCGACGCGCCCACGACCTACGGCGTGCCGCGCCCCGATTTCGACGAATATTGCCGCAAGCGCTATGGCAATCGATACTTCGAGCAAGAGCACGAGACCCGCATGGATCTTGCCATGACCCATGGCACCTCTTCGCGCGTGCCGCGCCCGACGAGCCTGGCCGAGCTGGTCGAACAGAACCGCGCCGGCCCGAACGAGGAGTGCATCTCCCTCGAAGAGATCATCGCCCGGTTCGGCGCACTGCCCGAAGATTACCGTTGGGGCGAAGGTGGCGAAGAATTTGATCCGCATGGCTTCCAGGTCATCGACAGCACCACCCATGAACCCATCGGGCACGCCGAGAACGAGATCCTGACCTGGAAGGTCGCGCGGCAGATCAAGGCGCGCTTCCCCACATCCGACGAAGTCATCATCATCGCTGTCATGCGTGACGATGTTGAGGCCGAACTGGAAGGCGGCCTCAAGACCTGCCTGATCGACCGGCTTCCGGACTGATCCAGGCGCGGGGGCGCGGCGGGCGCGCCCTCGAACAAGCCCGGCTTCCGGGCCATTCACGACAGCATCACCTCCTTCCCGCGTCCCGGATCTCGCAGTTGCGACCGGGCCGCGACGCGGCGGCTCAGATCTCGCGAAAAGGGACCTGAGAGACCCCCAAAAGGAGAGAGATGATGTTTGCCACCACCCCCAAGACCGACATGAACGACCTGCCCCGCAAGGCGCCGATGGATGCGGTGCGCGAGCTGCTCGCCGCCATCCCCGGGATGATGCTGGACGCGACCAATGACGCAGGCATCGCCGCCCGTCTCGAAAACCGCCCCGGCAGCTATGACCTGCACCTTACGGGCGGCACGCCCGATGTCCGCAGCGCCCTCGCCGAGGCGGCAGCCGTGGTCGCAAAGACCACCATCGATCTCGGCGTCGAGACCGATGAGGTGGAAGGCGAGCTCGTGGCCATGGCCAGCCGGCTCCACCTGACGCCTTCGCCTGCGCGCGAAGAGCAGGACACGACCGTGCTGGAGATCGGCACGATCTTCCAGAGCTGGGGCGTCGAGCCCGGCTCCGACACCCAGCAGAAGGACTGACCCCATGCGCAGCATCGCCCTGATCACCGCCGGCCTCGCCATTTTCTTCCTCGGACTGCTCGCCGTCCTGATCGACAGCGCCTTTGCCGCCGCAAGTCCGCAAGCGAGCTTCACAGGCTGGAGCCTGGTGCCGATCGCGCTGGGTGCGCTATTGGTCTGGGCTGGGCGGCTCTTCCCGCCGATCACCTATCCCTACAATCCGGCCAAGGCGCAGCGCATGCTGGAGCGCGCCCGCAGCACGCAACAACCGCAGTTGGCCACCAAGGCCCGCCCGGCACCGCGCGGCCGCGTGAAAGAGGCCTGACCCGCCCCGAAAGACAGACAGGCGGGAAGCGATCCTCGCTACCCCAATAGAAGCACACCCCGGTATGGCCCAGCGCCTGCCGGGGTTTTTCGTATCCCCCGACGAGGTCTTCCCCATGACACAAGCAGCAGACCAGGCAGGCTTTGCCCATGCCATCCAGGAAGCAAGCCCGACGTTTCGTGCATGGGCAGGCACGGATGCCCCCGTCCTGCGGGGAGTTGAGATCACAAACTGTGATTTCAAAGGGCCCGGCCCCTACATCGCCTATGTCCATCACGGCACCACCCACGACTTCTCGGTCTTCAGTGCCGACAAGCTCGGGAACCACGAGGGCGCCTTTGGCAAGGTGAACTACTTCACCACCGCGCTTTCGGATGCCGATTGCAACTACGCGGGCATGGGGCCTGACCTCACCCAGCGGATCGGCTGCGAGGCCGAACAAATGACCCATGAGATCGAGCATGACCCCGAAGCCTACGGGCTGGACGAGGATGCCGACTATGACGCCTGCCTCGAGAAGGCCAAGGAGATCGTCGGTGCCCGCCTCAATGGCGGAAACCCCCGGGTTCTCAGTCTCTATGTGCGGATGGACCGCCCCTTCGTGATCGATGGCTGTCGCGCCCCTGGCAAGCTGCGCATCATCCCCGATACCTCGCCTCTCCTCTTTCCTGATCTGGAGGAGGCTCACGCCGACGCGGAGGAGGAGGTGCTGATCAACAACCGACTCGAGCATCTCGAGGGAGATGAGCGAAGCGAGGCTCTCGAAGATCTCGAGGAAGAAGTTTACGAGGCGCTCGACGCGATGCGCGAGAAGGACATGCAGAAGCTGGCCGATCTCTTCGTCCAGATCGCCAGCGAGCTCGGCGCGCCGGCGCCCGAGGTGCCCGACGGTATCTTCTGCGAGATCTCGGAGATGACGCACAACGGGTTCTACCAGGCCATCAAGGGCTCCGAAGAAATCAGCATGCTCGAAGGCGAGGATGGCCTCGTCTCCAGCCAGTTCCTTTCGCGCCTGATCGAGCGGCTGGGCTACGACGGCATTGTCATTCGCAATGTCGACCGCCATTTCGAAAATATGAAGATCCCGGCCGGTGCCGCGCATATCCATATCTTCGATGCCCATAACCACCGGATCAAATCGACCACGAACCGCGGCAGCTTTTCCCCCGATGACCCGGACATCTATGCCTGATTGCAGGATGGGAGAAGCACCGGAGCAGGAGGGAGACGAGAATGACCCAGATGTCGGACCCCGCACGCATGAAGGCGGCCTGGGAGCAAAAGCGCATACCCGTCGTCTTGCGACGCGATGGAGAGGGTGAAGCCATCCGCCTACGCCTTCCCTATAGGGAGGGCAACAAGGAGTGGCTCAAGAACGGACGGCGCAACCGTCCCAAGTGGAACCCCGACCTCAAATGCTGGGAAATCCCCAAGGCCTGGTTCAACGACATCGTGGACCGCAGCCTTCGTCGCTGGGGGCGCATCTATGTCATCCAGCCCTATAGGCAGCAGGAGGTCTGCGCTCCGGCCTGCATGAATGCCAAGGGGCACGAATGCCAGTGCTCCTGTATGGGGGCAAACCACGGGCAGGGAGATGACGGAGGCTGGTTCAAGACCAATGAGGCCTTCGCCACCCGCTGGGGCGACAAAGAACTCGCCTGCCGACTGATGGTCGCCACGCGCGACCCCGACAAGACGCCCACGCGGTAGATCTGTCCCGGGCCGCGAGAGCGGCCCTTTTACCTGCCTGTCTGTCTTTCAGGCCGGGTCCGGGTCGATGGTCGAACCCGGCCCCGCGCCAGAGCCATCAGGAGGTTTTTCCCCATGTCGAATGTCCAACTCACCCCGATTTCGGAACTGTCCTGCACCCGGGGTCCCGTCCTGGTCCTTGGCGCCTCGGGCACCATCGACACGCCGCTGCGCGCCGCGGTCGGCTACCGCGCCCCCAACGGGCAGATCCTCGCCCTCGACGGCACGCCCTTCGATGCCAGCGGCGGCCCGGCTTTGGGCTTCATGCCGCTGCCCTGGAGCGAGGCTCAGGCCGAGGCCCTGATCCTCTCGCGCAAGTCCGGCGGCATGGATGAAGCAGGCCTGTGGCGCGGCGCCACCGGTCTCGTGGATGAGCTGTCGCAAGCCATCGGTCCGAACCGTGCCATGGATCGCCTGGCGAGCTTTCTTGGCCTGCGCCAAAAGGGCTACCGTCTCCCCGAAGGCAGTCGCGCCGAGCTTCATGAACTGCGCGCCCTGGCGGCGGAGTGGATGTCGGGCGAGTTGCCGGCCGAGGCCGCGATCGAGGCCGGCCGCCGCATCATCGACGGCACGGCGCTCGCCGAAGAGGCGCCTCAGACCAACCTTCCTTCCACACCCCAAATGGCCAACCGCAAGGAAAACCAGCGCCCGTGACCC
>Ga0066842_10000235_pt1 | contig 14909 bp, 9 predicted proteins | sample ETNtaG_19_FD_67289 | JGI IMG/M metagenome (GOLD analysis project Ga0066842, IMG submission 67289) | Marine microbial and viral communities from oxygen minimum zone, Eastern Pacific Ocean - ETNP201302PF86A | ecosystem: Environmental > Aquatic > Marine > Oceanic | place: Pacific Ocean: Eastern...
CTAGATACCTTTTTTGAAGCTCTTCACAGCATAATAAATAGCTTACTTCCTGCAGATAACTTTTTTATTGCCCTTTACGATAAGCAAGTAGACATACTCGATTTGGTTTACATCGTTGAAGAAGGCATTCAAACGCACGCCCACAAAAAAATATCAAAAGAGCAATTAAAAGACACAGCTTCGTATTACCTACTAAAATCAGACCGTGTACTGCTATTAAATCAAAACGATTATCAGCAACATATAAATAACGGCGACTTTAAACTTGTTGGCCGTCTTTCTGAATCCTGGCTAGGTGTACCTTTTAAAGCAAATGATAGAATAAGCGGTGTAATTGTTGTTCAAAGTTACGATAAAAAGCTGCATTACAACGAACACGACAGCGCCCTTTTAACCTACGTAAGTAGGCAAATTAGTATGGCCATAGATAGGCAGCTTGCAAGGCAAGAGCTTGAACACAAAGCATTGCATGATGAGCTAACAGGCCTCGCTAATCGCTCGTTACTTATTGAGCGTATTAAACATGCAATTTTGCGTTTATCGCGTGTTAAAAAAGGCACGAGCCATGCCTTGCTTTATTTAGATTTTGATCGATTTAAAAGTATCAATGATTCGCTTGGGCATGAGGTTGGCGATCACTTTTTAATTAAAATTTGTGAGCTCATAAAAGGCACCGTCAGAAACACCGACACGTTTGCACGCCTTGGTGGCGACGAATTTGCTATTTTTATGGAAAACATCACACACCGAAACCAAGTTAGCGAAGCGCTAAAACGAATAAACACAGCCCTTGCTAAGCCACTTAATGTGGATAGTCATTTATTGCAAGCATCAACCAGCATTGGCATCGCCTTTAGTGAAAGCAGCGACGATAAAGCCTATTTGCTATTACAGCAAGCCGATGCCGCCATGTACGAAGCTAAATCAAGCGGGCGTGGCCAAGTTAAGTTTTTTAATAACACCATGCGTAAAAAGCTCAAAACACATGCCGATATAGAAAACGACCTACAACACGGCATTGAACACAACGAATTTGAGCTTTATTTTCAACCTATTTTTACTATAGCGACAAGCGAAGTTGTCGGCTTTGAAGCATTAGTGAGGTGGCACCATCCTAAAAAAGGGTTTGTGCCACCAAATGAGTTTATTCCGATAGCCGAAACCACTGGGCAAATTATTAACCTCGATTTGCACTTGCTTGACCTCGCAGCCCAACATATTGCGCACTGGCACACATTAGGGCATCGCTTTTTAAAAGTAACGGTCAATGTGTCATCGCGTCATTTTGCCAGCCTCGACTTTGTTGCCCAAGTTCACGCATTGTATAATAAATACCAACTGCCTTTAGGGTCGTTGTGTTTAGAAATCACTGAATCAGGGCTTATTGCTAACCTTGATTTAGCAACCCAAATAATAGAAGGGCTTGCCCCACTTAAAGTGAAGTTATGCTTGGATGACTTTGGTACTGGATACTCAGCACTTGGTTACTTACACCAATTACCTATTCATATTTTAAAAATAGATAAAAGCTTTATCGATCACCTCAACAAAACCAATAACCCATTAGTAGAGGCCATTCTCTCATTAGCGCAATCACTAAACTTTGAAGTTGTGGCTGAGGGAATCGAAACCCAAGAGCAACTAAATATTTTACAAGCCACTCAATGTAATTACGGGCAAGGCTTTTTAAAGTCAAAACCAGTTACAGCACAACACGCCATTAAACTTATCCACAAACCCCTGTAGTAGCTGTTATCCAAAGGCTTACTTTTTCACAACCAAAAGATATAAAAAGTAAGCCCCGTAATACCCATTCGTTTATTTAAGCGCTCAGTTTTGAAGTAATAAAAACATGTTGTTGCTGTTTAAGCTTTAGCCCATTAAAAACAGACCTGTTATTGCGCGTTGTGATAATTACTTATCCCTCTTAAAAACCAGTGCCATTTATTAAGCCGCCCTGCCCATAACGCGCTTTTAACAGCCGCTGCATAACCCAACAAAACAACTTGAGCTAAACTCATGCCAAACTCATCAAACCAGTAGCAACCAAAGTACTCACATTAGTTAATTTAACTTTAAGGGGTTATTTTAGTAATTAATAGATTATTTTAGCCATCTAGACGTTGAAACGTTTTTTGTAAAGGCGTAGTATGTAGTCAATCTGAGCCAAACTCACTTTTCCCTTGAGAATTATTAAAGATGATTGATATAAAACACCTGAAAACTATTGCGACATTAAAAGACACTGGATCGTTAGTTAATACAGCCCGCGAATTATTTTTAACGCAATCAGCTTTATCTCATCAAATTAAAGACTTAGAAAACAAATTAGATTGCCAATTATTTGAAAGAAAAACGCAACCTGTGCGCTTTACGCCACAAGGAATGCTATTACTCGAACTTGCCAACGAAGTTTTACCTAAAGTAGAAGCCACTAAGTGCCGTTTAAAAGAAAGCCTTAACCAACCTATTTCCCAACTGCGCTTAAGTGTTGAATGCCATGCATGTTTTCATTGGCTGCTGCCTACTATTAAAGAATTTAATAATTTTTGGCCAGACATTAAAATTGACTACGAACGCGGCTTTAGCTACGACGCTATACCTGATTTACTCAACGATGAGCTCGACTTAGTATTGACCTCAGATATACGCGATCCTGATAAACTTGAATACGCTCACTTATTTGATTTTAAATTAAAGCTTATCGTCGCCCCTGATCACGACCTAGCTAAAAAAGCATATGTAACGGCGCTTGATTTAAAAAACGAAACCATTATTTCGTATCCTATTCCGCGCGAGCGACAAGATATATTTAAACACTTTATTCAAAATGCCCGCTTTGACGGCACCTTAAAAAATGTAGACCAAGGCTTATTAATTTTTCAGCTAGTGAGTGCAGGAATGGGTGTAGCAGCGCTGCCTGATTGGTTGGTAACACCTTACGAAAGCCAAGGTTTAATTAAATCTATCCCGCTTGGTGCACTAGGGCTAACCCGCCCTATGTACCTAGCAATGAAAAAAGACATGAAAGACAACCCCGTTTATCGCCATTTTTTAAATACCTGTAAGCAAAATAACGGTCGATAAATCACAAACGAATAAGTAACATAAGGCCTATTGTGTTTTATGTTGCTTGTTATGTTTGAATTAAAAAAATTATTAGGTGGCTTAATTATGCCGCTACCACTATTTGGTTTACTTGCGTTTGTAATGCTAGTTTTGGCGTTTCGTGCACGTAAGTCTGCTTTAGTGATCGCAAGCTTAAGTCTATTGGCGCTTTTAGTATTAAGTACGCCGTTTGCTGCGCATCAACTGATTAAAAACAATGAGCCCGCGTCATTGGCTTTTAATGCACTAAAACACCCAACCCTTGATAAAATTGTTGTACTGGGTTGCGACATAAACCCTAACCCCGCTTTAAGCGCTAATAATCAGCTAGGAAACTGTGCGCTTACTCGCTTGGTAGAAGGGGTTAAGCTTGCAAAAAAATACCCTAATGCAACGCTTATCGTATCTGGCGGTGGCTATAATAAAGTAACCAATAGCGCGTTAATGAGCCAAACAGCAATAAATTTAGGGGTGAGTAAAAACCGCATAAAACAAAACCCACAGGCAATGGATACAGCCGCAGAAGCCAAACTACTCGCGCCTAAGCTCGTTGATTTTAAGGTTGCACTGGTTACGTCTGTGCTACATATGCCGCGCTCAATAAACCTGTTTAATGCCCAAGGCATTGAGGTAATTCCTGCCGCTACGGATTATCACAATTTTGCGGCTTTACCTTTGTATAAACAATTTATACCAAATGCTGAGGCATTACGTGTAGTAACGCAATATGCCCATGAAGTGATTGGGAATGCGTGGATAAGTATGCGCCGCTGGATAAACCCAGAGGCGCTGTAGAGTATATATAAATTTATACTGGGTTATCTATATCTATAAAGCTCACATCAAAACCATGTTCTTTGGCAAGTAGCTCACCAAGGGCTTTAATTCCGTAACGCTCGGTTGCATGATGCCCTGCTGCAAAAAAGTCTATATTTTGCTCTCGCGAGCTGTGAATAGTTTGCTCTGAGGCTTCACCCGTTAGGTATGCATCAATCCCCTGCTCTGCTGCTAAATCGATATAACCTTGCCCGCCTCCTGTACACAGGGCAATGGTGTTAATTTTTTCATCGCGTACAACACTCCTTAAAGGTTCGCGGTTTAAAACTTTGGCTATTTTATTTGCAAACTCGCTACCTGTAAGCGGAGTTTTTAACCGTCCTTTCATAGCAACGCTATTAGTAACGGGTTCAAGCCCTGTCTCTATTTCAATATCGAGCAAATTAGCAAGCTGGGCGTTGTTACCTATAACAGGGTGAATATCAAGCGGTAAATGATAGGCAAATAAATTAATATCGTGCGCTAACAAAGTCCCAATACGGCGTTTTTTCATGCCTGTAATAGGTTGCGATTCACCTTTCCAAAAATAACCATGGTGAACCAAAACAGCATCGGCTTTTTTTTCTATTGCTGCATCAATGAGTGCTTGGCTTGCAGTCACCCCCGTAACAATCGTTCTGATTTCATTTTTACCTTCGACTTGCAGCCCATTTGGACAAAAATCTTTAATTGTGTGAGGCTTTAAAATGTCGTTTAACAGTTGGTTAAATTCTCTACGTTGCATACTTATTACCTTACTCGGCACTGAATTTTGTGCAAATTTTGGCGTTTATGGGGCTAAAATGGAAGGAAAATCGCAAAAAATTGAAAAACAGTTAGAAAATAGGTATAAATACGGCTTCTTTATCTGTGTTCACAACGTATAGGGTCTCTGATGAGCAAACTAGACAAAACAGAAGTTTTATCTGCCTTTGAAGCTGCATATGAAGCTGCCAATGGTAAAAAACCTGAAATTAATACAAAACCTGGCTGGTACAGCATCGATGGTGGCAAAAACTTACGCCTAGCTGATGTAGCAGAGCTAACGAAAGAATTAAGCTCTGGCAAATCGCCTGCACAAGCTGAGCAAAAAGCGCCTGCGAAAAAAACTAAAACTAAAGCTGCTGCGCCTGTTAAAGCACAAAAAACAGCGCCGTTTACTGTTGTAACACAAAGCGAAGACGGCTACACAGCTGAAGAGCTTTGGATTGTTGAGCTTGCAAGTAAAGATCACGACTGTCGCTTACCGCGCGGTGTTGTTTAAACAACATGTGATTAATAAAAAAGCCGCGTTAAGCGGTTTTTTTGTGCCTGTTTATCACCTTCTATCAATTCGCTTTATTAAATAATTTATTTTTAGCTAAAAAAAAGCGGCCAATAGCCGCTTTTTAAACGTGTATTACAATTATAGCTTTTCAAAATAAAGTGGTTTTCGCTGCTTTTTACCCACTTCGTTCATTGTGCTTGCATCAAATAAGCGCCCATTGATCATGGTGTAAACGACTTTATCTGAATCGCGAATATTTTTCAGCGGATCGCCATCAATAACAATTAAATCGGCAAGCTTACCTACTTCTAGCGAGCCTATATTTTTATCAAGCCCCAAGTATTTAGCAGGGTCAAGCGTAGAGGCTCTAATTGCTTCAAGTGAACTCATACCGCCTTGAGCAAACATCCACATTTCCCAATGTGCACCTAAACCCTCGCGTTGTCCGTGAGCACCTAAATTTACCAGTACGCCTAAATCTTGCAGCTCTTTAGCAACGCGGGCGTTATTAAAGTGGTTATAGTGATGATCGGGCGCTTTTACTCGGCGCATAGCACGTGGCAACAGCTGATTTTTAGGCACAAACTTACTTAAACGCGGGTGATTCCACACATCTGTTTTATCGTACCAGTAATTTTCTCCCCAAATTCCGCCATAGGCGACAACAAGCGTTGGGGTATAACCAACATCACTTTGCGACCATAATTGTTTTATATCATCGTAAATATGCTCAACCGGAATTGAGTGTTCAATTCCCGTATGCCCATCAACAACCATACTTAAGTTATGTTGTAGCAGTGAGCCGCCCTCTGGCACAACCATCATCTCAAGCTCACGCCCTGCTTCAATAACTTGTTGGCGCTGCTCACGGCGTGGCTGGTTGTACGATTTAACACTAAACGCCCCAACCTTTTTAAGACGCTCTAAATGAAATTTAGCATCATCTAGCGAATCAATATGCGAGGTGTAACCAGGCATATTTGCTCCATATAAAATGGTGCCGGTAGAAAAAATACGTGGCCCGACAATCATGCCGGCTTTTTGCATTTCACTGGCGGTAAATATTTCAGAGGTATCGTTTGATGGATCATGAATTGTTGTGACACCTAACGCTAAACCAGCATAGTTTTTCCAGTTTTGCTGAGGAATAATTTCATCGCTGGCTTGTGAGCCATGGGCATGCGCATCAACAATCCCAGGCATAATTGTTTTACCTGCTACATCGATAATTTCAGCCCCTTTAGGGATCGTTATCTCATCAGCAGTACCAATCGCTTTTATACGTTTACCGTCTGTGATGATGACACCATTTTCTATGACTTGCTCACCCTTCATGGTAATAATGTTAGCGCCCTTTAGTGCAATCATGCCCTTTGGTGCAGCTATTTTTTTACTAAAGCTAATATTCTCACCGCTTTTTACTTTAAAGTCAGCATCATCGGCTTTATCAATAGCAAACATACCATCAAGGCTTGCATGGTATAGCTCGGGCCCTAAGCTCCAGTAGAGAGTGTTACTTTGAGCACTCCAACTTATATTTTCACCCGCACGCACAGATAACTGCTCAATAGGAAACTGGTTATCTTTAGGGCTTATTGTGATAGGTGAGCCGCTTTCTACCAGCGGGGTAACAAATACTTTAAAGCGCTCAGCAAACGCTAAGTATTTACCATCTGGTGAGACTCGAAATTCAGTCGCATGCTCTGATTCGTAAAGTTTACGAACGTTTTTAGTTTCAAGCTCCACAACACTTAAGGTAGGCTTAGGCCAAGGGCTCATGATAAATACACGGTCATTGGCGCTACCAAACTGAGGTTGATAACCACTTTTAGAAATAAGCTCGCTCTCTCCCCCTTTTGCGCTTACTTTATAAATACCTGGGTTAAGTGACCACTTAGGATTTAAAATACTTCCGCCGGTGGCTTTACGATAAACGATTGTTTTGCCGTCAGGACTAAAAGTAGGCTCAACGTATTTACCCGGCTCACGGGTTATCGCCTCGCCGCGCCCGTTTCGAGCAGAGACAACGCGCACAGTACCTTGCTTAGTATCACTCCAGGTGGTGTAAACAATCTTTTTACCATCGCGGGAGTACTGCGGGAACAACTCATAATGATCAGTTTGTTTGGTTAAGCGCTTAATTTTACCAGAGTCTAAATCGCGTTTATAAATATAACCTAATGCTTCAAAAATCGCAGTTTCACCATCGGGACTAACCTGCACGTTGCGCAACATTTTTACATCAAACTCATCGGTATCTAAATTTTGAGTAAAGCGTACCGCGGTTTGTATTTTTTTACTGGTGTTTACTTTAAAGGGAACACGCGCAACAGCTTTATCATCAACAGCAATTTTATGTATTGAACCGGAAGCCCAAAACACCAGCTCTTCGTTATCTGGGGTCCACGCAATGGTCGGATACACACCATGAATAGCCCAGGTTTCTTGCATATCGCGTTCAAGCTTGCCATAAAGCTTGGTGTGCTCGCCACTGGTTAGGTCGTATAAGTACAAGCTTGTTTGAAAGTCATCACGTCTTATATAGGCAAGCTTTTTACCATCAGGTGAAGGTGTGGGTCTTATCGCACCGCCCATGCCTTGTATTATGGTTTCTATTTCGCCTGTTTCTCTATCGTAGCGCTTAATTTTATAAATACCGGCAACAGAATCTTTAGAGTAGTGAAAGGTTTTACCTGGTGTCGCGTCATGAGAAAAATAAACATAGCGCCCATCTGGTGAGAACATTGGCTCACCTAAGTCTTTTTGGTCGTTCTCACGTTTAGTAAGCTGAACACCTTTACCACCCGCTTTGTGGTAAAGCCACACTTCTCCAGCCCCTAGTGAGCGACTAGCGGTAAAGTGTTTGCGTGCGACAAGGTAGTCGCCATCAGGGCTCCATGCGGGGCTGTTTAAAAGTCTAAAGGTTTCGTCAGTCACAGCGTGTTGATTGCTACCATCAACATCCATAACCCAAATATTATCACCACCGCCTTGATCTGAGGTAAACGCAATGTGTTTACCATCGGGGCTAAAGCGAGGCTGCATTTGCCAAGCAATATCTGAGGTGAGTTTAGTTGCTTCACCTCCGCTTATAGGCATAGTGTAAATGTCGCCAAGTAAGTCAAACACTAGCGTGTTGCCATCAGGACTAACATCAATGTTCATCCATGTGCCTTGCTCTGTGCTAATGGTTGCATCTACAAACTCACCTTTTGGTGAGTCTACCTGCCACTTTTCTTGCTCTTCGTTTGCGTGCGGCTGACCTATTGCAAGGGCGACTGATAAAGCCAGTGCAGTGTGAAGCATTTTTTTCATGCATTTCTCGCTTGTTATTATTGCAGTTAAACTCTCTAACACGATTGCAACAAAAACAGCGCTAACTTGCCAGCGTTATCAGACCAAGTACCAAAAATTAATGCCAAACTATGGGGTCAAATTGGTAGTAATCCACCAGCATTCTATAAATTTCAGGGTCGTGCTGCCTAAGCTGCGCCGGCTTTTCTAAAAAGGTCTCTGTGAGTACTGCAAAAAACTCAGCCTCGTTGGTGGCCCCATAACTATGAATAACGTGAGGCATGTTATAAGCAACATGACTTTTTAACTGCACAAAGGCACGGCTAAACACTCGAGCCCATTCTTTATAAGCATTGGGGGTTTTTAATAATGGAGTGCCAGTGGTTTTTCCGGTTTCTTGGTCTAACTGGTGGGCAAATTCATGAAACACTAAATTATGGCCATCGCTTGGTAAACGATTCCCTTCAAGTACATCATGCCAACTTAGCACTAACGTGCCACCAGGCCACGACTCACCTAAGCGTACCGCGTTGTGGTAACTAACCAGCCCAGCACTATCTCGTGTAGATTGCGGCGCATAATACGCACTGGGGTAGAGTAAAATTTCTTTTACGTTTTTATAAAGTGGCCACGGTTTATTAAGCACTAACACACAGGCATCGGCAGCAACTATCAGCTTCATGGCGGGGGTTAGCTTTAGTCCGTCTCGGCCTAAAAAGCGCTTTTCATTTAAAAACCATATTATGTGGCGCTCAAGCTTGGCTCTGTCGTTATCCGTCATCTTTTTATAGATAGGCATGCAACGAAGGAGTATTTCTTTTTGTTGAGAGTTTAAAACCGCGTTTTTATATTTTTTATTCCAAAGCCAGTTTTGTAGTGCCTGCCAGCGCCAATAAATTACAACAAAAATAGCCAAAGCAAAAATGAGTAGCCCGTTTATCATGGGGACATCCAAAATAAGTTAGTCTCTTATTAATATGTGCGCATGCACTCATTTTCAATCAGATAATTTCTGTGCAATTTCGTCCGCTATTTTTAGCTTTGTATAATGCTTGATCTGCCCGCGATAAAAGGCGGTCGTAATCACCGACGTTGGTTGAGTCAGACAAGCCAAAACTGGCTGTTACACTTAACCCCTCACCAATGGCCGAAAAGTCATGCTGTGCAATGCTCTCGCGCAGTGCTTCGCATATGATTTTTGCTTCGCCGGCGGTTTTATCTGCAAAAACAATTGTAAACTCTTCACCGCCCCAGCGTGCTATATGCTGGTTTTCTTGGCAGCCATTTTTAAGCAGCTCTGCAATAGTACAAATCACTTTGTCGCCAATAATATGCGACCAGTTATCGTTAATCCGCTTAAAGTGATCAATATCCAGTATAGCTATGGCTAGCGGCCGGTTTTGCTGTTTGTAAGTGGCAAAGTTATGGGCAAGCCAGCTATCAAAAGCACGCCTGTTAGGCATGTCGGTAAGTTGGTCGTGCGTTGCTTGGTACGCAAACGCATTGGCTTGCGTTTGTAGGTCTTGGGTTTGTTTTTCTACGCGATTAGTCAACTCTATTTCTATTTTTTTGTAGTGGTATAAACGGTATTTGTATATAGCAAAAATAACCATTAAAAATAATACAAATACTGCAAACTTAAATTGCGGTTTTTGCCAAAAAAATGACTGAATTACAATATTTACAGCTTGCTGATTATCTTGCCACTGTGCGTTAGGGTAACTTGCTCGTACCATAAAGGTATATTCCCCAGGCGGTAAGTTAGTGTACTCAGCACCGGTCATATGTTGGCGATTAACCCATTTATCGTTAAAGCCCTTTAATTGGGTTTGAAAATTTAATCGCTGCGGCATAATAAAGCTCAGCCCTGCATAATGAAACGATAAACGCGATACCCCCGGTGGCAAAAATACCGACTCTCCTTCAAGCGGAAGCGCAATAGGCTTACCATCTACAAAAATATTTTCAATAATGGTCGGCAGCGCAATTTGCGTTGATGCTTGTAAGCGCGCTGGTTTTACGGTACTCACCCCCTTTGCGGTTGCAAACCAAATACTCCCATCGTTATGCGTTACAGCCGAAGGGGTTGAGCCTCCGTTGGCCTGCGCACTTAACATCCCATCGCCTTCATCATACAGTTGATAGTTAAGCACGGGTGCTTTAGCGCTCGCGGGAGCATCGAGGATTTGCTGTATATGATTTTTATCGATTTGAATAATTCCGCGGTTGCTCGAGAGCCAAAATGAGCCATTGTGCGGCACCACTTGAAATAGTTTATCGATAGGTAAACCTTGCTCTAAGCCAAGCATGGCCATTTTTCCGCTTGTTAGCTCATAGCGTACTAAGCCTCTATCTGTGGCCATCCAGGTATAGGTATCATCAATATAAAACCCAAACGCATATTGCGCAGAAAACTCACGAGGGAATTCAACCGTTGTAAATTGCTCACTAACAATATCAAATACCACCACCCCATTGCCGGTACCTACCCAAATATTGCCTGCGTTATCTTCACTGAGTGCAAGTACAAACCCACTTGGTAAGTCTTTTTTATTTGTAAATTGATTTAAGCTGCCATCTTCATTGATGCGCGTCAGCCCCATAGCAGAGCCTATCCACAAACGGTTTTTAGAATCAAATAATAAAGCCCTTACTTCGTTACTTCCAAGGCCAGTGCTACGATTAATAAACGGCGTAAAGGTATTATTAACTATTTTTAAAACACCTGAGGTATACGTCCCTGCCCACACACTACCGTCGGGTGCTTCGTGTAAACTGAGCACAGAATAAGGACTGCTTTGTTTAGAGCCTGAAACCAAGGTAGCGCGATTATTTTTTATTATATTTAAGCCAGAGCTTCCCCCCACCCATAAACTGCCATCGGAGTGAGAAAGCACTGTGCGGGTATAATCCCCCGCTAAACCTCTTTTTTGGGTCCACGATGAAAACGGCGACTCACGCAGGCGAAACAATCCGGCGTTTGTGCCAATCCAAATACTGTTTTCTCTATCTTGTAACAAAGATAAAATACGGTTGGCGGGTAATCCGTTATTGGCATCTAACTGCTCTACGCCATCGGGCGATAACCTAAATACCCCTTTATTAATTGTGCCAAACCATAAGTCTCCATGGTTATCCTCTAGTAAGCTAGAAATAGATTCATTGCTAAGCTTTTCATGTATTGGCTGAAACTGCGCCTTGGTTTTGATCCACGCGCCTTTTTCGCTTCCCACAATAAGCGAGCCACCACGGGTAATTAATAAGTTATAGACAGGTGCATTTGGTAAACCAAAGTGTGGCGTCATTAAGGTCGGTATTTTGTTGTGTATTTTATAAAGGCCTGCACTGGTTGCTGCCCAAATAACCCCATCGTGATCTTCTATAACCCGATAAGCACTCACATTTTTAATAATTGCAAGGTCGGTATCGCTGTTATGTTCACGATAAAACACGCCGTCGTTTTCAAGGGCTAACCATAGGCTTTGATCAGCACTTTCAATTAAATGATTAACCATGGTTGATGCTGATCGCTTGGTATCCCACTGCCTATGTTGATATAAGCTAATTCCTCCGCGCGACCCCGCTATGTATAACCCACCACTATTTGTGGGAGTGAGTGCCCTTAAACCCGAGTCGGGTAAGTTATTAATATGAGCACGGGTTAATATTGTAAACTCTTGGCCATTAAAACGTGCCAAACCTTCCCATGTAGCAACCCATAAGTAGCCATCTTGGGTTTGCGTAACGCTATTAATACTGTTGTGTGGCAATCCAGAACGGGTATTCCATGTTTCAGAAAAATAATCACTTAACGGTAAACGGGTTTGCTCTTGGGCTTCACATAAAAACATGACGAAAAAAGAACATATAATGCTTAATTGTCTCATCATCAACTGCCTTAGTTATTCTTTTACTTGTGTGTAAGCGTTTTATCGTTATTTAAAAGGAGTAGGAAAGAATTTACTTGGCACTGAGCACACCAAAATTGTGCGCTCCAACAAAGCGTTAAAATCCCTATACGCATTGGGTGAATACACTAGGGTTTGTTTAAGCGCTAAAAGCGCGTTAATTAAAACTAAACAATAGCGTAAACAACTAATAATACGTGCTAAAAAGCACCTTAAATAAGTCGCTAAAACTTAATGTCGTAAACGTATCAGCTAATCGTTACAAATTAACTTATATCGCCTATCTAACTAAAAATACTACCATAGCAAATAAATACATTGCATTAACTAAATTCAATTAATCTTTACAAAAGTCGTCAATATTGTTTTGTAATACGTTTATAAACGCTGCGACGTGTAAACCGTCCATTAGCGAATGATGCACATCAATCGAAAACGGCATTAGGCCCGTGGTTTTATCGTATTGACCAAACACAAATTTAGGAATACCTAAACTTTTCCCTTCACTAAAGGCATGCGAAAAACTACTAAAGTTCAGCCAAGGTAAAACCGATATATGTATCAAATCGGCCTGCCCTTCGGTTTGATTAAACGCCTGAGAAAATAACGGTTGAGATTTAGCATTGGCGCTTATAGCTGTGGCGTGCTGAGCAAATTCTTCAAGGCAAGGCGAATAATTAAAGTAACTAAATATAAACGAATCATCACTAGCAAGCTCTACCACACTGGCTCTTACTTGCTTTAAGCGCCATGGGCATTCATTTATAATTCTTAGCATAATCGGGTTATAAGCGTGGCAAGCTTTTAATGTGGCATGCACATATGCTTGAAAAAAAGACAGTTTATTTTGTTTACAATATTCAAATAAAGGCTTGGCGTTAAGTGTTACGCACACATTAAAATATGGCTGGGTAAAGTTTTTAAATAATTCGAAGTGTTGTTGGCGAGGCCATGTATCAAGGTCGATGGGCTCCATTAAGGCATTTGTATCAGTCATAATATCCATAAGCTTGTCGTTAACGATTAGGCCGCATTGCCTTAAGGGTCTTGGCCACAAAATTACCACGCCATAGAGTATAAACAAAAAAGGCGTACCACTGTACGCCTTAGTTTAAATAAACGGGGTAAATTTACAGGCCGTTTTGAATTATCTCTTGCGCTAACTCATCGGCAATCAAATGCGTTGATTTTTGCTCTTTTTCACTACGGGTGAATATTTCGGTTAAGGTATCAAAAATACCTTCAACATGCTTATTAGACGCCGCCTCACTGTAGCCTTGTGGTGCAGTTTCGTAATATACATTAATAATGCCACCAGCGTTAATAACGTAATCGGGTGCATACAAAATACCTTTTTCACGAAGTACTTCACCGTGACGAGACTGCGCTAGCTGATTATTAGCACACCCAGCAATAATGGTTGCCTTAATACGTACAATGGTTTCATCATTAATGGTGGCACCTAATGCACAAGGTGCGTATACATCAACATCAAGGTCGTAAATTTCATCAATACCCACCGCCGTAGCACCAAAGTCATTTACTACCCGCTCTACAGCATCTTGATTGATATCTGTTACAAATAATTTTGCACCAGCTTGGGCTAAATGCTTACATAAACCATAGGCGACTGCACCTAAACCTTGTACAGCCACTTTAATGCCCGCAAAATCTTGATGCCCACGTTGGTGCTGTAATGCCGCTTTAATTCCTAAAAACGTACCGTAAGCTGTAAAAGGTGACGGATTACCGCTTTTCCCTTCCAAGCCCAGCACATAATTCGTTTCTTTATTCATTAATGCAACGTCATCACATGTAATGTTTACATCTTCGGCAGAATAGTAACGGCCATTTAATCGCTCTAATTGGCGACCAAAAGCTCGAAATAACTGCTCTGACTTAATCTCTTTTGCATTGCCAATTATAACTGATTTACCACCACCAAATGGCAGGCGAGCAACCGCATTTTTATAGGTCATCCCTTTAGAGAGACGTAAAACATCGTAAACGGCATCTTCATCGTTGGCATAGTCCCACATTCTACAACCACCAACAGCAGGGCCAAGGTTAGTATTATGTACGGCAATAATTGCTTTTAAACCTGACGCTTCGTCAGAACAAAAAACCACTTGTTCGTGGTTATCAAATTCAGCTTGATTAAACACAGCCACTGTAATTACTCCAAAATAGTTTACCCGTGAGAGGGATGAGCGCTGGAAATTGACGAAACTTTACCACTTCATTTTTAAGGGTGCCACATAATGAGAAGTTAAACCCGTAAAAAGCCAGCCTTGTGAATTAATAAATCTAAATAACAACAAAATACGGATATAAAATTCAAAAAAAGGCATATAAATTAAATTTAAAGCTAACAACACCGTTAAAAAGCGCCTTCACATTTACGTGAACGTAAAGGTAACACCAAGTGTAAACCTTGTATTACACAGTTCCCCTCCCAGCAAAGTCGCACAGTGTATAGGTTTATGAAGAAAAAAGCAGATTTACTACAACTGGTC
>Ga0066842_10000239_pt1 | contig 14768 bp, 12 predicted proteins | sample ETNtaG_19_FD_67289 | JGI IMG/M metagenome (GOLD analysis project Ga0066842, IMG submission 67289) | Marine microbial and viral communities from oxygen minimum zone, Eastern Pacific Ocean - ETNP201302PF86A | ecosystem: Environmental > Aquatic > Marine > Oceanic | place: Pacific Ocean: Eastern...
AATCAAAGAGGTCTGCAAGGACATTATCGATAGAGGCCATGATGTCCAGTTGCATGCTCACCCGGAATTCGCAGACGATGAATTCTGGGAGGAACTGGATGTTCCGAAACAGGCAGCTATGAATCGTTGGAATATTGGGCAGGCTAGGAAGGTACTCGGATGGATGATGGAGGAATGCGAGAAATGGGGCATCCCCACTCCTGTGGCAATCAGAGGAGGGGGTTACCGCTACAATTCAAACACGTTACTGGCTGCTGGCGAATTAGGGATTTCCCTAGATCTAAATTACAATCATCTTCATCGAAAGATTCCGTTGAAAGAGCCCTCTCAGCCGCAACCTTTCAACTATGGCCCGTTACCAGTTTTCAGATGGGACAACGGGATGATAGAGGTGCCAGTCAGCTCCATGGAGATGGGGGATGATCCGGGACATCACATCAGCAGGAGGAGATTCGACGAAGGCTTCCTTCGAGATTTTGGAGATGACCTCAATGAACGAATAACGAGATATTTCAATGAAGCGCGAGGAACAGGGGTCTTGGTCCTACTAATGCACTCGTGGTCGTTCCTAAAAATGAATAAGGACTTGGGGCATTACGAGTTGGCTGGGAAAGAAAAGAGAAATGCCTTTGAGAGATTCCTGAGAGATTTGCCTGATGGCTTCCAAGTTATCACTGCTTCCGAGATGGCTGATTTAGTCGAAAGAGGAGAAATTGAAACTGTGATGGAGATTTCCACTGGTGTAGCGAGTTATAATCCAAAGGAGGTAGAGTAGTGAAGAGGTTGTATTCAAAAGAAATCCAGACCATTAACGGAAAGAAGCGAGTTGATGTCGAGGTTGGACACCCTGCAGTTCCGGGAACTAGATTCATAGAGCACCAGTACGATAGGGAGTCGCGGGAATCGGGCGAGAGCATACTCGCCTGTAACGGCTCTTTGCTCGTTCAGTCCACCGATGGAGGGATGTCATGGAAGTCAAAGAAGATTGGTGGGATTGACACAATCAGGAATGCATTTACCTGTTCTGATGGAACCATTATCGTTGCCGGCACTGACGATGAAAATCTCACGATGAATCGCATCACTGTAATCAAGGAGGGAGATATAGTTTCCAGCGAGATCGTAGGACTGCATGGGTGGCACGGTACATTCGCAATCGACGAAAATGATGATTGCATCATGTTCTCGGAGTATCCCAATAATGTCGCATTATCCCCGCACAATTCCCCGGAAACTTGTGCGCATGTTCGTCGTTCAAGAGATGGGGGTTTGACTTGGGAAGTGGTCTTCACTGTTGAATACCCAGAAATCAGGCACTTCCACACATGCACTGCAGTACCCGGGACCGATGGCGAATGGCTAATCACAAGTGGGGATGAGCCCGGCCAGAGTAGATTCTGGTTTACGGAAGACAACGGTGATTCCTGGTCGGAGGTAACCGATCGAGGAGCCAAAGTAAACACCACTCCGGGATGCGAATTGCTGGCACACAGAACAGTAGTGATGCATGTGGACGATGAGCAATTCATCTGGGCCACCGATGACCCAGTGGGGGACATGGACGAATTCGACTCTGGGCACGAAATTATCGAATGGCCGAACGTAGAGGGCGCCATTGGGTACAGAGTAGTCATCCGCGATTACACGGATATGGAAATCGTTGCTAAGGTAGAGCTGCCCTCCGATGAAGAGTCATACCTATTCGACTGGAATAAGCACACAATTAGCCACGATTACAGATACCGTATCCAATACATGATCAAGGAAGAAGGAGACTGGGAAGACACTGGCCAGTATACGGTGATGAATCGCGAATACAGATATCGTCCGAATCCAGAGAAGACTGGGGCGATTACTAGATCTAGATTGGTTAGAAGCGATAGGGGAAAGTCATTTTCACTAGAAGTCCTATGCGAGTTGGGGATGCACATTCGGAGCATGATTGACGTTGGGACAGGATATCTTATGATTTCGGAGGCGAAGTTTCTGAAAAAGTGCCCCTGCCCCCAGGTTTTCCTAGTTCTGAAAGAAGAAATGGGTACTTGCCACCATTTATTCAATCTGCCAAACCCACACAAACTGAAAACAGGAGTGACATATTCGAGGAGTAGCATTTCTGCAATCGAGGGAGTTTTCTTCACCCAGATGCAGAAGGGAATTTTATCAGACCACTCCGAGATGGCAATGTGGAAGATTGCAATCACAGATGCAGAATGATTGAAAGGGTGGCAGAATGGTTAGCAGAGGACCGGTGATTCTAGTTGCAGGAGCTAGGCCCAACTTCATGAAAATAGCACCCATCCACCGAGAAATGAAAATTCGTGGAATCAATCAACTCCTTGTTCACACTGGACAGCACTATGACAATAACATGAGCCAGGTCTTTTTCGATGATCTGGGGATTCCAGAGCCAGACATCCATATGGGGGTGGGGTCGGGATCGCATGCCAAGCAGACTGCTACGATAATGGTGGAATTTGAGAATATCTGCAACGAACACCGCCCGTCCCTAGTTGTTGTAGTCGGGGATGTGAATTCCACCCTTGCCTGTGCCATTGTTGCATCAAAGATGCATATCCCGACTGCTCATGTTGAAGCAGGACTGAGATCTGGGGACATGCGGATGCCGGAGGAGGTGAATCGCCTTGTTACTGACGCTATTTCAGACATCCTTCTGACGCCCTCTAGAGACGCGGATCAGAATTTACTGGGGGAAGGAAGGGGGGAAGAGGACATCTACTTCGTTGGAAACATAATGATTGACAGCCTTTTCAACACGCTTGGCAGGATTGCGGAATCAAGCATTCTAGAAGATTTAAGTCTTAATTCCGGAGATTTTGGCGTTCTTACGATGCATCGTCCTTCCAATGTCGATGATTTGCAGAATCTCCAGGGAATAATGGGGGCATTGGGGGAAATCTGTGAATCGGTTCGGTTGGTATTCCCAGTTCATCCTAGAACTTCCAACAGAATCGATGAATTCGGACTATTATCCGAGTTCGAGGATATTGCCAATCTAATAATGATTGAACCTGTCGGATACCTCGATTTCGTAGCCCTAGTCTCTGAGAGCAAGATTGTAATTACCGATTCCGGGGGGATACAGGAAGAGACGACTGCCTTGGGGATCCCGTGCATCACGATGAGGGAAAACACAGAACGGCCAATCACAGTATCTCAAGGAACGAACAAGGTAGTAGGAACCAATCCAAATTCAATCGTCTCAGAAGTAATGGCTGGCCTAGAGGAATCGAGTGAAAACCCCCCGATTCCGGAGTATTGGGATGGCAAAACAGCCAAGAGGATAGTTGATGTGTTAGAGTCAAGAATGGGGGAGATCTAGTAATGGGAGCAGGTCCCCTTACCCCCCATATCCAAAAGAGGTTGGATGGCTTTCGAGAGATGGGGGGAATTTCCGCAGCACTAATCTGCCTAGGGAAGGAAGATTGCTTGGAGCAAAGCAAACAAGAGCGAATCGAGGAGCTCAGTGGGGCACTGGAGGCCTTTGTCGGAGAAGCCCCCCCCTACCTGCCAGAAAGTACTGCTGCAGGAACAGACCCAGTTAAGAGGGCCCAGAAAGATCTGCGACTTGGGTATCCTACCCATGGGCTTAGACTGAAGATGGAGACGCCCGTAAATTGGCTGGACACGGGGGAGTTATCGAGGAATGTCAGGTACAAGATCCAATCATGGGTCGTAATAGACTCAATTCTAACTGCTGATTGTGAAAACAAAGAGGACCAGTGGTTCAACCCACCGCTGGAGTTCGTCAAGGACTGGATTCAGACATTCATTATCGAGTCAAATGTAGAGGAATTCTTGTGGTATGACATGGCAGTGGGACAGAGGGGGACGAAAATTGCTTACATGATTCGCAGATGTATGGATTCTGGCATTGCAATCGATGATATTGCTTGGATGGTAGTTGCTGCAGAAATCCACATGCTGGAACTGATGGAAGTTGAGAAGTTGGCAAGTCATTCTAATCACGGATTGTTTCAGATGGCCGGACTACTCGCCTTGGGACGTTCGCTTCCTTTCATTGCATGCTCTGGTGATGCAGTTGATTTCGGAACGGAGGAGATTAGGAAAATGCTTTCCGAGCATTTTTCTGATGATGGCCTGCACAAAGAACATTCCCCGGACTATCACATTTTCATGACAAATTTTGTTTCGCTACTATCGAAATCTGGCTTCATGGAAGATGACGGCTTCGCCAAGTTGAACCAAGCGGCAGTTGATGCATCTTATTGGATGTGCCAGCCAGATGGAAATCTGGTCCCGTTCGGGGATTCTAAGCCTGTACCCATAGAGCATAGGGCGGCTTTTCCGCTCTCGGGAGAGAATGGCCATTTCTCTGCCCCCCCGGGACTGAAGTATTTCGACGAGGGCGGCCTAGTGGTGCACAGCACCTGGAAAGAGGGCAAGCCGTCTAACTATCTTGCATTCTCTGGCTCTTTCCACTCCAGACAGCACAAACACGCTGATGACTTCACATTCCAGCTATTCAGTGATTCGCATGGGATTATCACGGACCCAAGCACTTACACTTACCAATATGACCTCAAGGAGAGGATTTTTGCCGAATCCACGCGTGCACATAACTGCCTTCTTATTGACGGACTGAATTATTCGAGGTTCAATGCAGACGTCTTCGGCAGCTCGATTGAACAGGTTCACGAAATCGGTGAACTGGTGATGATTGAAGCGAAGATACATAGGAATAGGCTGATATCTGAAACGATCCCAAACAACAAGATTTCCACCAAGGATGGAGTGAAGGTAGACATCGCCCATCGTAGAATATTGATTTATCACCCAGAAAAATTCCTAGTGGTCATTGACGATGTAAATTCCCCAGATGAACACACTTATTCACAATGCTTCCAACTTTATCCCGAAATAGAATTGATTCAGGAGGGAAAGAAATTCCTACTTCACAAATTCATTAACGAAGAATACAAGATAATTGCTACAATTAGCCCACTGTTGAAATCGGAACTGGAAATCACAGATTCAAAGGGGCAGACGGAACCATACCTTTGTGGGTGGATCTCCAAAAACGGGCACGAGTTGGAAGAAGCGCCCAACATACAATTCTCAACCACCGGGAATAGGATGGTGATGGCAACCATGATTGAGCTTGCACCAGAAGAATTAGCGGAATCCGCACTAAATTTCTCAGAAGATGGGAAATACCTCCGTTTCAGGAGAAATTGCGACAAATCGTCAAATTTTGAGTTCCGCCAGAAGGGGGCCAAGCAAATACTAACCTACAACTTCGGAAATTCTGAGAGTGAGTATATCGTTGAGTGAAACGCTATTTCGCTTCCCTTTCTAGCAAGTAGGTGTTCTCGATCTTATCCAGGCCGAATGACACGGACACGACCCTCCAACCCTCCTTCCCGTAATCAGAAAGGATTTCCCCTTTGGCCTTGGAAATCATCTCTCTTCCTTTCTCGTTCCAGAGTGTTCGAGGCAGCTTCGTCATGTCTGACTTCCGAGTATGCATCCTCACAAGTTCGCCGTTCTCGTAGACAGTGCGGCCTTTGTTCTTCAGTGTCAAAAATTTGTACTCTAACGCCAATAAAACACCCCTTAGGCCATCTATTTCTTCCTCTTGAAGATATATGTGTTCTCGTATTGATCGCCGGCGAAGTTAACACCGACAAGCTCCCATCCCTTAGAGCCATAAGAGGTCAATATTTTCCCCTTAGCTTCTCCCATCATCTTCTTTCCTTTGGCATTCCACATATTCCTAGGGAGTTCGGTAAGGTCGGATTTCTTGGTATGCACCTTGACAACTTTGCCGTTCTCCATGATCTTTCGGCCCTTGTTGGAGATTTCCACATGGAGATACTCCCACTTGACAGCGGCCATGTCGACAACCGATGGAAGGGTGTTTTTAGTTTCATCCCCAAAATTACGAGTAAGATAATTCGGTTGCAAAATTAGATTCGGGAAGACTGGTCCGCGTATGCCTTCAAATGATTGGGGCGGAACGGGGGATTGTTAGAAGGGGGTGATTTGGTGGGAGGAGAAATAGGAGGCAGCCCCAAGAAGGTCCTCCATGTTCTAGCAAAGAGTGTGCCCGAATTGAATGGTTATTCGATTAGGGGCCACGAATTGATCACCGCCCAAATGAGGACTAGGGTGGTTGACCCACTGGTGCTTACTTCCCCTTACTATCCAGATTTGACGGCTATGGGGGAAAGAGTGACTGTGGATGGAGTGAGGTATCTCAGGAGCATGCCAATTGGAGAAGGCAGGTTTTCACCCCTCGGTATGCGATTACTATCTCTAAGAGGATTGGGGGAGGACAGGGATTCAGGAGGAACGAATCAGAAAAACAGGGAGACCTCTGGAAGAGGGAGATTGTTCCGAATCGGGCGTTTTCTTAGTTACCCACTTAGGGCATATATTTCCTACATCGACGAGAGGCTTCGCATGGGGTATTTCAAAGAGGTCATCAAAGAGGTAATCGCTGAAGAAAACCCAGACATCGTCCATGCCCATACCCCATTCAAAGTAGGACTTCCCGCAATGAAGGCAGCTAGAGAGTCGGGGAAGCCATTTGTTTACGAAGTCAGGGGCCTCTGGGAAGAGTCCGCCATCGTCAGAGGGAAATTCTCCAAATGGGGGATGCGGTATTGGAGATTTAGGAAACTGGAAGAAAGGACAATGATTGGCGCGGATGCGGTTTTCTGCATTAGTGAGAAGGTTAAGTCGGATCTTATTGGGAGGGGGGTCCAAGAAGAAAAGATTGTGACAATCCCCAATGGCGCCCCTAGTGCGTACCTTAGCGGCAACATGGATGGAAGGGAGAAACTGGGGGCGAACGAGGAACGGCATCTCACTGTCCTAGAAGAAATTGGAAGGAAGAAGAAGGTTATCGGATACATGGGCAATATTCAGCAATATGAGGGCCTGGAGATTCTGATTCGATCAATTAAGCAGATTTTGGCGGGGGGGGACAAGGTTCACTTGCTAATTGTTTCCAATGATGGGAATATTGGTTTCCTCAAATCTCTCTCCGAGAAGGAGGGCATTGATTCGGATTGTACAATTATCGGGCCCATCTCAAGACAGGGGGTCCCACATTTCTACAATTGCATGGATTTGGTGGTTATTCCAAGGTTGGGGAATTCGAGGATGGCAGAACTAGTGACCCCTCTGAAGCCTCTAGAGGCACTCGCCTTGGGCATTCCGTTAGTCATCTCAGACACACCCGCAATTAGGGAAATTGTTTCGGTGGAAAGGGCCACTCTGTTCGAAAGTGGAAATTTGGCCGACTTATCTGAGAAGATAACAAGGGTTCTGGCTGATGACGAAGGTGGGTTGGATAAGGCGGAGAAAGGCAAGAAATGGGTCCTAGAAAATGCCACATGGGAAATTTCCGCTCAGAAGACTATCGAAGCATATGGGAAATTATTGTAATCACTGAGAGTTGCCAATTGGGTAGCCAATTCCGTAGTATCTACAGTTTTTCTGCTTCATTTCCTCTGGATCCAAGCACCTGCGTCCGTCGAAGACTGTCCTAGAGGGGCAGATTTCGGAAATAGCCCCCCAATCCAGACCTATGCATTCATCGTGAGCCGTGGAAACCACCATGATGTCAATGTCAGAAATGCCACTTGGGTGAGACAATGGAGTAACCCACCCGGGAAGCAAATCTGCTTCGACATGGGGGTCCCAAACAAATACGTCGCAACCGGAATCGGATAGAGTCTTGGACAGGTCCTTCACGGGAGTCTCCCTGATATCCCCGGTGTTTGGCTTGTAGGAAAAACCCAGTAGAAGAACCCTAGGAGATGGCTTTTCACCCAATATGCGAGTAATGGAACGGGCAGAGAAAGATGGCATGCCTTCATTTATTACGCGGGCTATTGGACTGAGCTGCGAAGGTTTTCCCAGTTTCTCGGCCAATGCCGAATAGTAGTATGGGTCCACTGGAATGCAATGGCCGCCGACCCCAATTCCCGGTGTATGCCTGTGGAAATTCCACTTGGTGGATGCTGCCGAGAGCACCTGCTCGACATCGAGGCCCATCAGTGGGAGTACAGTGGCAAGTTCGTTTACGAACGCAATGTCGATGTCCCTCTGGACGTTTTCGATTAGCTTCGCGGCCTCTGCGACTTCAATTGGACCGACATAGGAGGAGGTTGCAGATGTAATTCTGGAGTAGACATTGGCAAGGTACTGGCCAATCTCCGGATCGTCGCATCCGACGATCCTATCTACGGAAGAGGCGGAATGCTTAGGATCGCCAGGATTGATTCTCTCCGGGGAGTAAGCGATTTCTACGTCTTCTCCTAGTCGGATGTCCAATTGCTCGCAAATTTTCCCTAGTTCTTCCCTGGTAACTCCCGGGTAAACTGTGCTCTCAAGGACAACAATGGTATTCTTCTCGCGATTAATGGAGTCGAGCACGCTCCTGGATGCGGATACTACGAATGAGAGATCGGGGGTGTTGTTTGAATTGACGGGGGTGGGGACTGTAATCAGCACGATATCCGAATCTGGAATTACACTACTGAAATCCGAGGAAACCCCCCAACTATGGCTTTCCGGGGGTATAGAAATATCGACTCCCTCATCAACAAAGGGTGGGATTCCTCGCTCCAAATGTTGGATGACCCTCTCCGAGACGTCGATCCCGCGTACGGTGAATCCGGCCTCGTGGAAAGCGATGGCAGTCGGGAGGCCGACATATCCGAGGCCCACTATGGCTACTTGGGTCCGCTCTGGAACGACCTTCACGGACATTTCGGAAACATGCTAGTAATTAATTGGAAGGGAGTCAGCGTTAGGCTAATTGGATTTACTTCGCCAAAATAATATCCGCCTCTTTTGCTTTTTTCTTAGGAATGAGTTTGTCTCGGGCCCACAGGACGCCGAATGTCTAGAGAGGAATGCATGGCAGTAACCCGCAAACATTGAGATTCCCCCGATTATGAAAGGTCTTCTAGCCATCCTATGGATGCAGCGAGCGACTAAGAATGGTGGAAAATACCTCATTGAATAGGCAAATTGACCGGTTTCGAAACAACCACGAGTTAATCCGGAGTATGCTCCTGTAAGTCTCTTGTGTTCCACCTCAATATCGGGGAAGTGTTTGGTCTCCCAGCCTTTCATCTGGGCGGTGATATTATCGATTCCATCCCAACCATTTACCTCCTTAACTCCCCCTATTTCGTCAAAACACTCTCTCCGATATGTCTTGAGGCCCCCCCTAGTATGATCTTGGGGGACCACCTCGTAAATTTTCTTCGAGCCTTTGACGACGAAGCACGAGCCGCTCGCGACTCCAAGATTTTCTGATTTTGCAAACTTGGAGAAGATTTTCTCAAAATAGTCATTTGGAAGAGTCATGTCGGCATCTATTTTTGAACAAAACTGCCAGTCCTCCTCGATAATTGACATGCCCGCATTGAATAGCTTAGCAATTTGGGACCCTCTCCTCCTTTTACTGGAGTCATTTACTGTGATAGTGGAAATCCAGTCGAACTCGTCACAAATTTCAGCCAGTAGCCCCATGGTTGAGTCCTGGGAATTATGATTAACAATCACCCATCTCGAAGGGGGTATTGTTTGTTTCGACATTGTTTCAATGAGGCTTGGCAATTGTTCGTGCTCGTTTCTACTGGGAGTTATCACTATGTGGCACAATCCCCCATTTGCGCTCATTATTCTACACTGCCCCCACCACGCATATGTATAGGGTTTGTTTGAAGGTGGTGCGTGGAAGGGGTTGTTGGCCAGTTGGCGGTTGTTCAGATTGCGGTGTTGGCCGTTATCTCGGTTCCTGTTATTTACTGGATAATAATGAGGGTTTCACGGATTTCTGGGGGTGAAACGATTCAGACCGAGAAGAGGGATTGGGAAGTTTGCATATTGCTCCCGATGAAGAATGAGAAGAAGAACGTAATCAGAAAAATAGAATCCGTGATCGAAGAAATAATTTCATCAAGCAATACAACAATAGTTGTCGTTGATTCTGGTTCAAATGATGGTACTGCGGAGCTTGCAAAGAGTGCTCTGGAAGAGTCGGGACTCAATAGTTCAAGGTGGCGAGTTCTTTCTTTTTCCAGGCCGGGAAAATCAGTAGCAATTAACAGAGCGATGGAAGAGCTGGATGCAGAAATTATCGTGATGTCCGATGCTGATGCAAGAGTGTATCCGGGTTGGTTTGATCGAATTATTGAGAGATTGGGAGATGAAGAAGTAGGGGTGGTTTCGGGAATGGAAAGGCCATTTGGAAGGACGACGAAAAATTTCACCGGATACTATAGAGAAAAGTCTAATTTCCTGCGTTGCCAAGAGTCATACTCCGGCTCAACCCCCGTTCTGGAAGGGAGTCTAATGGGGTGGAAAGTCAGCGCCTTGGGTGATTTCAGACTAAACGAGGGGATGAATGCGGACGATGCTCAAATAGGCCTCCAGTCGATTAGAATGGGTTACCGATCCATAGTAGATGAAAAAATTTCATTCAGTGATTTTGATGACGGGGATAGGACAATTGGGGAGTCGATTAGGCGTTCCCAAGGCCTGAGCCTTGCGCTGTTGAGTAGCTTTGACTTGGTTTTCCTGGCTGAGAGAAAGGCTAGAATGGCAATTATAAATGCAATAATTCTGTATGTAATTTTTCCGTGGATGGTTCTGATATTCGCAGTAAATTCAGTAGTGGCTTTTTCCATGGCTCCAGTGATTTCGACAAATTGGCCGATGCTTTCATTGGCGTTGATGGCAGTAGTTCTGACATTGCCACAGGGTAGGTCCGTTTGCAAGGGAGTTTTCATTTCCTTGGTGGCCCATATGCAGATACTGGTAGGCAGGAGGTATCACAGTTGGGACCCTGTAAGATGATTACACAACGGTCACTGACTTCGCAAGATTGCGTGGCCTATCGACATTTACTCCCCTGAGTACACCTACGTTATACGCCAGCAACTGCACTGGGATGATGTTGACTAGAGGGGAGAGATCGGGATGCGTCTTATTGGTTTGAATTAAGACATCGGCGAGTTCGGTAATCGGTCCTTCGCTGTCAGTAATTAGAATAATTCTAGCCCCTCTGCTTTTGCACTCCCTGATGCTCGATTCCATCAAACTCATCTTCCCGTCGGATGGTACTATCGCTATGACCGGGGATCCATCAGAGAGTAGGGCAATTGGGCCGTGCTTTAGTTCGCCGCCGGGCAGAGCAAGACAAGGGATATACGAAATCTCCATCATCTTCAGTGCGCCCTCTTTTGCTAGATATGACGACATTCCACCTCGGCCAATGAATATTGGCGGCTCAGAATCGTGAATCATTTTGGCCGCTGTGTCAATTGATCCGTCATCATCGATAAGCTGCTTAGAAATCAGATTAGGGAGTTCCCTCAGGGATTGGACGATTTCCTGTTGTTCGGCATCCGATATCTCGGAGATGGTCAATGCGAAAAGCAGCCCCGTGGCAACCATATTAGAGAACACCTTGGTAGATGCGACTGCAAATTCGGGTCCTGCGTGCAAATAGGCCCCGTTTGCGGTTAACCGGGACATGGTGGAACCAATTACATTGCAAATAGCGCTAATATTGCTCCCATTCTTCTTCGCATCGAACAGGGCATCCAGGGTATCCTTAGTCTCCCCTGACTGGGAGATTCCAATGGTCAGCGTATTTGTGGAGCAGACCGACCTTGCTGGGAACTCGCTTGCAATGAATGCCTCCGATCTCACATTGGAGAACTTTCTAATGTATGCAGAAATAATCTCTGCAGCATAATATGCAGTCCCACAGGCAACTAGATTGATTCTATCCAAGCTCCTAATTTCTTCGGGAGTCAGTGAAAAACCCCCTAACCTAGCCTTCCTACCATCGGCGGTAATCCTCCCGCTTAGCACGTTTGACAACGAAGTGGGCTGATCAAATATCTCCTTGAGCATCATGTGCTCAAAGTTTCCCGGGTCCTCCTCGTCATAAACGCCCTCCAAGGTCTCGAAACCTGGAATCATCGAACCCTCTTGGGAAGAAATACCACTTCCTGAGATGTAGAAAATGTCACCGTCATTGAGGTAGGCCACCTCTGAACAAGCTCCGTAGAATGGCTGTACGTCAGAAGAAACTGAGATGTTATCGACGCCCCTCCCAATGACCAAGGGGGCCCCGTTTCGAGAAACAAGGATCCCGTCCATTCCAGAAATTATGGCTGCGATAGCCCATGATCCACGAAGTTGGGAGATGACATTGGAGAAGGCGTCGAGATAGGTCAATTCATCTGATTGGGTCTTTATCTCATTGTCCATGAGATGTACGATTACCTCGGTATCGGTCTCGGATGAGAGTTTGTAACCCAGTTTTGAGAGTCTTTCGGACAGATGCAGTGCATTCTCTATAATGCCATTATGCACTAAGGTGATGTTCCCATCGTCGCTGCTGTGAGGATGGGCATTTTGATCCGTGACTCCTCCATGGGTGGCCCATCTTGTGTGTCCAATTGAGATGCATGAACCTGTGAATCTACCATTGGCCTTGGAAACCAAATCGGCCACATATCCAATAGTTCTCTCTGTTTCTATCGGGCCATTCTGCTCGGGGAATATGGCAGCTAGCCCTGCTGAGTCATATCCCCTGTACTCCAACTTTCGTAGGCCCTCAAGGACCTTGTCGGCAGCATCCGTGGAGATGCAGCCGTAGATGCCGCACATTATTTCTGGCATTGGCAATACATATTTGAAACCCCTCCATAGTCGAGTTTTATTCAGAAAATGCCTATACTGCGAGGAAACAGCATTATAGAGAGATTATCAGAAAAGAGTTATGCACTATTCGCTTACGCATTTGGCACAATGGGCCTCCTTGACGAGCTATTCCCGGGACTGGCCGGATACAATGGCGAGGGAGTACCTGTTTGGAGTGAGCATGGAACTCCTTGGTCGATACTCTCGGGAGAAGGGGATTTGGTTGCCCAGATAGAGAGAATGGGAGCATCGGATGACATCTTCATTCATCCGAGTGCGACGATAGGGAAGTGCGTCATGATTGAGGGGCCTTGCTACATAGGGGCGAATGCGGAAGTGAGGCATTCGGCATTCTTGAGGAGGGGGAGTTGGATTTGCCAAGGTGCAGTCGTTGGTCATTCTTCGGAAGTGAAAAATTCACTTCTCCTTCCCGATTCCAAGGCCCCGCACTTCAACTATGTTGGAGATTCGATTCTTGGCTTCGATGTGAATCTGGGTGCTGGGGCAAAGCTGTCAAACGTACGAAACGATAGAAGGGAGGTATTAGTCACCCTCGGGGATGGGAAAAGAGTGGATACTGGGCTAGTGAAATTTGGTGCGATAATTGGGGACGGGAGTCAGCTTGGATGCAATGTGGTTACCAATCCTGGAACTATAATGCAGCCATTATCGATGGTTTCCCCAAATGAGACGATTACTGGGTGGTTCGGAGTTAAGTAATCAGGATCCTAATGAAAATGATTAGTCCGTCCCGAAGGGATCTGAGTTTACTTGTCCCACCCTTCCTCTGACTCCAATCAACTGGCACTTCGATGTGTTTCAATCGGTTTTTCCTCGAAAGCCCGGCTAACTCGGCCTCGAGATCGAAACCATTGGACTTAATCCTCATCATTTCTAGAGATTCGCGTTTGAAGCCCCATAGGCCAGTGCAGAGGTCGGTGATCCTTCGTCTATTTCTGAAACTAGAAAATAGAGATAGGCCCCTATTGCCAAAATTATGCAGACGGGTCATGCCAGATGGGCGTCGACCCGAAGATAGGAAACGTGAACCGGATGCAACATCCGCCCCGTTCTCCAACGCATTAACCAACTTCCTTACTGAATCGAAAGAGTAAGAACCGTCGGCATCAAGAAAAACTACCAACCTTGTTGGGTTATTGGCCCATGATCTAACTGCCTGCTTGATGGCGGCACCCTTCCCGGTGGTTTTGGATTGATCGATGATTTCTTCCGAGAAGAAGCTTGCAATTTTCTTGGATTCGTCATTTGTTCTCTCGTCTATGACAAAGATGAATAGAATATCATATTCTTTCCCCAAAGAAGACTTGCGAAAATCATCATGAAGAAACCGTAGACCATCCTCTTCATCCTTGACCGGGATGATAATTGCCAGGTCACTCACTATCCCTCGGCCGAGAGTATGGCTTTTCACTTTACCACATACGGAGGCATGAGTGAGGTGATTTTCCGTTTGTTTGAATAGGGCGCGGCTCAAGCACCAATCGTGGGCGAAGTTCGAGATGCAGTAATTCTGGCGGGCGGAATGGGTTCTCGGATGCTTCCAGCGAGTCTTTTCATGCCCAAAGAGACAATGCCCCTGGTAGACACCCCTCTCATCAATCATCTTGTATGGGAAGCGGCAAAGGCTGGAGTCACTAGGATTCACATTGTTCTCTCGAGGAGGAAAGAACTACTGATTAGGGATTTCCTAAGTGGGGGAATGGCTTACTTCGAAGAAATCAGGCAGGATTTGCCCAGGGATGCCCTTTCATTGGGAGTAGAAGGCATCCAGATTATTCCTCACATCCAAGAAGAACCCGGCGGCGTTGGAGACGCTATCTCAACTGCAATGGGGCAAATCGAAGGTGATTTCCTAGTTCTCCTAGGGGACAACATATTGCTGAAGGAACACTTTGGGCCGGCAAAATCGGGGCCGGAATTCGCATCGGGGGCTTCACTTGAGTTAGTGGAGAAATTCGAAGAGACGGGTTTTCCCTGCGTGGGGGTGTCGTCGGTATCCCCTGATGAATTGGGGAAATATG
>Ga0066842_10000241_pt1 | contig 14745 bp, 9 predicted proteins | sample ETNtaG_19_FD_67289 | JGI IMG/M metagenome (GOLD analysis project Ga0066842, IMG submission 67289) | Marine microbial and viral communities from oxygen minimum zone, Eastern Pacific Ocean - ETNP201302PF86A | ecosystem: Environmental > Aquatic > Marine > Oceanic | place: Pacific Ocean: Eastern...
TGCCTGCCTTGATCGCGGCGGCGGCCCGGAGCGCCTCCGTTCTGCGCCCGATTTCCGGTCGACTTGTGTTCTGGAACACCATCGGCTCGAGCCTTGGCGGCTTCCTCGCAGGCTACGTTTTTCTTCATTTCCTTGGCTTGCATGCGACACTCGTCCTGCTGGGCGCGGGCTCACTGGTCCTTTCGGGCGCCTGCCTGTTGAAGACCCGGAGCCTTCGGCTGGCGGGGGACGCGGCCTCCTCCTCCAGGAGCCGAGGAGGCCTCTTTTTCACCGCGGCCCCCCTGCTCGGCCTGGCCAGCGTTCTCTACTTCAGTTTTTCCGAAGATATAACCCGGCAGACGATACTCGAGGATGGGTACGGCAAGAATCCCGCCCGAGGCGACACCGAGCTGGTCGAGATTAACGAGGGGCCGCTTACGACCTCCTGGATTTTTGATGGGCCTGACAGCATCCAGGTGGGGGCGGGACATGTTTCGCTGGCGGTAACCTATAAGAAGTACTGGTCAACCCAGGCCATTCAGGGCCATGTGCCGATCCTTTTTTATCCCGGCACCAGCCTGCCGCGCGACTGCCTGGGGATTTGCCTGGGCTCCGGCCAGTCCTTCGGCGCGCTCCTGATGTATCTGCCGGAAGACGGCCGCCTGGACGTGGTCGACATCTCAGAGGAGATGATAGAGCTCTCGTTGCGGAACTATGGCGAATACAACCACGGCCTTGGAAAAGACGGCCGGGTCAGGGTCCATCTCGATGATGGGCGCCATTATGTTGACCGTGCCCCCACGGGCGCCTATGACATCATCTCGATGGAGCCGCCTCCGCCAACTGCGGATGGCGTGTGCAGCCTGTATTCTCAGGAGTTCTATTCCGGGATTCGCCGTATTTTGCGCCCAGGGGGCGTCTTCATGCAGTGGCTTCCACTCTACAGGATTACCCCCGCGGACACCCTGGGCATCGTGAAAACCCAGGCGGCGGAATTTCCTTTCACCTTCGTGGTCAAGGTTGGCCGGGATGATTTCATGGTTCTGAGCTACCCATCGAGGCCGCGATTTGAGCTGGAGACGCTGCGTCAGCGCAGCCGGACCTTCGCCCGGGAAAACAAGATATCCGGCTCGCGCTGGACGACTCTCTGTCGCCACGAGATGTCCTCTCTCGAGGGAGTGCTGTCGACGTTGGTCATGGGGCCTGAGGAGATCGCGGGCCTCGATGCGCCGATGTTGTACGAAGATGATACCCAGCGATTGAGCTATTCCAGCGGAGACCGTGAGCTGCTGCGCCTCTACCGCGGGCCGGCGCTTTCACCGCTGGCCTTTGCAGCCTTACGGCTCAGCCCCTTCACTTCTCTCTCGGACTATTTCAATCCGCCGCTCGAGGCCGCTTTTGCGGGCGAACTGGAGCGAGAGCGCGCGCGCGCCCTGGCCTTCTTCCGGGTTCCGGACCCGGCCCAGCTGGCATCCCAGGCGCAGGCCTACACCCGGAGCGTTACGGGGGCGGAGCGGGTCGCCTGGGCAATCGCCCTGGCGGGCCGCTACGATGCCGCGCTCAAAAAAGAGGCCGCATTCGAGTGGATCGGCAAGGCCCTGGACAACCAGCCTGGAGCCGCGCAGCCCGTTCAGCTGCGCCGTGTTCGCGAGATGGTGAGGAATCGCATCGCGGTGTATCACTCGGTCACCGAAAAGTGGATCCGGGCTCTCGAAAAAGGGCATCCGGGCTCGCCGTTGGTGGCCGCCATGCGGGCGGAACTGGACGGCTACAAGCGGCGAGCCGCGGCGAAGAACGCGCGGTATCTTTTTCCCTGAGCCGGGCGGCTAATCAAAGAGCTTCGCGGCCTTTGAGTGGTCGCCGAGCTTGTGGATGGTGTTATAGATTTCCTGCGAGACCCGGGCCCCATCCGCTCCGGTGAGCTTGTAGCGAATGAGCATCTGCATGCAGGGCTTCATGTCCTCGATCTCCAGGAAAACCGAACGTCCATCTTTTGAGACGACGGCCGATTTGACGGGAACCTTGTCTCGGCCGATCTTGCCATCGGAGAGCTTGTAGTCCTTGGAGCCATATTGCTGGCGCCAGAGGTAATTCCATCTCTCGATGGAATAGCGGTCGGCGCTCGCCGCGCGTTTCGGCTCCAGGGGGTCTGAGAAGGTGAGGACGAGACCCCTGGTGGTGGCGTGGAGCTTGAGCGGAGTGTGCATGGGCTTACCGGTATGGCGTATGCGATAGAGGCCGCCCGCCCGGGTCCGGTTGCCGGCCCAGCCAAAGAGCCCACAGAGATACAGGTGCTTGTCGCCGGGGTGAAAGCGTCCGCGCATGATACCGGTGGGAAAGATCGGGATTTTGAGCTTGGTCGCGCCGCCCTGCATCAGGTCGCCGGCCTGTTCATGGAGGATGTGCGAGATAGCGCCGGTTCCATAGGACAGCGAGATCAGGTGTCCGCCCAGCGGCCCCCAGCTGCCCTTGGGAACCCAGAGCTGTTCAGCCGGAGAGCGGTCATAACGCGGGTGAAGCCAGCAAAGCGGCGGGTCGTAGGAGGTGGGCTTCTTGCCCTTGTGGAAGGACCACATGTAGCCATAGAAGCCGCCCTTCTTGACCCAGTTGATCCGGTTGGCGGGGGTCCAGTGGCCTTCCTGGTCGCTGGTGAAAAAGGTTCCGTCAGGATTTACGCAGAGGCCGTTCGGGGCGCGAAAACCGTTGGCGAGGATCTCTGTTTTTGACCCGTCCTTGCTGACGCGGAGAATGCTGCCGTGTTGGGGAACGACGGAGTCCTTCGCATGGCGCCCGCCCTTGGTGTAGTAGAAATTGCCAGCGGCATCGGTCTGGAGGTCCATGGCGAATTCATGGAAGTGCTCGGTAACCTCCGCGTCATTGTTGAAATTCTCGTAATGGTCAGCTTCGCCATCGCCGTTCAGATCCCGGAGAATGGTGATCTGGTCGCGGCCCAGAACATAGATGGTCTCATCGACGATCTTGAGGCCGAGAGGCTGGAACAGGCCGGTCGCGATTCTTTGCCAGGAGAGCTTCCCGGATTTTGTTCCCAGGCCGTCAACCAGCCACACGTCGCCCATCCAGGTGCAGGCGGCGGCGCGCCGGCCATCGGCAAAGAAGTCAAAGCCTCCCAGGCGCATCCAGGACTTCCAGGGGTTCTCCATGGGGGTGGTCAGGATGTCGACCGCGAAGGCGCCGTTGTCGGCGCCGAGCCGGGTCTCGGTCTCGAGTTTTTCTTTCCAGCGCGGCGGTCCGCCCTTCGTCAGCGGCGACAGGTCGGCGGGTTCGCCCTCATCGAGGGACGAGGCGTATTTTTCAAGAGCCGCTGCCGGTCCCTTCCAGATCGAGAGCTTGAGCCTCCCCCCGGCCTTGCCGCCTGAGGGAAGGAGCTTCAGCCGGAGCTGCGAATCTTCCGGCTGCCAGCGCGAGGCGAGGCCCTTGCCGCCGCCGGAGAGGCTTACAAGTGTAACCAGGGCGTCGCCGCCCTTGGCACGGTCCCCCAGGAGGACCAGGGTTGAAGCGGCAGGGCTGTCGTCCTTCCCCTGCTTGAGGCTGTCACGGTTCAACAGAGACAGGGGCTCTCCGCCGAGGGCACAGGCCAGCATGGTCAGGGCGCGATCGGCATCCTTGATGTTCAGGGTCCGGTTCATTTCGTGGCCGCCGGCCGTTTTGCGGTAGGATGCAAGCTCGAGCAGGTTGGCGGCACCAACGGAATAGGAAAGAACGACCTGGTCCTTGTTCAGGTAGAGGCCCTTGAAATGGGCCCATTTTCTGGGAAGGGGGCCGTAGGGCAGCGCCCTTGGGTCCTTGGACGAGCCGTCCTCGGGCCGGGCCCATCCCGGCGCCAGCGGGTTGAGGAAGACCGGAGTTCCCGAGATCGATGAATGCGTGCCATGCGAACCATCCCAGGAGATGTTGCGCATATTGAGGAGCCCGCCTGTCCAGCCTGCCGAGAAGCGCAAGAGATCGGTGTCGAAAAGCATCGTGGCGCTGTCGGCCGATCCCGCGGCTGATGTCCATTTGCCATCGACCCGGAGGACCAGCCCTTTATAGGTCAGGTTTTTGCCGGGGCCGGGGGCCTGAACAGAGCCTGAAAAAAAGGGGCCATAATTCATATCAAGCCACTTCTTGCCGGTCTGCGCGCTGGTTTGCGGCGAGAGGAAGAGCAGGCTGAAGAGCAAAGCCAGGGTCATGAGGACGCGAGTGTTCATCTTTAACCTCGTTAAAAACAGGCGGGATGTTGAAGCCCGCATTGTAGGCGATGGGGAGTCTTTGTGGGGCCGGATTCCGGCTTACGCCAGGGCCTCTTGAGCAGGCGAGGGTCTTCAGGCGGTGCAGGGGGGCCGTGGAGACATCAACGGGGCGGGCAGGCGGCCCTCATCGATGCGATCGGCTTTCTCGGATATCTCTTCAGTGAGGGGGGGCGCCGATTTGTCTGCCAGTCGCTGATTGCAACCGGGGCGGTAATGTCGATATAACAGATCCTGTTACAGTGCTGGTTTATCTTTTCCAGGGAGGCATTGATCTCGAGCCTCTCAGTGCAGAGGAACTGGAAGAGTGTGTGGCGGGCGTGTGAGCAGCCGAGCTGGCTATCTTGTTTGTTGATGAAGGAGAGCAGGATGAAGAAGTGTGCAAGATTCGTATGGGTTGTGGCATTGCTGGGCCTCCTGGCCGCCCAGCCGGGCTGTATGACCCTCGACCATCTGATGGATCCAAAAACAGACATCTCTATTTATGGGGGCACCGCGGCCTCCCTCCGCGAGATGGAAGATCCACAAACTGGGTGGTGGGGGACTCTTTTCAGGACGTTGGACTTTCTTCCCACCGTGGCGCTAGACACCCTTTTAATACCTGTCCTGACGGGTCCGATTCAGCTGATGCGGTGATGGCGCGACAAGCCTTTCTGGGCAGGGCGAGCTTTCAATTGTCGGGGCCGCCGACCCCCTGCGGAATATAACGCAGCCGCCGGATCTTTATATTCCGGTAGTGGCATTCAGCCGGCGGGCCTCCGTGGATCTGCAGGCCGATCCGGCCGGTCGGCTCCACGGAGGGATCGGTCTCGGTATAGTCAACCGTTGGAAAGTCGTTGACCCAGATGCGGACCCTCGGCCCGGTTGCGAGCACCCGGAGGCGGTTCCACCCGTCCTGCTTCACTGCTTTGAGAAGGGGCCCCTGCTCGGGTTCGTCGAGCATTCTTGCTCGGCGCGATTCGTCATACAGCAGCCCCCAGATGAGACCGGCGCTCCACTCTCCGATGTCGCATTGGTAGCCGATCATCTCGTGGCTGCCGGCGACCCTTGCGCTTCGGAATTGGACCCCGGCGTTGCGGCCGGTTCCAAGGAGGCGGGCCTCGAAGCGGAGATCAAAATCTTCGAAAGATTCTTTCGAGGCAAGGAATTCGTTCCGGGGAATGGGCGAGTCGAGCCGCCCGGCGATGACGACGCCATTTTCCACTCGGAAGAAGCGAGTGTCGCCCTCCCACCCGGCGAGACTCTTTCCGTCAAAGAGAGGCTCGAAAGGCGGCGGCCCCGAGGGTGTTGGCAGCAGGTCGCAGGAGAGCCCTGCGGCCAGCGCGCTGACGAAAAGAAGGAGAAAGAACGAGCGGGTCATGTTCCAGGCTCTTTTCAATTGACGTTGCCGGCGGGTGGGCGCGCCGCGGCTTCAGGGAAAGACCCAGCCTTCGGACTCATCGTAGCGTAGCTGGTTGCGTTCGACCTTTTCCTGGGCTTCCAGGCTGAGGCGGGTCCAGGGAATATATTTAAGACGAGGGAGTCCGATGGGCTCGCCGGTCGCCTCGCAGATTCCGTAGCTGCCATCGGTGAGCTTGCCGAGGGCCGCATCAATTTCCTGGACCTCGCGGGCGCCGGTTTCCGCCAGCCGCAAGGAAATATCGGCGGTCTGTGCGTTGTTGGCCTGGTCGGCTTCGTCTCCGCCGGAGGTCGTACGGTTCTCGTGCGTTCCAATGTGTTCGTCTTCGAGAGCCCCGAGAGTGCCGGCGAGCGCTCCTCTTCGCTCCAGCAGCTTTTTGCGAATCAGGCGCCGGTCGGTTTTGTTGATTCTTTTCGCAAGCGACGGGAGCCGCTTCATCGCTTCCTCGATGATGGTTCTTTCATCCGGAGGGGGCGCGGCGGGCTCCTTCTTCTTCTTCTTTGCCACAACCTTCTTCTTGGCAGGCGCTTCTTTTTTTGGGGCCGTTTTCTTTTTCACCGGCACCTTCTTCTTTGGGGCCGTTTTCTTTTTCACCGGCGCCTTCTTCTTTGGGGTCGTTTTCTTTTTCACCGGCGCCTTCTTCTTCGCCGTGGCTTTCTTCTTTGGAGCCGTTTTACCGGTCTTCTTCTTGGCTTGAGCCATTTCGCTCACTCCTGGGCTGTCCTGTGAACCGTATTTTTCAGGGGCTTCGCATCATGTCCAGATCACTGAAAGGCCACCCTGAAATTTGGCGCCGAAGTGTACGAATCTGTCACCGATGCGTCAAGGCAAAAATCCTGCCGCGCGGCGCGCGAGGCTTTACGAAAGCTCTTGTTAAAAAACAGCTTACGAAGAATAGGCCATGGCACGCCCTCTCCGCCGCCGGGACAGAAAAAAAGCCTGGCAGCCAGGGGCATCGCTTATTCCCTGGGATTAATAGCCGGCCCGGCGGGGTTTCGCTGGCAGTCCCCCCCGGCGGCGACGTTGACCCCCTGGGCTGCCGCCACGCAGGCGTTTGAATAGGTCTGCCCGTCGCAACCGCAGACCGGATCAAAAATAAAGGGGCAGATCTGGGGCCTTACACGGCACTCTCCAACGTTGTCACAGTCGCCGTCATCTTTGGCGCAATAGCTGACCGCATCGCAGTCCCTGTTGGTTTCGCAGCCTTCTTCAGCAACGTCTTCGCATTCGCCAACATAGTCAATGGTGGCGCCACGGGAGGCTGCCACGCAGGCGTTCGAATAGGTGACCCCATCGCAGCCACAGACCGGGCGAAACTCTCGAGTACACGCCTGGGGCCGGTCAACGCACTCTCCGACACCGTCACAATCACCCTGGTCTTTCGAGCAATAGCTGGCTCGGTCGCAATCCAGGTTCGTCTCACAGCCTTCTTTAGCCACGTCTCCACATTCGCCGACATGGTCTATGCTGATGCCGGCGGCGCCAGCCTCACAGGCGTTCGGGTAGGTCTGCCCATCGCAGCCGCAGACCGGATCAAAGATTCTAGGGCAGCGCGTTGGTCGGACCGCGCACTCCCCGACGGCATCGCAGGCGCCCTCTCTTTTCTGGCAGTAGGCCCCGCGCGGGCAGTCAGCGTTGTCGCCACAGCCCTCGTCGGGTTCGTCTTCACACTCCCCGACATAGTCGACACTGACTCCAACGCTGGCGGCCATACAGGCGTTCGAATAGGTTTGCCCATCGCAGCCGCAGACCGGATCGAACAAGGCGACGCAGGCTTCGGGCCGGTCAACGCACTCCCCGACCGCATCGCATTCGCCCTCTTGCTTCTCGCAGAAAGTTCCTCGCGGACAGTCGGCGTTGTCCGCGCAGCCTTCGCCGGGCCCGTCTTCGCACGCGCCGACATGGTCCACGCTGACTCCAGCACTGGCGGCATCACAGGCATTGCCGTAGGTCTGCCCATCACACCCGCAGACAGGATCAAAAATCTCGGGACAGAAGTCGGGCCGATCAACGCACTCCCCGACCGCATCGCAGGCGCTCTCTTCTTTGCGGCAAAAGGCGCCGCGAGGGCAATCGGCGTTGTTATCACAGCCTTCGCCGGGCTCGTCATCGCAGGCCCCCATGCGGGAGATGTTGACTCCATTCGCCGCGGCCATGCACGGGTTGGAGTAGGTTGCTCCGTTACAACCACAGACCGGGTTCAGCTCCCGGGTACACATTTCCGGGATCGCCGTGCAGACGCCGGGTCCGTCGCAATTTCCAATAGGCTTGGCGCAGTAGTAGCCGGGGGGACAGCAATCGCCGTCCTCACAGACCTCTCCAGGAGCGACTCCTGAGGGGCATCCATCGTAGGCCTGGCAGTCGAGAACATCCCTGGTCGGATCGATGCCGCACTCGCCCGGGCCGGGCGCTGGCGGCGCATCGCCGCCAATGAAGAGATATTGGAAGATAAAGATCGGGTCGGCGATATCCATGGCGCCATCATCGTTGGTGTCGGAGGCGTCCATGCAGCTGGGCATGGAGGTGCCCTGGAAGAGCGCCGAAAGAAGAACGACTCCGTCGGTGATGTCGACCGATCCATCGGCATTGCTGTCTCCCCTGCGGAAGGTGGCTTCACAGCCCGGGCCACCGATGGCCACGCCTTCTCCAAGGGCCTCTCCCTCTTCCATGGTAAATGGACGGGTTCGCGTGCAGGAGTTGGTGTTGAGGTTGTCGCCCTGGTCGGAATCAAAGGCGTAGACCACGTAATCTTCGCCAACGATGAAATTGACACCGCAGGCGGCGCTGGAGCTGGCCGTTCTAACGATCCGCCCGGGGCGGGCGGAACCTTTCCATACTTCATGCACCTCGAACTCAACGAAATGCTCAAACCCTTCATCTTCGACCGCGATGGCGACGACTGTGCCGTGGAACACATGGTCCGCTTCGGCCAGCGCCTCGAGCGGCGGTGGAGGAGGAGCGACACATCTGCAGGCCCAGGCCGCGTCTGTAGAGATCGTCGCCAGGGAAGCACAGAGAATCAGGAGAAGGGTCGACAGGGACGTTTTGTCCCGTCGTGAAAGGAGGGTCATGGAATAGGCCTCTCTGAATGGAGTTTGTTCGGCAGCTTCAATGCGGCGTGGTCGCCTCTTGCGACGAGTCCCCTGAAAGCACGAAGCGCACAGGTCTGACATCCCGAGTTTAGGAGCCACGCAGCCCCCTGTCAAATAAGTGACGAGAGTGGCGATGGGTCTTCAGGAGAGCGGTTTGTGGCGAAGTCGGCTGATGGTAGGATGGCCTGCCATGAAAAATCCGACCCCCTTCACCGTTTTCGTCCGTTGCTGTCTCCCGCTCCTTTTGTTTTTGTGCGCGCCCGTGTTCGCGGAGCGAACGAACATCGTTCTCATTCTCTGCGACGACATGGGCTATTCCGACATCGGCTGTTACGGGGGCGAGATCCGCACGCCCAATATAGATCGAATGGCGAAGGAGGGGCTTCGCTTTACCCAATTCTACAACTGTGCCAAGTGCAACACGACCCGGGCCTCGATCCTCACCGGCTTGCATCCGCGTTTTCGAGCCGGGCTCAACCGCAACATGGTGACCATCGGTGAGACCCTGGCCAAGGCGGGTTATCGTTGCGCGCTCAGCGGCAAATGGCATCTCGGCCGCGGCAAGGATCAGCACCCAATGGAGAGGGGCTTTGAGCGCTATTGGGGGCTCCTTGATGGCTGTTGCAATTTCTTCAATCCGGTTCAGCGAGATCCGGTCTTCAAGGGCTCCAGGGTGCGGGTCTTCGGTGATGGCCGAAAATACGTGAAGAGCTTTCCCGAAGATTTCTACATGACCGATGCCATCACGGACCATGCCGTTGAAGCGATCCGGGACTTTTCGAAGGGCCCCGCCCCCTTCCTGGTACATGTCTGCTACACCGCCCCTCACTATCCGCTTCACGCCAGGCCGGAGGACATCGCTCGTTACAAGGAACGCTATCTTGGCGGCTGGGAGAAGCTCCGAGATGAGCGCTATGAGCGCATGGTCAGCATGGGGCTGGTGGACCCTGCATGGAAGAGGCCCGAACGAGAGGCACGGGTCGGCCCCTGGGAAAAAGAAAAACACAAGGAGTGGCAGGCCCTCCGAATGGCGGTGTATGCCGCGATGGTTGATTCGATGGATCAGGGTATCGGCAGGATCCTGAAGGCCCTCGACGATTCAGGGGCGGCCGAGGAGACCCTGGTGCTCTTCCTTTCCGACAATGGCGGCTGCAGTGAGCAGTTTCCCGATGATAAGCCGTCCATCGAGCCGGGGCCGAAAGAGAACTACACGGCCTGCGGTCCCGCCTGGGCCTGGGCGCAGAACACTCCCTTCCGGCGCTACAAGGCCTGGACCCAGGAAGGAGGCGTGTCTACTCCCCTGGTCGCACGCTGGCCTGGAAAGATCAAGCCCGGGAGCCTGACCAGCGAAGTAGGTCATATCATCGATTTTCTTCCGACCTTTCTCGAGATCGCCGGGGCGAGCTATCCGGAGCGGCACAACGGCAAGAGCATCATCCCGCTGGAGGGCATCAGCCTGCTGCCGGTTCTGAAGGGAGGCACGCGCAAGGGCCATGAGGTGCTGTGCTGGTATTGGGGGGGGAGCCACGCGGCCCGCCAGGGCTCCTGGAAGCTGGTCTGGGAGAAAACCGAGAAACGCTGGGCGCTCTATGATCTTGAGAAAGATCGAACGGAGACGACAGATCTCTCGACGAAATATCCCGAGAAGGTTGTCGCGTTGAAGAGCGCCTACGAAGAGTGGCGTCAGCGCACCGGGGCGCCGGCTCCAAGGGGGCCGAAGAAGAAGGCCTCTAAGAAATGATCGGGGCACAGCGCGCGGAATCACGCCGACGGCCCATGAAGGGGATTCTTTTGCTCCTGGCCGCGCTCATCGGTTCCGTTCCGACGATCGCGGTCGCCGAGCTGACCCGCCTGGAGATCACCCATCGCGAACCCTGGGCCGGCGGGCGGGAGTTTGGCGCGAGGGGCGCCTACGAGCGCATGCGGGGCAGGGCCTGGTTCGAGGTTGGGCCGGGAGCGAAGGCGAATCGTACGGTGGTGGACCTCGAGCTGGCGCCGAAGAACAAGGCGGGCCGGGTCGAGTTCAGCGCCGACGTTGAAATTATCGCGCCGGTGGATCTCTCGAAGTCGTGCGGAGCCATTTTCTATGATGTAAACAACCGCGGAAATCCGACCTGCCTGGGGACGATCTCGGCCGGGGGAAACCATTTTCTTATGCGCGAGGGCTTTATCCTGGTCTACAGCGGCTGGATCGCCGAGCTCCTTCCCAACGGCAGGAACCTGGTCCTCGACGCGCCGATAGCCAGGGACAAGGGAGAGGAGATCACCGGGCTGGTCAGATCGGAGATGGTTGTCAGCCAGCGCGCCAGCAGGTGTTCACTCTCGGGAAACTCGGGGCATGGCAGCTACGAGCCCACGGCGCGCGGCGAGAAGGAAGGCGTCCTCACCCGCCGCCTCCTCGAGAGCGACCCGCGAGTCGTCGTTGAGCGGTCGAGGTGGCGGCTCGAGAAGAGCTGGCCTGTGTTCAAGGGGTCGAAGAGCGTTTTGCCGAAGGTGCAGCTGCTCCTGGATGGCGGGCTTGACCCGGGCGCAATCTACGAGCTCGTCTACGAGGCGAAGAATCCGGTCGTCCAGGGCCTGGGGATGGCGGGGATCCGCGACCTGCTCTCTTTTCTGAAACACTCCGGGAAGAAGATGAATCCTCTGCTGCTTGAACCCGGGGGCTCGGCCGCTCGCTATGCCTATGGCTTCGGCACCTCGCAGAGCGGCCGCCTCCTGAAGATGTTTCTCTACGATGGCTTCAACGCGGACGAAAAAGGCCGAAAGGTTTTTGACGCGGTGATGCCGCATGTCGCAGGCGGCGGGCTGGGATTTTTCAACCATCGTTTCGCCTCTCCTACGCGCTACAGCACCCAGCACGAAAGCCATCTTTACCCCACCGACTATTTCCCTTTTTCCTACGGTGAACAAAAGGACCATCTCAGCGGCAGAACGGACGGGATCCTTCGCCTGGCTCGCGTTGCCAGGGTCGTGCCGAAGGTCCTCCACACCCAGTCTTCCTCAGAATACTGGCATCGAAGCGCCTCCCTGGTTCACACCGATACGGCCGGCCGCAAGGATGTCGCCCTGCCTCCGGAGGTGAGGATTTATACCTTCGGCGGCTCGCAGCACGGCCCGGGGGACGGCCTTGCAAGGCCCCGGTCGCGCGGCCAGCTGCCGTCGAACCCGACCAATTTCAGACCCCTCTTGAGGGCCCTGGTGAAGGCGATGGACGCCTGGGTCCGAGACGGTGTCGAGCCGCCTCCGAGTGTTTATCCGACGATCGCTTCAGGATCCCTGGTTTCCTGGGAGCTGAAGGCGAGCGGCTGGAAGGCCCTGCCGGGCGTGTCCTACCCTGCGGTCATCCAGCGGCCGGCGCTGCTGGACAGGGGGCCGGATTTCATTACCCGGAGGCGGGCAACGATCGAGCCGCCGCGCGTTGGGCCGTCCTACAGGGTCCTGGTGCCGGGCTTTGGGCCCGACAACAATGAGAAGGGCTGCCTGATGATGCCGACGGTTGCCGTTCCGGTGGCGACCTTCACCAGCTGGAATCTGAGAGACAAATCAATTGGAGCGCCCGGAGAGCTGCTGAGCCTTCAGGGCGGCTACATCCCGTTTCTGCGCGACAAGGATGCGAGGCGGCAGGCGGGGGACCCGCGTCTTTCTCTGCTGGAGCGCTACCAGGGCTTCGAATTGTATCTCGAGCAATATCTCGCCTGGTCCCGCAAGCTCGTGAAGGAGAGATACCTCCTGGAAGAGGAGCTGCCAGCCATCGATCGCGGACCCTGGAACAGGGAGAAGCTGTTCGAATAGGCTCGCGGCTAGAAGCCGAGGCCGGTGGTCGAGAGCTTGATCCTGCAGAAGAACATGTCAGCGGTCATGTAGAGGACCGAGCCATCATCTCCGAAGCCGCAGTTGGCGGTCTTCTGGCCCGTCTCGATGGTTCCAAGATGGGTTCCGTCGGGGGCAAAAACCAGGACTCCGCCGGGCCCTGTGGCAAAGATGTTGCCTTGCTTGTCGACCTTCAGGCCATCGGGCAGGCCGGGACGGCCTTCTTTGAACCAGGCGGTCGAATCGAAGAACACCTTGCCGTTGGCGATGGAACCATCGTCCTGTACGTCGTAGACCATCCAGATGGCCTTGTCGGGATCCGAGCTCGCCACGTAGAGCTTCTTCTCATCGGGAGAGAAGCCGATACCGTTGGGGCGGGTTACATCTTTTGTCAGAAGCACCGGCGCCTTGGCGCCCTTTGGCAGACGATAGACTCCCTGGAAGGGCAGCTCCTTGGCCGGGTCATCCATGCGTTTCTCAAGGCCGTAGGGGGGGTCGGTGAAATAGAGGTCGCCGTTGGAGTGGTAGATCGCATCGTTGGGGCTGTTGAGGCGTTTGCCATCGTAGTGGGTCGCCAGCGGCTCGAAGCTCCAGTTGCTTCTCAGCCGGGAGACCCTGCGGTCGCCGTGCTGGCAGAGCACCAGGTTGCCGTCCGGGTCGAGGAGAAGCCCGTTCGAGCCGGTCTCGCCGCCGCGAGCGGCTGTTCCAGTATAGCCGGCGGGCCGAAGGTAGACGCTGAGCCCCTCACTGTCTTTCCAGCGCATAACCCGGTTGTTCGGGATGTCGGAGAAGAGCACCGCGCCCTCCTTGGGCAGCCAGACAGGCCCCTCGCTCCAGGCGAAGCCTCCGGCCAGCTTTTCGATGGCCGCGCCCTTGGGAACAATCTTATCGAAGCGCGGATCGAGGCGAATGATTTTCCCCATACCGGAGGTTTTTGCGGCGTCCTTGCCGCCGCGTACACTCGCGGGGGTGCCGAGGTTAAAGTTGACGTTTTTGACGCTTTCACAGCCGAAGGCGCAAAACAGGAGGGCAGAGAGGGCGAACCCGAGACGGATGGAACGTTGAGTTGAATTTTTCATAGTTCGACCACGATAGTTTAGATCGGCCGGTCTGGTCAAGGGGCAGTCGCTTTCACAGGCGGCCGCTCAGGAGGTACCAGGCAAGCCCCATCCATTCGTGCAGTACGCGTTCGTTCTGTATCAGCGCGTGGTGGCTGGGCAACCAGCCGCTCAGCGGTCCTTCGAAGCGCGCGCTCCTGAGCGTTGCAGGCGCCGGGATGACCTTGAGCCCCTGTGCCCGAAAGGAGGCGGCGGCGCGCGGCATATGCCAGCCATCTGTTACCAGGGCGATGGTGCGGAGCTTTTGTTCACGCAGCATGGGCGCGGTGAAGAGGGCGTTCTCATGGGTCGTCGAGGAGCTCTCCTCCTTGAGGATCTTTTCCGCGGGGACCCCTTCCGCGATCAGGAAGTCTTCCATATAAGCGGCCAGGGACCTGACGCCTTCTCCCGCCTCAGGGCGCCCGCCACAGACCGCCACCGGCAGCTCCTTCCAGGCCTTGAAAAGCCAGGCGCCATGCCGGCAGCGCGCGTAGCTGTCCCGGCCGAGGTGAACAACCGGCCGATGAGGCCGCGGCGGGTTCGCGGCGCCGGAGAGGATCACGATGGCATCGGCGTCAGAGGTCGGCAGGGGGCTCGTTGAGTACCACCATTCGAGCGAACCGGTGGCGACCCAGCTCAGGGGCGGCCAGGTTGCCGCGAAGAGCAGAGCGGTAAAAAGGAGAAAGGCCCGCGGCTGCGGCAGCCCCCGCAGGCGGTTTGTAATACAGACGACCGCCAGGCAGGTGACCTGCAGGAGGACAAGGATCGGAACGAGATGCAGGAGCTGCTTCATGCTTGGTTTCCCGCTCAGACACTAACATCATCGGCGAGCGACGCACCCGGGTATTTCGCACCCCTGCGATGGCCTCAATCGCCGGGCTCGCCTTTCCAATGAGAGATCTTCCAGAGATAGAGGCAGGCCACGGTTCTCCAGGGCGACCAGCCGCGGCTCTTCTCGAGGACTTCCTCATCGCTGAGCTTCCGGCCGGCGACGCGCTCGATGCCGGCCCTGAGCGCGAGATCTCCCATGCTGAAGATGTCGGGGCGGCCAAGGCAGAACATCAGGAACATTTCCGCGGTCCAGCGGCCGATGCCCGGCAGCAGGATGAGCAGCTCGACAA
>Ga0066842_10000242_pt1 | contig 14693 bp, 10 predicted proteins | sample ETNtaG_19_FD_67289 | JGI IMG/M metagenome (GOLD analysis project Ga0066842, IMG submission 67289) | Marine microbial and viral communities from oxygen minimum zone, Eastern Pacific Ocean - ETNP201302PF86A | ecosystem: Environmental > Aquatic > Marine > Oceanic | place: Pacific Ocean: Eastern...
CTCCAGTGCAGCGCCTGCAGGCGACCTTGATCGGTTTTCCGCGTAAGGTTGCGTCCTGCGCCCCGGTGGCGAGACAGGTCGTGCATTTGAGGAACCCGCCATGGCGGGCGCAGCGTTCGCAGGCGCGAATGCTGCGCTTCTTGGGCTGGAAGATTTCCTTGAAGTGCTCATCATCGATCTTGTCGGCGCAGGCCGCCAGCCTTTCGAGAACTTTGGTGCGTGGAACGAAGTCGGCGCTCGAGGCGTTTTCGGGCAGGAGGGCGAAGGCTTCGGAATACTTCAGGCGGGCATCCGCGAGTTCAGCCGCTCTGTAGAGCTTGTCTCCTTCAGAGACAAGGGCTCGCTGCCTGCGGCTCGTCTCGGTCTGGGCCTTTTTGAGCAGGGCGCTGGCTGCCGGATGGCTGAAGCGACTGGTGAGATCTCTGAGCCTCTTGTAGGCCCTGGTGTAGAGCTTGTTTTCGATCTCGATCCGGGCGAGGCGGTAGACGGCCTCGGGATAGTTTTTTTCTTTCGTTTCAAGGTCAGCCACCATGCGGTAGCAGCGCTCGGCCCAGCTGGAGCGTTTTTGCTGCTCACACCATCCACCGAGAGAAAGCAGGGCGGTTCCATCAGCCGGGTCGGTTTTTGCCAGGCGGCTGCGGAATTCAGCATCCTGGTCGGCCTGGGGATGCGCGAGGAGGAGTAGGCAGAACAGGGTCTGGGTCATCTGTCGGTTGTCATTCTGCTGGTAGAATAAAGAGACAATCCTGGATACGTATTGTAGCCATGTGGTTGAGCGCTTACCTGAAATTATTGTTCAGAACGCCGCCCGGGAAGAGACGCGGGGGTCAGCTCAGGATGGAGAGTCTCAGCAGGAAGCTTTCATCCGCCTCAGGCTCAGGCTGCCTGGAGACGATGATGACCTTGTCTGCGGAGCCGACGATGCCGTCGTCACGGAGCTTCTTCATCGCGCGGGGCACGAGCGATTCGGGCTTGTTCTCCAGAGGCATCGTCGTCAGGTTGAGACCCCTGTGGAGCAGGAGCCGACGCAGGTTCGAGTGGTTGACAAGCACTCCATACACCGGCACGGTGGGCGAGGCTGTGGAGAGGGCGCGATGGGTCGTACCCTCGAGGGAGAAGGCGAGAATGCAATCCGCGCTCATGTGTTCAGCAAAGATGACCGCCGAGGCCGCCAGCAGGTCGTTGATTCCTTCCTTTCCCGTAACGGGAGTGTGAACACCGCGGTTTCTGCGGTTGAGCTCCAGCTCCGCCTCGCGCGCGATCCGGTCCATCTCGGCAACCGATTCCTCCGGGTAGTCGCCCATCGCCGTTTCCGCCGACAACATGATAGCGTGGCTGCCGTCCAGAACGGCGCTGTAGACGTCATTGACCTCAGCCCGGGTCGGCTGGGGGTGGTCGATCATCGACTCGAGCATCTGGGTCGCGGTGATAGATGGGACGCCAAGGGCGTTGGCCTGGGAGATGATCGATTTCTGGATTCCAGGGACCTTCTCGCGCGGCAGCGTCACCCCGAGGTCTCCGCGGGCGATGAGAACCGCGTTGGCGGCCTTCAGGATCTCCTCCAGGTTGTGGAGGCCCGCGCCGTCCTCGACCTTGGCGACGATGAAGGCCTCTTTTTTCCCCCAACCCGCGAGGTGCTTGCGCATCTTCGTGATTTCATCTGCGGACCGGACGAAGGACATGGCGACCATATCGAGACCCATGTTGACGCCAAATCGCGCGTCTTCGAGGTCATTTTCATCAAGAACAGGGAACTCGAGCTCCGAGTCGGGAAAGATGACGCCCTTGCGACTGTAGACCGGCGCTCCCCTGCGAACCTTGCAGAGGATCTCCTCATCGTGGCAGGAGATCACCTCGAGCTCGATCTTGGCGTCATCCAGAAAGATTCTGTGTCCCGGCTCAACAAAACGCTCGGCTCCGACATAGTCCATTCCCAGGCGCTCGGTCGAGATCTCCTCTCCATGAGAGAGGATGATCTCGGCTCCTTGTTCGAGGATGATGGGTGTTGCCGAGCTCGCCCTCCCAAGTCGCACCTTGTGTCCCTGCAGGTCCTGCATGATCGCGACCGGCCGGCCTGTTTTTTCGGAGGCCGCGCGGATTTCCCGGATCAGCCGCTCGTGGGTCTCCTGGGTTCCGTGCGAGAAATTAAGCCTCGCGACGTTCATGCCCGCCTCGATGAGGCTCTCAATCATCTCGCTGTTCGAACTGGATGGTCCCAGGGTGCAGACGATCCTGCAGGCCCTCGGGTCTTTTTCGAACTTGATGTCTTCCAGCTGCGGGCTGGCGGGGGCGGTTTTTTTCGTCATCAAAGATGGGCCCCTTGTAGGCCCGGGGATGGTTTCCTGTAAGAGCCGATTTACTCGCCGTTATCCGGCGGCAGCGGCCGGTTCACGACAGGAATACAGTACCGGATACGCTTCAAGAGAGCGAGAGCCCAGCGGGCGGGGTCGCCGGGGTCGCCGGGAGGTATTTGCCTGCGCGGAGTTCTTTTTATTGTCCGTGCGGTCCACTTTGGACGCTGCCGCCCGCGTGGTCTGTGCTTAACTGGACCATGTGAAACGCCGCTTTCGGGCGCTTTTCTGGCTTCTTGGACGACAAGCGAAGGATGACCTGGAAGATGAACCTGGAGGGAAGCAGCGCTGTTGTTACCGGGGCATCGAGTGGGATCGGAGAGGCGATAGCCCTGGAGCTCGCCTCCCGGGGGGCGCGCCTGACACTTACCGCGCGTCGGGAAGACCGGCTCGATGAGCTCGGAGGACGGATCACCAGTACGGGAGGCGAGGCGCCCCTGCTGGTGGCCGCGGATCTGCGCAAGGCCGAAGATATCACCCGGATTTTCGAGGAATCACGAGCTTGCTGGGGGGGGCTGGATATTCTTATCAACAACGCGGGGCTCGGGCGCAAGGCGAGCTTTCACGATGGAGCGACTGAGGACTGGCGTGAGATGCTGGAGGTGAACGTCCTGGCCCTGACGGTGGCCTGTCGCGAGGCGCTCGGGTGCTTTGACGGAGAGAGGGGCGGCCATATCGTGAATGTTTCCAGCATGGCCGGACACAGGATACCACCGCGGGGCGGATTCTACGCCGCCACCAAGTTCGCGGTTCGCGCCATTACCGAATGCCTGCGCCAGGAATTGCGCGCTCTTGGCAGCCCCTCGCGTGTCAGCGAGATCTCCCCCGGGTTTGTGACCACCGAGTTTCACGAGGTTTTCTACCGCGGTGACGCGGAGCAGGTGGCCGCCGGACGGCCGGACTACAGGGTCCTGGATCCCCGCGATGTCGCCGCCTCCGTCATTCATATACTCGAGGCTCCCGACCATGTCGCGATACACGATGTTCTCATTCGGTCCAATGAGCAGGAGAGCTGACGTGCGCTCTTTTTTCGTGTCCTTCCTCGCGGCGCTCTGTTTCTTTCTGCCCGGCTGCCGGGATGAGGGAGACGCGGTTCAGCCGGTCTCCAGGTTGAGCAGGCTCCCTCCATCGGCGGGGGACAGCGACCCCCGCCTGGAGCAGGCGCTTTTGAAGATTACCGCAGGGTCGTATGACGAGGCCCGGGTGATCATCGCCGCGGTGCTGTCGGACCACCCCGCCTCCTACCGCGGCCGATTTCTGGAGGCGCTTACCTGGCATCGGCAGAAACGCTATGAGAAGGCTCGCAAGGGCTTCGAGGTTGTGTTGCGTTCGAGGGCGGGCTTTGCCGGCAGCGAGAGCGTTCTTCATTTTTACGGCTGGGCACTCTATCACCTCGGCCGCCTGGTCGAGGCGGAGGAGGCCTTCAGGGGGCACGCGAAGGAGGCTCCCCAGGCGGCGTCGACCTGGTTCGCCTTGGGGTTGATCGCGCTCGAGGACCATCGTCTTGGCGAAGCAGAGTCCCTTCTCGACAATGCCCGACGGATCCAGGATGCGAATTCGAAGAAGCAGAAGGAACTGGCGAAGACGATGGCCAGGCTTGGCGAGGTCCACATCCTGCAGGGCCGTCTCGAGCTGGCCAGGAAAGATCTCGAAGAGGCTGTGAGAATCTGGCCCAGGCACTTCAACGCCAACTACAAGCTCTACCGCGTGCTTTTGCGGCTGGGAGAGCAGGAGGCCGGGCAGGCCGCCCTGAAACGGCACCAGGCGCTTGCCGAGGCCTCCGGGAAGAGGAGGACGGGATCTTGAGGCTCTCTCTATCCCTGCTTTGCATCTTCTGGCTTTGCGGCTGCGCTGAGCGTAATTCACCGGCCGGCGAGGGCGGCATTCGCATGAGCGAACTCGATGCCGGCTCAACGGGGCTCGACCTGTCCCTGACCTCGGGCGGCACTCCCTCCAGGGAGATTCTCGAGGTGAAGGGGTGTGGGTTGGCGCTCATCGATTTTGATTCAGACGGTGATCTTGATGTTTTCGCTCCCAACGGGGCCACCCTCGAAGCTCCCGAGAAGGGGCCGGGCTGCAGGATGTTCGAGAACCTCGGTGGACTGAAATTCGTCGATGCGACGGTTCGACTGGGACTTGGTCTGAGACGCTGGAGCTTCGGCGTGGCTGTGGGAGACTACGATGGGGATGGCCACGACGATCTCTTTGTCGCCTGCTACGGGCCCAATGTCCTGCTGCGTAATAAGGAAGGCGAGAGTTTCGAGGATGTCTCCGAGGAAGCCGGTATCTCCGATGGGGGCTGGGGAACAGGCTGCGCCTTCGCCGACACCGATGGAGATGGGGATCTCGATCTCTATGTTTGCAATTATCTCGCCTTCGATCCGGCGAATCCGCCGCCGCGCGCGACCTTCAAAAAGACCGAGGTTCTTGGCGGCCCTCTCGGGCTCGCGGCCCAGCATGACATCCTCTACGAGAACCTGGGAACCGGCCGGTTCAGGGATTCGAGTGAGAGCTCCGGTGTTCGTTCGGTGCGACCCGCCTACGCGTTGAACGTCGCTATCCTGGATCTCAACGGAGACTCCCGGCAGGATATCTTCGTCGGCAACGACTCGATGGGGAACTACCTGTTCAGCAACCAGGGCGGCGGGCGGTATCGCGAGGTGGGAATCGAGAGCGGCGTCTCGGCTAATTCAGATGGCGCCTCCCAGGCGACAATGGGGATCGCCGTGGGCGATGTCGACGGCAACGGCTTTCCCGATCTCTTCACCACCAACTTCTCGGGCGACACCAACACCCTGCATCTGAATCTTGATGGCTCGTTCTTTGCCGACAGGACGCGTACCTGGGGTCTTGGCAGGGTCTCGATGACCAGGCTTGGCTGGGCCTGCGATTTCGGCGACCTTGACCAGGACGGGGATGAGGACCTGGTGATCTTCAACGGGCATGTCTTCCCGCAGGCTACTCCCGAGAGCATGGACTCGTCCTACCTGCAGCGCCCGCTGCTCTTTGAGCAGGATAAAGGACGCTTCTCGCTCGTAGATAAATCTTCGGCGGCCGGTTCCTGGGTAGATGGGGCTCACCGTGATCGTACCGCCGTTCGCGGCGATCTCGATGGAGATGGGGATCTCGACTTCGTGGTTGGGGGGCTGAACGAACCCCTGCGCCTGCTGCGAAATGAACAAGGGGAAGGGAATCGCTGGCTCCTCGTGGAGCTGCGGGATGACCGTCCCGGTTCGATGAATCGCCGGGGGCTTGGAAGCCTGGTCGAGCTGCGGCATGGAGGCCGGTCAGCGAGGCGCTGGCTGCGCGGCGGCGGACCGTTCCAGTCGGCCAATTCCCACCGGGTTCATTTCGGGCTGGGCGCGGGGACGGCCGAGGCTCGTCTCGTCATCACCTGGCCCGATGGGACGGAGCAGGATTGCGGAGCCGTGCCGCTGGACTCGCTCTATACCGTTCGCCGGGACAGGGACTGAGTTTCAGCGTCGCTTCCCGGTAGAGTTTGAGGGCGATAGAGGGTAAATATATAGTTCGCCTGGGGCTATTGTTTTGCCTGCGAATGGAATTCAACCTGAGGAGTTTCCAGTTTGAGTAAAGAAGCCAAGCGCCCGCTGGGCGGATTGCTGGTCACCCAGTTCTTCGGGGCGTTTAACGACAATGCCTGGAAGCAGCTCGTGCTGCTGCTCGGCATGAACAGCGTCTACATCGCCGGGGGGGGGAACGAAACCGCCAACCTGAACTGGGTCACCTGGAGTTTTCTCGCCCTGACCTCGGCGTTGTTCGTTTTCACTCTTCCGTCCGCCTATATTGCCGACCGCTTCAGCAAGCGCTCGGTGATCATCTCGATGAAAGTCCTGGAGCTGGCGTTGATGGCAACCGGGTTGTTCTTCCTGTCGAAGAGCCCGGAGAGCTACATGACGATCTTTATCCTGGTGCTCATCGGCCTCGGCGCTCAGAGCGCCCTGTTCAGTCCCGCTAAATACGGCATCGTTCCCCAGTTGGTTTCCCACAGGGGGTTGTCCCATGCCAATGGCCTGCTGGAGCTTTTCACAATCACTGCGATCGTAGGAGGCACCCTGGCCATGGGCTCTATGGTGCCCTACCTGGGGGTCGCTAAAGGAGAGTGGCTGGTTGATGGGAAGAACATGGTCTGGATTGCCGGTGGAGTGATGACGCTTTTTTCTGTGGTCGGATTGTTGACCAGCTTCACCATTCCCCGCGTTCCCCCCGCCGGATCTCCCGCCGGTATCGGCTCGATCTTGCGTACCGCCTGGCGGGATATTCGTTCCAAGCGACCACTCTGGCTGGCAATTCTCGGCCTCGCTTTTTACTGGGGCATCGCGAGTTTTCTCGGGCCGGTGGCTATCGTCAAGGGTGAAGAGCTGGTCAGTGATTTTGAAGGGATCCTGCGCAACAATGGCCTGTTGATGGGATGTTTCGCCATCGGCATCGCGATCGGAAGCTACATCTGCGGTCGGGGATCCAAAGGGAAGGTCGAGTACGGCTTTATTCCACTCGGCGCCCTGGGGATGGCTTTTTTCACCCTGCTGATGGGACTGGTGTCTCCCGGTTTTAAGGGTTCGCTCTTCTGCTTCTTTATGGTCGGGGTCAGCAGCGGCTTCATCCTGATTCCGCTCAACGCGCTGCTGCAGTGGCAGGCCTCCAAAGAGCATCGCGGCTCGGTGATCGCCGTCAGCAATCTCTTCACCTTCGCCGGCTGCATCCTTGGGAACCTGCTGGGAATCCTGCTGGCCAACCTGGGTTCCTACGCCCCGGAGTGGATCGTTGGCGCCGAGTCCGAGACACTCAAGATCGGTGTCGACGGGCTTTTCATCGGAGCCGGGCTGTTGACCACCGCTGCGACGGTGTGGTCCCTGTTCCAGGTTCCGGACGCATTCATTCGCCTTCTGCTCATTCTCTTCTCCTGTACCTTCTACAGGCTTCGAGTCATCGGAGGCGCGAACGTGCCTTCTGAGGGCGGAGCCCTGCTGGTTCCAAACCATGTTTCCTTTGTTGATGGGCTCTTCCTGGTTGCCAGCATCGACCGCCCGGTTCGCTTTATCGTCGAGTCGTCCTATTTCCATCACCCCATCTACGGTCCCTTCCTCAGGGCCTTCAAGGCCATCGAGGTTTCCTCCTCCGGCGGCCCGAGGGTTATTCTCAAGGCGATGCGGGATGCCGGCCAGCACATCGACGATGGTCATCTCGTCTGTATTTTCGGTGAAGGCCAGATCACCCGCACCGGCCAGCTGCAGCCCTTCAAGCGCGGTCTCGAGCGCATCGTCAAGGGCAGGGATGCGCCCATTATCCCGGTGAACCTCGACGGAGTCTGGGGCAGTATCTTCAGCCGTTCCGGCGGCCGCTTCCTGACCAAGATCCCCAAGAAGATTCCCTACCCGGTGACGATCAGCTTCGGAGAACCGATGGAGCCGGGTACATCGGTTACCGAGGTTCGCAAGGCGGTTCAGGACCTTGGCAGCGATGCCTGGAATACGCACCGCGGCGGCGTGAAGCCTCTCCATCATAATTTTATTCGCGGCTGCCGTCCGCTTGTGCGGATTTTCTCCTGGCTGGGTCTGGCCCTCGGGGCTTTTACCGGTCTGTATAATTACGACTGGACATTGGGCATGAGCCTGGTGTGGCTGCTCCTCAGTCCGTTTATTGGACTCGGTGTGGGAGCTCTGCTGGCTCATCTCTTCGGCCGTCCGTTCAAGCTGGCCTTTGCCGATGTGATGACCGCGCGCGTAGGCCGCCTCAAGGGTCTCATCGGCTCGGTTACCCTCGCGCTGCGTTTGCGCCGGGAGTGGAGGGAGCAGGAGCACGTCGGTATCATGCTGCCTCCATCGGTGGCTTCCACCCTGATCAACATCGGCGCGGCAATGTCCGGCAAGACGAGTGTCAACCTGAACTACACGGCGGGAAAAGACGGTCTCGAATCGGCGATTCGCCAGGCCGGCCTGAAAACCGTGGTGACCAGCCGGGTGTTCCTGAAGAAGGCAGAGGTGGAACTGCCCGACAATATCCAGCCGATCTGGGCAGATGACTTTCGTAAAACGATAGGCCTTGGCTGCAAGCTCCAGGCGATGTTGCTGGCGCTCTTTGCTCCGGTCAGGCTGATCGAGCGAATCTGTTCAGGGGGTAAGAAGGTTTCGGTAGACGACATCATAACCATAATTTTTTCGAGCGGCTCTACCGGCGAACCCAAGGGTGTGCTCTTGAGTCATTTCAACGTGGCCTCGAACCTGGAGGGGGTTTCGCAGATCGTTCGTCCCCGGGATGAGGACCGGCTGCTCGGGATCCTGCCGCATTTTCATTCCTTCGGCTACATGATCCTCTGGTTCTCCGCCAATGAATCCATCGGCTGTGTCTCTCTTCCCAACCCGGTGGATGCGGAACTGATCGGACAGAAGGTGCAGCAGTACAGGATCAGCATGCTCCTGTCGACGCCTACCTTCCTGCAGCTCTATCTGAGACGCTGCACCGCCGCCCAGTTTGGGTCGCTGCGTTTCGTGATCACCGGGGCGGAGAAGCTCACAGACCGGGTGGCGAACGCCTTCGAGGACCAGTTCGGGATTCGCCCGCTGGAGGGCTACGGCACCACTGAGTGCGCCCCCGTGGTGGCGGTCAATACACTTGATTACCGCTCCGCCGGCTTCTACCAGCCCGGTTCCCGGCAGGGTACCGTGGGGCAGCCCCTTCCAGGGGTGGCCGTCAAGGTGGTCGACCCCGATGATTTCGACACGGAGATGGAGATCGACCAGCCGGGCATGCTGCTGGTCAGCGGCCCGAATATCATGCAGGGCTACCTTGGCAGGGAAGATCTCACCAGCAAGGCTCTCGTCGATGGTTGGTACGTCACCGGGGATATCGCGGCTGTCGATGAGGAGGGCTTTATTCGAATCACCGACAGGCTGGCGAGGTTCTCCAAGATCGGCGGCGAGATGGTTCCCCATGGGAAGGTCGAGGACTCGCTCCAGGAGGCATCGGGAGAGGCGATGCAGGTTTTCGCCGTGACCTGTATTCCGGACGAGAAGAAAGGGGAACGCCTAGCCGTACTGCACACGTTGCAGGAGGATATGATTCCCGGAATTGTTGATCAGCTCAGTGACATGGGCCTTCCCAATCTCTTTATTCCGAGGGCCAACCAGTTCGTCCAGGTTAAAGAGCTGCCTCTGCTGGGTACAGGCAAGCTCGACCTGCGCGGCATCAAGAAGATCGCGATGGAAGCTTTCGGGGTTGAGCCGGAGCAGGAGGGGAAGTGAGCGGGAAGGACTCGAATCCAGGCGGGCTTCCGGGGTCGGACGGCGAGCATGAGCTTCAGGAACGCTATGGCACAAGCAAGCGGGCCTGCGGCTTTTACTCAAAGCAGATGCTCGATCATCTCAATGAGGAGATGCGGGTTTTCATTGCTCGCCAGGAGATGGTCTTCGTGTCCACGGCTGATTCGAATGGGGAGTGTGATGGTTCGCTGAGGTGTGGTGAGCCCGGCTTTGTTCGCGTTCTTGACGACCATCGTCTCGTTTATCCCGAGTACAGGGGTAATGGTGTCATGGCGAGCCTGGGGAATATTTCCATGAACGGACACATCGGCATGTTCTTCGCTGATTTTTTCGTCAGCACGGTGGGGCTGCACATCAACGGCAAGGCCTCGATCATCGAGAACGAAGAGCTCCTCGCGCGGCCGGGGCTGCCCGATGAGCTGCTGGGCGATCTGGAGGTTCCAGGCGGACGCGCTCCTGAGCGCTGGGTAGAGGTAGAGGTGGAGGAGGCCTACATCCACTGCTCCAAGCACATTCCTCTTCTGAAGAAGCTCGACAAGGAGGTGGATTGGGGTACAGATGACGAGGTTAAAAAGGGAGGGGACTTTTTCGAGGCCAAGAAGACCTCCAGTCCCTGGAAGGATCGTCCCGCTCCCCATGGCGACGCTGGATAGGTATGGCCCCTGGTGGGAAGAAAACAGTATGAGAATTTTCCGTTGCCTGGTCCCGGCGTTGATCGTTTGCTCGTCCGCCGCGTCGCTGATGGCACAGGGTCTTCCGCGCGCTCTGCCGGCGGCCCATGCCCACAATGACTATCTTCACAAAAGACCTCTCCTGGATGCTCTGGCCCAGGGCTTTTGCAGTGTGGAGGCGGATATCTTTCTTGTTGATGGAGCGCTGCTCGTGGCCCACGAGCGCGCGAGCCTAGATAAGCGCAAAACACTGAAGGCTCTCTATCTCGATCCGTTGCTGGAGAGAACGAGGAAAAACTCGGGACGGGTACACAAGGGCGGGCCGGTCTTTACCCTTCTCATCGACATCAAGGATGATGCCCGGAAGACCTACACGGCTCTTCACTCCCTGCTCGGGAAGTACTCCAGCATTCTCTGTGAGGTTCGGGCGGGAAAGTACCAGGCTCGCGCGGTGAAAGTGGTGATCAGCGGAAATCGTCCAAGGGACTTGATGAAGGGCCAGGAACTCCGTTTTGCCGGTGTCGACGGACGAATGGGAGATCTCGAGTCAAGCGAGCCCGCCCATCTGTTGCCGATGATCAGCGACAGGTGGTCACGGGTTTTCAGATGGCGCGGCAAGGGGGCCATCCCGGCGGCCGAGTCCGCCCGGCTTCAGGAAATCGTCAGGAAGGCGCATGCGGCCGGCCGTGTTGTCCGCTTCTGGGCGACTCCTGAGGATCCGGTTGTCTGGAAGGTGCTTGTGGAGGCGGGAGTCGACCTGGTGAATACCGATGATCTTCCAGGATTACGGAAATTCCTGCTGGAGCAGAAGGCCCCTTGAGGCGTACCATCCTGCCCGCGTGATAGTTGAATACCTGACTGTTATTTGGAGGCTCTGAAAAGAATGGCCGTTCTTGATCTGAAACCCGAATCCGAGTGCCGCTGGGATGCGGCAGCCCTCGGTGAAATCATGATTCGTTTCGATCCCGGGGATGAGAGGGTTCATACCACGAGGCACTTTCGGGCCTGGGAGGGCGGCGGAGAATACAATGTCGTCCGCGGACTCAGGCGTTGCTTTGGACTGCGCAGCTGTGTCGTTACCGCGGCTGTCGACAACGCCGTGGGCCGGTTGCTCGAGGACCTCATTCTCCAGGGAGGCGTTGACACCCGGCATCTCAGGTGGGTTCCCTTCGATGGTCTTGGACGCGAGTCTCGAAACGGCTTGAATTTTACGGAGAAAGGATTCGGCGCCCGTGGAGCTACCGGCTGCGGCGACCGCGGACACACTGCCGTCAGCCAGCTCAAGCCGGGTGATATCGACTGGAAGGCTCTCTTCGTTGATGAGGGCGTCAGGTGGTTCCACTGTGGCGGGATCTTTGCCGCCCTGGGTGAGAGAACCCCCGAGGTCGCGATTGAGGCCATGGAGTGCGCCAGGGAGAACGGAACCATCATCAGCTATGACCTTAACTACAGGCCAAGCCTCTGGAAGAGTTTTGGCGGCACAGAGCGCGCCATGGAGGTCAACCGCCGTATCGCTGAGTTGGTAGATGTGATGATCGGCAATGAAGAGGATTTTACCGCGGCCCTGGGATTCGAGGTCGAGGGAGTCGATGAGAACCTCTCGAAGCTCGACCCGGCCAATTTTCAGAATATGATCGAAAAGGTGGTGGCCGAGTTTCCGAACTTCAAGGTCGTCGCCACGACTCTTCGCGGCGTCAAGACGGCGGGCATCAACGATTGGGGCGCCGTTATCTGGGCCGATGGAGAGTTCCATGAGGCCACGCTCAGGCCCGACCTCGAGATCTACGACCGGGTGGGAGGAGGAGATTCCTTCGCCTCGGGCGTCGCCTACGGCTTCCTTGCCGGTAAGACGGCAGCCGAGGCGGTCGAATACGGCGCCGCGCACGGAGCGCTGGCCATGACGACTCCTGGAGATACGACCATGGCGAGCCTGGCCGAGGTGGAGAAGCTTGTTGGCGGCGGAAGCGCCAGGGTCGATCGATGATGAGCCGTTGGCATCGAGGCCTGCCGGCTGTCGCGGTCTTTCTCTTCACGCTGGGGACCGGATTCCTGTCGGCGGAGGAAGATGCTGCGGGGTTCAAGCTGCATCCCGGGACAGTGGTTCGTTTCAGTTCGGTTGAGCAGGGGCGTAAAATTCTCGGCAGCCGGGATGAATTTCTCGCGGCCCTCAGTCCGTTTGATCGCTCGGCGCGGTTGAAGACGGCCGCCGCCGTTAACGAGGAGCGCTTCATCAAGTTCATCACGGGCGAGGTCTTGCCCTGGAGCGAGGAGGAGACCGCGACAATCACGCGTAGCCTCCAGGCGGTAAGCGAAAAGCTGGCGGGGTTCAAGCTGGGCTTTCCCCCGGAGATCTACCTGGTTAAGACGACCGGGAAGGAGGAGGGCGGAGCGGCCTATTGCCGCGCCGCCGCCGTCGTTCTTCCCAAAAGGATCGCATCGCGCAAGGAGAAGGGCCTGACGCGTCTTTTGCTTCATGAGCTCTTTCATATCCTGAGCAGGAACCAGCCGGAGCTGCGTGACAAGCTCTATCGAATCGTCGGTTTTTTACCTTGCGGAGATGTCAGGCTCCCCGGAGAGCTCGAGTCCCGGCGGCTGACCAACCCGGACGCGGTAGGTTCGCGCTACCGTATCGAGGTCAGCATTGGAGGAAAGCCGCTTTCGCTCGTGCCTGTGCTCTATTCATCTTCGGTGAAATACGATGAGAAAAAAGGGGGAGAATTCTTCCGCTATCTCGTTTTCCGGTTGATGGAGGTTCGGAAGGAGTCCGGGAAGTGGGTGCCGACGCTGGTTGAGGGGAAGCCTCGTCTCTTCGATCCCGCGGGCGTAGAAGACTTTCACAGCAAGATCGGTAAGAATACGGGATACATCATTCACCCCGAGGAGGTGCTGGCTGATAATTTTGTCCTGCTGGCCATGGGAAAAAAGAAGGTTTCCACTCCCCGGATTCTTGAAGAAATGGCCAGGCTGCTGAAGAGCCCCTGAGACCAGGGCGCTTTCGGGAACTGGCGGCTAAACCAGGAGACGATCAAATGAGTTCATCTGAAGAGACCGGCATGGAAACGCCGGCTGTTGCGGGAAAAGGGCTGCCGAGTCGCAGGTCTATGCTGAGGAACGGCGCCTTTGCCGGTGTCGCCGCTGTCGGGGGACTTCTCTCCGGTCGTCGAGCGGATGGGGCCGAAGATGGTGGCTTCTACCGTGCGAACAAGGGCAGGATCAACCAGTCGGTGGTTTCCTGGTGCTTCAATCCCATGAAGGTCGAGGCTCTTGCCCAGGCCTCGGTGAAGATGGGGATCAAGTCGGTTGAGCTCGTTCCTCCGAAGCACTGGCCGATGTTGAAGAAGCTCGGACTGACCTGCGCGATCACGCCAACTCACGGGTTTCGTACGGGCTTCGCCCACAAGGAGGAGCAGGCGGCCTGCATCGAAAGTCTCCGCAAGCGGATCGATGAGACAGCTGAGGCTGGCTTCACCAGCGTGATCACCTTTTCCGGTTTCCGCAAGGGGCTCAGCGATGAGGATGCCATCGCCAACATGGTCTCCGGCTTCAAGAAGATCGTCGGACACGCCGAGAAAAAGAAGGTGGATATTTGCCTCGAGATGCTCAATTCCCGTGTCGACGTGAAGATGAAGGGACATCCGGGCTATATGTGCGACAAGATCGAGTACGCTCTCGATGTGTGCAAGCGGGTAGGCTCTCCCCGGATGAAGATGCTCTTCGATATCTACCATGTCCAGATTATGGAGGGCGATGTCATCGTTCGCTTGCGCGAGTGCAAGGACTACATCGGGCACTATCATACAGCCGGTGTTCCCGGCCGCGCCGAGCTGGATAACCGGCAGGAGCTCAACTATCCGGGCATCATGAAGGCGATTGCCGAGACCGGCTATACCGGCTATGTCGGGCAGGAGTTCATTCCTACCCGCGATCCACTCAAGTCTCTCAATGAGGCCGTCAGGCTCTGTGACGTCTGAGAGGGCCTTGCCGGTTCTTCGGCTTTCAGACCAGGCGCTTGAGAATCCGCGCGAGGTTTTCTTCGTCTCCATCGAGGAGGGTGCGGAAATCCACCAGCACACGGTCCCCGTGGACCCGGGTGAACACCGGCGGGTTGGCTGACCTGAGAGCCTCGGAGAGCTTTCGGGGATTCAGCTCAGAGTGTTCGAGGGCCAGGGCCCAACTGGGTATGGCCTGGTCGGGGAGTGAGCCGCTGCCGGTCTGTGCAGAGCTCTCAACCACCTCGAGAGCCAGGCGGCCGGTGTCGTTACCCAGCCCGGCGGCGAAGGCATCCGCCCTGGCTTTCAGCTCCTGTGCCGGGAGGGATAGCATTCGGAGAATAGGGATGTTCTCCTGCACCTTCTCGGGGTTGCGGTAGAGCCCAAGCGTAGCCTCCAGCAGGG
>Ga0066842_10000248_pt1 | contig 14513 bp, 10 predicted proteins | sample ETNtaG_19_FD_67289 | JGI IMG/M metagenome (GOLD analysis project Ga0066842, IMG submission 67289) | Marine microbial and viral communities from oxygen minimum zone, Eastern Pacific Ocean - ETNP201302PF86A | ecosystem: Environmental > Aquatic > Marine > Oceanic | place: Pacific Ocean: Eastern...
TATCACCGTGACATCGTATGAGTGGGATTCCATCTCGGGGTCTCAGTCGTTTTGGTTCTTACCCGGAGATACAGCCTGTCCGGGGAGGGTAAGGATGGTCTTCATGGAGAAATGTTTCAATTGAAAAGCCTCGCGGAGGAAGGAAGGGGAATAGTTGGGGATTGAAACGGGGGCACCTTTGGGCGTATACATTCAGGCGTTCGCTATTATCCACGGAGGAACCCTTCGAATGAATATCCTGAAGCTGAGCACACACTGGCTGGTTCTTATAGCTCTCGTACTTGGTGCGGGACTTGGCCTGTTCATCCAGAAAAAGAGCGCCGACTCCACGATTCCAGTCAAGGTTGAGTGGGCCGCCGGGGGGGTACTGGTCAAAGATGCCGGTGGTGTCAAGGACGTGCTGCCTGGCGACAGGGTGCTGCAGCTGAATGGCGAGGAGGTGTCTTCCGAAAAGGCCTGGGATGTGGCCATCAGCCGTCAGTCACCCGGCCGCGTTCTCAGCCTGACGCTTCAGAGGGACGGGGGAGAGCCTTTCTCTGTTCCGGTCAAAGCCTCGATGTCGCCGAGTTCCGCGCGCGCTCGCTGGATCGCGCCCCTGGACTTCATAGCTGACCTCTTCCTGCGGTTGTTGAAGATGTTGATCGTTCCGCTGATCCTGACCTCGATCATCTCGGGAGTGGTGAGCGTGGGTGACCCCTCAGCCCTGGGACGAATTGGTCTCAAAACTATGGGCTATTACCTCCTGACAAGCCTGCTGGCGATCATCGTGGGGCTCGCCATTGTCAATATCTTCCAGCCGGGGATCGGCGCGGAGCTGGACCTCAGGTCTTCCATTACGGAGAAGGATCTCGGCCAGGGCGGGCTCCTCGGGATACTCTTGAGGATGGTTCCGGAAAATGTATTCGGTTCGCTGTCGAGCAACTCGACAATTCTCCAGGTGATCTTTTTCAGCCTGCTTTTCGGGTATTTCATCACCAAGCTGAAAGATCCCGGCGGCGATCTGCTCAAGCAGCTCTTCGAGTCGGGCTTCGAGGTGATGATGAAGATGGCCGAATTCATTCTCAAGTTTATCCCGATTGCCGTCGTGGCCTTGATCGCCAGGGTGGTCGGGAAGACCGGCCTGGATGTCTTTGCCGATCTCCTGGTGTTCATGGGCTGCGTGGTGCTCGCGATCGCGGTTCATTTCTGTATTACCTTGCCGCTGATTCTCTGGCTGCTCGGTCGTATCAACCCGCTGGCCTGGGCCAAAGCCATGTGGCCGGCGCTTATCACGGCTTTCTCGACCAGTTCATCCTCGGCAACCTTGCCGGTAACCATGCGAACGGTCAAGGAGGGCGGCGGCGCCAGCAACAGGGTCTCCTCTTTCTGCCTGCCGCTTGGGGCGACCATCAACATGGACGGTACGGCGCTGTACGAATGCATGGGGGTTATCTTTCTCGCCCAGTATTATTCGGTCGCGGCCGGATTTGAACTCACACCTTTGATCCAGCTCACCGTGGTGATAACGGCCCTGCTCGCATCTGTCGGGGCGGCGGGGATTCCATCGGCGGGCCTGGTGATGATGTTGACGATTCTGAACGCTCTCAACCTTCCGACGGAGGCCGTGATCCTGCTGCTGGCAGTGGACCGTCCACTCGATATGCTGCGCACCGCGACCAACGTCTGGAGCGACACCACCTGCGCGGCGGTTGTGTCACGCAGCGAGGGTGAAACCGGGCTGGCAGGAGCTATCGAGAGTGGTTCCGAGGCGGTTCCGCGCGAGAAATAGATTCTCTGATGATCAGGACAGGCTTTCGTCCGCCGCCTTTTTCATGTGTAGAATAGGCGCTTTCCTGATGGGTCTCTCTGCTAGGGTTTGAAGATGATGTTTGCGACGACTTTTCCACCGCTTTTCGAAGAGGTCTCTCCAGCCTGCGCGGCTGACGATCCCGGGACGGTCAGCCTGCCGGATACCGAGACCGCCACACGCCTTGACCGGGTCTGGAACGTGATTGTCTGGGATGATCCGATCAACCTGATGTCCTACGTGGTGTATGTATTTCAGAAGGTCTTCGGCATGTCGGAGCAGCTGGCTACCCGGCATATGATTGAGGTGCACAAGGCCGGAAAGTCCATTCTTACCAGCTGCGAACGCGAGAAGGCTGAGCTGTTCGTCAGCCGCCTGCACCGTTACGGATTGCAGGCGACACTCGAGAAACAGACAGGTTGAGTTTTGATGGAGCCCGTTCAACGACAGGAAGATGGAAGCTTGAGGGTCTACCTTCCTCATGGAGAGGGGCTGGTTCTCTACACCTTGCCGCAGCGCATCGAGGAGCTCCTCTCACGTGAGGATTTCAACCGCCGGGTGGCCGAGCGCCTGTTCCCGGTGGCCTACGAAGATGCGGGCAAGGAGGCCGAATATCGCAAGCTGCTCGGAGATGACCTTCGCAAGAGTAAGCTCGAGAGCCTGGAGGTCTTTCGAAAGACCTTCGAGGATTGGGAAATCCTGCAGGAGGGTGTGGAGGTTACCATTCCGGAGCGGTCAGTCGAAACCTGGCTGGGTTTTCTCAACGACACCCGCCTCTATCTTGGCGTCGAGCTCGATATCACGGAGAACGATTGGAGTGCCGGGCTGGATCCCGACGAAGAAATAAGCGAAGAGCTGGCCTTGCTTCATTTGCTCACCTGGCTGCAGCAATGCGTGCTGGACGCGCTTGGCTTTACCCAGGAGCACTACATGCCGGAGGATGAAGAAACGGCTGGAGAGGAGCCTGGGGAGGGCTGAGCGTATCCGGTCCGTTCGGGTTCCGGTAACGCCCGCGGGAGCCCCCGGTTTGCCCCTTTTCGCCCGGCAGGCGATACTTACCTGGGAGCTTTAGGTTTTCTTTTCCGGGTTGGGTAGCAGGGTCCTTTGCAGGTACAGAGGTTAGCTATGAACCTGGACAAAATGTTCGCATGGGGATTGATCGTCGTGGTGGCGGTCGGCATCTTCGGAGGTTTTCTCCGTAAAGAGTCGCAGTGGCTCGGTGAGCTGACCTTCGATGTGCCATCGGAGTGGGAACGTACGGGGCAACCGACGGCTGAGGGGGGATCGCTCGAATACTACCTCGATAGCGATGAAGGGGCGGATATCCACCTGCGTTCCAGCAGGCTGCCCGGACGAATCACGGTGGCCGAAGAGGGGCTCTGGGAAATTCGGGAAGGAATTGAAAACGAGCTGCAGCGTGACCCCGCCATCCTGGGCTATCGGCTCGACCAGGTCGAGGTCGCCGAGCGCGGCGGCTTGCCGGTTTTTCGCGTGGTCAGCACCCTGCAGACAGGGGCTGGGGTGTTCGATCAACTGCAGTATATTGTCGATGGAACAGCCGGGCACCTCTTCACCTTCAGCGCGCCTTCGAGGCCGGAATACGACCTCGATACGGTAGCGGAAGAAATCATGGGGACCGTCGGGAAGAACCCCTACGCCCGCTACATGGGTCTTCTGCCGATCCTTCTCATCGCCGCCTTCGTCGGATTCTACCGTCTTCTTCCCGGCGGCAGCCGCGGCTTCTGAAGCAATCCGGTCTTTCCCGCAGCCGTCTCCGGCAGTATAGTTTGCGGACCGCGCAAGGTATTCAAGGAGAGGTGGTGGCAACGATGAATCGCGTACTGATCAACGCGGAGGCGCATCCGGACGCGCTGAAGATACTGGCGGATAACGGCCTGGAGCCGGTGTATGTTCCCGAGGCGGATGTAGAGGGCAGCTTCGAGGCGGCCCGTGGCTGCGTCGGCATCGTCGCCAACGCATCGCTGCCCTTCGATGAGGCTTTTTTCGAGCTGGCTCCGAAGGTCAAGGTCATCGGGAGGATGGGCGTTGGCTACGACAATGTCGATCTCGATGCCGCGGGCCGCCGCGGCGTCCGGGTGGTCAACACTCCGCTGTCGATTATCCAGCCCGTAGCCGAGCACACCATGATGATGATGCTGGCGCTGGTTCGCCGGGTGGTGGCAGGCGACCGGGAGGCTCGCGAGGCGGTCTTTCGACAGCCCTCCAACAATCCTGATTTCGAGCTGCTCGGCAAGACGCTTGGAATCATCGGCCTGGGGCGGACCGGCCTGCGGGTGGCCCGCACAGCCAGGCTCGGTTTCGATATGAAGATTCTCTACCACGACCAGCTGGCCAACGCCGAGGCCGAGGCGGAACTTGGAGCCGAACGAGTAGAGCTTGATGAGCTTCTCGGGCGGAGCGATATCGTCACCTTGCACGTAAACCTGTCCGACAACACGCGGCACCTGATCGATTCGGAAGCCCTTTCAAAGATGAAGACCGGAGCCTATCTCATTAATGTGTCGAGAGGTTCTGTGGTCGACGAAGCGGCCCTGGTCGAGGTCCTCAGGAGCGGCGGCATCGCCGGGGCAGGCCTGGACGTCTACGAGGAGGAACCGCCCACTGCCGACAATCCTCTCTTCGAGCTGCCCAATGTGGTGGTGACGCCGCACCGGGCGGGTTTCAGCCGGGAGGGAGTCTACGGGTGCTCCATGGTCGTCGAGGACATTGTTCGTATTCTCAATGGGGAAGAACCCCGGTTTCCGGTGAATTGAGGGTTCCAGTTTTTCAGGGACGCTCCAGCCCGGGGATTCCTCCCTGGCTCTGCAGGCGCTGGAGCGCCTCGGCCTGGCGGTATTGTTGCCAGGCCGCCTTGGCCTCATCTTCCTGCCCAAGCGCCTTGTGCAGGCTGGAGCGAAACTGGAGCAGCAGGGGCGCTCCGGGAGCCAGCTTCTCGGCTTGTCGTACCGTGTTGAGGGCGTCCTGGTACCGCTTCATGTCCCGCAGGATGGTGGCGCGGGTGTAGATATAGTCGACGTTCCGGGGCTCGATCTCTTCAACCCTGAGCAGGGCATCGATGGCCTCCTGGTTCTTGCCGAGACGATTGCGTGCCAGCGCCAGGTTGTACCAGGCGCGGGTGAATTCCGCGTCGAGCTGAACGGTGAGCTCGAGGTATTTTTCGGCCTCCTCGAAGCGCTCCATCTCAGAGAGTCCGAGGGCGAGATTGTAGGCGTACATTACCTGCTGAGGCTCGAGCTTGTGGGCGCGCTCCATGCTTTCGATCGCCTCTTTCTGTTGTCCTTTCCGGCTGTAGGCGATGGCGAGGGACTGGTGCAGGAAGGGAGAGTTCCTGTCCCAGCTGACGGCCTTCTGCATCCACCTGATCGCCTCGTTGACACCTCCGGCGTTTGGTCCGTCGAGGTGGTAGGCTCCTATCTGGAGGGCGCCGGTGGGCTGGTCGCTGTTGTACAGCAGGTAGTCGTTCAGTTCACGGCCGGCATCGCTGTAGCGGGAGAGTGTCCTTCTGAGCGTCCACGCGGCATCGATTCGAACCGAGCGGACAGGGTCCTTGAGGAGCCTGGAGAGCAGGGCCTCAATATTGCCCCTGACCTGGGGCGGGAGAGCCTGGTCGGCCAGCAGCGTTTCGGTCATCCTGGCGGCGGTGGTGCGAAGCAGGGGGTCTTCGTCTGCCAGGGAATCAAAGAGAACCTTCTGCAGGTCGGGGTTGCGTGGCAGCCAGGGACCGCTCAGTCCGAGGGCTGCGCTCCTCCAGAACCTGGAGTTTTCGACGGCCAGGAGAGCCGTGAGATCCTCGTCAGCGCCATCTTTGGACCTTCTTGCTTCTGCGAGCGCGCGCGCTCGCCGCTGGGTGTGGCGGTTCATTCGTTTCCCATACCACTTTTCGGTCCACTCGACGGCCCAGTCGGTTTTCTTGTCGGTATGGCAGCGATTGCAGGCGTTGGGGATGTCGTAATCCCGTGTCAGCGTGGGGTCGGGGATCGTGAAGCCATGGTCGCGGCGCGGATGACGCTGCATATAGGTCGTCAGCGGCATGTGGCAGTTGGCGCATTTGCCGCCGGCCTGGGCGACGTCGTGATGAGAGTGGGTGGCGGGGTCAATCTTGCCCTGGTGGCAGCCAAGGCAGAGGTCGTTGTCCTGGGCTCTCAGCTTGGATGTGTGTGGGTCGTGGCAGTGAATGCAGCGCACTCCCATGTCGTGCATTCGGCTGGAGATGAAGGATGTGTATTCGTAGTCCTCCTCGTGAACCTGCCCATCCTCGTAGTAGATCTCGCTTTCGTCAGGGATGACCGGGCGGTAGTGATCAAGGAACTTGTCTCCCGGGCGGAACCTGCCGGTCAGGTCCACTCTTCGAGCGTGGCAGGAACCACAGGTGTCGAGGATAACGTCGAGACGGGTTCGCTCCTTGCCGCTGATGGCGGGTTGTCCCTCGGGGCGTTTTTCGAGGAAGGATTTCGGAGGCCAACTGACGGCGACATCGGATGAGCCTCCGGCCCCGGTTTTGCCCTCGGCTTCCATTTGCGTGACGTGATCCTTGTAGGGGCCGTGGCAGCCTTCGCAGCCGACGCCGAGCTCGAAGAACTTCGTGTCGTAGGTGTCCGTCTCCGGGTCGTAGTTCTTATGGTAGTCGGTGGTGTGGCAGCTGCCGCACATGGAGTTCCAGGTCATGCCGCGGTTCGCCCAGAAGCCCCATTCATGCGGCCGGCGGTCCTCGTCGCCGTAGACGTCAAACCATTCATGCTTGTGGGGATCGTAGGACAGGGCCATGACCTGGTAGCGTCCGCGTTCGCCGGGTACGACCGCCTGCCAGAGGGGGCTCTTTCCGATGATCCGCAGCGGGGTGAAGGGGGTGACCTTTCCATCCGCTCCCTCGGTGATGACAGCGTATTTTCCGTCCTTCTTTCCAACGACCGATTCACGCTTTCCGTGGCGGACCGTCTGCCCGGGTTCAAAGGCCGGGCCGTGTTTCTTCGGGTCGAAGGGAACCTCTGCCAGCGCGTGGTGCGAATTCATCCATTTCACGTATTCCCTGTCGTGGCAGCGCTTGCAGGAGAGCGAGCCCGCGTAGCCGCCAGGTTTGGCCGAGGTCTTCTCTTCAGCCTGGCCATTCCGCTGGATTTCCGGCGGCTGTCGCCGGCAGGAGACGCAGAGGGGGGCAAGGAGAGCGGACAGGATCAGGAGTCTTTTATGGAAGGTCAAGCCGCTGTCTCTACCAGGGGTTGCTGACATCTGCCGGTACAGTCCGGCTGGGGGGAAACCCGTATTATAGCCAGCGAGGCCGCCTTCAAAAAAGCACTGTGCTGCCGCTCTTTGGAATTTTGTTGGGGTGTTGTGAAGGACGTGAAATGGGCTCTAAAACGCTTTCGCAGTACCGATAACGCTGCTTTGAAGCGGTTGCGGTTGACTTGAAGTTCAGGGTTGGAGAGATTAGTCGGTTGCCTCTTTTTCGAGGCTTGTCCCGCCAGGCCGGATTGATTTATTTCATTTTGAAGTTTGAAGTTATGAATCCTCTTCACGGTTTTATCAGGGTTGCTCTGCGCAATGTCTACCTCGTTCTGGTGGTAGCTCTGCTGGTGGTCGTGATCGGAGTGGTGGCGCTCAGCGGAATACCGAGCGATCTCCTGCCTGTGTTTGACACCCCGGCTGTCCAGATCGTCACCTTCTACCCCGGAATGCCGGCGGAGGTGATGGAACGTGACATTATGAGCCGCCTGGAGCGGTGGACGGGTCAATCGGTGGGGATCGAGCACCAGGAGGCCAAGGCGATGCTTGGCGTCTGCGTGGTGAAGGACTTCTTTCGCGAGGGGATCAGTCTCGATACGGCGATGAGCCAGGTTACCTCCTACGCCGTCAGCGATATGTTCTATCTTCCTCCCGGGACGATTCCGCCGATGGTCATGCCCTTTGATCCAACGGCGATGACGCCGTTGTGCCTCGTCAGCGTCTCTTCGAATGACGAGGCGATGACCGAGAAGGATCTCTACGACATAGCCTACTACCAGCTGCGAAACCGCCTTCAGTCGATCCAGGGCGTCATCGCGCCCGCTGTCTACGGCGGCAAGCTGCGGCGTATCCTGGCCTACGTCGACCGCGACAAGCTCCACTCGCGCGGACTGGATCCCCTTGACGTGGTTGATGCTATCGGCAAGTGGAACACGCTGATTCCCACGGGAAACGCCAAGCTTGGCGATCTTGACTTTCAGCTCAGCGCCAACGGGATGGTGCACGATGTGACGGAGCTGGATGATGTCCCGATCGAGTTCAAGGATGGCCGTCCCATCTATCTTCGAGATGTGGGGAACGTGGAGGACTCGAGCCAGATCCAGACCAACGTCGTCCGTATCAATGGCCGTCGGCAGGTCTATATTCCTATCTACCGCCAGCCTGGAGAGAACAGCCTCGCGATCGTACAGTCCATCAAGGACCTGCTCAAGCCGATCCAGTCCAGGCTGACCAAGCCGGTGGATCTTAAGGTGGTCTTTGACCAGTCAACAGTCATCAAGAGCGCCATCAACGAGCTGAGCCTGGCCGCCGTTATCGGCGCGGTTTTCGCCGCGCTGGTCATCGTCGCCTTCCTGCGGGCCTTCCTGCCTTCGGTGGCCGTTCTCGTGACGGTCCCGCTGGCGGTGCTGGGGACCTTCATCGGGTTGTCCTTCAGTTCGCAGACCATCAACGTGATGACCCTGGGCGGAATCGCCCTCGCTGTGGGGGTGATGGTTGACCAGGCGGTGGTCATCATGGAGAACATCCTGAGGCATCTTCGCTCCGGCAAGACGCCGCTTGCGGCGGCCTGGGATGGAGGTCGCGAGGTCGCGACCCCCGTGCTGGTCTCAACCCTGACCTTTATCGCGGTCTTCTTTCCGGTGGTCTTCCTCTCGGGCATGGCAAAGTTTCTCTTCGCCCCCCTGGCGGTGACGGTGATCTTCGCGATGATCTTTTCGTACTTCATGGCGATGCTGATCATTCCAGCCTTCTCCGCCACCTTCCTGAAGAAGGCCGCTGTGCCGTCGCTTTCTACGCCCCCGCCGCCTGTCGGTTCTGGCGAGCCGGAGGCAGGCTCTTCTCCAGCCGCGGCCGTTGCGTCTCGAGAGCCGCCCGCCTCCGCTGCGACGGGGTTCCAGGCGAGGTACGAAGGCCTGGTCCGCAAATACACCCGCAGGCCATGGGTTACAGTGGGGGGGGCTCTCGCTCTTTTCCTCGTGACCCTCGTTCCCTTCAGTTTTCTTGGCAGGGAGCTTTTTCCAAGACTCGATCAGGGACAGTTCACCATCTTTGTCCGCGCTCCGTCGGGTACCCGGATCGAAACTACCGAGAAGCTGCTGGGCGGAGTGGAGAAAGCTATCGAGGAGGCCCTCGGAGGGGGAGAAGACGGCGCCGTAGCGCACGCCGCGGGAGACAGCGCGTCCCTTGATTTTTCGTCCCACCCCAACGTGGAGATGGTCATCAGTAATATCGGAGTCCTGATGGACTGGCCGGCGGCCTATACCTGGAACTCCGGCCCGATGGATGCCTTTGTCCTGGTGCAGCTCAAGGATGGCCGAAACCTCGGCTCGCAGGCCTGTGTAACCAGGCTGCGGGAGGAATTGCCGAAGCGGTTTCCTGGAATCGAGTTTTCTTTCGACACGGCGGGAATGCTCACCACGGCGCTTAATTTTGGCCTGCCATCTCCAATCAATGTCCGGGTAGAAGGAACCAAGGGCTATGACAAGGCCCACGAGATAGCCAGGAAGCTCAGGGCAAGGCTGGCCAGGGTGGACGGGGCGGTCGACGTCAGGATTCAGCAGAAGATCGACTATCCCCAGATCGCGATCGACATCGATCGTGAGAAGGCGGCCTTTTACGGCCTGACCCAGGAAGAGATCGTTCGCAACATCGTTACCGCGACCAATTCGAGCATCAACTTCAACCCGGCCTTCTGGATCGATGAGAACAACGGCAACCATTATTTCATCGGGGTCCAGTATCGCGAGGAGGCCATCGATGGTATGGAGACCCTGCGTGACCTGCCGATCAACAGCGAGAAGCGCAAAGAGCCGATCTCTCTGAAGGATATAGCGACCTTTCGCCAGACCTCGGCGCCGGCTGAGATCACCCATCTGAACATCACCCGCCAGGTGGACATCTTCGTCAACGTGAAGGAGGGCTACGACCTGGGTACGGTGGCCGCCGGCGTGAACGATGTGATCGCCCTGGCGAAGGCAGGAGGCTACCCCGAGCTCAAGGGCGAAGAGAATTTCGATCCGGCAAAATTCGACGTAATCCAGGCGGGGGAGTACGGCACCTTCGAGGAATCCCTCGATAGCTTCTCCTTCGGCTTCGCCCTCGCGGCGATCATTATCTACCTGATCCTCGTGGTGCTCTTCAGGTCGCTGCGGGAGCCGCTGGTGATCCTGCTGTCGGTGCCGCTTGGGCTGATCGGTGTCGGCTGGATGCTGTTCGTGACAGGGACGACCCTGAATATCCAGTCCTTCATGGGGATCCTGCTGATGGCGGGGCTGGTTGTCGAATACGGCATTCTCCTGGTTGATTTTGCCAACCGCAGGAGAGCGGAAGGCGCCGGGATCGAGGAGGCGATTATCGAGGCGGCCGTGGTCCGCCTGCGGCCAATTCTGATGACCTCCCTGACGACAGTGTTGGCCCTGATACCCATGGCCTTCTTCGGAGGACAGGGCGGAGGAGCCAACGCGGCGCTTTCACGTACCATTCTCGGAGGCGTGGCCGCGGCCACGGTGCTGACCCTGCTGGTGATGCCCTCTCTCTACTGCCTGCTGGCAAAACGTGAGCTCAGCAGGGAGGTCGAACTCGAGCTATGAAACACCCCGGCTCCGGGCCGCTGGCCGGCCGGGAGCGCTAACTGAAAGGTTGATCAAGATGTCGAAACGGATCTTTACACGGGCCGGCTGCTGCCTGGGGGGGCTGCTGGCCATCCAGCTCGCGCTGGCTTCCGTTCTGCCGGCGCAGGCAAGCCGGGTGAGCGTCGTTCAGGTCGCGCGCAAGAGCCTGCGGAAGCCGGTTGAGCAGGCCGCCACCCTGCTGCCGTATGCCAGGGTCCTGGTGAGGTCCATGGTTACGGGATTTGTCAGCGAGGTTCACGTCGATATTGGCGCCCGCGTGACCAAGGGGGCTCCCTTGCTGGTGATCGCGGTTCCGGAGCTCGAGGCAGATCTCGCGGCGGCCGACGCGAGGGTGAACAGCGCAGCCGCGGATCTGAGTCATGCCCGGGCGAACGTGAGACTCGAGGAGATCCGCTACAACCTGACCAGGAGCCTCTTTGAGAAGAAGAGCCGAACACGGTTCCAGCTGGAGGAGGCCGATGCGCAGCTGAAGCTGGCTGAGGCCGCGGTGGCGGCCGCCGAGGCGAAGAAGGTCGAGGCGGAGGCGAAGGTTCAGAAGCTTCGCGTGCTGGTCGGGTTCGGGAACATCAAGGCGCCCTTCACGGGCGTCGTGACAGAACGCGGGATTGACCCCGGCGCCCTCGTCCGCGGAGGCCTTGACGGCGATGCCACGGAGCTGCTGACTCTCGAGCGGGACGACAGGCTGCGCTGCAGGATCGAGATTCCCGAGCAGGATGCGAAGCTCGTCCTCACCGCCAGGAAAAGGGGCGGCCTGGGGCTGAAGATCACCCTGGGCGCATCGGGAGAAGAGATCGAGCTTTCTCCGGCCGACCTGGCTGGAGGGAACGCTCATTTCGCATTGTCGCTTCATCCTAAGAGTCACCATATGCTCGCGGAGATAGAGCTCGACAACAGCTCTCTCAATCTGCGTCCGGGCTACTTCGGCAAGGCGAGCTTCTCGATCGCGCCAACGGATGACAGCGCCCGATCCTTCGTCATACCGAATACCGCCCTTCGCGCGCCTCGCAAAGGAAGGCCCCATGTCTTCGTGGTCAGCAAGAGCTCGGGAGAAGATACCGTCAGGCGACTCGATGTGACCCCCGGCGCGACCGATGGCCGCAACATCGAGGTGAGCCCTGTCGGAGACGGAAAGCTGGAAGGGCTCTGGGTCGTGGTGCGCGGCGGCGCCGATCTGAGGGGTGGTGAGGATGTGAGCATAGGAGGGGGAAAATGAGACACCTGGCTCTGGCCGCGCTTCTCGGTATCTGTGGTTGTTCAGGCACCGGCACAACCCGGGAGGAGTACACATTCTATCCTCTTGAAGATTCCGGTGAGTCGAAGTCGCCGGTTCCGCGGCGGGCGGTTTCCGACCCGGGCAAGCCGATGACCCTTGATCTCCTGGGCGCCATGCGCCTGGCGGGCGCCGAGAACATTGACATCTCGGTCATGCGAACCCGCCTGGAGGCAAGACGGGCCGATACCGACGAGGCCTTTTCCAGGTACCTTCCCGATTTGCGGCTCGGCTTCAACTACCTGCGTCATGACGGCCTTCGCCAGGACGCTTCCGGCCTGGTCGCCGAACAGCCTATGTCGTCTTTCGGGGCGGCCCCGGAGCTCTCGCTTCAGCTGGATCCCGTCGAGGCCCGCTTCCAGCATCTGCGGGCTCTCCAACTGGAGGAAGCCGCGGAGCAGAAGGTGCGGCGGACAAGAGCGGAGGCCGTTGTTCACTCTGCGATCCTCTACCTTGAGCTGGTGCGTGCCAGCGGGCTGGTGGCCGTCTCCGAGGAGGCTGTCGAAAGATCCCTGGAGCAGGTCAAGCTGCAGGAGGGAGCCGCTGAGCTGCAGGCCGTGCTCGGGGTTGAACTTGCCAGGGCTCGTGCCGAGCTGGCCCGGGACCAGGAGGCTCTTCTCGCCTCCAGGGAGGGGCTCAGAGGCGCTGGAATCAGGCTCGCGACCTGGCTGCGGCTGCCGCCCCAGGTTCCGCTCATTCCTGAGACGAAGGACATTCAGCCCCTGGGCCTGGTGGGCGCGGATCGCAGCCTGGCGGACCTCCTTGATTCGGCGCTTGCGGCCAGTCCTGACCTGGCGGAAATGCTGGCCCTGGACCGGGCGGCCCGGGAGATGGAGAACGCCGCGACCTGGGGGCCCTGGACTCCCGACATCTACGCTTCAGCCGGCCATGGAGCTTACGGCGGAGGCCCCGGTAACGGCGGACTCTTCGGCGGGCTGGGGGACCGTACGGATATCGCCGCGGGGCTGTCCTGGAACCTGAGGGGGCTGGGGCTTGGAGACCGGGCCAGGAAGAGAAAGGCGAGCGCAGAGGCCCTTGAGGCTGGTCTGCAGGCGGCCAGGGCGCGTGAGCAAGTGAGTGCCGAGGTCGTTGTCGGCTGGGAGAGGTCGAAAAGTCTCCTTGGGAGAATCGAAGCTGCCACGAAGGGAGTCGCGGCTGCGGCAGAAACCCTGAAGCTTGTCGAGGCCCGCTTCGAGGCGGGTGACGTGATTCAGCTGGAGGTGCTCGAGGCCATCCGGGCCGTGGCCGCGGCGCGCGCGATCCTCATCGACACCGTGGTTTTCTACAACCAGACCCAGCACCTGTTGTATTACAGGGTACGCGGCGCTTCCTGGAGGCAGGCTGCTGAATAGCTCCTGTCTTTGGCCGGGTCGTTTCAGCGGTCAAAGAGGTGGACGCAGTCAAGGAGCTTACTTCCGCCGCCCTCGTTGACGGCGTATTGCCTTCCCTTGTAGATCGAGCCGGCGGCGTGCCTGCCGTCCTTCCGGAGGGCGTAGAGCACCACCTCGAAGTCCGGGCGACCCTTTTTGTCGAGCAGTCTCGGGTCGACGGTCTGCTTGACAATCCTCTTCAGGCCGTCCTTCACCGCCGCGGCCGGGTCCATGCCATGGCGCATGTTTTCCACCACGATCCGGGAGCCGCAGGAGATGATGACCGCTTCGCCGCGGCCGGTCGCGCCGCAGGCGCCGACGTCGTTGTCGACGTAGAGGCCCGCGCCGATGATCGGCGAGTCTCCAATCCGGCCCGGGATCTTGTAGGCCAGTCCGCTGGTCGTCGTAACCCCGGAGAGCTCTCCGGCCGGGTTGAGACCGAGGCAGGTGATGGTCCCGGTAGGCCGGGCCTCGTGTCCTGTCTCCGCCTCCTTCGGCGAGAGCCAGTCGTCCTTGTCGGAGAGATTTTCCTTCCACTTCAGCCATTGTCGGCGAGCGGCGTCGGTCAGAAGGTTTTCCGCCTTCATGCCGTGGGCCAGGGCGAATCGCCGCGCTCCGTCTCCCACCAGCATCACGTGATCGGTTCTTTTGAGCACCAGCTGGGCGACGCGTGATGGCAGCTTGATGTCCCTGATCGAGGCTACCGAGCCCGCGTTGCAACTGGGGCCGTGCATGCAGCAGGAATCGAGCTCGACGACTCCATCCTCGTTCGGCAGTCCTCCGTATCCCACGGACATGTCCTTCGGATCCGCCTCGACAATGTTCACCCCGCTGATGACGGCCTCGAGGGTGTCCTCCTTCGCGTTCATCAGCTTTACGGCCCTGTTGGTTGCCGCAAGTCCGTTGGCGCTCGAAATGGAAACCGGCTTCGCCGGCGGGGCGGGCTCGATGGCTTCGAGGTTCGAGGCGGCCGGTACGGCAGCGGCTGCGGCTGCCGCGCCTGCGCCGAGGAATCGGCGTCTTGAGAGAGCGCTTTTCATGATACTTTTCTCCGGGCTGTCAGGTTTGGTTATTCGCGTTTCAGCGAGAGGGGGTCGGCCAGTGGAATCGACTCGATGGTTCTTCCCCCTGCGAGCTTCCTGATCGAAAACTGGGGCTTGTCGGGATCCCCGGCAAGGATGTCCTTTGAGTTGCCCACGATCAGGATGATGAGC
>Ga0066842_10000249_pt1 | contig 14415 bp, 10 predicted proteins | sample ETNtaG_19_FD_67289 | JGI IMG/M metagenome (GOLD analysis project Ga0066842, IMG submission 67289) | Marine microbial and viral communities from oxygen minimum zone, Eastern Pacific Ocean - ETNP201302PF86A | ecosystem: Environmental > Aquatic > Marine > Oceanic | place: Pacific Ocean: Eastern...
GTTTAGATGATCCCCAATGCACGCAGGCGTTCCTCGTCGGAAACGTGATAGCCATCGGCAATCTGGATGATCGTGATCAGCCCGAGAACGCCGAGCAAACAGAGCAATGCCCACATCATCGTCGACTGGGGCGGCGGCACCTTGCCCGTCTTCTTCTTGTGGGACTTGTATAGTCCGATGAAGATCAGGGAAGCCATCATCGACGCCCCGACAAAAACCATGAGATATTCGATTGCAGACACGCCCAGCTCCATTGCTTTTCGGAGAAGGTAATCCCGAGGGGCGGTTGGTTCCATTTCGCCTTGCACCAAGCGGTTTCGGGTGAATTCCGCCACTCTGCGCGCCCACGGTGAACCAATCGCGTTACGCGACGGCCGCTGCCGGGATTATGTGACTCCCAACTAATGAGTTCCACAGGTCTCGCACCGGAGATGGCGCCCCACCAGGCGCGCCGTATCCTGATGGGGGACAAATCGGGAGAAAATTCATGCTTTCGACCCTCAAACACCCACTGGCCAAGGCGCACAAAGGCTCCTCACTGGTCGAATACTCCATTCTCGCGGGCCTGGTGGCTGTGGCGAGCATCTCCTCAATCGCGGTCTATGGCGGTCATCTTTCAGATGTCTTCTCCACTGCGACCGAAGATATTGCCGAGGCACGAGACAAGGAGCCCGGTGAAACCGCGCCGATTACACCGTCGCGGGAGCCTTGGAGTTTTCCCGCAGCACCTGCTGGCGCAGCCTGCAAGGTCATGACAGATGGCAATGACACGGTCCTGCTGACGGCCAACCCTGAGTTCACCTGCTACCATCTTCTTGCCGGTGTCGACAGCTTCGACGGGTCCGCTACCTCCAAACCCCTCTCTGTCTACACCAATCCCAAATCGGAAGGCGCAGATGATCCCGACGGCATCCTTCTGGGCGAAGGGGATGACTTCCTTGACGGCAAGGGCTTGTCCGAAGTTCAGGCAGGCGGCGGCAATGACAGCGTGAGGCTTAATCTCGGCGTAACACCGCAGGATCTTGACTTCGACATGGGCTCAGGTGACGACGTGCTGCACCTCACCACCACGGGGTATGATGACACATCCCCCTACCAACGGATCGATGTTCACCTTCAGGCCGGCAAGGACGAGGCGATGTTCGCCTGCGATCATCCCACCAAACCGCCCTATAACCTTCGAACATGGGACGATGCCTCGATAAAGTCCTCCTGTCGGACGGAAATCTTCTTCGATGAGGCGGGCTTCGATACCTCACTCGATGTCACCATGGAAAACCTGACCTGGGCGTCGGGCACGCACTTCCTCGCGCCGGGCAAGATCGATGCACGCTACAAGCTCACGAGCGGCAACTATATCTTCGAGTTCCACAAGGATGTCGCCGGTCAGATCACGATCGACAGCATTGCACCCCAGGGAGACGAAGCAGGCCTTGATCTGAAGTTCTGGAAACACGGCGGAGCACAGAAAGATCTCACCGTCAACGTGAACGGTCGCTACCACCAGGCCAATATCATCCTACCCCCGGAACTGTCCTCTGCGATCGATCTCGACTTCGAGATTGATGTCTGGTCGAACATCACCTTCTATCTCGGAGAGCGATCCGTGATCGGAGAATTCCCTGACGTTTCAATCACCGGCTCCAAACTCCGACTTGATTTTCTACCGTGGTCGGGCGCGACAGATGATGATCTTCGCCTTGCCTTGCTGGATGCCGGCGGCAACGTGATCCTGGATTATGACATGGCAATCGCTTCCGCATCTGCCTCGACCCTGACCGTTGTGGACCCAGAAGATCATGCCATCGCGAAGATCAGGCTCACCCGCCAGGGGCAGGAGAAGATCATTCCGATCAACGGAGATGAAACGACACTCCAAGTCCATACCATCGGCATTCGTCACGAGTGAGAACGGGCTCTGCCTGCGCCGCCTATGTCATAGCTTCGATCTCGATCCGGGCCCTTTCGCCCCCGAGGTCGGAGAAGGCACGGTTGCGGCAACTGAAGACGATGATCTGCTGATCGCGCGCCGCATGGGTAAGCAAGGTGAACATCTTACCGATGCGCTCGTCATCGCTATGCACCAGGGCATCATCGAGCACGACCGGCACATGCCGGCCGTCCTTCTGGTAAAGACGCGCAAAAGCCAGCCGTGTCAGGATCGCGATCTGCTCCGCGGTTCCCCCCGACAGGGCCTCGATATCATCCTCGATCCCACCTCGAAGGATCTTCGAGACCAGCATGTTGTCGCTATCCATCTCGAAGTCCGCGCCGCCATGCAGCATCCCGAGAAGCGGGCGAAGTTCCTTTTTCACAGGCTCGAAATAGGCTTCGCGCGCCGCAGCTCGTGAAGCTTCCAGCGACTTCTTGAGCGTGGCCAAGGCGCGAACCTCCGCCTGGTAGCGTGCGGCCCGGGCCCGAGCTTCGGACAACTCGCCTTCAGTCTCACCGAGCTTTTCTTCCACCCCGGCCTCGGCACGGGCGAGGATTACGCCTTCCAGCTGATTGATCTCGGCCTTGATCCGCTCCTTCTCACGCGCTGCATTATCGCGAACCGTTTCAAGCCGGTTGAGATCGGATTCGAGCAGGCCGCGGTCGATCTGCTGCGCCCTTTGGTCGTCGATCATCCGAGCGTCATCGCCTATCTCGTTCTGGCGCTTCGTGAGATCGCCACGCAGCGCGTCGAGTTCCTCGGGTGCTACATCTGCTTCTCCGAGTTCTTCGCGCTGGGCCCGGGCGATGCGCAATGACGTCGCCCGGCCGGTCTTCTCTTCGCGCGCCTTCGATCGCGCTTCATATGCCTCATCGAGTTCCGAACGCGCCTTGGAGACCGAGGTCTCTGCGGCTTCGAAATCGGCCTCGAGCTGCCCCAGGTTGCGCGGGTCCTGCGCATCGGCCTGCGTCAGCCCCTCCTCGGCTTCCTCCACCTGTTTCTCAAGCGCGGCAATCTCCGCCCTGAGCTGCGCAGCCCCCGATGGGGCCACCGCGGCCATGCCCGCCTCGGCTGCCTTCTTGTCGGCGCGCAGGCGTTGCGCCGTCCTGACGGACGTCCGCGCCTCGGCCAGCGTGGCGAGGCCAAGCTCGGAGAGCTGGCTCGCGATCTCGTCCGCCAGGCGTTCGGGGTCATCATCCCCCTCCTCAACCGCAGCCGGCGCCGCCGTCATATGTCCAAAGCCAGGGAGCAAGACCGTCATCTCTTCCAGAATGGCCAGCGGCTCGCCCTCCGCGATCGCGCTCTGTGCGATCTGAGCCTGCCGTCCGTCAGCGCCATGGAAGACGAGCTGAGCCGCTCCCGCCTCTCGCCGGGACTGCGCTGCGCGCCGACGGGCTTCGAGAGCTTCAAGATCATCAAGGCACTCATCCGTGATCAGGATGTCCCGCAAGGCCTTTTGTGCAGTATCGACCTCATCCTCGAATCCGGCCAGATTCCCTTCCGTCTTTCGCAAATCCTCAAGGCGGGTCCGGGCTTTTGACGCTCCATCACGCTGACGTGCCTCACGCAGAATCCTGGCGAGTTTTTCCTTTTCGGCGTTGGCGGTGGCGAGGGCCGTCTTCCTTGTTTCCACCAAGCCTTCGATTTTCTTGAGCTCGGCCTCGAAGCTGTCCATTTCAGACTGCTGTTTCTCGATATCCTGGTCGAGGGTCTTGCGTTTGAGACCCTCCGCGACGACGCGATCGATCTCCTCCTCGAGGCGTTCGGCCTCGATCTTCTTCAGACGCAAATCACGCTCGGCGTTCTCAATCTCGCGCGCTGCCGCATCTGCCTTCTCGAGCTTTTCGCGTGCCGCCTTGATCTCCTCCTCGCGCGCAGCCGCACGCCCCGGATCTTCGATATCTGCAAGCTCGCCTTCGAGGCGATGCTTGTCCGCCAGCGCCTGCCCGAGATCCTGGACCTGCCTTGCCAGATCGTCCCGACGCTCGGCCAATGAGGCAACCTTCTGCTCCTGGGTCGCCCAAGCACCATTTGCTTTCGGACGCAACTGGCTGGTGGCCAGAGCATCGAGCGCCTCCTGGCAGCGCCGCATGATCGCATCCATGCGACGCCCTCCGGTTACCGCATCGATCTGCCCGGCTACGGAAGACATCAACTCCCGCCGCGTCTCCCTGAGTTGCTGCCGCTCGGTTGGGCTTGCCCCTTCCGGCTCAACACCCATAACCCCCTGGCGAACCCAAAGAAGGCCAGCCGGTCCCTGCATCGTGTCGGTGACATGAGCCTTGATCCAGGCTTCCGCCTCGCCCTCACGCGCCAAGACACGCGATGAACCAAGATCGGTCACCTGCGCCATCTTTCGATTGATGAACCGCTTTTCGATCCGAAGTTCCTTGCCGTCGATTTCGACGTCGGCCGAAACTTCCACCGCACCACCGGAATAGGGTTGAAGCGATCGCACCGCACCGGCTGTTGTCGTGTGGCCGCAAAACAGCAAGGCGCTCAAAGCGTCGAAAAAAGTGGACTTGCCGCTCTCATTAGGCGCAATGATGCAGGTGATACCATCACCGAAGCGACCAAGACTTGCCGTCTTCCCGCCAAAGCGACGCACATTACCAAGCGTGATCTGCCTGATCTTCATGCCTGCTCCTCCCGTGCGAACTGAAACAGGCGCGACAGAGCATCCCTCGCCGCCTTGCGTGCTTCGTCGTCGAGCGTATCGCTCTCTGCCTGGCCGAACAGATCATCTGCCGCGGCGCGCAGGGCGCCACCACTGTCGATCTCGTCGAGGTCCCCCGGCTCCTGCTCAATTTCGACCATCGAGTGATCGCATTCAAAGAAGGCAAAATCATCATGCAGGCCTGCGATTTCACCGATCAGAGCCGCCTGCTCTGAAAGGGTCAGCCGTCCTTTGATGGACAGGGAGACCAAGGCCTGCCTCCGGTCCTGCCTTGGCAGCGCGTGCCCGAGAACATCACCCACATCATCACCTACCCGCATGTCGACTTCGCCCCCGGTCCAGGAGAACACTCCCGTCTCGACCGGCCGAACATCCGGCATGGCTCCGCGAGCTGGAATATCGACAACCAGGCACCCCGGCCGCGCCTGGGGCTTGAAATTGTCCGCCTCCGGCGCACCGCTATACCAGCAGCGCGGCGAGATCTTCATCTGCCCATGCCAGTCGCCAAGAGCGAGGTAGTCGAGATCGGCAATCTCTGCTCGATTGGGGGCAATGACCGCCAGACCTCCCTCTTCGGCTCCAAAATCCTGAACACCGCCATGCGCCAGGCCTACCCTGACAGCATCTCCACTGGCCGCTTCACCGAACCAGCCGGTGAGATCTCGACCCGGATCACGCGCCGTCGGTGGCGCGGGCAGGATTACCACACCCTCGCCAAGGGAAAGAGGCTTGGGTTCAAGGGCAAGAATCGCATTCGGCGGGCATTCACGTCGCATGCGCGTCCAGAGGTCCGAGGCGGCCAGGCTGTCGTGGTTTCCCGGCATGACAACCCAGGTGATATCGTCGGCGGCCTGGATTTCCCTCAAAGCCTGGCGAATGATCTGAGGCGGGGGCGTCTCGGCGTCAAAGATGTCGCCCGCGAGCAGGACGTGAGCCGCTCCAGCCTCCCGGGCGACGGTCGCCAGTCGCGAGATGGATTGAAACCGCGCCTCGCGCAGTCGTCCCCTCGTATCCTCGTCAAAGCGGCCGAACGGCTTTGCCAAGTGAATGTCCGAACTGTGAACGAACCGAAATCCCATGAACTCTTTGCCCCAAATCGCCAGCGAATGTTTTGATATCTTTGTGTAATCTTGGCGGAAAGTCGAGGCAACGAAATCCGCATCTGGCGTGGGCAGAAAAAAAGGGGCTGCCTCGAAAACGAAAGCAGCCCCAGAAAGCCCAACACTACCACATGTGGAGACTCTCCCGCTCTGGGAGGTCGGTGATGGATTCGGGACTTCATCCATCCTGTCGAGGACATAGGGCATCCACTCGCAGACCGGTCACGTCCGCGTCAGAAAAAACTACAACTAAAGGTTACTTCAAGCTATCCTAATGAAATCAGAGGCAAAAACATCTGCCGCGAGATCTCAGGGGCGCCTCCCAAGTCGCAAACCCGTCATGCAGCGCCTGACCTCGCACAGACATGGGAAATACCCCGCCCGGAACAGATCCAGGCAGTGCAACCGAAAAACCTCTCGCGGAGCATCACAGGCTTCCGCCGAACAAGGTCCTGCAAATTTTTCATTCAGGTAAATCTCAAGTTCTATCCAGCCTGAAACTGGGTCCGCGGCAAGTCAAACTCAAGACCGCTCACACAAGGTCGCGTTCGCGCCAGCTATGGGCCGAGGCGTTGATGCCGTGTGTCGGTGCCCGCATATCATCCGCACCAAGGGGGCGAGGTGCGCCGGCAGCGTCAAGAGCAACCAGCATGCGCGACAGGCGGATCTGCGCCTTGTTCTCTGAGATGATCTTCCGCCAGGACTTGCGCTCGATCTCCTCGCACCGCGCCAGGAGCGTCGCAAGGTCGCCGAACTCGTTCAAAAGCTTTACGGCTGTCTTTGGGCCGATCCCGGGCGCGCCAGGCACGCCATCACCCGCATCTCCGGCCAAGGCAAGGAAATCCCCTACCCGCTGCGGCGGGACTCCAAATTTCTTCTCGACTCCGCTTTCGGTAAACCAGGCATCACTTACCGGGTTGATCTGCAAGACACCCGGCCTGACAAGCTGCATCAGGTCCTTATCGGCCGATACGATGGTCGCCCGCGCCCCCTGGGCGACCGCATCTTCGACATAGGCAGCAATCATGTCATCCGCCTCATGCTTGGGTGCAGTCGCTTCGGCGACCCCCATAGCGCGTGCGCAATCCTTCATGAGTGGGATCTGAGCCCGAAGCGCCGGGTCCATCTCATCACGGTGCGCCTTGTATTGAGCGAAGACCTCTCGCCGCCAGCTTGCCTCACGGCTGGGGTCGAAGAAGATCGCGACATGGCTCGGAGGCAGTCGGCCTTCAGTCATCCTGCGCAGAAGCTTTGAAAGCATCTGGCTGAAAAGCCATGCAGCTCCGACTTCCAGGCCATCATGCTCCCTTTGCCGCGGTCGACCCATCGCCCAGGCACGGTGCAGCATGTTCGAGCCGTCGATAACACATAGATGTTTCACTGCGCTGGATTTCCTTTCTGCGCTGTGGCTACGACAGATGCACTGGGATCATCGAACGCCGTGGTTGTCTCGACCCGGTTCCAGACCTCGACGTCGTCGAGGAAGGTCCAGGCGTAGGGTTCCTGGGTCGCGGTCAGCAGTGGCCGCGGTCGCCCGAAGGTATCCCCGACCGCATGCGAGCGGCCTGTTGTGTCGGTGTAAAAGCCCAGCATGTGGTTTACGCTGTCCGAGCCGTTGGCTTTCACGAGCATGAAGCCGAGCCTGTCCTCGGGGACGCCGGCACATCGTCCCAGTGCAACAACCGTCGCGGCCAGGTCGTCGCAGTCTCCAGCCCAGCGGTGCTCGGTCAGGAGCATGATATCGACATGGCTCTGCCAGGTATCGTCAAGCTCGCGTCGATAGACAAACCGATCGCGCACCCGCGCGTCGATCTCGCGCATCACTTCGATACTGTCCCCCTTGGGCCAGCCCTGAGCGTCGTATTCATCCTGAAAGCGTGTGCATGTGGGAATGTCTCCATAGCGTCGCGACATCTCCTTTGCCTGCGGATAGGTCAAGCGCACTGCACTTTCCTTGGGCAGGTAGGCATATTCGCCGGCACAGCCCGACATCAGCATGGCCCCTGCCAGAATTGAATAGATCATCGATGCTCTCACTGTCCCGGCGCTCCTCATCTTTGGCTCGCCGGGAAATGGAGTCGTTTTGGCAGGGTCGGAAAAACTTCTACTCAAGAGGCCGGGAATTACCCCGGCAACCCTGGGGTTTTTTCCGCTCTGTCGTTCGCCGCCTTCTGGGCCCAGGCCCATGCGCTGCGACACATGTCGGAAATATCGCGTTCAGCGCGCCATCCGAGTTCAGCCTGCGCACGCGTCGCATCAGCAAAGCAGGTTCCGATGTCGCCGGCGCGTCTTGGTGCGATCTGGTAAGGCACCGGTCTCCCGCTCGCCCCCTCGAAGGCTGCAATCATCTCGAGGACCGACGAGCCTCGCCCAACCCCAAGATTGAAGGCGCGTGCGCCCGTTTTGCGGCCGCTCCAGTCGATTGCCGCGATATGGGCCCGGGCAAGATCGACCACGTGGATGTAATCGCGCACACCCGTGCCGTCGGGGGTGTCGTAGTCGTTGCCGAAGACCGAAAGCTCAGAGCGCTCGCCGGTGGCGACCTGCGCCACATAGGGCATCAGGTTATTCGGAATGCCCGTGGGGTTCTCGCCGATCAGCCCGCTGTCATGGGCGCCCACCGGGTTGAAATACCGCAAGATCGCGATCGACCAGTCGGAATGCGCCAGGGCCTGGTCTCGGAGAATATCTTCGACCTGGAGCTTCGACCGCCCGTAGGGGTTTGTTGTCGATAGCGGGTGCGCCTCATCGATCGGCAGGTATCTGGGATCTCCATAGACCGTTGCTGAAGAAGAAAACACGAAGCGTTTGCAGCCGCATGCCTCCATCGCCTCAATCAAGTTGACGCTGCCTCCAACATTGACACCGTAGTATCGCGCCGGGATCGTGTTCGACTCTCCAACCGCCTTGAGGCCGGCAAAATGGATCACCGCCTCTGGACGGAAGGCCGCGCAGATGTTGAGCAATCTGGTGCGATCGCGAATATCCGCCTCGACAACGCCGAACTCGCGATTGGTCATCTTTCTCACGGCCCGCAATGCCTCAGGTCCCGAGGTCTCGAAATTATCGAGGACCAGGACCTCGTGTCCGGCGCGGAGCGCCTCGACAAGCGTGTGGCTTCCGATATAGCCGGCGCCGCCGGTTATCAGGATCTTCATGCCGCACCGCCTTCCCGGGCGCGGCGCTTGAGGGCGCGCTCGGCCTTGTTGAGCAGCGGGCTGCGCTGAAGCGAGACCATCAGGTATATCCGCCCATAGAGCATCGCAAAAACGAGACACCCCAGGACCGCGGCACGACCCGATCCACTCGCAGCGATCGCCATCAATGCGCAGACAGCCGAGAAGGGCCACATCAAGACACCCGTCAAGGCATTTCGATGCGCCTGAAGCCCCAGCCAGTCAGAGAGCGGACGCGACAGCGAACGATTGACCAGCATGTGCAGATGGACGCCGTCGGGCTGGCTCGGGCTATGGCCTTTGCGGCGCCGCTTGCGCCGGATCGAGAAAAGCGTCTCGTAGACCGGGTAGAAAATCACCAGCAGTGCCACGAAGGGAGAGATCGCCTCGTTCCGGGTCGTCACCATGACCGCCACGGCCGCCAGAGCAAAACCTGCGAAATAGGCCCCTGCATCGCCAAGGAAGATCTTTCCGAACGGGAAGTTGACGAGGAGAAATCCGCCCTGGACCGCGGCGAGACTGAAGGCCACAGTGGCCAGCGCCGTATCACCCACACTCAGGGCAATCCCGCCAAAGGCCGCCTGCATGACAATCAGACTGCCAGAGGCCAGCCCGTGAAAGCCATCTACGATATTTACCGCATTGGCCACGCCGGCCATGCCGATCACCAGAAGCAGAATGGCGAAGAGATAGACCGGCCATCCAACCTGAACGATATTCGAGACCCATTGCAGGTCGGCAAGATCGAAGGCAAAGCCGAAGGGAAGCGCGAAGATTGCCCCGGAAGCCATCGTCGCCAGAAGTCGCGATCTGGGTGAAACCTTCTTGGTGATGTCCTCGATGAAACCTGCAAGGAAGGCCGGAATTCCGGCGAACAGGATCATCCCCATCAAGGATCTGGCTTCTCCTTCGAGGGTCATAAGGCTCGTGGCTGCGGCGAGGTAGAGTGCAACGCCCCCGATCCGCGGTGTTGGAGCTTCGTGGAATTTCTGCACCCCGTCGGAACCATCGAGCGAGAAGCGACCGTGCCACTTCTTCGTAAGGACAAGAGTGAGCGCCAAGAGAAAGGCGATGATGAAGCCGGCGGTTAGCGCAGGCAGGGATACGGAAAGGTAATCCGGCACGGTCTTTGAAACTCCTTCGGGGACTTCGCCCCGAATGGAGGGGCGCTTCCCGAGGGAGTTGGGTCCGTCAGGGACGCGGAAAAAACGCAGCCTTTTTCCGGGTTGGATGCGGCGGATGCCGAGCCTCCCGGGGGCTGGCGCCCCCGGACCCCCATGCAGATCGAATGAGGAGGATTATGCGCACCTGTTTTCCTTCACCCTCGATGCCTGCGCGGGAGATCCTCTGGATGCGGAAAAATGCCTTTTCAGATGGAAGTATTTCGGATCTTTTTGCCGAGTCCGGTGTTGTCCTTTACGGCAGGTCGGTTGCCCGGCGCGCGCCTCGGGAGAAATTTCGTAACATCGAATAACTGCATCCTCATGACGGGGACGTATTTTCAAAGGCAACAAGCAGGTGGAAAACCGCGAGCAGAAGACAGGGCGCTTTGGCAAGGCCGCATCAATCAGCCGCACCGCGTTGGAGACCGGAGCGGAGTTCGGTATTGTGGCCTCCATTCTCCAAGGCAGGGATGAGCTGCCTGTCGAGAGTCATATCCTCAGCTGCGAGGCTTTCGAGACGGAAGCGCCGCTCGACGCCTCACCTGCGGCCTGGTTGGCCGAAGCAATGCATTACCACGTCGAGCTTGGGCAGCGCGCGAGAGCGCGCCCGCAGGACGGGCGCGGCTCATCCATGACGAGCCTTGTCGCTCTTCAGAGAAAATTGATCGGCGCGGTTCAAAAGTCGGGTGATACAACCGGTCTTGAGGCCGCGTCCCTTGCCATTAGCTTCGAGGAGGCGGCCGGCGCTCTCGCCTCTGAGCCCGGACAGAGCCGATTTTGTCGGCGCCTCATGGATCTTGTGGCGAACACGACAGATCGGTGTGTTCTGAGCGAGCGATACAGAGGGTTCAACGGTCTTGTCTCGGAGGCTGCCACCAAGGCCTGCCGGAGCTTTCCCGATGCAGCCTTCGATCTCAAGCGGCTCGGATTGCTTGGCAAGAACGATCCGCGGCTCGCCGTGTCCCATCAGGAGCTCCAGAAATTCGATCGGCTCGGATCGGAAGGCTATCTGAACCATGTCAAGCAGACCCTTTGGCCCCGGCTGCCCGGCCTGCGCGACACGGAGAATGAAACTTTTTCAAGGCGCCTGGTCGTGCAGGACCTCGCGGCACTCCCTTCTCGCCTGCCCCAGCCTGTGGGGCAGGCCGACCTGGATCGACGCGACCGCGATTTCATGCGTGTGGTCGGACGTGTGGCCGAGCGCGCGGCAATGAACCATCACCAGGCCTCGAACCAATCCGCAGTCGACCGCGCAAATGTGGCAAGCCTGCTCTCGACGGCGGGGTCTGCAACCTCGCGCGCCAATGGCTACGAACAACGGCTTCGTCGACAGGAACGGGAGATGGGCCAGAAGCCAAGGCTTCACACAGAGCAGGTAATCCTGAACTGAAGCTTCAGTCGGGCGATCATGTTCGCCAATTTCAGAACCAAGGTTGAGCACGAAGGACGTTTCGTGCGGCAGGCCATGAGCTGGCTTTCGATGCGATCTGCGACATCGAAAACCAGATCAGGCCAAGAGATATGTATATTCCGCTGCGCGTTCACTCCCCCTTCTCCGTTGGTTTCGGAGCAGTCCAGGTCGATGATCTGACCGCTTTTTGCGTCGAGCATGACGTGCCGGCGGCCGGCATCACCGACATCTCCAGCCTCGGCGGAGCCATGACCTTGTCGAAGTCCCTGTCGGCGAAGGGCATACAGCCGCTGATCGGCGCCAGCTTCAAGGTGGCACAGGGCGATCATGTCGGAGACCTCGTTCTGTTCGCAACGTCCAATGCCGGCTATGGTGCGCTGCGCAACCTGGCCAACCGCTGGAATACCGCCAGCGCGCCTACGGCGCCGTCGCTGGGCGAACTGGGCCAGATCCTGGGCGAAAACGCTGCCGATGTCATCGCCCTGACCGCCGGCGAAGCCGGCCTGGTCGAAGTTATGCTCGATGCAGGCAAGGACGCCCGTGCGGCGCTCGAAGGCCTTGCAGGCATCTTCGGCGATCGCCTTTATGTCGAGATCCAGCGTGATCGCGGCGCTCCGGGTCCGCGTGAAGCGGGTCTGCGTCGCCTGGCCGCCGATCTCGGTCTGCCGCTCGTCGCGACCCAGGAGGCTCACTACGCGACGGCCGACATGGCTGATGCCCATGACGCTTTCCTGTGCATCGCCGACAAGACCTACCTGGCCGAGGCCGCGCGCCGTCGCGCCCGCAAGGGCTGCTACCTTGTCGAGCCGGAGGAAATGCAGGCTCGTTTTGCCGACATCCCGGAGGCCATCGCCAATACCGTGGAAATCGCGCGGCGCGCGAGCTTCATGCTCGAGCCTGCGACCCCCAGCCTTCCGGCCTTTCCGACCGAAGGTGGTGAAAGCGAAGAGGACGCGCTGCGTGCGCAGGCCCGCGCCGGTCTTGCAGCCCGGATCGGAGGCAAGAACGACTTCGATCTTGCTGACACCCGTGAGGCCTACGAGGCACGTCTCGACTATGAGCTCGACATCATCGTTTCGATGGGCTTTCCGGGCTACTTTCTGATCGTCGCCGACTTCATCGGTTGGGCCCGGTCCCAGGATATCCCGGTAGGCCCCGGTCGTGGATCGGGTGCAGGCTCGCTGGTCGCCTGGGCACTGGGGATCACCGATATTGATCCACTGCGCTTCGGGTTGCTGTTCGAGCGCTTCCTCAACCCCGAGCGGGTATCGATGCCGGACTTCGACATCGACTTCTGCAAGGAGCGTCGCGACGAGGTCATCGACTATGTCCGCGGCAAGTATGGCGCGGAGCGCGTAGCTCACATCGCCGCCTTCGACACGCTTCAGGCACGCGCCGTGGTGCGTGATGTCGGTCGGGTGATGCAGATCGCTTTCCCGGTGGTGGATCGCTATGCCAAGATGATCCCGGCCAACCCCTCGAACCCGGTCACCCTGGCCGAGGCCATGGAGGGCGAGGCGCTGGCGGAAGCGATCGAGAAAGCCGATGGCGACATCAAGGCGATGTTCACCACCGCGCTGAAGCTCGAAGGGCTCTACCGGAACGTCTCGACCCACGCCGCGGGGATGATCATCTCCGACCGGCCGGTGGCCGAGGTGGTGCCGGTGCACCGCGATAAGCACGGAAAGCTGACGACCAGCTTCGAGATGAAAGCGGTCGAGGCCGCCGGGCTCGTGAAGTTCGACTTCCTCGGGCTCAAGAACCTCGACATCATCAAGGGCGCGGTCGATTTCATTGCCGCGACGAAGAAGGAGACGATCGATCTCGACGCCATCGGCTTCGAGGACGATGAGACCTATCGCAACCTCGCCAAAGGCGATGGTTTCTCGGTCTTCCAGCTCGAAAGCGCCGGCATGCGCCAGGCGATGAAAGAGCTGCGCGTGTCCGATATCGAGGAGCTGATCGCGCTGATCTCGCTCTACCGGCCTGGCCCGATGGAGCAGATTCCGACCTATGCCGCCGTCAAGAACGGCGAGCAGGAGGTGGCCTACGCGCACGACGAGACCCGCGAGGTTCTCGAGCCGACGCGTGGGGTGATGATCTACCAGGAGCAGGTGATGGAAATCGCCAAGCGCCTGGCGGGCTACAGCCTGGGCGACGCGGATCTTCTGCGCCGCGCTATGGGCAAGAAGATCCAGGCCGAGATGGACGCCCAGCGCGCCCGTTTCAGCGACGGCGCTGCCGCCGGCTGGGTCGATATCGAACTCGACAGCGGTGAAACCAAGCGGGTCCACAGCCTGACAAAGGTCGCAACCCTCGACGGTTCGGGCCGGATGGTCACCCTCCAGGAAGCCATCGACCAAGAGCTCGATGTCGCGGTCTGAAACATCAATGCCCGCCCGGGAGACCGGGCGGGCATTCTTTATGCCGAAACAAATCGAACCTGGTGCACTGGCTTCGCTCGGCCCAAGAGCACCCAATGCCCGCTACGCGCCTGTAAACGCCCCGAGCGGCGACGGGTCCGCGTTTCCGCGCGCCCCTGCGCGAGTCCATATCCTGCGTCTAAATCCCCGACCAGAGACATGGACCAAACATGACCCGCGAACCCGATCCGATCACCAAGGGCCTATGGCTCGGCACACTGGCCCTGATGGGCCTCATCCCATTCCTCTCGATCCCGACCGACTTTGCCTATGGCGCGGCCAAGGGGATTGGCTGGACAGGCAACCTTGCCCTGATCACGGCTTTCTTCTTCGCGCTTTCCCTGCGTGGCATGTCCAAGGTTCTGATCGGCGGGCGCGACAAGGCGCTTCTCGCCTTTGGCCTTTCCTTCATCGTCTATGCCGTCGCGGGGCTCGCCTTCGGCCCCAACAACTTCATTCTCTCTCTGGCCGCGATTCTCGGTATCGCCGGCGGGCTTGGCGCGGGCTTTGGGGCCTATGCGCTTGTCAAGTC
>Ga0066842_10000254_pt1 | contig 14196 bp, 6 predicted proteins | sample ETNtaG_19_FD_67289 | JGI IMG/M metagenome (GOLD analysis project Ga0066842, IMG submission 67289) | Marine microbial and viral communities from oxygen minimum zone, Eastern Pacific Ocean - ETNP201302PF86A | ecosystem: Environmental > Aquatic > Marine > Oceanic | place: Pacific Ocean: Eastern...
CTACGAGTACTTCAGGAAATTCGACTGGCAGACCTGGGAGCCCGGCGACATCGCCCCCCATAAATCGTTCATGCTGACGATATGGGAATTCCGCAAAGTGCGCGGCGGTGACAACAAGTCGCTGCTGAACAGGCTGAAGAGAATGATGCCCGCATTGGAACTCCATTTCAGCGAAGGCCAGGCCAGGGGCATGCCTTATATGAAGATGGCCATGGGCTTCTGGCACGGTGGCAACGTGTTGGGGCGGACCGGCCAGCAGATGCGCGGAGAACAGGTCACCTCGTACTGGAACATCGACTGGAAAACATGGGACTACCCAACCCACCAGCCGGCCATCATCCCCAACCGCAAAGGCATCCTCACCCACCCCGCCTGGCTGATCGCCCATTCACAAAACCTTGAGACGGACCCGGTCCACCGCGGCAAGTGGATCCGCGAGAAGCTGCTGGCCGGGACCATCCCGGACGTGCCGATCACAGTCGATGCGGTTATCCCTCCGGACCATCACAAGACACTTCGACAGCGGATGGAAAACCGGACGGGAGAAACTTACTGCTGGCGCTGCCACCAGAAGATGGACCCACTTGGCTTTCCCTTCGAGATCTACGACGACTTCGGTCGATTCCGAACCGAGGAAAACATCGAGCACCCGGAAAACCTGGTCAAAGAGGCCCGGCGGGGCGAAACCAATGAATTTGGCGCAGCGCTGCCGGTTTACAAAACCTTACCGGTTAATGCTAAGGGAGTCCTGCAGGGTACGGGCGACAGGAAGATAGATGGCGAGGTCAAGGACGCCTTCGACCTGATCGATCGACTGGCGAAATCGGAAAAGGTCCGCCAGTCGATTATCCGCTATGCTTTCCGTTACTTCACGGGCCGCAACGAAACGCTTTCGGACTCCAAAACCTTGAGAGACGCAGACAAAGCTTACCTCGACAGCAAGGGCAGCTTCGACGAGGTGATCGTTTCGCTGCTGACCTCCGACTCCTTCATCTACCGCAAACGCAATACCAGGGAATAATAATGTTGATCAGCCGACGAGAACTCTTGAAGACGACCGTCCTGGGGACCGCAAGCCTGGCACTCACGCCTTCGTTCAAACACTTGCTGGGTGCCCCGGCCCATGCCGAGACGGCAGACCCTGGCAGCAGCCCCCACCGCTTCGTTTTTATTCGTAAATCCAACGGCAACCTGACCAAACAATTTGGGCTGCCTTCCTTCTCGTCCGAAGAGCTGAAGAAGCACGAGGAAAAGCAGGTCTTCGAGTTGGACCTGGCCAAACATGAGCTGCCCGACTGGCTGCAAGGGCTGGACGGGCACAAGGAGAACATGACCATCCTGCACGGCATTTCGATGTCGGTCAGCGGTGGCGGGCACTACTCCTACTCCGGTTGCATGGGCGCGTACAAAGCCGGGCGCGATATCCTCAGCAATATCAAGTGGGCAACCATCGACTTCGAGCTGGCCAAACTTTTCCCCTCTCCATTCGGCCATGTCGAAATGTCGCTGGCGGTCCCCCACGGGCGCGATCACAGGACCGGGATCGTCTCAGGCTATTCCGCCCCGGCGGCAAAGCAGCGCAACTACTGCTACGCCGATCCGATGACCGCCTACCAGGAATTATTCAAGTCCGTAACCAACACCAACGAAGCTGCTTCCGACAAGGCCCTCCTCGACTACTTACACGAACAGGAGAAACGCCGGCTGAAGGGGCTGGACGGTGATGAACGCCTTAAGATCAGCGACCAGGTAGAATCACTCCAGTCGATACGCGACCGCAACACCAAGGTTGAGTCCCTGGGCGAAAAGATTACCCAGCACCTGCCCGAAATCGATCCCATCCACGCGGGCGGTGGCGAAGATGCAACGCTTCCGCAGAAGCAGGCCGCTTTCACCGATATCATCGTCGGGGCATTGGCATCAGGCCTGACCAACGTCGTCACATATACCATCGACGACCTGGGCACCGACATAACCTCCCTGCCTGAGAATAAACAGAAGACGAGCATCCACCAGATTGGGCATGGCGGTCAAATTTCCGGTGCCGCGAATATGAGAAATTCCATCAAGACCCATCACATGAAGCAGGTCAGTACATTAGTGACCAGGCTCAAGGCCATCCCCGAAGGCAATGGCACCTTGTTCGACAACACGACGATCATCTACATGCCAGAAACCGGTGCCGGCCACCATGGTCCAGATACGGAGGCACCAATGGTTCTCATGACCGGTAAGAACTCGAAGATAGACGTCGCCGGCCGCTACATCCGCTTGCCCTTCCACGGCACCGAAGGCCACAAGACCCTGAGCAATTGGTACACGACTCTGCTCAACGCCTATGGCAACCCGATCGAGCACTACGGTGACCTGGACCTGAAGATGCAACGCAACCGTCTGCCCCAGACCGGAGCGATCGATCAGTTCCGGGTCTAAGCTGAAGCATGAGGGGCGGTTTTGTTGGACTAATCTCGAGGCCGAGTCCCGCGATTGAAATATTCGGCAAAATTTCAAATCAGCAGTTTTCGCCGGTGTTTCGAACAAAACAAGCAAGGCCCGCCAGCTTTCACTGGCGGGCCTTGCTTGAATCGAGATGGGTCGTGAAACCCGAAAATGGTGGAGGCGGGGGGAATCGAACCCCCGTCCCGAGATCAATCCACGTAAGCGTCTACAGGAATAGTTCTTTATTTGGGTTCTCGCTTCAGCGGCTCCAAAGAACGGGATACGCATCGGCCAGTCTCCATAAATCTCGCTTCTTCACCTGGAGACGAGGATCGGAAGCCAGCCCCTATTGGTGGCCCTCGGTCAAACTCCCAGGGGCAGGGAATCTGGCGAGGGGGCCGCATTTAGGCAGCCAGTGCAAGTTGGTTATTGCCAACTAAAATGTACCAGGGGTTTTATGAGGCCTCCTGGCAACCTCATCCTGCAACCCACGCTTCCTAAATCCGGTCGAATCCTGGTCGCCCCCATTTACTCTCGAAGGCGGCTTTGTGGCCCCCACCGACTCTATTCAAGCCGTCGAATGGAATACCACGGTGCCGAACTCAGGCGCTAAGGCGCTGAACACCTATTATGGCGCGATTGGAGCCGTTGTCCAACCCGTTTGAGGGCCGAAAAGGTTGTGACCGGCTACCTCAGAGAATCTCGTGAATGACCCGCCCGCTGCTGATCGCCCGAGGACGCCCCGATGGGTCGAGAAAGGTCTCTTCAGGGGAGAAACCCAACGCGTGGAAGATCGTCGCGGTGATATCGGCCGGTCCGACCCGCCCGCTCACGGGTTTGCCCCCATGACGGTCGGATGCTCCATGAACCACTCCACCCCTTACCCCCCCACCGGCCAGTGCGATGGAGAACACCGAGCCCCAGTGATCGCGGCCTCCCTTATTGTTGATCTTCGGCGTACGGCCCATCTCTCCCATCCAGACGACCAGGGTCTCATCGAGCAGGCCACGGTCCTCGAGGTCTTCGATCAATGCCGAGAAGGTTCGGTCAAAGCGGGGCATCAGAAACTTGAGATTCTCGGCGTTCTTGATGTGCGTGTCCCAGCCGCTGCTGGGCGCCTTGGGGATGCGTACCGTGTTTACCTGCACCAGGGAGACGCCCGCCTCGACCAACCTCCGCGCCAACAGAACACTCTGGCTGTAGCGATCGATCCCGTAGCGTTCGCGGACCTTTTTCGGCTCCCGGGAAAGATCGAAGGCTTCCCCTGCTCGGGCGGAGGCGAGCAGATCAAAGGCCTGCTGGTGCCAGTGGGCCTGGCGTTCAAGCCTGCCGCTCGCCTCGTAGTAGCGCAGGTGACGGTCGAGTTGGGAGAGGAGCCGCTCCCTCCGCTGGTAGCGAAGCGGTGACAGCTCACCTGTGAGCGAGGTTCCCGGGACACGAAAGTCGGGCTTCGATGGATCACAGGTAAGAAGCCAGGGGTCCGCAGTCCTGCCGAGGAAACCGGCATCTTGCCCAGGCCAGGTCTTGCCCCCATCGTTAGCAGCGACCTCGGGCAGGGTAATCGCCGGCGGAAGACCGACACCGCGGACCTTGCCCCGATAGCGACGGCGCAGATCCGTCACGATCCCACCCACACAGGGCCAGTTGTTTGGCGCGCCGGGTTTCGCGCCTTCGACACCCTTAGGTGAATGGGGTACGCCCGTAATCATATTGTAGCCGCTGGTGGAATGAGCGTTGTCGCCTGTCGACACGGCCCTGAGTACCGCGACACGGTCGGTAAGCCGCGCGACTCGCGGCATCAGCTCTCCTACATGGAGCCCGGGAACCGCCGAGGGTATGCAGCCGAGCTGCCCCCGGATTTCACGCGGCGCATCCGGCTTGGGATCCCAGGTCTCGTGCTGCGGAGGCCCACCGAGCTGATAGAGGAGGATGCAGGACTTGGCGCTTCCCCGGCGATTGCCAGGTTTTTCCACGCGCCGCTCCTCCGCAGCGGCGGCCCGCTGGGCCAGCAGGGCTGAGAGTGAGAGACCGAAGGCGCCGCCGCCGCCCACTCCAAGGCCGCCAACGCGCAACCACTCACGGCGTGTCATGCCATCACAGAGTCGCAGTCCATCGTCCTGAATCGAGAGCATGAACAGAGTTTACGCCCTTGGAACAATATCCGTCAACTCACGGGGAATAGATAAACCTGCCTATCTTTTGACAGCGTTACCGAGCTAATCTATACTCGCTGCTCGTGTCTGAAGACTAACGATGGTGTGCACCGAAACGCCTGTTTCCATGCACACCCAACAGAGAGGACAGGGGTTCCCCCCTGAAACGCATGCTTAATCGACATCGATTTCTTCTGGCGTTGTGTCTTTCCCTATCGGTCCCCCATCTGCCGGCCCAGGATGAAGCCGCTGACCCGGCGCTCGAGCTCTATTTCGCGGCGAACGCGGCCTATAACCGCAAGCTGTATCCGATCGCTGCCGCGAACTACCAGAGCTTCATCTCCCGCTATGCCGCCCACCCCAAGGCTCAGCTGGCCCGTTATGGACTGGGCCTCAGCCAGTTCGCTCTCAAGCAGTACGACAAGGCTGTTGGCGAATTCCTCAAGCTGATCAATGAACCGAAGCTCGACAGCAAGATCGAACGCGGACGACTCACACTGCTGCATGCCCAATGCCTCCTCTATGGCGGCAAAAAAGAGGAAGCGCAGGCGCGACTGGTCGCCGCGGCCAGCAACCTCCCGCCCGGCGTCCATCAAACCGGCGCTATCGCGGCGGTCGCGGACCTGTTCTTCGGCCAGAATGACTGGCAAAAGACCGTAACCTGGGCCAGGAGAGTACAGACGGTCAAGTCCGGGAACGCCCAGAGGCTGCGCGCCGGATACCAGGAAGGCTACGCCCTCTTCAAGCTGGAAAAATTCACCGAGGCCATCGCCGGTCTCGAAAAGACCAGGACCCTCGCGACTACAGCCAAATCCGAGACCTGGGTCACACGCATCAATTACCTGCTGAGTGAATGCCACGCCGCGAACAAGAGCCTCGACAAGGCCGAGGTCGCCCTGCAGACGGCCCTTGCGAATCTGAGAGGTCCGAGCGCGATCGACGCGCAATACAGGCTGGGGACCATCAAGTTCAGCCAGAGTAAATGGATCGAAGCCCAGGCTGACTTTGAAAACTTCCTGAGAGACAACAAGAAGCCTGAGAAAGAGGACCCGCGCATTCGCGAGGCAAGGTTTCATGTCGCCCGCTGTCTCATGGAACAGAAAGAGATCAACAAGGCTGATAAGAAGTTAGGCGAGCTCGGCAACGGCTCAGACGAGGTCGCCGGGCGTGCCGTCTTCTGGAAAGGGCGTCTCTATTCCCGCGATGGCAAGTATGCCCAGGCGGCGAACGCTCTTCGTACCGCGACCGACAAGGAGTGGTATAAGAAAGGTTTCCCGGCAAAGGGCGGAAAGAAAGCCCCCACGATCGTAGCGGATATCGACTTCGAGTACGCCAACGCGCTGATGCTCCAGAAAGCGCCCAACTGGATGCTGGCTCTCCAGTTCCTCCAACGAGTGCAGGCGAGGCGGGGGGATTACTCCCAGATGCCCGAGGTGTTCAGCCAACAGGCTATCTGCCAGCACAAGCTCAAGCAGTTCGAACCCAGCCGCCGGACAACCGAGCGGTTCATCGCCGCCTACGGCAAGCATGAGCTCATCGCTGACATACGCTTTCTCCATGCCGAGAACCTGTTCCTCTTGAACCGCCTCGACGAATCGGTCCCCGCCTACCAGGAATTTCTCGCCGCCCACAAGGACCACGAAAGCCAGCTGGCGGCCAGGTTCCGAATCGCGCAGGTCCACCATCACAAGCAGGCCTGGGCGGAGTCGAACAAGCTCGCTGTTCCCCTCCTGGCCCAGAATCCGGAGGGCCGCCTCTTTGACCAACTATCGTTCGTAGTCGGAGAAAACTACTTTCGCGAGGGTAAGTGGGAGCAGGCGATCACGCCTTTTGAATCCTTTGTGGCCGTGTACGTCAAGCAGCCCAAGAAGCCGAAGGGTAAAACCACGATCACAAAAACAGCGAACCTCGACACGGCCCTGGTCCAGGCGGGGATCGCCTATGCCCGGCTCGAGAAAAAGGAAGCTGCCCTCGCCCACCTGAAAACCCTGGTGGACAATTACAACACTGATTCAACCCACCTGCCGTTGGCCCTGGCTGAACAAGGCAAGCTCTACTACGAAACAGATGACCTGAAGCGGGCCCGGAGCGCATTGGCACGTTTCGTCGCGGAACGCAAAAACCCGGAAAACAAGATCTTCCAGGCAGCCTCGGCAGAGGTCGGCCGTGTGCACTATTACCTCGGCTGGATTGATGCGGCGGAGAACCTGCATCCCGCGGCCGTCACCAACTTCGAGATCGCCGCGGCGAGCAGCGGCGGGCGAAAGGCCAAGGACGGCAGCTCACTCGCCTCCGACGCGGCCCTGCAGCAGGGTATTGCCATGGTGAATGCCCAGGACTTCGCCAAGGCCGCCCAGCACCTGCAAAATGTCGGTAACAAGTACAAGGACCACCCCCGCATCGACCTGGTGCTCTACTACACAGGGCTCGCCTACGCCCGCGTCAAGAACTGGGGCGCCGCGGCGGCATTTTTCAAGCGCGTGATCGAAGAGCACCCGAAGGCATCCTTCGCCGACAAGGCGCTCTATGAGTGGGCCTGGTGTGAGCGATCCCGTGAACAAAACAAGCTGGCGACCGAACGCTATGAGCTGCTGATCAAGCAGTACCCCGAGAGCGCGCTCCTGACCAAGGTCCAGTCGGAGCTGGCCGAGCTCAACCTCGATGTCGGGGCCCAGGACGCGGTCATCGCCAAGCTCACCGACACGATGAAATCCGTCACTGACCCCAAGCTCAAGTTCGAGCTGCAGTACCAGCTCGCGAGCGCTCACTTCAAGAAGAAGGACTACGAGAACAGCGCGAAGATGTTCGAGGCGCTGATTGAGGGCGGAGAGAAATCCGACCTCCTGCCCTCCATTCTCTTCCAGGCAGGAGAATCGCGACTATCCCTGACCGAGACGGCCCCGGCCCGAGAGCACTACCTGTCCGCGCACAAGTCCAAGAAGAAGGCGCAGCCGGACCTGGCCGAATCCATCCTGTTGAGGCTCGCCGAGACCGAGAACCTCACGAGTGAATACAAAGCTGCTGAAAAAAACTACCGCCTCTTCCTCAAGACCTACACCAAGAGCCAGTGGCTTCGAAACGCCCAGTACGGAATCGGCTACGCCCTTGAAAAGCAGGAAAGTTACCAGAAGGCGATCAATGAATACAGGCAACTGCTGCCTGCTGATATCAAGAAGAAGCTGAAGCTCGATAAGTGGATGGTGCAGGCGCGCTACCAGATGGGCGAATGCCATTTCAACCTGCAGCAGTATGACAAGGCGATGGCTGAATTCGTCAGTGTAGATACCAACGCCCAGGGCTACCCCGACTGGCAGGCCAAGGCGGTTCTCGAGATGGGCAGGATCCTCCTGGTTAAAAACGACAAGGAGCAGGCCACCTCGCGAATGAAAGAAGTCATCAAACGATTCCCGAAAACGACGGCGGCAACGGTCGCCCAGAAATACCTCGATGAAATCCGAACGGGCGGCTGAGAAGCCTCCCGGAACCCGAAAGGACTGAAATGATGAAGACCAAGAGATGGCAACTGGCGAGCCTGCTGACGCTGGCCCTGATGGCCCTGTTTCACGCGGCCGCGCTTGCGGATGAAGCGAGCGAAGCCGCTGGTGAAAACAAAGAGACCATGTGGGACCTGATCACCAATGGCGGGCTGATCATGATCCCCCTGGCGCTCGCCTCCTTGCTCGCGCTAGCGCTGGGTCTCGAGCGATTCATCATGCTCAACAAGGAGCGAATTCTGCCGGCGACCTTCGTCGATGGCCTGGCAGCCTCCCTTGAAGAAGACCCCTCCGGCGCCAAGGCTCTCGAGTTCTGCGAGGATTCTGACTGCGCCATGAGCCATGTCTTCGCTGCCGGCGCCGCCAGGACCGACCTGGGATATGAGGCTGTTGAAAAAGCGATCGAGGATGTGGGGTCCCGCGAGGCCGACAAGCTGAAACGCAGCCTTCGCCCGCTCTCGGTGATCGCCACGGTCTGTCCCCTGCTCGGGCTGCTTGGAACAGTCTACGGCATGATCAACGCGTTCGGGGAAACCGCCCGCAGCGGAGGCACGGCCAAGACCGCCCAGCTTGCTGAAGGCATCTACGAGGCGCTGGTAACGACAGCTACCGGTCTGACCATCGCCATTCCCGTCCTCCTGCTCTACCTGTTTCTTCAAGGGCGGGCAGACAAGGTGCTCGACGCGGTCGACGAGGCGGGCTCCGACTTCGTTTTTTCCTGCAGCAAGAACAAAGCTCCCCCGGCGCCAGGCAGGAAAAAAGCCGCGAAGAAAGCGAGTGCCTGAGCCATGCGCATACGATCAAGCTCATCGGAATCCAGCGAAGTCATCAACATGTCCTCCCTTCTCGACGTGCTGTTTATCCTGATCATCTTCTTCCTGGTGACGACGACCTTCAAGCAGCAGGAAGATGACCGGCGGGTCGACCTCCCGGTTGACCAGCGCAACCAGGCGCTGGCGAACAAGGCCGGCGACATCGTCAAGATCAACATCCGCAAATCGGGCGCCTACGTCATCATGAACAAGCCGGTCAGCGAGGAGATGGTCGAAAAAACCATGAAGGAGGCTGTCGCGAAACGTCCCGAGGTCAAGGTGCTGATTCGCGCCGACAAGGAGACCAAGCATCTCTACGTGGCCAACGTGCTGTCGATCTGCAAATTCGTGGGGGTCAAGGAAACCCACATCATGGTCAAGACGCTTAACTGACGAGAAGAACTCATCGAGATGAGCAAGAAAGACAACAGAGAACAAGCCAGCGGCGAAGAAACCAGGATGATCCTGGGCTTCAATCGCGACCAGCGTTTCCGATTCTACCGCTGGCTGGGGATTGCCATCGTGTTGTTCGGTGGGGTCTGGATGTTCGCCTACCTCCAGCCACAGCGATGGTACAAGTATACTGACGTCGTCTCCTTCGAGCAGGTCGCCAGGGACGTGGAGGTTGGGTACGTCCTGTGGAAAAACGCAGAGGCGGTCACCGCCGGCGTGCTTCCCGCGGATATCGTCTCTGAGCCATCGATCTCTTCCGATGGAACAAGAATGATTTACGCTCGGGAAGGCAAGGACAAGAGCCAGGATCTCTTCCTCAGACGCTGGGACGGAACGAGCTGGTCCGGCCCTCGGCCGATGCGAGCTCTCAACTCGAACTTTGAAGAAACATCCCCGAGCCTCAGTGGTGACGGAGACTTTCTCTACTTCACCAGCGATCGCCCGGGCGGCCCGGGCGGATATGACATCTGGGTCTCAAGATGGGATGGAGTCGAATACGCGTGGCCCCTTCCCCTGACCAACAGGGTCAACACGGTATATGATGAAAAGGGACCCGCGATCTCGCCGGACAACACCAGGCTGTTCTTTTCCTCCAACCAGCCGCGTGAGCGGACAGATGAAACCGAGACAAACCTGACCAGGGCCCGGATCGAGAATCTCAAGACCGATCATGACCTCTACCAGGCCAATATCGCCTCCAAGACAACACCCTACAACCTGATGGTCGAACGTCAGCTGAGCATGCTCTACTCCCTTCGAGAGGGAGCGCTCGGAGATGTCAAGGTAATGGCGAAGCTCGGAGGCAATGAAGAAACCGAGACCGCGGTCGACAAGGCCCTGGCCTTCCTCGCCAGCACCCAGGCGGAGGATGGGCGCTGGGACCTGAGCGAAAACAGCGGCGCGGCCAACCACGACATGGCGGCCACCGCCTTCGCTCTCCTGGCTTTCTACGGACGCGGTGAAACCCACAACTCCGAATGCCAGTACCGCGAGGTGGTCGACAAGGGCATCCGATGGCTGATCGATCAGCAGGACAAGGCCGATGGCGACCTGCGCGGAAAAAGTCCCAAGGGGGACATGTATGACCACGGAATCGCCTCGCTGGCGATGATCGAGGCCTACGGAGTAACCAAGGATACCGAGCTGCTGCGCCCGCGCGCGATCGCAGCGGTTGAGTTCATCACCACGGCCCAGCATGAAGAGGGCGGCTGGCGCTACAAGCCGGGCCAGAAAGGCGACCTCTCGGTCTCCGGCTGGATGGTCATGGCGCTGGCGAGCGCCAAGTGGTCGGGTCTGCGGGTGAAAGATGAAACGATTGACGGCGCCCGCAGGTTCCTCAAAGAGGTATCAAGCGGTAAAGACGACGGAGCCTTTGGCTACACGACAAAGGTCGGTGGTGGTGGCCACACGCCGGCGATGAACGCGGTAGGGTTCTTCTGCAGTCAGCTGCTCGGCCTCTCCTCGAGCAGCGCCCGCGCCTGGGAATCATCGACCCTGATCGACAAGAAGGGACTCGACGCGGCCGACCTCTACTACGCCTATTACGGAACCCTGGCCTCCTACCAGCACCAGGGTCCCGCCTGGAGACGCTGGCTCGAGGCGATGAAGAAGCAGCTCGTCACGACCCAGACAGAGGATGGCTCCTGGGCCGTCAAAGGGAAGCACAGCGGCCAGATGGGGCCGGTCATCACGACCTCCCTGGTCGCTCTCTGCCTCGAGGCGCACTACCGCTACACTCCACTCTACGGTCTTGGCTTTGAACCAGACCCCGCCGGACCAAAGAGAGCGGCTGACGGGTTGCTTTCCCCCGAGGAGATCCCGCCAACTCCGCTCTTCCGCCACGCCAGGCGCATCGAGACGCTCAGCTCAAAAGACGCTGATGACCTGGACCCGGTAATCACCGACCACGGCGACTTCATCTATTTCGCTTCCGACCGGGCCGACGGCCAGGGCGGTAAAGACATCTACCGGTCACGGTTCAAGAAGAACACCAACAATGAAGTCCTGGAGGACCTGCTGATCCCCGGTGAGCCGAAAAATCTCGGTCCGGAGATCAACTCCCCCGGCGATGAATCAGCCCCAGCACTGCGTATGGCCGGCTTTCACCTGATGTTCAACTCGAACCGGGGCGACAACCCGGCGGCCCTCTACGGCGCGCTGAGCAAACGTGTCGTGAGACGCTATGACTACTCGAAGATGCCCGATGGCACCTGGATGAAAGACAACATGGGCTTGCTGCTGGCCTCCTGCGGCGCGCTCTTCGTCCTGCTGCTTGGCTCCTGGTTCGCGCTGCGCAAGCCTTCCAGCGGCGGCTGCGACTCCGAAGCCGCCGCGACGGAGGCGACCGCATAGGTTTTTTTGCCATGACTAACGACAAAAAAAAGACAACCGCAAACGAAGCTCTCTCCACGGAAGCACCAGCCTCCGAACGCTCCTGGACCCGCTGGATCCTGCCGACAGTGGGACTGGTCGCCCTCATCTTTCTGGGCCTGGTGATTCGGGACCGCCTGCAAAGCGAGGTCTGGTCCTACTACACCGACGAAGAAGGCCTGCGAGTTGATGTGCAGGAAAAAAAGGAGCGCATGGTCCTCTGGCAAGACCCGGAGTTGAGCCTCTTCGAAGAAAGGAAGAAGAATCCTGAAGACCCGGGGGTTGTCGATCCGGTCAACCAGGCCTCACAGAGCGTGGAGGCGGCCTTCTCAGCAGACGGAACCCTGATGGTCCTGACCCGCTTCTCGAGTGACTTTGAGAAAACGAGTCCTGAAGAAACCGGCGCGGACCTCTACCTCTCGAGCTGGGATGGAAGGGCCTGGAGCCGACCGGAAGCGATGACCGCCCTGAACACCTCCAGCGACGAACGAGGCGCGGCCTTCTCCCGGGATGGACAAAACCTCTACTTCAGCTCAAACCGCGAGGGCGGCGCAGGAGGCTACGACATCTATGTAGCCCGCAAGAGGGGCAAGAACTGGACAACGATCGAGCGCCTGGGAGATTCCATTAACTCGGAAAAGAACGAGACCGGACCGGCGCCCTCCACCGACGACAGGAAGCTCTACTTCTCAACTGACCGGGTCACCGACAGGGACATCTACGTAGCACAACGCGAGCTGCCGGAAACTTCCGAAGAAGCCGGGGCGACAGACCTCGACCCGGTCATCATAGCCGCCTCGAGTGAGGGCTGGAACTTCACCGCCGCCAGCGGTGTCCAGGGAGAGGACTGGCTCGGAGCCGCTTTTGACGACAGCAAGTGGACCGCCGCGAAGGCCCCGCTGGGCTATGGGGAGCCCTCCGTCACTGAAAAGAACGGAACCACCCTGGAATTACAGGGCCAGCCTGTCCTGGTGCGCCGGAAATTCTCGATAGACCAGAAGCTACTCGACTCGAAGAAAAAATTCAGCCTGCGAATAGCCTCTGACGATTCGGCTACCGTCTGGATCAACGGCCAGCAGGTCGACAAGGACGACATTGACCATGAACCCGTATACTGGAACCGCACGGTCAAGGTTCCTGCAGGGGCGCTCAAGAGCGGCGAAAACATACTGGCGGCACGGGTCAACAACAAGGCGGGCTCCAGCGACATCTACTTTGACCTGGCCCTCGAGGCTGGCCTGCCGCCTGAGCAGCCCGCCGCGGGTATTGCCAAAACGAACGAGCCGGAGACATCCCCATTGCCGGTCTTCAGGAAGGCGGTCGCCGTCGACACGCTCAACTCCTCAGGGGATGACATCGAGACCGCCCTCACCGGGCAGGGAGACCACGTCTTCCTCGCCTCCAACCGCTCAAGGGGAAAGCCCGGCAACTTCAACCTCTACTTCTCCCGCGTGGTGAGTGGTGAGGTCCTGCCTCCGGAAAAGGTCGACGTCTACATCAAGGAAGGCCAGGCAACGGATCCCGCTGTGCGGATGGAAGGTTTTGACCTCCTCTTCAGCTCCGATGGCGAGCTTGCTCCGCAGGCGGCAAAGATCGCGCAAAAGCCGGAGGGCGCCGCTGAGCTGAACACGCCGAAACAGGATTACAGGCTCTACCGCTCGACCACCCGCGAGGTCATCGGCTACACCGATCTCGCTCGCTGGGAGCTATTCAAGGAGCTTCTCGCGGATATCTTCTGGTGGATCCTGCTTGGGATCGCCGCCCTGCTGCTCTTGATCTACCTGATAGAAAAATGGCGCGACATAACCAGCCTCTATCACAAATGCCTGGCGGCCTCGGTCATGGCTCATCTTCTGCTGCTCCTGTTGATGGTCGTCTGGGTCATCAGCCAGGCCGTGGCAGGGGGCGACCAGCAGTCGCCCGAGGTTTCCCTCTCCATCGATGCTCTCGCCCAGGAAGAGCTGGCTATGGAATCCGAACAGGAGCTGGCCGAGGTGACACGCTCTACGCAATTAATCGTCGCCAAGAACGTCCAGAACTTCAGCGAGGTGGCCTTCAATCCAACCGTCGTCGTCCCCAACCCCGTTCCCATCGCCCGCAAGAGCTCCGACCAGTCTCTCGTCAGCGACCTCAGTCCATCGAAGGCCAACGAGGCGCAACCAAGCGAGACTCCGATTCTGCCCCAAGAGGAGGCACCGGAGCTGAAGGAACTCAGCGAGACGGAGCTGCCCGAGCTGCTGGTTGAAGAGCTCGAGGTCGCCACCGCGACCAATGCCAGGAAGGTCGAGGCTGTCGACCTCACCCGGGATGACTTCAAGGTCAACGAGGAGGCCATCCAACAGGTCAAGAGCGACCAGGAGCAGCTTGATCCGGCCAAGAGCCTGAAGGTTGAGGTACAATCCGACGAGGGCTCCGTCGCCAAGAGCACCCGGCCTGAGGCCAAAACCGAGACCGTCGACCCGGTCGACGGTCTCG
>Ga0066842_10000255_pt1 | contig 14164 bp, 9 predicted proteins | sample ETNtaG_19_FD_67289 | JGI IMG/M metagenome (GOLD analysis project Ga0066842, IMG submission 67289) | Marine microbial and viral communities from oxygen minimum zone, Eastern Pacific Ocean - ETNP201302PF86A | ecosystem: Environmental > Aquatic > Marine > Oceanic | place: Pacific Ocean: Eastern...
GGGAGGTGGTGACCGCTGCCCATTTACTGGGCGGTTGCATTTGTTTTAACTGCCGGGATGAGACTTTTATGTGCAGGACTCCTGGGCGGGCCATTGAATGCTGGGCAGACAGGCCGGCTTGATTGTTCGCTGCCGGGATGCTCCGGGTCTTTATTTTCCGTGGATGAAAGACTTAGGTCATAGCCGGCGTTCATTATTCAGAGTGGCTGAAACCATGGAGCCTCGCCAGTTTCCGCGGGGCGTTTTGGCACATTAGTTGCTTCTACTAGGGGGAGTTATTCGGGAAAAGGCTGAATTCGATGTCCAGTTGTACCGGCGTGGAATGGAACATAGATGCTCGCTTCGAAAGGTTTCTCCAAAGTTGTGAGGAAGTTACTCGATCAGAGAAGATCGCTATTTTAGAATAATTGTGGGTCCGAAATTTAAGGTTCATTGATATTAAACGGAGTTCGTCATGCGTGCTTACATCTCATTCCTGTCAATGCTGGTTCTTGTAACGATTTGTGGGGAGCTTTTTTCTCAGCAGGACGGGAGGATCTTCCGTATCACTCCAGACACACGTGCGATCTGGGAGTTCAACGACTTCGATTCGCCTCCAGGGACTCCCTTGCCGGACGGCACCACCATTCCCGATCTCTCGGGCAACGGCAACGACGCCTTCGTAAAGAACAACAGCAGTGGAGCCATGCAGCCGGGTAATGGCTCGGAGTTGTGCGAAGGAGACTCCTCTGTGAGCCGGACGAATGAGGCCGGCGCGGCCCACGTGGCGACCAACGGAGATGGGTCGGCTTTTGAATTCGGCGAGGACGAGAGTTTTTCCATCGAGCTCTACGTTGTTCGTGAAGAAACCACGGGGAATGCGAACTGGGGGATTCTCGCGGGAACCTGGCACAGCCGCGCCCTGATCAACGACACCGAGGATCCCATAGCCAATGGGGCCTGGTATGGCTATGGCTATATACGTCACAACGAGGGAGGAGGTTGGTATCTCAACACCTCTCCGATCAATCCGGACCGCAGCTTCAACCCGAGCTGGAACGAAATCAAGAGCGGCATCTTCGACATCCCGGTAGGTGAGCACTACCTGGTCTCGAGCTTTGACCGCGAGAATGGGATTGGTACCGTTTACCTTGATGGGCTGCCGGTAGCCGAGGTCGGTATCGCGCCCGGTACGGCCTTCTACGCTCCTGAAGGACACGACCCATGCCACTTCGCCTTCCTGACGGGTGTCGACGATCTGAGCCGGAACGCCTACCGTACATCTCCCTCGGGGTATTCCATCAGCGCGGCCAGGGTGCTTTCACGCGCGCTGACCGCCGAGGAGGTCGAGGAGAACTCTTTCCTGATCCAGGACTGTGAACCGATTCCTCTCGCGGGGGAAGAGGAGGAGATTATGGCGGTGCTGACGACTTCCACGCGCGAAGCTTTGACAGACCAATGCGTCACCCTCTCCGGCGCCAACAGCACAGGCGGCGATGGCGAGGACATCATCAGCTATGAGTGGAAAATCGGCGATGGGGCCTATTCAGAAGAGGGGTCTGTCTTCGAGATCTCCTTTGATGATCCCACCGAAGGTGATGGAGTCGAGGTGAGCCTGCGCGTCACCGATGGCGCCGGCAATAGCGGGGTCGCGACCGTCAATATTGTTGTAAGCCATCAGACGCCCGTGGCTAATATCGGCGCCCTGGTTAACGGGGCGGGAGTTGGAGGCGACCAGGTCTGGTTGTCCAGCGGAGCTGTCCTGACCCTCGATGGGTCGGGCTCAACCACGCCGGTTTCCGCCGTGGCCTTCCTCTGCCCCGCGGAGGCGGAGCAGGCCATACCGGCCGTCGCGATTGGAGAATATCTCTGGGATCTCGACTCCGATGGAGAGATCGATGAGACGGGAATCGAGATCGATCTGCCGCCAGCCATTGGGCCGGATGCGTTCACTGTCACGCTGACTGTCGTCAACGAGGTTGGCTCCGAAGCCACTACGACGATCGATGTCTCAGTCGCGGGAGTTCCTGATGGTGTGGCTCCTTCTCCCCCGGGAAGGATTTTCATGGAGACGGATGACGCCATAGCTATCTGGGAGTTTAACCTGCCGGATCTCAACGAAGGTGACCCGATCACCGGCGACATCCTGATCGAGGATTTCGCGGGCAATGGGCTGGATGCCGTGGTCGAGGCCAATGATGGCGGTGAGCTGGTGGCCGGTTCCGGGGACCCCGTATTTGATGACAATGCCTCGGTGAGCAAGAGCTTCGGAGGCGTTGGCCGGATCGTGGTGAACGAGGATGACGATCAGTTCGAATTTTCCCAGGACCAGGATTTTTCCATCGAGCTTTACCTCAACAGGGAGGAGGTTCTCGGCGACGCGAACTGGGGGGTTCTCGCCGGCACCTGGCACAGCAGGAACCTGGTCGATGACAACCTCGATGAGATAGCCGACGGCGCATGGTACGGCTACGGGTTTGTGCGTCCCGGTGGTTCCGAGGTCGGCGGGCAGGTTCTCTTCAATATGTCGCCGATCAACTCCGATGGCACCTTCACCCCGAGCTGGAACGAGATCAAGACGCCGATCTTTGAGATCCCCGCCGGCAGCCATTACGTGGTTGCCACGGTTTCCCGCTCCACCGATCCGCAACGGGCATCTGTCTATCTTGACGGTGAGTTCATGGGGGGGGTAGATCTTCCCGCGGGCCAGGCCTTTATCTCTCCGATCGGGCATGATCACGCCCGCTTCATGTTCTTTGCTGGTGAAGATGACGCCTCGCGCAATCAATACCGGGTCGCGCCGAGCGGCTATTCCATCGACGCGGCGAGGGTCTCTTCAAGGGCGCTCAGCGCGGAAGAGATTGAAGAAAACCACGCCTATCTACGGGCGGGCTACGCTGTTCCGCTCCAGGAGGGAGGCCCGGTTCCGAAGCCCGGCGAGAACTTCGTGCGTGGAGACGCCAACTCCGATGGTGCCATCAACCTGACCGATGGGGTCATCCCGCTGCTCTTCCTCTTCTCCGGCGGAGCTCCGCCGGCGTGCATGGATGCCGCTGACGCGAACGATACCGGCGCGGTCGAGATCACAGATGCGATCATCATCTTCAGCTGGCTGTTTACCGGCGGGGTTGCGCCGGTGGCCCCATCTCCAACGAGTCCGGGCTACCCGGTCTCGGACTGTGGTCCTGACGCTACCGAGGATGGACTTGGTTGCGAGGCGCAGGGCCCGGTCTGCGACTGAGGTCGATCCGGGCCAGGTCGGATTTCAGCCAGCCCCCATTGCCGAAATCACCCGCCGTTTTCCAAACGGCGGGTGGAGATTTTATCGATATGTGGTGAAAATGACCGCGTGTTGATTCAAACAAGTAGTTGAAAGCATTCCCTGGTCGGGAGTCCCCGGAGAACCTAATGATCATTCGAAGAGTCCTTACGCTTTGCGCGGCCGTCTTCTTTCCTTTTATTGCCAGTGCGGAAAATCCTCAATACGCCGCCTCAACGAGCAAGGGCAAGGTAAAGGTCTTTATTCTTGCCGGTCAGTCCAATATGGAAGGCCGGGGTTTCCCCGAGCCCCTCACCTGGCAGGTGGGCCAGAAGAAGTACCGTGAGCGCTATACCCATTTCCTCAAGAATGGCGACTACGATGCTTTTACGAAGAAGGTGAAAGAGACCACGGACCCCAATGATAAGCGGAAGACACCCACCTATCTCTGGAGCACGCGCCGTGATGTCTGGATCAACTACCTCGGGAAGCATGGCGATCTGACTGTCGGCTACGGCGCGCCGCGCGAAGGCTTTGGCCCTGAATTCAACTTCGGGCACGTCATGGGAAACCACTACGATGAGCAGGTCCTGCTCATCAAGGCCTCCTGGGGAGGGAGGGCGCTTGCGCGTGGATTCATGCCGCCATCCTCCATGCTCAGTGATGCTGAGTACGCGAAGCTCGCCAAGGCCCAGAACGCGGAGAATAAGGCCTGGAACGAAGCCCAGCCGGAAAAAATTGAGGCCCACAACAAACGCGTCACCGAGCAGAACAAGAAGGACAATAAGAAAAGACGCCTGCGAAAGTTCAAGCCGCGGGAGATGGTGACCGCGGCGCAGTACAAGGAGCAGTTCGGCAAGGACTATCGCAACATGGTCAGCGAGGTGCATGGCTGTCTTGGCGAACTCGGAGAACGCTTCCCGGGCTACAAAAACCAGGGCTACGAGATCATGGGTTTCGTCTGGTTCCAGGGCTGGAACGATCAATACCAGGACCGCTGGCTGACCTATGAAAAAAACATGGCCAATTTCATCCGCGATGTGCGAAAGGAGTTCAAGGCTCCGAATATGAATTTCGTGATCGGGCAGATGGGTAACGACGGCATGGCGCCCGACAAACCCGGCTCACCCAGGGACTATATCAAGAAGGCGCAGGCTGGAGTTCCCAAGCAGGCAGAGTTTAAGGGCAACGCGGTCTGCGTCAGGACCGACAAGTACTGGGACATGGAGGCTCACGCCATCTACACCGGCCCAGGAGGCTGGAGCAAGGACGTCAGCAAGTGGCAACAATTCGGCAACGACCGTCCCTACCACTACTACGGCAGCCCCTGGCTCTTTGCCCAGGTCGGTACGGCCTTTGGTGAGGGTATGCTCGAGCTCTTGAAGTAGGCCGGTTCCCTGCTCTGACAGTTGTGTTTCAGTGAGGTGAAAAAGTGGGTAAACGATCCAAGCGGCCCATAGCGCGCGAAAACCGGCACTCCCTCGGCGGGGGGTTCATCGAGAGAGATGAATTCGACCTGGAGGAGATCCTTGAATCGAACCAGGCTCCTTTGTTTCTCGTGCTCGATGGAGTGCAGGATCCGCACAACCTCGGGGCCTGCCTGCGGACCGCCGATGGTGCCGGGGTCGATGCGGTTATAGCGCCCAGGAACCGGGCCGTGGGCATGACCTCGACCGTGTCACGAATATCCTGTGGAGCCTCCGAGAGCGTTCCCTTCATCCAGGTCACCAACATCGTTCGCACCCTCAAGGATATGCAGAAGAATGGCGTCTGGGCCGTTGGGACCGCGGACGGGGCCGAGGCATCCTCGCTGTACGATGTCGATTTCAAGGGATCTATGGCCCTGGTCATGGGGGCTGAAGGCAAGGGGCTGCGTCGATTGACCATGGAGACATGCGACCTTGTCGTCAAGATTCCGATGATGGGCAAGGTCGATTGCCTGAACGTCTCGGTCGCGACCGGGGTCTGTCTGTACGAGGCTCTGCGTCAGCGCGGGTCGTCAGGCAAATCATAGAGTTCTCGCATCAGCAGGGATCCCGCCACTGCCGCATTGAGCGATTCGACCCGGTCAGAGTGGCTGATTGCCACTCGCAGCTCGCTTCGTTCAGTCAGCCTTTCGGAGACACCTTTTCCTTCTGATCCGATGACCAGCGCCACCTGGCCCCGGCGTGAGAGCTCCTCAAGCCGGTCACTGTCTCCGCCGGCCGCCGGAGCGCTGGTTGCGAGCGCGAAGTCGCTGCCTTCCAGAAAGTCCAGGCAACTGTCGAGACCCAGCTTCAGCACGGGCAGGCCAAAGATGGCTCCGGCTGTTGACCGTACGACCTTGGGTGAAAAGGGATCGGCTGATTCTTCGGTCAGCAGAACCGCATCGAAATCGAAGGCCCGCGCCGAGCGGATCAATGTACCGACATTTCCCGGGTCTGAGATCCCGTCGCAGATGAGAAGACGTCGGCAGGTTCTCAGTGAATTGAGAGCGATGTCCGGCTGCCTGAATACAGCGATGAGTCCCTGCGGTGTCTTCGTATCCGCGGCGCCTTCGAGCTGGTGCCTCGCGATTTCTTCGCATGGTATGCCGCGTGCTTCCAATTCGGCTACGAGCTGGCGTCCCCGGTCAGACAGCGCGCCCGGGTCGAGATACAGGGCCTCGGGCTCGACCTCGTATCGCCTGGATTCTTCGAGCAGCCTCACACCCTCCGCGGCGTACTGTCCCCATTCCCGTCTGCCCTTGCCGGTTTTCAGTGAGCGGAGGCGTCGGATGTCGCGCTGCGTTGCCATTCATTTGTCCCTGTCTCGACCTGCCTGGATTCTCAGAAATCGGTATCAGCCTTCTTGAGGTCGATTTCCTTGATCCAGGTGTTGCGATAGCGGACATCGTGGCCCTCGCACTGCAGCTTGAGTCCTCCGGGCACATCGGTGATTCCGCGGCCGCCTTGATTGCCCCCGTCGAGTCCGGAGTTGGGCCCGCCCCAGACCTTGTTGATCGCGACATTGGTGTGCGCCTTTTTGCCGTTGAAGTACATGGAGACTATCGCCTTCTCGCTGAGCTTTCCGTCCTTGAAGCGGGCGGCGCGGAACACGATGTCATAGGAGTTCCATTTTCCGACTCCGTTGTAGAGCTCGTAGGGGGAATTGCTCTCGTTGATGACGGCTCCCATGCCGTGCTTGCTCTTGTCGCCGTCGAGCACCTGGATCTCGTAGCGATTCTGGAGATAGACTCCGCTGTTTCCTCTCTTCTTCATCACGAGGAACTCGATGTGGAGGCGGAAGTCCCGGTATTTTTTCTTGGTGACGATGTCTGCGGTGCCGTAACGGCCTCCCTTGGCGGCTGGATCATCAGTCTGGATCGCCTTCTTTCCGGAATCGACAGGATCATCGACCACCTTCCACTTGATCGGCAGCGACGAGCTGAATCGTGGTCCCTTCCAGTAGGTCCACTTGTCATCGAGCAGTTTGCGCGATCCATCGAGAATGAGCTCGGCGCCCTTTATCGCCGCCGCCCCGACCCCGATGTTGTCAGCGGCCGGCAGGAGGGGTGATGATATCGAGATGATTATTGCAACCAGGAGCGTGGCAGCGCTGAGCGAGCTGTATTTCATGTTTGTTTCCGTTCAGGATTGAGGCTTGAGTTTGTGAAGGCGGGGTTCGCCACCGGGAGTCGACAGTAACACGCGTCTCGAGGTTGTTCAACAGATCGGCCGGTTGGCTATTTCACCTCTCGGCTTGAATCGATAGAATAATCGAAGTGCCGCAATGTGCTGGCGACGCAGCTTGTCCCTGCTGAGACGATGTGTTCAACCAGGTTCATCCATGGGGAAGTCATGAGAAGTAGTTTTAAGACAGTTTTATCAATGTCCCGCAAGTTGTTAGCCCTTGCCCCGCTGCTCATGGCTTCCGCGGCTGTCTTCGCCGCCGAGAGCGAGCAGGTGGAGGCTGTCAGGAAAATCGGGGGTCAGGTGAGACCCGCGGCCGGGGATGCTGGGGCCTGGAAGGTCGAGTTTCAGTTGACCGGCAGATCCCTGACCGACGATGGGCTCGCCCAGGTGGCGGCGCTGAAAAAAATCGTTCGGTTAAATCTTCGTGACACCAAGGTCACCAGCGCGGGACTGGTTCATATCAAGGGACTCACCAGCTTGAGCAGGTTGCACCTCGAGAGAACCGCGGTGGATGATTCCGGCACGGAGAATCTCGCCGGGCTCGTCAACCTGGAGTACCTGAACCTGTACAATACCAAGATTACGGACAAGACCCTGGCCCATCTGGCCGGACTCAAAAAGCTGAAGCAGCTCTACCTGTGGCAGACCGGCGTTACCGATGAGGGAGTCTCGCGCCTGGAGAAGGCGATCCCGGACTGCCGGATCGTTCGCGGGATCGATCTCAGCAAGATTGTCGCTATCCCCAAGCCTCCGCCGCGGCCGAGTGAAGATCTCAAGTGGATTGCCATCACCGACGACGCGAAACCGCCGAGATCGGTTACGGGGTCGGGTACGGAGATTACCTTCACGAACAATTCGGGCATCAAGGTGAAGCTCTACTGGGTTGAATATGGCGGAGGTTTGAGGCTCTACGGCGAGCTGGCCCCCGGCGGCAAACGGGTGCAGAACACCTTCTCCCAGGCCAGCTGGCTGATAACCGATGAGAAAGAAAAGCCCCTCGGGTATTTTCGCACGGGCCTGAAGCTTGGGAAGGCCGTCATCCCGAAGATCTGACAGCCGTTTTCTTTTTAATCCTCGCCTCCTATACCCCCTGGTGCCAATCGATGAAATTTTTGGAGCTGGCTCGTTCCGCGGGTCCCGTGATCTTCTTCGTTGTATTCGGTCTCGCTTCTTCCGTGTCAGCGGCTGTTACCCTGCCGCGTGTTCTCGGCAGCGGCATGGTCCTGCAACGTGGGCTTCCTGTGCCGGTGTGGGGCTGGGCTGAGGCTGGTGAGAAGGTGACGGTTTCCTTCGCCGGGCAGTCAAAGACGGTCAAGGCCGGAGATGATGGTAAATGGATGGTGAAGCTCGCTCCCCTCGAGGCCAGCGCAGAAGCGGCCAGTCTTACCATTCAGGGCAGCAACAGGATCACGCTCGAAAACATCCTGGTTGGCGAGGTGTGGATCTGTTCCGGCCAGTCCAATATGGAGTGGAGGCTCATCCAGGGAATGAACGCCAGGGAGGAGGTGGAGGCCGCCGACCATCCGTTGATCAGGCTATTTGATGTCCCTGGGCATACGACAAGCCCTCTGCCCAGAGATAAAGGGGCGGGTAGCTGGCGGACGTGTGTTCCGAAATCAGCTTCCGGCTTCAGTGCCGTCGGGTATTTTTTCGGTCGCCGCCTGCTGAAGGAACTTGGTGTTCCGATTGGACTCGTTGGCTCGAACTGGGGCGGCACCCGGATTGAGCCGTGGGTTCCTCTCGAGGGTTTCGAGTCAGTCGCGGAGCTCTCCGGGCTTGCCCACCAGGTGGAGCAGTACCAGTCCTCCACCAGGGTGGGGGGCAGCTCTCCCTCGGCGATCTACAATTCGATGGTGCATCCACTCACTCCCTTTGCGATGCGCGGAGGCATCTGGTACCAGGGGGAGTCGAACGGGAACGAGGGGGTGAGCTACTACCACAAGAAGCACGCGTTGGTGAAAGGCTGGCGTAAGGTCTTTCAGAACCCTGACCTGGCCTTCCATTGGGTGCAGCTTGCGAACTATCAGCGGGAGAGCCGGGAGCCGGCTGGTGGTGAGGGCTGGGCGAAGATTCGCGCGGCGCAAACGAGAGCCCTCGATATCCCGGGAACAGGTATGGCTGTCATCACAGATATCGGCGCGGCCAATGATATTCACCCAAGGAATAAGCAGGACGTGGGCTGGAGACTGGCGCAATGGGCGCTCAACCAGACCTACGGCCGCAACAAACTGGTGCCCTCGGGCCCTCTCTACGAGAGCCTGGAGGTTGAGGGCGATTCGATCAGGCTTTCATTCCAGCATGTCGGCAAGGGTTTGATGGTCGGCAGGAAGACCGGCCTCGAGCCAACCAGGGAGCTCGATGAAGGGGAGCTCGAGCACTTCGCTATCGCCGGAGTTGACAGGAAATGGTTCTGGGCGGAGGCGGCGATCGATGGAGACACCGTTGTTGTCCGGTCGAAGGATGTTCCGAAACCGCTCGCTGTGCGCTACGCCTATACCATGAACCCGGCGAGGGCGAATCTCTACAATAGAGATGGTCTTCCCGCCGGTCCCTTTCGCACTGATAGCTGGGCTCCGCCGCTGGAAGATCTGAGATGGACGGCGGTGGCCGATAAGTCTCCTCCCATCTCTGTTACAGGGTCGGGCACCGAGATTATTTTTCTGAATAAGAAGGACATCAAGGTGAAGGTCTTCTGGGTTGAATATGGAGGGGGGCTGAGGTTTTACGGTGAGCTGAAACCTGGTGGAATTCGCAAACAGAACACCTATTCCAATGCCACCTGGGTGATTACCGATGAAAAAGACAAGCCCCTGGGCTATTTCAGAACCACCCAGAAGCGCGGAAATGCGGTGATTCCGAAGTGACGGAGGGACTGAGGCTTTCTTTTCCTGTACACTTGAGAAAGCCGGAGTGTTTTGTAGAATAGTGATGCGGAACGAATCCTGAGATTGCGGAGCCCGTTTCTACGCCATGACCAACCTTAATTATTCCCGCCGTGGTTTCCTGCGCTCGACTGTAGGGCTTGCCGGGATGACGCTCCCCACGATTCTCAAGCTGCAATCACAGGCTCTTGCCAGCGCGCCTAAGGCCAAGTCCTGTATAGTGATCTATACCTGGGGCGGCATGAGTCATTACGAGTCTTTTGACCCGAAGCCGGATGCTCCCTCCGATATTCGGGGAGAGTTCAAGGCGATCCCCACGGCTACGCCTGGCATCCAGTATTGCGAGCACCTGCCGCTGCTGGCGAAGCACTCCGAGAAGCTGGCTATCGTCAGGTCTCTCCATCACAACCAGGGGGCGCACCAGGGCGGTATGTACATCAGCCTCACAGGGCATCAGCCTGTGGGCATCCGGGCCGGCAAACGAACCAACTGGCCTTCGCTGACTGCGATGGTGTCACGTTTCCAGGAGACTCGATCTGGTACGCCCCGGGCCATCCGGATGCCTTACTCGATGTATGACAATGGGGGGTTGATGGCCGGCGATGATGGAGGCTGGCTCGGTTACAACTACGATCCGGTTCTCATTCGGACACCCGCCGGGACTCCCTATCGCGGCGTTACCCGCTACAACGACCTGGAGCTCAAGCTCGAGCTCAACACTGAAAAGGAACGGGTTGCCAGTCGGCGGGCTCTCCTGCGCCAATTGGAACAGAAGGTCAGTATTGGGAGTCCCCAGGCAACCGGGATTCATGAGAATTACGACCAGCTGGATCACTTCCACAAGATGGCCGTTGATATGCTCCTGGATTCTCCCGTCCGTGAGGCCTATAACCTCGAGCTGGAGGATCCCCGGATTCGCGACATGTACAGCGATCATGTCTGCGGCCAGACGCTCCTGCTTTCAAGACGTCTTGTCGAGGCCGGTGTTCCGGTCGTCCAGGCGCTTTGTTCCGCGGGCGATCTCGCCGGCGGTAGCGGGGACAACTGGGATACGCATCGAGACCACTTCCCGAAGATGAAGGACAGGCTCCTCCCGGTTTTCGATCGCGCGGTCTCCGCCCTTTTGACGGATCTCGAGATGCGGGGGATGCTCGATGAGACCCTCGTGGTCTTCCTCACGGACTTCGGCCGAACTCCGAAGATCAACGGTAATGGGGGGCGGGACCATCATCCCGGTGTCTATTCCATGGTGCTCGCCGGCGGAGGCATTCCCGGCGGCCAGGTCTATGGCTCGAGCGATTCCAGGGGCATCAGCCCGGGATCGAACGCCTGCACCCCGGCCGATTTCCACGCCACGGTCTATAAGGCCATGGGCATCGACCATCATGCCGAGTTGCACGACCAATTGGATCGTCCCTTCCAGATTTGCGATGGCGAGCCTCTGCCCATATTCTGATCGGTCGTATCGCGCCTGTTTCCGGAGCCGGGCCCTGGTTCCCTACGCCCTGATTTTTCTCTTCCTGGCTGTTTCGTTTGGTGGATTTCCTGCGACAGCGGTTCATGGGGACGACTGGCCCCAATGGCTCGGTCCTCAAAGGGACGGGGTCTGGCGTGAGAAGGGAATTATCGAGAAGTTCCCGGAGAAGGGGCCAAGGTTGCGTTGGAAGGCAAAGCTTGGTGGAGGGTATTCCGGTCCCGCCGTGGCCGCGGGCAGAGTTTTTGTCATGGACCGGGTGGCGGCTGAACTTGATCCGGGGAAGGCGAAGCTTCTTCATGAAGGGAAGCCTCCACGGAACGAAAATTTCCTTCGTAAATTACTGCCTGGGAAAGAGAGGCTGGTCTGCCTGGACGAGACCGATGGCCGACAGGTCTGGGCGCATGAATGGGATTGCTCCTACACGACCGTTGCCATCTACGCCATTGGTCCGCGGGCGACACCGACCGTAGATGACGACAGGGTCTACGCCCTGGGCGCGGAGGGCAACCTGTTTTGTCTTTCGACTAAGGATGGGAAGGTGCGGTGGGCGAGAGATTTCAAGAAGGACTATGGACTCGAGATCCCCGAGTGGGGGACGGCCGCCCATCCCCTTGTGGATGCAGGCCGGCTGATCTGCATCGTTGGCGGCATGGGTAGCGTCTGTGTGGCGTTTGACAAGTTGACCGGCAAGGAGCTCTGGCGGGCGCGGTCGGCGGCCCAGCCGGGTTATTGTCCTCCGGTGATCCATACGATCTCTGGGAAACGACAGCTTCTCATCTGGCATGGCGACGCGGTGGAGGCGCTCGATCCGGCCACCGGCGAGGTTTACTGGACGGTCGCCATTAAGCCGACTTTTGGTATGTCGGTCGGGCATCCTGTTGTGGAGGGGCGGCGTGTTTTTGTGATGAGCTACAACCGGGTGTCCGCCTGCATCGAGGTGGCCGAAGATGGAGCTTCGGCCAGGCTGACCTGGAAGGGGAACTCCCGGCGCGGCATAGGCGGCGTCTTTAATACAGCGGTCATCCAGTCCGGACACGTCTACGCTGGCGGGCAGGGTGGGAAATATATCTGCGCCCGGCTTTCCGATGGGGAACAGCTCTGGAGTACTTTCGCTCCATCTACCGGCGGCAGGCCCGCAAGCTGGGCGAATGTCTTCACGGTACGGAACGGGAGCCGTTTTTTTCTCGCCAATGATCTCGGGGAGCTGGTTATCGCCCGACTCAATCCCGCCGGTTACAAGGAACTCAGCCGTGCGAAGTTGATCGAGCCAACGCACAGGGTAGGCAGGAGGCTGCTGGTCTGGTCTCATCCGGCCTTCGCCAATCGCAGCATCTACCTTCGCAATGACAGGGAAATCCGCTGCTACAGCCTTGCTGATTGATGCGCGCGGACGTGTCTAATACCCTGACCGTATGGGTTCAATTGTTCCACGCTATTATCCCGCAGCGGTTCTTGCGCTCAGCTTCTTCTTCCTGCCGGGGATAGCCGGGGGGGCAGAACCCGATGATTCTATCCGGGCTGCCGGAAAGGAAGCCTCGCTTGCGGCGTTTCATGTCCGCGAAGGGTTCAGGATCGAGCTTGTCGCGGCTGAGCCGCTGGTGATGGACCCCGTAGCTATCGACTGGGGAGCGGATGGGAGGCTCTGGGTCGCCGAGATGGCAGACTACCCCCTGGGTATCGACGGCAAGGGAAAGCCGGGTGGCCGGGTTCGTTTCCTGGAGGACACTGACAGCGACGGGCGCTATGACAGGTCGGTCGTTTTTCTCGATGGGTTGAATTTTCCGACCGGCGTTAAGGCCTGGAAGGATGGTGTCCTTGTTACCGCGGCCCCTGAGGTTCTCTTTGCCCGTGACACAATCGGAGATGGGAGGGCGGATGTCCGCGAGGTTCTCTACAGGGGGTTTTCAGAGGGGAACCAGCAGCTGCGGGTCAATGGCTTGCGGTGGGGGCTCGACAATTGGATTCATTGCGCCAGCGGGGCGCATCATGGAGGCTACGCCAAGGGCAATAAGATTACCTCTGTCAGGACGGGGAAGACCATCGTGCTTGGGAGCCGGGATTTTCGTATTCGTCCCGAGGCGGGGCTGCTGGACCCGCAGTCAGGCCCCTCTCAGTTCGGCAGGAATCGGGACGATTGGGGTGATTGGTTCGGCGTTCAGAACAGCCATCCGCTCTGGCATTATGTTCTGCGCGACCATCACCTGCGCCGGAATCCCTACTTCGTATCGCCCAACCCGAAGAACCAGGTGGTGACCCCGACAAACCCGCGTGTCTACACAGCCAAGTCACCGCAGAAGCGTTTTCATTCCTTCGAGCAGTCCGGCCGTTTCACCTCGGCGTGCTCTGGTATGGTCTATCGTGACGAGCTTCTTTTTCCGCGCGGCAGCGAGGGCCATGCCTTTACCTGTGAGCCGTTCCATAACGTCGTGCAGCACAATATTATTTCAAGGAATGGAGTCACCTTCACAGCCAGGCGCGATCCGGCAGAGAGCAAGATCGATTTCATCGCCTCCAGGGATCGCTGGTTCCGCCCGGTCATGGTTCGAACAGGCCCCGATGGAGCGCTCTGGGTGGTCGATATGTATCGCTACATGATCGAACACCCGCAGTGGCTTCCAAAAAATGGGCAGGATGAGCTGAGACCCTATTTCCGCCATGGCGATAAGCATGGAAGGATCTACAGGGTCTTCCCCGCCGAATCCGCGCCTCGTGCATGGCCGAGGCTGCGTGGGTTGGCTCCAGCTGACCTGGTTAACTACCTGGAGCATCCCAATGGCTGGGTTCGGGATACGGCCCAGCAGCGGCTTGTTCAGGGAGGCGGAATAGAGGCGGCAGGCGGGCTGCGGAGGTTGGTCCGAACGAGCCGGGTCGCTCTGGGGAGGCTCCACGCCTTGTGCGCGCTCGATGGGATCGG
>Ga0066842_10000260_pt1 | contig 13994 bp, 16 predicted proteins | sample ETNtaG_19_FD_67289 | JGI IMG/M metagenome (GOLD analysis project Ga0066842, IMG submission 67289) | Marine microbial and viral communities from oxygen minimum zone, Eastern Pacific Ocean - ETNP201302PF86A | ecosystem: Environmental > Aquatic > Marine > Oceanic | place: Pacific Ocean: Eastern...
GCATTTGTGAAAGCTCTTCGATGCTCAGGTTGAAATCCAAGCCGCGATCAGATGCGCTTTTCATCAACATTAAGTATTTCTTAGCTACAAATGAACCGTGATTTACCTCTTCTGGAAGTTCGTCATTAGAGCAAGTCACCTGTTCTACAGGAACAGTTACTTTTGCAGTTTCAGTAGATGCTGCAATGGTAAGTGTAGGACGTTGTGCTGGTGCTGAACTAGTACCTGCCGCTGCATTGTCGTCTGTTTTTACTTCAGACTCTACACTCTCTTTTTCAACTTCAGCATGCTTTGGTAAGTTGCCAGACGTTTTAAGAGCTTGAAGGGCTTTATTGTTTGAAAGTGAGCCTTCGTCTGCTGGTTTAATATCACCAGAAAGTCGCATATTCAAAAACGTCACTAGCGTATTGCTGACCATAGATGCTTGTACGGTAGACCAGTTGAACACATAGGTTATATTGTGGTCTTTGTATGGCTTCTCTACGCGCCACACAGTTGGAACCCAAGAAGGGATAGTAAGCTCAAGGTCTTCGTAGATTTCGCGAAGGCGATGGATTGAAAACGGGTTCATGTGGAACGTGTTTGCACCCTTTTCTTTGTGGAAATCGACGTGCTTTAGTCCTTCTTGGATGAAGCTATAATGTGCTGAAACGAAAGAAATTTCTTTATCCACTGATAGGTAAAGGCTTTCAGCTTCTTCCATAGGGACAAACAACTTTGATTCCCCGTTTATGCGTAAAACTTCTTCTGCGAATTTTAATTTTGATGCTTCATTTGATTCTGCTAATGCTTTTTCTAATAATAAGATGTTGCTCATGGCTATTGCCCTTTTATTTTAAAAACGTCCGCTGTTATTTGATTAATTTTATTTTACGTAAAAGGGAAGTCCTATCCCAAATCCGTGAAACAATAATACAACAAAAATGTTGTTATATTCAATAGTAAGTTTGTCGTATTTAACTGAATGTTCAATAATTCTTCACTGTATTGCGTGGTTTACGACATTGAATGCGTCTGCTGTAGGTATGTGTGGGTTTGCTCGATTACCTGGCGTTGCCGGCACATAAAGCTTCTTGGCTTTTGATAGGCTAATGACGTGTCGTTCAATCCAAGCTTGCTGCCCTGCACTTAAGCCAATCTGCTCGTCGGCACAAAGGCTTGAGTCCAAACCATGGTTGTTGCAAAAATTCTGGTAACGTAAATTTAATTCAGCTATAGAGACAGCCATATTACTTTCCTTGTGAGTTTAAAGTCCCAAGCGTCCTTGCAGGGCGTTGTTCGCAAGATAGCATTGCGATAAGCGCGACGATGCCTTCAGCACGGCCCCGAAGAGTAGCTAGTTTTTCATTTGGGATGTGAATATTAAAAGTTTCCTCAACTCTTATTGATAAGTTGAGAATGTCGAGTTCATCGGCACCGAGATCGGAATAGATGTTAGTATCAGGTTTGATATGTCTTTGATGTATTGAGAACTGCTTGGATACAAGCATTCTAAGTTTTTCCCACGTTCCTGTGGCCATGTCGTCATTCCTTGACTAATCAACTTATAGCGGGAATATATTATCAAGACATCGAGAAAATGCAACAGTGCATCAGTAGAATTTATGGCAAGATTCATCGTGGTAAGTAAAAAGCGGCGATCATTATCGCCGCTTTACAGGGTGTATCTTACTCTTCACTCGGCCAGTATTCTTTAGCTATGAAGTGTTTGCAAGTGAGCCTGGATGGACCATCACTCTTAATGTGGTCGAGTATTAAGCCGATGTGTTCAATTATTCGGTCGTGACATTCATCCATCAATCGATTTTCTTCTTCTGTGAAGCTTTCTCTGCGACGAAGAGGGGAGCTACCTAAAACAAGGGCATAGAAATTGTGTTTTATGAACACAATTATCTGTCGAAGTCGTCTTTTGTGCTCTAAATACTCATCCTCGCCAAGCTCGTGAAATAAACGCTTCTGAGCGCGCGATACGAACTTATAGTCGAAGGTTTCTTTAGCCACATTGGTGCTAAAACTACTATCCTGCATCATTTTGATGTATTCACGGATCCTGTCTTCTTCTGGCAACTCAAAATAGTGAGTGTGACAAATGTGTCCATCACCGAAAGTCTTTTTTGTTGGTTTATCGCAAACAGAACATGTGGTCAAAGGTTCAAGAGCGTCGCTTGTGCACATTTTGCAATGCTTGCATTGTGCATAGCCGTCTTCACGAAGCGCGCCGTGCACATGCCGGTCCCATTCATGCCCCTTACAATTAAGCATCCGCTGGTAAATCTCCCAACACTGCTGTTCAGCAGCCTGGATGCCATCCCCTTCACCGCGAATGAAAGTGCCCATACCATGGATTTTTGGGAATGCCTCCATAAAAGCAGTTCGATAGCTGCCTTTTTTGGAAAACACGATACCAGAGTCTCCCCCTTGAATGTAGGTTTTACCCCAATCGAACTGGGATACTACCCCTTTCGAATGTGAAGACATCTTGATGACATGTTTGTTAGGGATTCGAGGTAGATGATTTTTAAGTGCAAGTTCACACTTTGTGCACACACTTCGTCCGTCTGGGTATGTAGAGCCATACTCATCCTTTGGACGGTCAAATTCATGATCACACGTTTTTGTTTGAATAATGTATTTATTGATGACGGATTCGATGCCGCTAAAGACATCCATTTCATCCCCGTCCTGCTCAATAAAGAACCATGTCTCATCTTCTGGTGAAATAGGGTGGTTGTAGGTCAACACATAACGCATGACACATTCAAGATTGGTTTCGTCTTCATAGTCTTTGCGATTAAGGTTGACCGTTATCTTGGCATCAACATCTGGGAACTTCTTATTGAAATGTTCATTTAGAAAGTTGATTTGAGTTTCATCAAGAAACTCCGTTGTAATGCCGTTTTGAATATCCATATTCAGTATCCTTAAAATCCATTTTTATATTGATACTAACCTGCTTTTCGCATTTCGGCAGGGTTACATGTGTCACATTGCTCTGTAGGGATACCTTTTGCAGATCTGGCCTGGCGGTAAGCGCCACTAAATGTGTGACTTTGTTTGTTTAAGCACTCAATTGAGCAGAAAGCATGAACTTTTCCTGTTGGTTGTTCGTTCTCGCTCAGCTCAATTAAGATGCGTTGTGGTGATTCGTTGAAACGCGCTACAAACATTAAACTTTCCTATTTATCTTATCTTGTCGGTTAATCCTATCAAACAAGATAAACAATATAAATGTTTATTGTTATATATCCTACATTCTTATTGGGATGTTTATTTTTGTCGCATCAGGAATATCTTCTTCTATATGATTTAATGGTAAATCGTCGCTTAGGGAATCATTTTTATTGTCGTCTGGATCTGACGGATTCCCACCATTCTTAATGCGTCTGATTTCCTGTGATAAGAGAGGTATGAAGGCAATTAGCCAAATGTCTGCCTCTAACTTCTTATTGTTCGATCCCATTCCACATAACATGAAGGCGAGTAGTGCGAGTGACGCTCCAACCAACATAGTGGATAGGAGTTTCTGGTATTCTGTTTGTTCTTCTGGCTTGGTTTTATACTTGTACCCCAGCAATCGAAGCCAGCAGCTGAATATGGCGCCGAAATATAGAATGGTACCAATGAGCCCGTGATCGACAAGAAATGCCATCAGGACGTTATGAGATGCTCGCACGCCACCAGTTTGATATTCTTCATCAATATAATTTGGGGACAGTATCAATGTTCCTCGGTGACCATGACCAATGATTGGGCTAGCTTTCCACATTTCGATTTGCGCGCGGATGATGACAAAACGTGACTCAGCACTTTTATCTTCGACCTCACCAAGCTCATCTTTTTGCATACCCTGGAAGCGTTCAACAATCTGTGGGCCCATGAGAGATGCACCAGCAACGATGGCAAGAACCCCAAACATGGCGAGCTTTTTCCGCTTCCCTTGAGGGACAAAGAATGTTGCAATAACGCCGGTTCCGCCAACTGCAATGATTGCACTTCGACTTTCAGTCATAAATAGCCCCATCATGATCACACCAATGCCGGCAGCGACAAACGCATGTGTCTTATTGAGCTTTTCTAGCAATAAATAACCACCCAAGATGATCATTGCCGCAAAGTGTTGGCCGGCGAGGTTAGAATCCCATCCTGAACCCACGCCGTAGTTTTCCATGCGCCCTCCGTTGTGCATACTCATGGCGTAATAGGCAAAATAAGCACACCCAAAGACATTGGCCCAAACAAACCCTTTAATTTCTTTTGCCGAAACAAGAATATTTTGGATGAGGAAAATTAAGATTATGAATTTCACGATGAGAATTACGTATTCCATGTGCAGCGCTGGCGCTTTTACCCATGTTAGCTGGGCTAATACCAGCAAGGCAAATGCTGCTAGGAAGTAGTTTTCGCGATAATGGAAAAATCTAAGGCCTCGCTTGGGTGGGTATATAAACAAGGTGGCCATCGTGATTATCGCTGCAATTAGAGACCATCGTAAACTCGGCAGCGATTGACCCCACCACATAGTGGGAGCATGGAAGTAAAACGAGAAAAAGTAGATGTACAAACCCCATGCAGGCTTACCCATCATTGCCTTGATCAATCCTCCAAAGTAGACAATCAAGTAAAGTATGGCGGTTACCATTTGCTATCCTTGCTATGGTTTTTTGAATAATCAGCGAATCCTTGCTGATTAATAAATAATAATTACTTGCGAGATATTAACGTAATTGCTTAATGTGGGCAACCATAAAAATCAACAAAAATGCTGTTACCGTGTTTCCAATAAACTGTGGAAATGTGTTATATTTACTCAATATCAAGGAAGATAAATCAAAGGCATCAAGGACGTTATGCGCGCAACAAGGACAGTTCGTCGGCCTAAGACCGACAATACGCTTAAATTCAAAAGCGTTGGATTATCAATTTTACTCCACATTGTCCTAGTAGGGGTGGTTTTTGGTGTCGGCTTTAAGGAACATAAATCACAAGAAAAGCCAGAGCAAAGCGCCATGAAAGCCGTATTGTGGATCCCAACTTCAACTCCAAAAGTGACAATTCAAGAGCCGGTCGAGGTACCTAATAAGCCAGAGTTAATTAAGGGAGTGGGTGATGTTTCGTCGCCAGAGCTTTTACCTACAAGTGACTCAGATGAAAAAGTTAACTTGGATGTTCAAAATGATGAAAAATCTCCACCATCGGATCCCTGGCTAGATGAGCTTTCATCGCTTGAGCCACTGGAACAATCTGATATACAGGAAAACGATTCTGAAATAGTGCCCGATCCTGCGCCAAAGGAAGTGGGTGCACCTGAAATTGAAGATAGTATTACATCTCAACCTAGCAATGATGTCGCTAAGTTTAAATCTGATGAAACTAAAAATACGGCCGAACTCAGTAAGGATGAGGCCTACGTTGATGCCGCTTTCACATATCGTTTGGATGTCGCTCGTCACATACAAAGTAAATGGAAGGTAGATCCCAAATTTTCAGGTTTGGAGTGCGATATTGACATCTCCATCATGCGTGACGGGACGATATTGATGCTAAATTCATTGATGGGGAACGACGACGTTTGTGAAAGTGCCAAAATGGCAATAAAACGAATACGAAAGTTACCTGCTGCCCCTACCGACAGTGTTTTTAACCAACTAAAAAGAATGAGCGTTAAGCTGACTGTCCAGTGAGGATTTAAGCCGCTATTTTGAGTGGGGATGTTAACCCAAGACGATGAAGAGCATTAACGGCTTTTTCAGCATCATCAGCTCTTCCTTTTATCGCGATATCCAATATCCCGTCAGATGGCCGATGCTTCAGAAGTATAGCGCCGTTGCAACCCAACTCGTTAAGCTCATTCCTGATAATATCGTATGCAATTCCAAAGTAATCGACCAGTTCCTGAACTGGAAATTGAGAAGGTTGCTTTGCCTGATGATGTGAGATTCCAACTTCGAATCGGTGCGTTTGCATATATCGTCCGTGATCTTGTCTTTTTGTTAGCTCCATGCTTGGGCTGAGTATACAAATAAACTGAATAATTACAAGTATAAACAATACATTTGGTGTTTTTTTTGTTTTCATTTGCTTTTGTCGTGATGTGGTTCATGATATAATTCTGTCCGCTCCAGTAAGGAGTATAAATGGATTTTATTTGTTCAAGGAAGAAACATACATATGGATAACCAAGCCCAACAAGTACCTATCGACATTTTGCGCGTTTACATTAAAGACGTGTCGTTCGAAGCACCTAACAGCCCTGAAATTTTCCAAGTCGAAGCTGAAACACGTATTCACATTGATTATAAAATCGAAAGCCAGAAGCTTCAGGAAAATGATGACAAAGACATTTTCGAATCAACACTAACCATTACGGCTCACGCAACTCAAGGTGAAAAGACCGTTTATTTACTGGAAGCGACGCAGGCTGCAATTGTCACGCTGCCTAAACTGCCAATGCACCAAATTGACATGTTCCTGAAAGGCTACTGCCCTGATATGTTGTTGCCATATCTTCGTGAATTTGCGACATCAATGACCACTCGTGGAACTATGCCTACCCTGGTGCTTAAGCCAGAAAGCTTTTCCGCACGAGTTATGATGGAAATGCAGAAAATGCAGCAGTCCGCCGCGAATGCGGAAGGTAACAGCGAAGCTTAGTGCTTATTGTGAACCGATTAAAAAAGCCGCTGATAACAGCGGCTTTTTTTGTACCCAGCATTTAATTAAGTTGTCCGATTCGCTCACAGCTGTAATTTCGCTTGATGACCTGGTTCACAAATCTTCCTTTCACTTCGTGATTAAGTAGTTCCTCATATACTTCTTCTTCAACACCGAAGTATTGATAAACAATGTTATCGCCAAGCAACAAATATAGATCCTTGTTGTCGTATCTGTAGCCATGGATCCAGCTTGAATCTGTGATCGGCAAAAAGTCATCAGGCATCTTAGGAGCTTCGGTCAAGGTGTTTCTAAGCTTAAGCAATACATTTGCGTCAGGCTTATTTTCCCATAGGTTGCCGAAGCCCTGAGCTTCAAGAATTCGGTAGCGACTAAACTGAATCCCGTAAACAGCGCCTTTTTTATCAAAAATACCAACGATGGAGTATTCGCCATCTCTTACGCCGTGACTGTATGTGCCGTTACCAATGCAAAAACATAAATCCTCACCTAAATCGATCAAGTCGTAGTGCGTTTTTGGTACACGAATAACATAGTCGGTGCCATCAAGTTTCTTGCCATCATAAAGCAAAATATCTTCGCGCTGATTTAGACAAAAATCAGTCTGTCCGACTTTAGACATAAAACGCTGGGCCTTGTTGTGAATATCTTGCAATGATTTTGGCTTTTTTGGTAAAAAATCTAAGTCTTTACCATGGCGCTTAATGACCTCCAACATATCGGCGGTGTCGATTAAACATTCTATATCTGGTGTAAATAGAATTTTGGCTATCCGCGAGTCACTGTAACGACATCTAAGTAGATCCAGAACTTTATATGTGAGTTGCTGGGTACGAAGCCTTTCTGTCTTTTCAGTGAGGTTAGGTGACCTTGTGCATGCATTGAAAAGGTGGTCCCGGTTTATCGCGGGTTGTGACGTTCTTTTCGCGCTTAGCATTTTAATGAGTTTCAGTTTTACAACATCCACATCACCTACTTGCGTGCACTGTTTGATGATGTTTAACGCTTGCTTACTAGAGAAGCCAAAGGCCCATTCTGTCAGCCCTAAAAAGTTGGGTTCTGATGGTGATATTATGTGAGACTCAATTGCATCGAGGGTCTTAGAATCAATCCGCTCATAATGCCTGTTGATGCTTTCCTGTATGGCTTTTTTGTCTATCATGAAGTGTTTCCCCAAACCGTTCATAGTATGGGGATATTATAACACTTAAAGCGTAATCGAAACAACAAATATGTTGTTTTTATGGAGTGACTTTACCTATCTTTTCATCGATCTGATCGAGTAGATTTAGTAGTTCACTGTTACCTGGTATGTTCTGAATAAGTTCTCTTGAAGACGACACATGGTAATTGATCATATCGACAGAATGCTTTTGATAACGCATATTCCAATCAGGAACAGGTGTATTCTTAACCAATGCATGGTAAATAGGCGAAAAATGGACGATCAAGTCATCCTTCCCAAGAGGTGCATCGGCATTGTAGGCCGGGGTTAATTCAAACTCTGAAACTTCACTGTAGCAGTGATGATTTTCATCACTAAGATCTGGCGTTTGCGTATCAAAATCAAACGGGGCCATTTGAGGCAGCCCATACATTGGTGCCTGAAGCTGCCCCTGAACAATCTCAAGGCGATTTAATTCGTCAATCTGGTTCTGACCAAGATTTATATCGTTATGGAAGCAGAAGCGCTCAGAGCGCACTTTCCCGTCCATTGATGTATAGGTCATGCGTAGTGATACAAATAGCGACATAGTTTAGTCCTCTACAACAGGAACAGGTTTGCGTTCTGTTTTATGTTTCTTCGCTTTGATTTCTTTAACTTCATCGTGAATGCGATACATCAGAGAGTTGGCTGAAAGTCTTTTTATTGCTCTTGTTCCAGCAACATACAACAAATTAAGCTCATCAGCGATCTCTGCGGACGTCATTTCATTAGACTCATCAAAAAAGTCGATAAAGTCTTCTGCGATATGGACGGAGTCAAACTCAAGCCCTTTAGAGCGGTGAGATGTGCCAATGACAATTCGCGCATCCAGTTCATTCTTAGCTTCATTAACACGTAGCTTGTCGATGTAGTTGACCAGCTTGCCACCGTACTCCTTTATAAGCTTACAAATACGCTTCATTTCCGGATCGCCAGCTTGCTCAGCTGCTTCCTCATACATCGAATATGAGTGGAACTCAGACAGCAGCTTTTTACGCTTAATCTTATCTTTTACACCAATAGAGAAGTGATACACGTCAAGCAGTTCTTGAACATTGTAATTCTCAAGTCCACCAATCCAGTAAATTGGTTTGTCCTTGTGTGCTAGGGCAGTTTCCAATGTACCTGCGACAGTTCGGTGAAGGACTGTATGGATCGTACTTTCCATCTCTTTGTATGAAATCCAGCGATCTTGAATGGACTTGGTTCCTTCAATTTGGAATAGAGCACATCCGGTCACTGTCGATTTAAAATAAAGTATCGAATTTGCCATGTTGGCAATGCTTGTCCCGAACCGGAAAGACTGGGTAAGGTAAAGTATCTCCGCATTGTTACGCTTACGGAATTCTTCCATAGCATTGTTGGCGCCGCGCCAGCGATAAATTTGCTGGTGGTCATCACCCACGAGGATTTGGTTACACTGCTGACGCATAACGAAATCAGCTGTAACAGGGTTTGTGTCCTGAGCCTCATCCAGTAATATGTAAGTAAACCAGTTATGCATCTCTGGTTCAGATAAGCAATAAAGCTTCAGATATACATCGTGCGTACAGAAGAATGTGTGATTTGGGTCAATAGCTGCTTCCCAGATCTTGCGTGCACACTGGACTACTTCATTCCGACGGCGTTGATGTTTAGATGTGCCACCATCAATAAATGCGGCATGCTTTTCACCGATTTCAGCGTCAGCGCTGGTAAGGAAATTATTGAACGCTTTGATTGCGTCATTTACCAACGTCCAGTTAGGTGTGTTTAGGAATGATTTTACATCACTGATGCGCATGTTTTGCGTCAGTTTATGTTTCAGCTTAATGCCAACTCGTCGATATGCGATAGAGTGAGTGGTTCGACACACAACGTTTGGAGGGAAGGTTTGACTTGCTTCTTCCTGAATGCTCTTATTGAATGCCAAATAAAGCATTCGAACTCTGGGATTTGCTTTTGCGAATTCCTTCAACGTGGTCGTTTTACCAGAGCCGGCACCTGCCTTGACGATAAGAAACCTACCATTGAATTGTATCACCTGAGATTGCTGTGGAGTTGGCTTGAGTTTCAAAGCTATTCCCTTGCGTTATTGAGTTTAATAAGAATATCATACCATAGCTGACTGCATAATAACAACAAATATGTTGTTAAATGTATGTGTCGATGGCCATCCGACGTTGAGACTTTTTGGGTGTCCCTTTTACCCTCTTAAAGCTGTCCAACGTATCAATGCTGGGCTCCGACTTTGATAAACGTTCTGAATCATTTGTCTGTAATTTGCGAACGACATGTCTTTTTAAATGAGCATTCACCGAGACTTGCGATGCCTGCTTTTTCAACTCTTCCAGACCGTAGTTATTAAGCTTTGTTCTATGGGTATGTCGAACGTGATTAGGTACCCTGTTAAGTTGGGAGAGCAAACCTTCACACAGTTTAAGAATTGATGGGCGGATCTTGTTTTGTGTACCCTGGCGTTTTTTACTTCGCTTTATATGTCGAGTCGCAGAGCCTGAATGTGGAAAAATGGGCATATCGACAGAATCTAGGAGTTTCGAAAACGTAGTCTTTGGCTTATTGATGAGAGATTCATATGAAACAAAGGTAACCTTGTTGTTTTGATCCAGCCCCATTTCAAATGCCATCCGGTTTCGCGCGTACCAAAATAGGCAAGCACATTCAAAAGGGGATAAGTCCTCTTGGTATACAGCGCGCAGTGTTTCCCGAATGCCACTGCTTACACCTTTGTTTCGCCAGTTATCTGGATTGTCATTTATGATCGGTAAGATATTGCCTCGTCCGCCTGTTTGCTTAAATTTTTTGAGATCGGATGCCGCAACATCACGGAAATGACGATACATCCAGATCACTCTGGCGCCTGGCAGCTCTTCGAGCAACTCGTTTGCACGGTATGATTCAATTAGTGGCTTAGCAACAACAACCGGTGCGTAAGTGTTGCTTAAACGAGAACGTATTTGTGATAAAGGATCTAGGCGTAGCTTTGTATCTTTGTCGAATCGACTAAGATCTTCAGTTTCACTGTATACACGACAAATAGGTAGCTGCTGAAATGCATACGCCAGCATATTTGTTCCAGAACGTTGAGTGCCAAGGATTAACACACTGCGTTTAACGCCGCGAGGGTACCTTAGGTATTGCAATACTGGTTTTATGTATCGGGTGTAGCGAGTGTTAGCGTCCTTAACCTCGCATGAGAATAAAGCCATGACGTCCTTGTCAGTATAAATAACTGACAGGATGATAGCCTATTTTAGCCGATCAGATAGTCGTCACCATGAAATCTTTCCCCTGTGATTAATTGAAATAGTAAATGGTTTTTTGAGGTCCAGTTAAGGTTATCAAAAAACCACTTGGATCACAACATAAATGTTGTTTTAATGCAGGGTTACTGGTGTGTTTTCGTCTAAGTGTTTTAGCACCTTAACGCCGGCAGTAGTTACCGACACGGTATTTGGGAATGGTTTCGTAACGGCAAGTAAACCAAATTCGTACAGCCACTCAAGCTGAGCATTGATTCTTTCAACCTGGTCACGGGTTCCTTTTGTTATGGGCCCAGTGAGAAAGTCGTTGTTTCTTGCCCTAATGCAATGGCGATGAATATCTTTTAGTAAAAGTAAATTTCTTGTCAGAGCTTCAGCTTGTTCATGATCTGAAATTATTTCCAGAGGCATCCCAGCATGATGCCACGCTTTCACGCAATTAAGTGTGTAAGCGAACATGTCCTTTTCTTCACACCATTCAGGATGGTAGGCCAGCTGATATAGGTACCAGCCGTACTGTTGATTTTCCATATGGGTATCCCGGGGAACTAAAATAGGCCGACATGACAGCCGGCCCAAATGACAGATATTAGGTGAATCAGGTGTTAGCTTTGTGCTTCAACACCGGTCTGCTGTCGAGTTTTCCCCATGGCTTTTAGGCGCTTGTAAGATGGGCGCTTTTTACCAGCGCTGACACGAGCGCGTTTAGTGGCAACGGACTCTGTTGTGACTGCACGGAACAGTTCACCACCTTCGCCTTTTACATCACCAACCCACATGCACTTGTACTGCAAGTAACGAGAGACTTGTTGCTGTTTAAGTTCCAAGCCGTTTTTCTCAAGCATTGCACGTTTGAAATTGATGGCTTTGCCGTCGTAATAACGCTCAATGTACTTGTGGAAAGGGGTTGCTTTGACTTTTTCACGTTTGAAAAGGAATGTTGGGTTGAGGTATCGCTCTTCCGATAACTCATAATCGCCCATTTTTTCATCATTCCAAGTCGGCGGCTTTCTGCGTGTTGCGCGAATATAGATGTCGTCATGGATCCAATAAGCTTCCATGGTTAACCATCTTGATATTTGCTGTTGTTTCAAGCCGAGGTGTTCGGCAAGTTTAGTTGGACTGTTATCGAAATGTTCTTCGATATACATGCGTAGAGGGATCGCCCAATAAAAAAGAGCTTCCCTTTTTTCCTTTTGACCCGATTTCGAATCTTTACTCATAATTTGTGACCTCAAACATAACCATTAAGTTATGAGAACATACACTACAACAATTTAATTGATATTCCAACAAAATTTTTATTGACACATAAAAAAAGGGAACGCATTGCGCTCCCTTGTTTTCTATGGCTTTGTAAACATAAATAAGAAATAAATATAACCATTTATGTTTTTATCGTATTTATTAACGATGATCTGCTACGCGTGAGCAGCTCCAAAACAAGTTTGTTGTCTAAATACTTCACCAGCAAGGTAAATGGTGTTGGCTTTTAGCCAGCGGCAGGCCTGCTGCTGAGTTGTGCCATGCTTTTCAGCAAAGTTGGTGGCGTTATTGTCGAAATTGACACGGATATAGTCGGATAGCAGAACAGCCTCGCATTCATCACCAGCGACAACAGGGGAATCCGAAAACTTGGATTTCCTTAAATAAACTTGACCATCGGCCCAAACAGCACCCGCCGCGATCCAGCGCTTGACCCGTTGTGTCAATATGTTGTGTTTGTTGGCGAAATGTTTGATCGCTTCTTTTTCGCTATCAAAACCACTCATCACGTGACTTTCAAGTAAGACAACGTTGATGCGTTTTGAGATTCGTCGTTCTTTTTGTCCTTTCATGATGAAACTCCTGGCCCTAATGGCCGCGTAGCTGCACACAAAGTTGCAGCGAGGTCACTTGCTTAAGGTGACCATAAGTTAATGCATATGCACTGACGTGCGCGTCAACTTACTTACCTATTAAAACCCTAACACAATTGGGTGTAAATAACAACAAATATGTTTTTAATTTTACTTGTTTGGGATGAAAAAAAAGCAGTATGCGATGCTACTGCCTTTTCAGCGCTTTGTGAGTATGACTCTGAAATTTAGGCTTTAATGAAATTATGCCGCCTGTTTTTCGACAATTATGCAGTATTTATGTTCATCATAATACTGTCCAGTACCATTTGGATCGAAATAAAAGCATCCATCTTTAAGAATTACCGCATGAAGATCGCCAGTTTTGTGCCTACCGATACCAATACAAAATCCATTAGGAATTGATTTGGTGAATTCAATTCGGACACCAATACTTGAAGACCACTCATGAAGGGAATGACGCCACGTTTCCTTTGTCATTTCTTCAAATTGAGGGACTTCTGATATCTCCAAGTCGAGGATGGAAGCGAGGGTTGCTGCTAAACAATTACCCCGCTCTCCCTTCGAGTGAAATTTTGTGGTTGATTTTAAATTCACAAAAAAGCCTTTTAAATCAACAACTTAAGAGCGAAACGGGATATCGTCATCAAAGTCTATTGGTGGCTCGTTTGGGCCTCCACCCTGAGGTCCACCTTGTTGTTGAGGCGCTTGTTGACGAGGCGCTTGTTGCTGAGGTCGGAAACCGCCTTGTTGCTGAGGCGCTCCGCCTTGCTGGCTGCCATTGTTGTTGCGTCCACCAAGCATTTGCATTTCAGTAATAACGACCTCTGTGGTGTATCTGTCGTTACCGTTTTGATCTTGCCATTTTCGTGTTTGCAGGCGGCCTTCAATGTAAATCTGAGAACCTTGACGCAGATACTCGCCGATAATCTCAGCTGTTCGGCGATAAGCGACCAAGCGATGCCATTCGGTGCGTTCCTGAATCTGACCTTG
>Ga0066842_10000262_pt1 | contig 13918 bp, 8 predicted proteins | sample ETNtaG_19_FD_67289 | JGI IMG/M metagenome (GOLD analysis project Ga0066842, IMG submission 67289) | Marine microbial and viral communities from oxygen minimum zone, Eastern Pacific Ocean - ETNP201302PF86A | ecosystem: Environmental > Aquatic > Marine > Oceanic | place: Pacific Ocean: Eastern...
GACATAGACCGCCGACTTGGTCCCGTGCATAGGCTCCACCGTGACGATGAAGCGCTTGCCGCCCGGGAGTTTCCCATCGCGGATCTCGCCGGCGAAGTCCTTCGTCAGCTGCTTTGAATTCCACTTGCCGCCGCTGTAATCAAAGTGCCAGACGCCCTCCTTGGCCGCCTCGATGAGCTCCTCCTCGGGATCGCTGTCCCAGTTCACCGGGTGAAAGTTGTGCGAGAGGTGGAGGAAATCTCCAATCAGCTCGGTCTTCCATTCGGCGCGCGGATCGGCCGGCGGCAGGTAGGCCAGTAGCTTCAGGCCGGGACCAACGCCGTTCCTGGTACCGCGGCCCCGAAGCGGCTTGACAGTCAGCGCGTACTTGCCGCCATGGTGCCGAATCCAGTGCATGCGATGGGTGCTCGGCTCGTTGTAGAGCTTAACCGGCGTCCACATCTGGGTGCGATCCTTCGGCGGGATGAGATAGAACACCGCGCCGTCCTTGCGCGTCTCGCTGAAGTTCCACTGCCCGCCAACGGCGATCTCACACTTGCCGTCACCATCGATATCCCTGGCCGTAACGCAGACGTTGTCGCGCTTGGTCAGGTCACGGGCGATGATGTGCTTCTCCCAGCTGGGGTTCTGGTACCACTGGATGGTCTTCTTGTCGCACAGAACGATGTCGGTCTTCTTGTCGCCGTCCACGTCCGTCAGCTGCACCCCGTAGCCGATATCGATCTTAGCGATCTCGACCTTGCGCCACTTGAAAAGCGGCGGCTCCTTGTCCGCGGCCAAAAGCGCGGAGCAAGCGAAGACGAGAGGCAACAGGAAGAGAAGGTTCTTGTTCATGACTGGTACACCTGTGGCTGGGCTGCTGGAGATCAGAAACGCAGAGAGTGCTGCACGGGCTGAATCCTATCCAGCACCCGAGAACCATCAAGCTAAAACAGGATCTCCAGCAGGCCCGAGCCCTCCAGGCACCTGCCGCAGCTAATCAGTCAGATCACAATCAACGGCTGTCGGCTCCGCATCGATGAGAACATTGAGAATCAGGACCGCATCGTTGACGTTAACAATTCCATCCTCGTTAGCGTCAGCCGCTGCCCTGCAGCAGAGCTCGATACCCATCGTGACATGGTCCCGGATGATCTCTCCATCATCCTGGTCGACAACTCCATCGCAGTTCGCATCCCCGAGAACCACCGGCCGAGACCCGGCGCATGGAGAATACTCCTCGCACCCCAGCTCATCAGCCAGCTGGTCTTCACCGCACTCCGGCCAGGGAGCCGGCGGCTGGGCCCCGCCGGAGAAAAGAAAGTTCAGCGTGTAGATCCCATCGGTCAGCTGCACCACTCCGTTATTGTCCGCGTCAGCCGCATCGAGACAGCCGGGAGTGGAGCCTCCGAGAAAGAGAAAGTTCAGGGTGGAGATCACATCGGTCATGTTGATGCTCCCGTCACCGTTGGGATCTCCACGTACGAAGGAATCAGCCTCCAGACGCGCTCCGAGGGAAGCCCACAACATCAGAGAACATACGAACGCCACCGCAAAGCCACGTACTCGTGGTAAATACATAATCCTGCTCCAGTTTCTTCCTGGCACAAGCCCGCAACGATTATTACCCCGATAAACCCATATGACTATTTCCGAGTCGGATTATTTTTGGAAAGATGAGACCGCCTGACGCTTTACGCCCCAGGCTCCATCCTCACCGATTGTTACCTTCAGCCTGCCGACAGTCGCGGAGGCTGAACCCTTCTCATCGACGCTGGTCCTGATCTTTCGGGCCACCGCGGCGGCATCCCGCCCCTCGTTGAAGGGGACGAGGACGCTCAGCCAGACCTGCGGTTTCCCGGCGCGGACAACGGCCCTGGCAAAAGCGTTGTGGGTCGCGCCGCCGATGTCCTGTGAGGCGCGGTGCGCCACCTGGCCGATCGACAGGCCCTTGCCCGGATGGAGGTACAGCAGGACGCGTTTTTTCTGTTTCTGCCACCAGGCGTGGTCCCGCGCCGGAGCATCGAACCAGTTGCGGCCCTCGGCGCCGATCTCGCCTTCGGCCATCAACAGCCAGCAGGGAGATGCCTGGTAGCCATCCACATCCCGACAGGGCTCGTACTCATCGCGCACCACCATGACACCTTCGGCCGTCAGCACCGTCTGCCGGGTCCAGCGGCTGCGTGCACCGTAAAAGTTGCGGTAGGTAAACCGACCGAAGGAATCATCCCCCTTGTTCTCAGCCCTGAGCGAATCACGAACCAGGACCGCCCCGCGGTTGTAGAGGGAGTGATAGTAGATGGGTAAGGTGCGTTCATTCAGCCGGAAGCCGGCCTGCTGGCCCTTGAAATCATACGAGACCCGCGTGTATTCGTTCTGCGCGTCGAATTTTTCGTCCAGGCTTTTGAGTGTAAGGGACAGCGTGCTGCCCGCGGGAACATGGAGACGAAGACTGCTCCCCTCTCTCCTGCCGTCCTCCACGATCGACAGCGCCCGGGCGCGCTCTTCGCCAGTGAGCACCCGGGACTCATCCCCCTGCTCGAGCGCCACCTCCAGGTTCTCCGGGACCGTGTCGAAAGCGGCGAGGATCTTCTCTCCCTTTGGACCGCCCAGCCGCAGGTTCTGAAAGGAAGCCGCGGTCTTGTAGGTTCCCAGGTGCACCGACCTCAGGTGGTAATCATTGTTCAGGTACCAGTAGCCATCCATGTTGCCGTGAGCGTAGCCAAGCTTCGGATGGTCTCTCCGGCGAAAGAGATCGATCTCCGTATCGTAGAACCAGTTTTTCGAGTCCGGACCGGTGCGGCAATTCAGGGCGAGCTTGACGGCCATGGAGGCGAGCTTCCAGGTTCCGTCGGAGGGAGTCGACATCTTACCCTTCTCATCGACGGGAAAGTCCATGTCCGGAGACAGGACCGAGAGCAGGTCGTAGGCCGTCTCGGCGACTCCCGCCCGGCCGCTCGAGTATTTACCCGAGGTGTGCAGGAACTTGGCCCCGTCGACGCAATACTCATACAGCCTGCCCCCCGCGTCGTCGCAGCAGTGCATGTAGTTATTGTTGCGATCGTAGAGGAAATACGAAACGAACGGCTTGCCGCTCTCGCGGCCGGGGCCGAGGTAGAGCCGGTCAGGAACCTTGTGCTTCAGCGGGCTGAAGTAGCCGATCTTTGATTTCCCGGCCGGAACCCGTGGCTTGATCCCCCTCTTGAAGAACCAGCCGTAGCGCCGCCTGTAGGCATCCATGTATTCAGCCGGGACCCCGGTGCCCCGCGGCGGCCGGCCTCCCAGCAGGGCCTGCTCCGATGCCCAGAGAAATTCCGGGTCCCTGTATTGCTTCGCAAGGCGGTACCACATATGCGCATCGTTGACTCTCTCCGCGCCGGCGTAGTATTCCGCGTTCCAGGGATCGGCGTAGAGACGGGGCCGATCATGAATAATCCGGGCGCCCGAGTTCGGGTTGCCGCGCACGCCGCCGCCGTGGACGTAGTCGAGGTAGCGCCGCGCATGGGCGTAGAGAAAGTCGCGCTCGGTCTCGAACTTGCCCATTCCCTCGGCCATGTCGAGGAGGCCCTGCAGGTAGAGCGGGCCGTAGGGATAGTAGTTCGTTTCGGTCGTATCGCCGTATTCGACCAGCTCGCTCCAGAGGGCTTCGAGCCAGGGCCTGTGCCTGGTGGTGGCGGGCATCTTCGGAAACATCTGTACCGCGAGCGCCGGCCCGGAGTTGATGCCGTAGGGCCGGTTGTTGACGCCGAGCTCGAGCTTCGAGTAGTCCGGGAAGTCGACCAGGAGGCTGTGACTGACGAGCTCCCTGAACTCGGCCTGGTCACCCGAGGTGAGCTCCCCCTGGCGCACAAGCTCGGCGAAGATCCGCATGCGGCCGCCGCTGCCCCAGGATTTGTGATTGTAGAAGAGGGTCAGGGTGGAATTTTTTTCGTCCCGCTTCGATTCCCGGTAGCGGTCGAGGATGCTGAGAAAGTACGCCCGGATGATCTTGAGCTCGTTCTTCTGTCTGCGCCCCCCATCGATAAACCGTGACAGGAGACGGTCCCACTCCCAGCCCCCGCGATGCATCTGCGGCCGGCTCTTTCTGACCGCCGCGGCGAGCGCTTCGATCTCCTCGCCGGAGTATTGCTCATAGGAGGTTCTTGGATGGCCGGCGGCGGGATCCTGCTCCTCAGCGCTGAGTGGAAGCCCGAACGCAAAACAGAGAAAGAGCCCGATCATTAACGTTGTCCAGCGCATGATGTTGGATACCTCCGAACGAAAGGTATTCCAATACCGCCCCGCCTGCAAACGCTTCGATCCCAAAAAGGCGCCTCAGGGACAGGAGCCGGAGCTCTCGCAGGCGAGCTTGTCGGCCGGATCTATGGGATCCGGTCCGCAACCATCAAAGGGAGCGGGCGGAGGCGAACCACCCAGGAAGAGATAGTTCAGCAGGTAGATCCCATCGGTCATCTGGATCGTGCCGTTGTTGTCGGCGTCGGCTGAGTCGAAGCAGCCTGGAGAATCGCCGCCGAGGAAGAGGAAGTTCAGGAGAAAGATTCCGTCGGTTAGCTGGACAGTACCATTGCCATCCGGATCTCCCCGGATGAACTCCGGCGCCGGAGCGGGAGGGGAAGCCGCGTCCTCGGCCACGGCGAGCTGCGAGATGGCGGTGAGCCCCCTGGCGATGATGATGCGGCGTCCCCGGTTGATGGCGGCGCCGAGGTTCCGCCAGCCTCCATCGATGAACTGGAAGAGCTTGAGGTCGCTCTCGGCGACGTCCAGGCGGTCCGCGGCGGGCCAGTCAAAGGCGATCTCGAGGTCCGCCGAGCTGAACGTCGCGCCCCTCGGTTCCCAGACGGCTACCGCGTTCCTCAACCCCGGGTGCACCGAGCCATTGTCAACGGCCAGCAGAGAGCCGCCGAGGCGGCCGGCGGGATTGACAGCGTTGAAGAAGCCAAGGCTGTTGATGACATTGACCGTCGAGTCGGTGGAGGGTTCACCCCAATTGGCCCGCGAGCCGTTCCAGTCCAGGGCGGCGAGGCTCAGCTCGCCGCCGTCCGACGCGTACCAGCCGGCGTAGTTCCCATCGTCCATTCTCACCGGCCAGTCGTTGTCATCGAGAAGACCGCCGGGGCCGAAGCTGGTGATCGCCAGCAGGCCGCCGATGGCCTCCACCCGGCCGTTGTTGCGCATGTGGCCGGCTCTTGTATCGCCGGGGTTTGCAGGCCGCGCCCTCTGCGACAGGGTGATGGTGCCCGTCCCCCGGATGATGCCCGAGCGACTGGGATTCTCATGTCGCAGGTAGAGCATGGAGCCATCGATCAGGCTGTCATTCAGCATGTTGATGATCATGCGCGAGTTGTTATTGCCGTTCTTGATCGTGTCGTTGTTGATGAAGACCCCATTGTCGAGAGTCATCTCGGCTGTCCCGCCATTGCCCATGCCGAAATGCGCGTTCGCCCCGAAGGCCTGGCTCAAGGTGGAATCGATGATGTTGATGCGGCTGTAGGTTCCCGGCCGCCCCCACCAGGAATTGGAGTGAAAGGTCAGCCGCGCGCCGTTACGAATATTCACCGTGGCGTTGGACATGTCGAAATCGCCATGGAAGCCGGTATCGCGGGTAACATCCGCTGTGCGGCCGTTGGTGATGTTAGCTCCGTTGACGCCGCTCAGATTCGGCACCTGTCCACCCGACCAGTTGCCCCCATTATGCCAGTCGGTACTGATCCGACCTGTGAAGGTCTCCGCCTGGATAGAACCACAAAATACCAGCGCCAGGATCAACAGGTACTTATTTACCTTCCGTCTCCTTGTTCGGAAACCGTTCTCGGGATCAAGGCTGGTAAATCGACTGAATGAAGTTGTCCGACCCGTCATGGATACCTCCAGCCTGTTTGAAAGACAGCCGAAAAAACTACCGCGAATCCTACCAGCTCAGGGCGCCATTACTTTGCGCGAAGGATTCGGTTTCGAGGCCCATCTGGTTGAGCATCGAGACGAAGAGGTTACATAGTGGAGCTGTGTCGTCCTTCTTGCGGGCGACGTAGCTGCCGTGCCTGAAGCCGCCGCCGGCCAGGAAGATCGGCAGGTTGCGTGGATCATGAGAGTTGGCGTTGCCGAGGTTGCTGCCGAAGAGAACCGATGAATTGCCAAGCAGCGTACCCGTGCCTTCCTTTTTCGCCTTCAACTGAGTCAACAGGCTGCCGAAACACTTCACCAGGGCGGACTCGATCTTCTTGAGCTGCTCGATCTTCGACTTGTCGCGGCCGTGATGGGACAGGTTGTGATGCTCGAGGGAGACACCGTCGACCTGGGGTACGCTGTAATGATCCTGGATCATGACGGCGACAACCCGTGAAGAATCTGTCTGCAGGATCAACGGCACCATGTTCATCAGCAGCCGGGTTCGCCCCACGAGGTTCCTCTTGTCGCGGATGTCATCTGGAGGAGGCGCCTCGACCTTCGGCTTGGGCTTCGCCATCCAGACCTGCACCTCGGCGAGCTCCTTCTCCGCCTTGCGAATCGACTCGTAGTACTCATCGAGCTGGCGATTGTCCGACCTGCTTGTTCCCCTCTGCAGCTTCTTCGCCTGCGATCTCAGGGAGTCGAGAATGCTCCGGCCATCGCTCAGCCGGCGCTTCTGCTTTTCAACCTGGCGCGCGTTTCCCTTCAGGAACATCTTCGAAAAGAGCTTCGCGGGACTCCTTTCAGCCGGCACCATCACGCCGCTGGAGGTGAAGGACTGGCTCTTCGCCGAGTTGCTGCTGATGACCACGGAGGGGAAGCGGGTTACGTAGCCCAGCTTCTCGGCCGCGTACTGATCGACGGAGATAGAATTGCGGAACCCGCCAAGCCCGGGCCCCTGCGCGGCTGTCAGCCAGGTCAGCTCGCAATTGTGCGGATCACGCCCCGTCTGACCCTCGTGCTCGAGACCCGAAAAAAGCGTAAAGTCTTTACGATGATCTTTGAGCAGATCGAGATACTCGGTTGATTCGTAGTTGGCGCCGGAAGTCCGGGGCCAGAGCGAAGGTGGATGCAGTCCCAGGGTCGTGCAGATGCAGACCATTCGTTTTGGAGCGGCCGCGGGCGCGCTGCCGAAGGCGGGAGACATGGTCTCCAGCAAGGGCAGGGCGAGTGAGACACCGGTCGCTTTCAGAAAGGTACGTCGCTTGAGTGGTTGGTGCATAGATCTTGTCCTGTCCGGAAAGCCAGACACCCACAGTATAAAGGCCGCCTACTTATTCCTGAACAACTTGCTCTGAACTAGCTTGTGAATGATCGTCCGAACCGGGTAGCCCTTTTTGCTGAGCTCCCTGGCGAGGCGCTCCACCTTCTCCCGGTCGGCAAACTGGATCTCCGCCCCGGTGGCGTAGACCAGCAACCGCGAGACCAGGTGACGGGCAACCTGGTCCTCCCGCTCGAGCAGGAGCTCCTTGTATTCGGCGATACCGGAAAAGGCCTCCCCCCCGGCCGTCACCCCGCTGGCATCGACCCTGGGTCCCTTGCCGGAAAAAATCTTTGAAAACACCCCTCCGTTTGGCGGGGTCGAGCGATAGCGTGTCCGAAATCCCCCGATCGGATCAAAACTCTCGAGGGCGAACCCGGGAGGATCTATCGCGCGATGGCACCTGTTGCAGGTCTCTTCATCGCGGTGGGCGGCGAGGATCTCGCGAATGGTCGTTTTGCCTCGCGTGTCAGGCTCAACCGTTCCGGCGGTTGGCGGCGGCGGATCGGGAGGCGTCCCCAGCAGGTTCGTCAGCACGAAATTGCCGCGCATGACCGGAGAGGTCACCGTTCCATTGGCGGTGATTTTCAGGATGCTGCCCTGGGTCAGCAGCCCTCCCCGCGGGCTTTCGGGCGGGATCTTCACCTTGCGGAAATGCTGTCCGGCGACTCCCTTGATACCATAGTGGTTCGCCAGCGGACGGTTCAGGAAGGTGAAGTCCGAATCCAGCAGGTTGCTCACGCCAAGGTTCTCCTTGATGAGAGAGGCGAAGAAGAGCTCGGTTTCCTTCCTCATCCCCTGGCCGAGGATCTCGTTGAATTCCGGATAGAGCTTCTCATCGGGGGTGGTGGCGTTGATCTCCCGCAACCTCAGCCACTGCCCGAGAAAATCCTCGACGAAGCGCATCGATTTCTGGTCATCCAGCATTCGATCGACCTGCGCCGCGAGCACCTTCGGATCGGACAGCTCGCCGGCCCTCGCGAGCTCAAAGAGCTTCTCATCCGGCAGGCTCTTCCACAGGAAGTACGACAGACGTGTGGCGAGAGAGAAGTCATCGAGCTTGCCCGGCTCGCCGCCATGAAAGAGAAACGCGGGAGAGCTAAAGAGGGCGCGCAGCGGCACCCGGAGCGCGTCGGTGAATTTGCGTCCGGCTTCGATCGCCGGGCGGGCCAGGCTGACGAGCGCCTCGGTCTCACCTTCCCGCAGGGGTCTCCTGAAGGCGAGCGGCGCGAGCCGGCCAAGGATGTCGGCCACCTGCTCGAGCGGTTTCCTCTTCAGCACAACCTCGAAGGCTCTGCGGTAGCCATCAGGACCGGCGGATTGCCGGCGTTTCAGCCAGTTCAACTCCTTGTATTCGACATCGCCAAGGAGCCGGCGGGTGCTTTGAGGCGGCCAGCTCTCAAAGAGCGGCCCCTCCACCCGAATCGTCTTCATCGCAATACCTTCGCCCTTGTACTTCTGGGCGCCGCGAATATAGACGCGCTTGGGATAGGTGAGCCCGGCCACCGAGGGGTAGAGGTAATCTCCCGGCTTCAGCAGTGCCTTCACCTCGACCGTGCGCGGCTTACCGGGAATGAGGTCAAAGGCCCCGAGCAGTTGGGCGCCGCCGCCTTTCTCGCTGGTGTGGATAATCGTCAGGGTCAGGGGCTTCCTGGACTGGTAGGCGTAGGCCGCCACCTTGATGCTGTAGATCCCCGGGTCGCGGATATGGAGCCCGCTGTTATCGGACTTCAGGATATGCTCCTGGTCCACGAACACAGCGACGGCATCCTTGAGCTTCCTGGTGATACTTCCACCTCGCCTCAGCTCCCGGTCATGCCACATGTCGACATAGCTGGAGTGCCGGTAGTCAATCACCTTGGGCTTACCCTTCGGACGGCTGCGAAGATTGATGGCCGCGTCGATGGCGTAGTCAGCCGCATCGAGGTAGCTGCGGATATGGAGCGGGGAGATTCCCTGCCCGGCGCCCACCGTGTCAAAACCGCCGGAGTCGCTCTCGGCTGGCAGGATCTTGGCGAGATCCTCCCGAACGAGAAGCAGATCGCGCATCGTGTACTCGTATTCGAGGCGCGTCAGGCGGCGGGCCGGAACACGACCCTCCCGACGCTGCCTGGAGAGGTTCTCTTTGAGAAGATCGCGTTTCAGCGAGTCGAGCGCCTTCGCGCGGAGCCTGGGTGAAGGCCGGGCCTTGCCCTTCGGGGGCATCTCATCAGTATCGACCCGGTCAAAAACAAGCTCCCACTTTCGAAAGGTAGCTGGATCGGAGAGATCGTAGCCAAGCTGCTCAAAGTCCAGGCGTGTCTTCGTATCGCCATCGTGACATTTAATACACGCCGCCTTGACCAGGGGCGCGACCTCGGCCTTGAAGTCCTGCCCTGAAACCTCACCGGCCGCAAAGATGCAGCAGGAAGCAATAAACAAAAATGCCAGCTTCCTGGATCCAGGCTTATAGTCTTCTCGGTTTACCCGGGTCTGCACGGTCTGCATCTGTTTCCAGAGAACTTGTTCGCCAGCTTCAGCAACGGGGGGTCAAGCAAATCCAAAATCCATTCATTCAATGGTATCCAATTGCTGAGCGGATATTTGGACAAAATAATTCCGGAATGATTCGCAACAAACCGCAAAGGCCTGGCAATTCAACAGCCTGCATTTTAAGGCTTTATTTCCAGTGAATACAAATTCAGACAAGGTCGAAAGCCGGACGCCGGGGTTTCCGGTGGACTGGGAATTCGTTCAACAAGTCCCTGGGGTTATGCCAGACTGTCGGACTGTTGCCCGTGCGTCTCGACGCATGGTTTTTTCCAACACGGAAATCACCTGGCCAGGCGGCCTCTTAGCCCTGGCGGAAAATATCACACGCAAGGATACGCTGATGAAACCCCACATTCTATTCCTCGCCCTTTTGAGTTGTCTCACCATTCATTCGGGTTATGCACTTGCCGAAGAGCCTGTCGATGGCCCCAAGTACAACTTCGTCTGCGCCGACTATGCCAAGGGCGAGGTCTGCCTCGTCACCGACAAGGGAGAGGTCAAGCGAGTCATCAAGACGCGAAACCCCAACGATGTCTGGTCGCTGCCCAATGGAGAGATCCTCTTCGCCTGGAGAATGGGCGTCAGCATCTACGACAAAGACGGTAAGCAGGTCTTCGAGTGGAAGTCGTCGGAAAAGCGCGATGAGATCCACACCTGCCAGGCACTCCCGAATGGCAACATCCTCATCGCCCAGAACGGACCGGCCCGCCTGATCGAGGTTACCCGCAAGGGTAAGGTCGTCAAGGAGATCAAGGTCAAGACAAAGCGCAACGACCTGCACATGCGCTTTCGGATGTGCCGCAAGCTCGACAACGGGAACTACCTGTGCATGGTGTCCTGCGACGACGAGATCCGGGAACTCGATCCAGAGGGCAAGACCGTCCGGGTGATCAGGGATATCCCCGGGGTTCGCATGGCCAAGGCGCATGCCGTCATGCGGCTGCCCAACGGCAACACGCTCTTTTCAACCGGCGCCGGCGCCATGGCGGTCGAGGTTGACAAGGATGACAAGGTGGTCTGGAAGCTCGAACGCAAGGATCTGCCGGGGATCAAGATGGGCTTCATGACCGGGCTCAACCGGCTGGCCAACGGCAATACGATCCTCAGCTTCTACCAGGGCAGCCACCACCTCCTCGAGGTCACGCGGGAAAAGAAGCTGGTCTGGAAATACCGCCTGCCCTCGCAGAGAACCGTGGTCAGCGTCCAGGTCCTTGACCAGGAGGGCGACGCCACTAAAGGCCAGGTCTTCAAGTAAACCTTATCCACCCGGACAACAAAGGACTCCGCCATGTCTCGCCTGATACCTTTCATCCTTGCCGCGCTTGTAACCTGCGCCCTGGTCGCCCAGGCCGAACCGGTTTCCGCCCAGTCGGCCGAAAAGAACCCGGCCATCACGCCCCAGCCCCGTGTCGTCGAGTGGTGGTTCAGCCGCCAGGCCCAGAAGATCGCCGAGATGAGCAAGGGTGAGATCGATCTCCTGATGGTCGGCGACTCGATCACGAACAATTTCGACAGCATCGGCGCGCCGGTCTGGAAGAAATACTTCGAGCCGAGAAAGGCCATCAACCTGGGCTTCGGCGGCGATCGAACCAACCACGTCCTCTGGCGACTGGATCACCTGCCGAAGCTGAAGAAGGCTCCCCGGGGCGCCGTCGTCCTCATCGGCACAAACAACATCTGCTGGGGCAGTGACAAGCCCAGGCAGACGGCCGGTGGAGTACAGGCGATCGCACGTAAGCTCGGTGAGCTCTACCCCGAAATGAAGATCCTCGTGCTCGGAGTCTTCCCGCGCAGACGGAAGCTCGACCATCCCCACCGAAAACAGATCATCGAGCTGAACTCCTATCTCCCCGGCCTGCTCAAGGATCTCAAGAACGTGAAGTTTCTCGACATCGGTCCGAAGTTTCTCGACGACAAGGGCTTCCTGTCAAAAGAGATGATGCCCGACACAACCCACCCGAGCGAGAAAGCCCACGAGATCTGGGCCAAAGCCATCGAGCCGGAGCTCGACCGGATGCTCGCCGACTGAATCTTACCCGGCCGGCTGCCAGACGAGGAGTTCACCCTTGCGCGAGACCGCCGCGTCACCGCTGTAGGACTCGTAGGAACCCTCGCTCTCTTCAAACGGCAGCGAGATCCCCAGCCCAGCGAGCTCCCTGGCGTAGACGCGCAGGAAGGTGGGATTGTAGCTGCAGTTGTAGGCGAAGGTCGGCAGGAGCGGGATCGGTGTCAGCGAAATGATGGTACCGCGGTTCATCCAGGCCCCGGTGCGGAGCTCGGCGCCGCCAAGGATAATGGTGCCGCCCTTCATCTCGAGGCCGGTAAAATCCTTCGCCATGCCCTTGATGACAATGGTGCCCCGCTTCATTCGCATCCCGACCTCGAGACCCGCGGAGCCCTCGACCACAATCGTACCGGCGGTCATCCCGGTGAGGGTTCCCCGGTAGGCCGCCCCGATCTGCCCGCCGGCGTTGCCGCCGACACGGATGAGGCCTCCTGACATCTCCGCCCCGATCCAGTCGGAGGCGTTACCTGTGACATCGATGGTTCCGCCCTTCATGAAGGCCCCCAGGTGCATTCCGGCGTTGCCGACAATCCTGAGCTGGCCATGGGTCATACCCCGGCCAAGCCACTTCACCCTGCTGGCGTCTCCGTGGATCTCGAGCTCCTCGCTGAGCTCTCCCTCTACCTCGAAGAACTCATCGAGACGAAGCTGGCGCTTGCCGTAGAAGATCGGAAGAGCGCGAAGCTCATCGTTGCCGAGTTTCGACACGACATCCGGCGAGAGCGCCTCGGCCTCGATGGGTACTTCGGGTTGTTCCTTGAGGGTCAGGGTGATCATCTCTCAGCCACACTCACGGATATCCGCTCCTTCAAGCCGCTCCATCTCAACGGGATAATTTTCGAAGCTCATGGTGTAGTACTGCTCGAAGAGCGGACGCAGGTATTCCTCGATGTTGTCGTCGTAGCTTGGACGCACGATGAACTCACGCCCATCGACCATCTTGCGGATATCCCCTTCCTCAACAACCACCTCCCCTCCCTTGAGCAGGTAGCGAGGATGGCCGAACATTCGCTCGCGGTCGGAGTCATCGTTGTAGAGAACGACATCCGCATCCGCGCCCACACCGAGATGCCCCTTCTGCGGCATGCCAAGCGCCCGCGCCGGGCCAGCCGAGATAATGATAGCGATTTCCGACAGCGTGTACTCCCGATCGATCCCGGGTAGATGGATCCTCTTGAGCGCCTTGTCCGGCAGCTTCTCGATGCATTCGCGCCTGAAATCGGCGTTCATCAAGAGGTGGATGATCTCCGGATAGCGCCAGAAGCAGGCTCCATTCGGATGGTCCGTGGTGAGGTAGATCCGCCACGGGTCGTTGATCAGCAGCAGCAATTCGAGCCCCACCGCCCACTGGACGGCGTTCACCATATTGGTACTCTTGTAGGTGTAGGGAACGACTCCGCACCCTGTCTCGTTCTCCACATCCAGGTTGCCCCACTTGCGCCCGGTAAGCTGGTAGAGCAGGTGCTGCCAGGGACCGTCGGCTGTGATGGTTACCGAGTCGCCAAAGAGGATCGCGCCGGCATCGGCCGTGAGGTTCGGCTGCTCGTTGAAAAACTCGGCAAGCCTCACCGATTCAGAACGCAAGGTGTCCCAGTCGTCGCCGCCGTAGGAGTGGAACTGCAGATGCGCCATGTGCGCGCGATGTCCATCGAGAACCTTCATAGTCTCGATCGTTGTATCGATGTTGCCCGGCGCGCCGAGATTATTGCAATGAAGGTGCATCGGGTGCGGAAGCTCGAGCTCATCGACCATCGCCGCCATGCTCGAGATGATCTTCGCGGGCGTTACCTTGCTGTAACCCGGCACCGGCTCGGAAAGAATCTTGGCGTCTTTACCCCACTTCCAGGCCGTGACCCCGCCTGGATTGACCGCCTTGACCCCGTAACCCTTCGCCGCCCAGAGGTGCCAGGCGAGGAGATGTTTCGCGCGCTCTGTCTCCCCCTCTTCGAGAAGGTCTAGAATCAGCTCGTTGTTGGCCATAAGAACGCAGCAGGACTTGTCGACCAGCGGCGTGTCCCGAAGCTCTTCGTGGGTGTGCCGAGCCGACAGCACCGGCACCGCGGCCTCGTTGACCGTGGTGTACCCAAGCCCGGCGTAGAGATAGCCGGTCGCGAAGGTGCTGGGCGTGGTCCCCC
>Ga0066842_10000263_pt1 | contig 13916 bp, 10 predicted proteins | sample ETNtaG_19_FD_67289 | JGI IMG/M metagenome (GOLD analysis project Ga0066842, IMG submission 67289) | Marine microbial and viral communities from oxygen minimum zone, Eastern Pacific Ocean - ETNP201302PF86A | ecosystem: Environmental > Aquatic > Marine > Oceanic | place: Pacific Ocean: Eastern...
GCCATCAGATGCGCAAGGTCTCTCCAGAACGAAATCTCGCCGACGGCCGACTTGATCCCGACCGGCAGACCGCTTTCCTCTGCCAGCTCTTCGATAAAATCAAGCATCTCATCAACGTTGCTGAAGGCCGTATGCGACGAGGGGCTGTGACAATCCTCACCAAGAGGAATCCCGCGGATCTCGGCTATCTCGGGGTTGATCTTGGCGGCAGGGAGGAGCCCGCCAAGACCGGGCTTGGCTCCCTGGCTGAGCTTGATCTCGATCGCACGGACAGGCCCCTTGGAACAGGTCTCCAGGAACCTCGACTTGTCAAAACCCCCATCGGATGCCCGGCAGCCAAAGTAGCCGGTGCCGATCTGCCAGATGAGTTCCCCGCCCTTCAGGTGATAGGGAGAAACTCCTCCCTCGCCAGTGTTGTGCAGGCAACCGCAGATCTCCGAACCACAGTTCAGGGCCTCGACCGCGGCGGCGCTCAGCGAACCGAAGCTCATCGCCGAGATGTTGACGATCGAGCCTGGACGAAACGCTTTCTTTCGGCCGCGTGAGCCTCCGAGAACCTTCGCGCAGGGCAGGGCGTAGAGGTTCCCCTTGGCTCCTTCGCCCGCCCGCTCTTCCCTGACGGGAAAGGCGCTTTGCTTGATAATGAGATAATTAGGTGATTTCTCAAGATCATCATCTGTCCCGAAACCAAAGTAATTATTCTGCTTCTTGGAGGAGGCGTAAACCCAGCGGCGCTGGTCCCGGCTGAAGGGACGCTCCTCATTGTCGTTGGTTACGATGTACTGTCGCAGTTCAGGTCCCACCATCTCGAGGAGATAGCGCAGGTGCCCGATGATCGGAAAGTTACGAAGAATCGCATGGTTCCTCTGCAGCAGGTCGTAGACCCCAACCACGAGGAAAAGAAGAACAATGCTGAGTGCGACAATAGACCACATGAACGGGAATCCCGGATGCGGAGATGAACTTAACCAACTTACTAGATAGAATCCTATCGCACCTATGGGCCCATGTTTCAATTTCTATTTATTTTCTTATTCGTCCGTGAAGGCCGAAAACCGCTCCATGCGTATTCCAGCCATCATCCTGTTCGGATTGTTAGCGTTCCCCGGTTGCTCTCGCTCGCCAGAAGAATCACAGCAGAACAAAAAAGAACCCTCCCTGTCCGCGCCCGCCAAAGATGCCGGAATCCGTTTCAAGCGCGCCCGGGTCTTCTTACTTTCGGATTCCGACCGCAAAAGCCCTGAGCACCTGCTGGCCCCGATCATCGTCCATGAGACAGGAATCAACGCCGCGGCTAAACAGCCGGGCTGGACCGGCGGCAAAGAAAAAGAACGGCGGGTTTATCTTCTGCGTTCCGAGGTAGAGATCAACGGCGCACCGCATCCCCAATTCGCCTACTGCTGGCATTACGAAACACCTGGCCGGCCCGCGAAAATCCTCCGTATGACGCTCGATTCAAGCGGCTACCCGGCCATCTTCGAGGTGCTTACCGGCACTGGCGAACTTACGGCCCTGTATGCATCCAGAGGCCTGGAAGATGCGGCGGCGAAGGAGCAGGCCGCTGTATTGCCCGGAAAACAATACAGCATCGAAGGGGACTCCGAGATCAAGGTCACCGGGCTGGTTGAAGACGGTCCTGTAGCGATGGGCCCCCTGGTCTATGTCGCGGCCGGCGATCGACGGATCGTCTCCTTGAGCTGCCGCTGCAGCCCATCCAGAATCGACAGGGCCGATGACAGCCTCAGCTACGAACTCTTCACACCTGGCGGGTCGATTCCAGCCAGAGCTGAATTCGCAGCCAAACTACCAACGTCGGAGGAGGCTCTCCGCGCTCTCAGGATTCCGCAGGATTTCTGATAAACCGGTAATCAGCTTTTCTGTCCTAACTACTTATATTGCCGAGATTAAGAAATTGTCTTTGCGGATGTACGAGTTTTTTTGACGGCAGAAAAGTCAGCCCACAAGGACTTTACAGTCACTCTCGAAGTGTTAGACTGTGGGACTCCACTCAGGTGGAGCCACACCCCCGGAACCCGAAGTGGCCGGGGGGTACCGTTTTCCCAGAGGTATTTCCCGAAAGGACAGGTCCTCATGCCCAGGTACACCAAATTCTACTCTCAGGCCAAAGTCGGCACCAAGATGGCCAACGGCAAGATTTACGTCGACTACAAAAGTACCGATGAACTTCGCCGTCTTCTTACCGCCAACGGCAAGCTGTCATCACGCCAGCGCACGAAGCTGAGCTCGATGTTGCAGCGCCACTCCGCCACGGCCGTGAAACGCGCCAGGTATATGGCGCTCCTGCCCTACGAAGGCGACAATCGCTAAGACCTGCCCGTGAAGGTCACCCACAGCGCCCTCCGGCGCTGAAGATTCGCCTACCCGATGCGTCCTGCAGCCTCAGTACGCCTTGGCGGAATCAGTACGCCTTGGCGAAAACTGTCAAACGGCTACCCGGCTTGCCGGTGAAGATGCACTCCCCGAGATTTCCCGCTTCGTCGACCGGAATACAGCGGGGCGTCACCTTCAATTCCTTGAGAAGGGCTTCACCACCGCCGTCGTCGGCGAAATGGGAAAGCGCGAAACCGCCGGCGAAGCCTCCCTCTGCCTCGCTGGAGAAAAACTCCCTGAACTCATCGAGGTTGTCGATGGTCCGCGTACGGTCCTCGCGAAACTTGAGGGCCTTGTCATAGAGGCTCTTCTGGATCTCACCAAGGATTTCAGGAACGCGGGTGACAAACTCCTCCCGGGAGACTCCACTCTTGTCCTTCGGACTGAAATCTCGCCGTCCCATGAAGACGGAGTCCGATGCGATGTCCCGCGGCCCCACCTCGAGCCGAATTGGAACGCCCTTCTTGATGTGCTGCCAGACCTTCTCCCCACCCCTGATGTCCCTGTCGTCCAGTTCAACGCGAACCTTCCCGTCGTCGTATTCACGAGCCTCAACCTCGGCCTTCAGCTTTTCGCAATAGCCCAGCACCTCCGAACGCTCATCGTCCCCCCGGAAGATCGGAATGATCACTACATGCCTGGGAGCCAGCCGCGGAGGCAGTACCAGCCCGTCATCATCGGAGTGAGTCATGATGAGACCTCCGATCAGCCTTGTCGAAACGCCCCAGGATGTGGTCCAGGCAAAAACCTCCTGGCCCTCCTGGTTGAGAAAGTTGATCTTGCAGGCCTTGGAGAAATTCTGCCCGAGGAAATGCGAGGTTCCCGCCTGCAGGGCCTTGTGATCCTGCATCATAGCCTCGATGGAGTAGGTGTTCACGGCGCCCGGAAAACGTTCATCCCTGGTCTTCTCACCCTTCACCACGGGCATCGCCATGTACTCTTCGGCGAAACGCCCGTAGAGATCGAGAATCGCCTCGGTCTCTTCAACCGCCTCGGCTTCCGTGGCGTGAACCGTATGCCCCTCCTGCCAGAGAAATTCCGCGGTGCGCAAAAAGAGCCGGGTTCGCAGTTCCCAGCGAACCACGTTGGCCCACTGGTTGATCAGGATCGGCAGATCCCGATAGGACTGAACCCACTTGGAATAGGTCTCACCGATGATCGTCTCGCTGGTAGGCCTGACGATCAGGGGTTCCTCCAGTTCGCCTGCCGGCCTCAACCCTCCCTCGGGATCCGGCTCGAGACGATGATGGGTAACAACAGCGCACTCCTTCGCGAAGCCCTCGACGTGCTCGGCCTCCCTTTCCAGGTAGCTCATCGGAATAAACAAAGGGAAGTAGGCATTGACGTGCCCGGTCTCCTTGAACATCCCATCAAGAACGCCCTGCATGTTTTCCCAGATGGAATAGCCCCAGGGCTTAATCACCATGCAGCCTCGCACCGGCGACACCTCGGCGAGATCCGCGGCCTTGATGACCTGCTGGTACCACTCAGGGTAATCTTCCACTCGCATCGGGGTGATGGCGTTCTGCTGTTTCTTAGCCACTGCTCTTATCCCCGAGGCTGCCCTCGTGATCCGTTATCCAATCAATCTGCCTGGAATCCTAAGAAACCCGACTCGACCAAACCTGCTGGTTCAGCGCCTTCAATCAAAGAAGCCCGATCAGCTTTGGCCGACCGCGGATTGTTTCTTCCTTGTGGATGGCTTGACAATTCCAGCCTTCACCAGGGTAGCGTAGGCTCCGTTCTTGGTAACCGTACGCAATGCCCGGGTAGAAAGACGAACGCGAACCTTCCGGTTCAGTTCGGGAACCCAGATGGTCTTCCACTGCAGGTTGACCTTGAACTGGCGTTTGGTTTTGCCAGTGGTTCTCAACCCGACTCCACCCTTGGCCTTGGGTACACCCCTTCGAGCGTATTTATGGCCGGAGGCCGTCTTTTTACCTGTTACCTGACAGATGCGACTCATGGTCGTCACTCCTACTGTCTCAACTATTGAAGAATCGACTTTTGTACTTCATGAAGCCCGGTGATGCAAGAGTTTACGCCTTTTGAATGCGCTTAAATCACCCCTGAAAACAGCTTCAGAAAGGCCGCCCTGCCGTCCATCCCCAACCTTTCAAAAGTGTTTGGATTTTAATGACTTAGAGCAACGCTGGCACCATCCGAAAAGATTCATTCCGGCGGGAGTTCAGGCCGCGCCCTCCATATCCGAATCAAACACCCTTACATTCCCCCAGTTAGCCTTCTGCTCCTCGATGAAGCTGAGATGATCCGGGGCTTCCTGGTAGGCGTCATGGCTGGCCTTATTGTCAAAAACAACCTGCAGGGCAACGTCGAAATCCCTGTCGTTCACCTCCCGGGCCAGTTCGGGATTCAACCGACCCGCCGCAAAAAAGATAACCCCGGGATGATCGCAAAGATATTTCTTACAGGCTCCGACCAGGCAATCGACCGCCTCTGGCGAATTATCGTTCAAGGCGAAATAGACGTTATGCGCAAGCATGTAGATCTCCAATCGTATTTCTCAGTGTTCTGGAAAACCGAAACTTAAACGAGCAGGGCGCTCTAATGCAACAGCCTGCTCGGCGATCTCTCCAAAACGAGCCGGTACTTCGCTATGATCTGTAGACTCTGAAACCATCCTTTTCCAATCCGGCCCAGCATGAAAATCAGCGCCTGGCTAACCCATCCCGAGATTCCCTGCTTCAACCTCACGAAGAAACAGGCGGAGTCCATCGAAAGGTCCATCGATGAGGCCCAGGTGAAGATCTGCCGGGACAGGGATGAATTTATCGATTCTCTCGAAGAAAGTGAGATCGTGCTGGTCTGGACCTTCCTGCAGGAATGGTTTGACCTGGCCCCCGGGCTCAGATGGGTCGTAACCCCCGCGGCTGGCCGCGACTACTTCCAGGTTGAAGCCCCCGATGGAATCCAGGTCGACTACTGCAGCTTCCATGGTGAGATCATCGCCGAAACCGTCATCGGAATGCTGCTGTCTCACTGCCGCGGCCTGCGGGAAACCGAGCTCCTCAACAAGGAGAGCCCCTGGCCGAGAAGAGACCTTGCCAGAAAGCTCGTACGGCTGCGTGGATCTCGGCTGACCATTCTCGGTTTCGGAAACATCGGCACCTGGATCGCGAAGCTCGCCAAACCCTTCGGGGTTCAAGTAACAGGGATCCGCCGCAGGAAAGGCGTCTCTCCTGAATTCTTTGAGGCTGACGATGAGGTGCTTGGGGTCGAAGGCCTCGATACCGCCCTCCCCACTACAGACCACCTGGTCCTTGCCCTGCCCTCAGGGGAAGAAACCGACCAGATCATGAATGAAAGACGCCTTGGCCTGCTCCCGGAAAACGCGACGATCTCAAATATCGGCAGAGGGAACGCCGTTGACGAAGCCGCCCTGGCCGCGGCCCTCCAGGAAGGCCGACTGGCCGCCGCCTGGCTCGATGTATTCCATAATGAGCCTCTCGAAGAAGACTCTCCCCTGCGCTCCTGCCGCAACGCGTTCATCATGCCCCACTGCTCCGCTGTCTCGCCAAACTACCTGGAGTTGTTTTGCGCCGAGTTCATCGAAAAATTCAGGGCGCGCAAGGACCTGTAGGCTCCAGGCTCAGGCGAGAAGTTCCCTGACCACCCGGCCCTCGACATCGGTCAGGCGGAAATCCCGTCCCTGGAATCGGCGCACAAGCCGCTTGTGATCAAGCCCGAGGCAATGAAGGATCGTGGCGTGGAGATCATGCACATGGACCTTATCCTCCGCCGCGAAGTAGCCGTACTCATCGGTCTCCCCGAAGGTAAAGCCCGGCTTGATTCCTCCCCCTGCCATCCAGACGCTGAAACCATGCGGATGGTGATCCCTTCCATAGTTCCTGCCGCCTCCCTGGGCCATTGGAGTCCGACCGAATTCTCCGCCCCAGACCACCAGCGTCTCATCGAGCAATCCCCGCGACTTGAGATCGACCAGGAGCGCGGCGGCTCCCTGGTCAACCGCGGCGCATTGGCGCCGATGATCCTTCTCTATCGTCGCGTGCTGGTCCCAGCCCGTGTGGTAGAGCTGCACGCAGCGAACCCCCTGTTCCACCAGCCTCCTGGCCAGGAGACAGTTATTGGAAAAAGACACCTGGCCTGGCTTCGTCCCGTAGAGCTCATGCACGCTCTGTGGTTCCTTGCTGATATCCATCAGCCCGGGAACGCTTGACTGCATCCTGTAGCCAAGCTCGAAGGCCTCGATCCTGGTCCTGATCTCAGGGTCGCCAACCCGGTCATAATGACGGCTGTTCATCCAACCAAGCAGGTCCAGTTGGCGACGGCGAACCCCGGAATCCACACCAGGCGGATTGGACAGAAAGAGCACGGGATCTCCCTTTGAACGAAACTGAACACCCTGGTGGCGGCTAGGAAGGAAACCGCTCCCCCAATAGTTCGTCAGCAAGGGCTGAAGCTTGACCCCGGACACCAGCACCGTGTAGGCGGGAAGATCAGAATTTTCACTGCCAAGCCCCCAGGATAACCAGGCTCCCATCGAGGGCTTGCCAAAGGTCACAAAGCCGGTGTTCATCATGGTCACAGCCGGGTCATGGTTGAAGGTGTCTGTGTGAAGAGACCGGACCACTGAGATTTCGTCGGCCACCCTGCTGAGCCTTGGCAGAAGCTCGGATATAACCGTGCCCGACTTCCCGCGAGGAAGCAGCTTGAAAGGGGAACCCTTCATCCTGGGTTCACCGCTTTTGATCATCGCGAATTCGTGGTTGCCGATGATTTCTTTCGGTATCGGCTTGCCGTCCAGTTCCCGCAGAAGCGGCTTGTCATCAAAAAGATCGACGTGCGAAGGACCGCCTGACATGAAAAGGCTGATGACCCGCTTGGCGCGGGGAGCGAAATGAGGAGCGCGCGACTTCCCCTTTTCGTTTTCAGCCCCGCCCAGCAAAGATGCCAGCGCGGCGGATGCGGCGAAGCTTCCGCCGCCGCAAAGAAAACGGCGGCGGGTCAATTCTTCGCGGATTGCGACAGCTGCGGGATTCGTGAGCATCGGCGACCTTCAGGGCATAGTTCCAGAGACGAAGGCTCCCGAATAAAGGAGGCAGCGGGAGCTTTCGTTACGCCGCGGAGTGTAGCAAAATAGTAACCAACTGGTGAATGGCATTCGATCACACCTTCAAGAAAACGAAAGACCGACATGAAAAACAATCATCTGCTGATCTTCTCCGGACTCCTGTTCGCGACCTTGCTGGCCTCACCCCATGCGGCCGCCTCGAACTGGCCTTCCTGGCGTGGACCCAACGGCAATGGAACCAGCCCCGAAAAGAACCTCCCTGCCAAGTGGAGTACGACTGAAAACGTCGCCTGGAAAATCGACCTTCCCGGAGCAGCTGGCGCGACCCCCGCCATCTGGGAAAACAAAATCTTCGTCACCTCAGCATCCGAAAATGATCTCGTCCTGCTCTGCATCTCAACAGATGGAAAGGTGCTCTGGAAAAAACCCCTCGCTGGCGGAAACAAGAAGATACGCAACGACGAAGGTAACTCCGCAGCCCCCAGCCCGGCAACGGATGGAAAGCATGTCTGGACCTTCCTTGGGACCGGGGACATGCACTGTTTTGACATGACAGGAAAGATGATCTGGGAGAAGAACTTTCAGAAGAGCTATGGCGCGTTTGACCACTGGCATGGCATGAGCTCCACGCCCTTGCTGGTCGGGGACACCCTCTACCAGATGTGCCTGCAGATGGAGAACCCCTACATTGTCGCGCTCGACAAACTGACGGGTAAGGAGCGCTGGAAGGTTGCCCGCGAAAGCGACGCCCTGCACGAATCCCGACACTCCTACGCCTCGCCGATCCTCTACCAGGATGGAGCTGAGAGACAGCTCCTGATCCACGGCGCGGATTACCTGAGCGCCCACAAGCTGGAAGACGGCAAGGAGCTCTGGCGCTGCGGCTCGCTGAACCCCAAGAAGGGCTACAACAAGTTCCTGCGTTTTGTAGCCTCACCTGCCTGCGAACCGGGCCTCGTGGTGATCCCCTCTGCCAAGAACAAGCCCGTTCTCGGAGTGAAACCCGATGGGAAGGGCGACATCAGCGAATCGAAATCTCATCTCAGGTGGCGGCGCGGGCGCGACACATCCGACGTCCCCACCCCCGTAATCCACGATGGACTTCTCTACCTTGCGCGGGAAAACGGTGTCATGATCGTCATGGACGCCATGTCCGGAAAAGAGGTCTACCTGCAGCGTGTCCACCGCAATCGCCAGCGAGCTTCCCCGGTTATCGCCGATGGCAAGCTCTACCTCGCGGCGCGCCATGGCGAGGTCTGTGTCCTCAAGCTTGGCCGTGAATTCAAGGTCATCTCACGCAACGTCATGAAAGATGGTATCGCCGCGACCCCGGCCATCTCAGGCGGCCGGATTTACCTGCGCACCTACAAATCTCTCTACGCCATCGGGAAATAAAACGAGGCCTTGGCTGGCGACAGAGAAAAGCTGCCCAGGGAACGCCCTATTCCCGGGTGATCGCCTCATCCAGGTTCAACAGGGTAGAGGAGAGAAGGGTCCAGGCGGCCAGCTCCGCACCGGCGGGGGTTTGCCCTGTACCCGGATTCACGCTGGCAGCGGCCTGCGGGTCTTCCCTGTAGCGCCTGGCCAGGTCGCTTAGCATGGAGCTGAAGGCCGCCGACTCCGCGGCCGATGGTGACCGGGAAAGGGCGATGAGGAAGGCCTCCTCGACTCGCCTCTCGACCCCTCCTGGAACCCCACTGAGAATACGAATAGCGAAGGCGCGGGCCGCCTCAAAAAAGACCGGGTCATTCAGCGTAACGAGAGTCTGGATCGGCGTATTGGTGATGCTCCTTGAAACGCTGCATACCTGCCGGGTGGGCGCGTCGAGAATCCAGAAGGAAGGATAGAGCGCCATCCTCTTCCAGTAGGTATAGAGTCCCCTGCGATAGAGATCCCGCCCCTTGCTGGTCAGCCATTTACCGCTGTCTTTCTCCTGGCCCTTCTCGCTCCAGTAATCACCTGGCTGAACCGGAAAAACACTGGTTCCCCCGATGCGGCGGTCCAGGAGCCCGGCTGCGCTCAACGAAAGGTCTCGAATCTGCTCCGCCTGGAGACGAAATCTCGCGGACCGGCCAAGCAGGCTGTTGAAAGGATCAGATTCCCGACGGGCCGAGGTGCTGGAAGATGACTGGCGATACGTTTCCGAGCTGACGATGAGGCGATGGATCGTCTTGAGATCCCATCCGGAGTCAACAAACTCGCAAGCCAGCCAATCGAGGAGCCCAGGGTGAGTAGGAGCATCTCCTCGCAAGCCGAAATCACCAGCCGTTCGCACCAGGCCGTATCCGAAATATCTCTGCCAGATTCGATTGACTGTAACCCGAGCGACCAGGGGATTATCCGCGCCAACCAGCCAGCGCGCAAAGGCCAGCCTGTCTCCTGCCTGGTGGTCATCGCTTCCCCGAAAGAGCTCCGGGATCCCGGGTTCCACCTCGCTACCCTTGTCACGAAAATTACCCCTGATATGAATGTGGGTCTTGCGCCTCTCCTTGCCCTCGACCATGACCTGGGCGGTAACCTCCGTACCCTTGAGTTTTTTCACTCGGGATGGAATAGCCGAAAGCTCTGCCCGGATCTCCTGGAGCCTCCGATCAGCGCTCTGTGAAAAGTCCCTGACCAGCGCCCTCTCCCCCTCATCCCGCAACTCCGCCTGCTTGTTCAACGCGGCAAGCACCCGGGCCGCAGGCGCGAACAGGCCTTCCATGGTTTCAAAAGCCCTGGAATAGAGTCGAACGTCGGCGATGGAACCCTTGAGGAAGAACTCATCCGGATGTTCGGAATTCGTGTACCCTGCCCCGATCGCCAGGCTCCTGGAGCTGACAGCGACCTGGCCAGGGACCTTGTCTACAAGCTTCGCCTTCGAGTCGAGCTCACCATCGATGAAAAGCTTGAAAGATTTACCTGCGTCAAAGACAGCGGCGACATGGTGCCACTGCCCATCATTGATTGGAAAGCTGGAGTGAACCTGCCCTCCGTTCCAGGCCGCAGCACTGGCTGACACCCAGGCAAAGAGATGTCCCGGGCTGCCGTTCTTGTCCCCTTCTCCTCCGATGCCGAAAACAAAGGAACGCTGTCCGGCAACCCAATCGTACTTGGAGACAATATCCGCGACAGCTGATCGCGTCCTGACCCAGGCCGCGACCGTAAAACTACCTGTCAGGTCGAGGCGTTCATCTCTCCCTGCCTGCAACGCGCTCCTGCCATCCAGCTCGATCGCCTGCCCTGAAAGCGAAGCCGGCCCCTGGACCCATTTCGGAGCGTCCCCATGCAGTTGAAGCGTGCCGCCATTTCTGGAGGTCGCGTCCAGGGAGCCCGACAGCCTCCAGGCAGCCCTTGCGCCGGGAGCCTTCGCCACCAGCGTCCTGGCCTTCTCCGGATCGTATGAAACATCTGCGAGCTCTCTCAGCCGCCGGCCTTCAAGATCTTCCAGGAATGCCTTTCTCGAAGACAACGCATCGAGCGATGCCTGCTGACCAGGCAGGGGAACCTTCATACGTGGACCATAGACCCCGTAGCCCTCTCCGTAATGTGGAATATTGTTGAAGAGCGCGAAGACCCTGTAGTAGTCGCGTTGGGAGAAGGGATCGTATTTATGATCGTGGCATTCAGCGCACTCCAGCGAGGTTCCCAGCCAGACACGGCCTGTAGTGTTCACCCTGTCAACCACGCCTTTAACCCGAAACTCTTCCTTGCGAGGGTTGTTGCCAAGAGCCTGCATGGAATTGCGATGAAAACCCGAAGCAACCTTCTGCGAAGCGGTCGAACCCGGCAGCATATCACCCGCCAGTTGCTCAATCGTGAACTGGTCAAAAGGCATATCAACATTGAAAGCGTCAATCACCCATTGCCTGTAAACCCACATCTCCCGCGGCTTGTCGGCAGCGTAGCCGGTGGTATCTGAGTACCTTGCGGCATCCAGCCAACTCTGCGCCGAGCGCTCACCGAACTGCGGCGATGCCAGCAGGCGATCCACGGCCTTATCCCAGGCACCCGGGCCGTCATCTTCGAGGTGTCGACGAACATCATCGGGTTCGGGAGGCAGACCTGTCAGATCGACCCAGAGCCTGCGCAGCAGCGTCGTCTCACCCGCGGCCGGCGCTGGCCTCAGCTTCGCCCGCTCCAACCGCGCCAGGACAAACGCATCAACCGGGTTCCTTATCCAGGCCGCATCCTTAACCTGCGGAAGAGAAGGCCTCACCGGCTTCCTGTAGGCCCAGTGCTCTTTCCATTCCGCTCCTGATTTCACCCAGGCGCGAAGGGTGCTCACCTCTGCCGGAGCCAGCTCCAGACCGGAATCTTTCGGAGGCATGATTTCCTCCTCATCTGTCGTCTCGATCTTCTCGATGAGCAGGCTCTCCCCCGCCTTGCCGGGAGCCACCACCGGTGAGCCTGAGCTTCCCTTGCTGAAAATTCCAGAAGAGGTATCAAGCCTCAGCTTCCCCTTTCGCTTGGCCTCGTCCGGGCCATGGCAGGGAAAGCACTTTCCGGCGAGAATCGGCCTGATGTCCTCGAGGAAATCGACGGAGCCAGCCCCCTCCCCGCCAACAGCGGGGATGGGCAACGCCGCGAAGATGAAACTCAACAGGAGGACCAAGCGCATGGATCCATATTAGCTGACAGAACCCTGTTGGAACAATCCCACAGATACGGTTCTCTCACGTCGATCCATTAACAACAGTGGCCCTGACCTGCTATGCTTGTAGAACCACCAGCCGGAGACACGTGAAAGATGAAGACCTACTTCGTAGCTGTAGCGCTTGCGGCCGCGACCGTATTTTCAGGCGAAGCTCTATCATCAGAAGACCAGTTCAACCTGGAGCCCGCCTCCCTCGACCAGCTCGAGAAGGCGGTTCGCTCAAAGGGCGACCCGGCCAGGGGCAGGGAGATCTTCCTCGATACCGGCGATGCTCAATGCGCCAATTGCCATCGTCTCCAGGGCGTCGGCGGGCATGTCGGACCTGACCTCGATTCCATCCTGGGAAAACTCGATATCCGCCAAATTGCTGAATCCCTGGTCGCCCCCTCCAGAAAGATCACCGAGGGCTATGACACCTACACCATCGCGAGAACAGACGGCAAGATCCTGAGCGGACTGAAGCTCAAGGACTCAGATAAAGAGCTCCTCCTGCGCGACGGCCTCGGCAAGGATACCGTCATTCAAAAAGAACAGATCACCAGGATCGAAAAGAGCCCCGTGAGCCTCATGCCCGCCAGGCTCGTCTCTCGTCTGAGCCGCAATGACCTCGTCAACCTGATCAGTTTCCTGAAGAGTCCCGCCGCGCAGCTCGAGCTGAAGGGCAGACTGAGCAGGGCATGGATCACCGGTCCCTTCAGCCGGTCGATCAGCAGGACCGAGCCGCTTGAGAAGAACCCCGACCCCGCGAAAGTGGCTGTCAGCTCGTCAGGGAAGCTTCTGCAGTGGAAGCTTATCAATGCCCGTGCCGATGGCCTCATCCAGCTGGCCGGGCCGGCAGCGGCAAAAAAAAGCTCAGCCTATATCCTGGCCCTGATGAAATCGGACAGGGACTGTGAGGCTGTATTGTGGCTCGATCACTCTTCAGCTCTGCGCCTCCTGGTCAACTCGGAAACCGTCTACAGCACGAAGAACCCAGCCACGAACAGCCGCCTTTCGATTCGCCTGCGCAAGGGCTGGAACACCATCCTGTCGAGAGTTTCTAACCCCACCGGTAACTCAACCCTTGGCATTCGTTACGAACCGGCCAGGGGGCTGAGACTCACAGCCGACCGCCAGGATTGAATTCCCAGCCGGGAACTCTCAGCTTCCAGAGACTTAGTTGGACACTTTGGCTGTGGTGAATTACCTTGTCTGCAGTAAAGAGAGTCAACAAAACGAGATCTTCCACAGGAGCGAAACGGATGAACCAGGGATCGAATCGTCGTGATTTTCTCAAGACCAGTTCCCTTGCCGGATTCGGAATGCTGCTCAGCGGCAGCAGCCTGGTCCACGCAGGCAAGGCCCCAAGCGAAAAGCTGAACATTGGCTGTGTCGGCACCCAGAATCGCGCCTCGGCCAATATCGGCGGGATTCGGTCGCAGAACATTGTCGCGATCTGTGATACCGACCAGAACTATCTTGAACGCCGCGGCCGCGACTTCCCGAAGGCGAACAAATACAACGACTACAGAAAGCTCGTTGACCAGAAGGACATCGATGCCATCGTCGTCAGCACGCCGGACCACATGCACGCTCCCGCTACCGGCGCCGCGCTCCGTTCCGGACGCCACGCTTATTGTGAAAAGCCGCTGTCCCATACGGTCCACGAGGCCCGGGTCATCGCCGGCCTCGCGAAGAAACACAAGAGAGCCACCCAGCTTGGCACCCAGATCCATGCCGGCAGCAACTATCGCCGTGTGGTCGAGATCATCCAGAGTGGCGCCATTGGCGATGTGATTGAATCCCACGTCTGGGTCGGAAAATCCTGGAGCGCTGGAAATCGTCCCGCGCCGGCGC
>Ga0066842_10000264_pt1 | contig 13862 bp, 8 predicted proteins | sample ETNtaG_19_FD_67289 | JGI IMG/M metagenome (GOLD analysis project Ga0066842, IMG submission 67289) | Marine microbial and viral communities from oxygen minimum zone, Eastern Pacific Ocean - ETNP201302PF86A | ecosystem: Environmental > Aquatic > Marine > Oceanic | place: Pacific Ocean: Eastern...
GTATCACGCTCCTGGGGTGATCCAGCACGCCCATGCGCACAATGAACTTGTTCAGCTCTTCTTCGCTCTCCGCTCGAATGAGAGCCTGCATGGTCTTGGCGTATTTCCGAGCTCTCGATGAACTCACCTCTTCCGCCGGCGCGTTGGCGCAGAACAGGATCAAGGCCGGGATGAACGGGAGAAAGCGCATAGGTGCCTCGCAGGGACCGCTTCTGGCCGGGGCCGTCCCGGCCGAAGAAACTATCTTAGCAGGAATTTCCGGACGGTTAAAAGATGAAGCTGCGGGGCCGCCTAGGCCATATAGCCCGGCTGGTAGGCGCGCTTGATGAGGGGTTCCGCTTCCGGTCGCCCGGTCACCTTCATATTTTCCGCATCCCAGTTCACCTTTCCGCCGAGGCGGACCGCGAGGTTTCCGAGGAGGACGGCCTCGGTGAGCTGGGCGGAGTAGTCGAAGTTCGACAGAGCCGCCGGGCCGCCCTTACAGGCCACGATCCATTCCTTGTAGTGGCCGGGAGAGCGTGGCAGTGAAGCCTCGGGCGCCTTGAAGCCGGCGAAGTCTTTTTTCGGGAGCAGCTTGCCATCGCCCCAGTAGTGGGGAATGTAGAGCTTGCCCTTGTCGCCGACGATGATCGAGCCATTACCGGAGATCTTCTCTCCTTCGAAGAGCTCCGCCGGTGGGCGCTTGGGGCCATCGTACCAGGTCAGGTTGACTGCGGGTCGGCCGGGAATGGCGGGAAAGCGGTAGCGGATGATGCTCCAGGCCGGGGCAGATTCTTTAAAGAGAGGGGATGAGGTCGCCTCGATGGTCTCAGGCAGGCCCAGCTCGAGAGCCCAGTAGGCGATGTCCCAGTTGTGGCAGGCCATGTCTCCGAGGGCCCCCGTGCCGAAGTCCCACCATCCGCGCCATTTGAAGGGAACGTAGGCGGAGTGGTAGGGCCGTGTCGGGGCGGGCCCGAGCCACAGGTCCCAGTCCAGTCCGGCGGGAACCGGCTGCGATTTCGCCGGCCGCTTGACTCCTTGGGGCCAGATGGGGCGGTCCGACCAGACATGGACCTCTTTCACAGTCCCCAGTGTGCCGGCCCGGATCAGTTCGACCATGCGCCGAGAACCATGCTCGCCATGCCCCTGGTTGCCCATCTGGGTCGCGACCTTGTATTTCTTCGCCGCTTCGCGCATGAGACGGGCTTCGGAGACCGAGTGGGTCAGGGGCTTCTGGCAATAGACGTGTTTGCCCATCGCCATCGCCATCAGCGCGGCCGGGGCGTGGTGATGGTCCGGGGTAGAGACGGTTACGGCGTCGAGCCCTTTTTCCTTCTCGAGCATCTTGCGATAGTCGGCGTAGCGGGCGGCCTTCGGGTAGCGTTTGAGTGACCCCGCGGCCCGGCTGCTGTCGACATCACAGAGGGCGGCGATATTCTCGCTGCTGACCCCGGCGAGGTCCGAGGCCCCCTTGCCTCCGGCTCCGATGATGCCGATGTTAAGCTTCTCGTTGGGAGACTCTCCACCCGGAAGGATGTTGAAGCTTCCACAGAGGGCCGAGCCGGCGGCCAGCGCGCCGCCTTTGAGTAACGATCGTCTTGAAAGTCTACGGGCCATGGTTTCCTCCGCCGGGGGTTCCTTTGAGTTTCCGGCTATTGATCGTCCACACCCGGGCACGCTCATGCAAACCAAAACCTTCCCGGGCAAGCGCGCTGAGCCGCCGTCGCCGCTCTCTTCCTTGAATGAGCCTGAATCTTCGTGATAATGGTTCTGTCGCCTCGTGTCTTCTGGCGTCGACAACACCAGGTCATATCGTTTCCAGGGCTGACTATGCGCGAATTAAGCAGAGCACTATTTACGGCCACGGTTCTTTGCCTTGCCGTTTTTCCTGCCGCGGACGCATCTGAGGAGCTCTTCCGTAAGAAGGTCGCCCCGGTCTTCGAGCGGCGGTGTCTGGGTTGCCACAGCGACAGCAAGCGAAAAGGGAAGCTCTCGATGGCTTCTCGCGCCGCGCTTCTCGAGGGCGGCCGGAAGGGGCAGGTCGTTGTTCCGGGCGATCCGGCGGCCAGCCGTCTGCTGCGGCTCATTACGCCGAAAGATGGCAAGGCGAATATGCCGAAGAACAAGGCTCCTCTTTCGGAGGCGGAGCTCGCTGCGGTCGGAGAGTGGATCAAGGCGGGCGCTCCCTGGCCGGAAGGGCTGGCGCTCGGCGAGAAAAGCCCGGCGGATTTTAACTGGTGGTCGTTCAAAAAACTCGAACGTCCGGCGGTTCCTCGCATCGAAGGGTCCGGCTCCGCCTGGGTCCGCACCCCCATTGACGCCTTTATCCGGTCCCGGCTGGATGCGAAAGGCCTGACCCCGGCCCCCGAGGCGGACCGATTGACTCTTATCCGCAGGCTGTCTTTCGATCTGACCGGGCTTCCCCCGGCCTCGGAAGAGATCGAGCGGTTCCTTGCCGACAAATCCCCCAGGGCGTACGAGGAGCTCGTCGACCGGCTGCTGGAGTCGAAGCACTACGGGGAGCGCTGGGCCCGGCACTGGCTCGATGTCGTCAAGTACGCCGACACCTGCGGTTATGACAAGGACAAGCTGCGTCCCAACGCCTGGCCTTACCGGGATTACGTCATCCGGTCTTTCAACAACGATAAGAAATATTCACGGTTTGTAGAGGAGCAGCTCGCGGGAGATGTTCTCTTTCCAGGGGCGCCGGATGGAGTTCTCGGCCTGGGCTTCGTTGCCGCCGGCCCCTGGGACTTCATCGGTCATGTCGAGGTGTCCGAAGCCAAGATCGACGGCAAGGTGGCTCGCTACATCGACCGAGATGAGATGGTAACCAATACCATCAACACCTTTACCAGCCTGACGATCCAATGCGCCCGCTGCCACGACCACAAATTCGACCCCTTTACCCAGCGCCACTACTTCAGCCTGCAGGATGTTTTCGCCGCTGTCGACCGGGCGGAGCGGCCCTACGACCGGAATCCGGGAACGGCGAAGCAGCGCAAGGAGCTGAACTCGGAGCTCGAAGGGGTTCGCGCTGAGCTGCGGAAACACCGGGAGGGGATCGCCGCCGCTGGCGGAGACGAGCTGGCCGCCCTCGATAAGGCGATCGCGAAGCACGCCACAGAGGTCAAGCTGGAGAAGAAGAGCCCGGCCTATGGGTATCACAGCGGCATCAGCAAGAAGCAGGGAGAGGAGAAGTGGGTCGTGGTCGATCTCGGCCGTGATGTAGAGCTCTCCCGGGTTGTTCTGCACCCCTGCCACGATGAACACAACAACATCGGCGCGGGTTTTGGATTTCCGGTGCGCTTTCTGGTCGAGGCCGCGAAGCACCAGGGCTTCCCGGCGCCCACCGTGCTGGCGGATGAAAGCGCCGGCGACTATCCGAACCCCGGACTAGGCGAGTACTCTGTCGAGGGCAAGGGATCGAAGGCCCGCTTCGTCAGGGTCAGGGCGGTCAAGCTGGCGCCGCGAAGCAACGACTACATTCTCGCTCTTGGAGAATTGGAGGTCTTCGACAAGAAGGGGATGAACATCGCGCGCGGCATGAAGGTCCTCTCCAAAGACTCCATCCAGGCGCCCGTTCGCTGGGCGCGGAAGAACCTCACCGATGGAAGCTGGCCCCGGGCCAAAAACGAGGCGGCGGCTTCCGCCCTGGCGCAGGCCAAGAAAAAACGCGGGCAGCTCATGGCGCGGCTCAAGTCGCCCGAGTGGCTTGCCAGGCAGAAGCGCCTCGCGACAAGGGAGAGAGAGCTCGCCGGGAAGCTGGCCCAGCTGAAGAAGTCGGGCATGGTCTACGCCGCAGCGACGCATTTCAAGACGCAGGGCAATTTCAAGCCGACCAAGGGCAAGCCGCGCGCGATCCACGTACTGCATCGGGGGGACATTCTCTCGCCTCGCGAAAAGGTGAAGCCCGGCCTGCTGCCGTTCACCGCCGGGGCGACGGCCGAGCTGGATCTTCCCGCCGAACACTCAGAGGGCGAGCGCCGTTCGGCCCTCGCGAAATGGATCACCAGCAAGGCCAACCCTCTCACCTGGCGCTCCATCGTCAATCGCGCCTGGCTCTGGCACTTTGGCGCCGGCATCGTCGATTCTCCCAATGACTTCGGCCGCATGGGCCAGCTGCCGACTCACCCGCTGCTGCTCGACTGGCTGGCCTGTGAGTTCCGTGATGGCGGCCAGTCCTTCAAGAAGCTCCATCGCCTGATCGTCAGCAGCGCCGCCTATCGGCAGTCTTCGGCCTGGAATGAACAGGGCCAGCGGGCCGATTCGGGCAATCGCCTGCTCTGGCGGATGAATCGCCGCCGCCTCGAGGCGGAAGAGATCCGGGATGCTATGCTGCAGGCCAGCGGCAAGCTCAGGCCTGACATGTACGGCCCCGGCTTTTATCTCTTCAAGCTGGAGAAAACAGCGCACTCTCCGCATTACGAATACCACAAGTTCAACCCCGAAGATTCCGCATCTCATCGGCGCTCCATCTATCGCTTCATCGTACGCTCCCAGCCGGATCCCTTCATGACGACCTTCAATTGCGCCGACTCATCGCAGAGCACCCCTAAGCGGGACGAGGCCCTGACCGCTTTGCAGGCGCTCTCTTTGCTCAACAGTAAGTTTACCCTGGTCATGGCCGGGCATTTCGCCAAACGACTCGTGAGTGAGGCGGAGACCGTTGAGGAGAGAGTGCGCCTCGGCGTCAGCCTGGTGAGCGGCCGGCAGGCCACCGCGGAGGAGGTTGCCGATCTCTCCGCCTACGCCTCGGAGCACGGGCTTGCCAATCTGTGCCGGGTTCTTTTCAACCTCAGCGAATTTACCTACCTGGATTGACAACAGCCAGATGACCACAGAATCCGCTTTCCCACACAAGAACGCATCCGCGAGGCCCCTGCTCGACCGTCGGAACTTTCTCTGGGAATCAGGAGGCGGACTCGGCGGGATCGCCCTGGCGGCCCTGCTGGGCGGCGAGGCGGCGGCGGGCGAAGAGCCTAGGCCCCACGGAGGACTGCATCACGCTCCGAAAGCCAAGCGAGTGGTTCAGCTCTTCATGTCCGGGGCGGCCAGCCATCTCGATATGTTCGATTACAAGCCGGCGCTGATCAAACACCACGGCAAGAAGTCTGATTTTGGCGAGCACGTCGAGGCCTTTCAGAATGGCCTGGGGCCCTGGATGAAGTCGCCCTTCGATTTCAAGCGTTACGGCCGCTGCGGCAAGCATCTCAGCGACATTGTCGCTCCGCTTGGGGACGTGGTGGACGAGATGGCCTTCATTCACAACCTGGTCGGCAAGACAGGGGTGCACAGCCAGGCAACCTACCTCCAGGCGACCGGCTTCCAGCGCCCGGGCTTCCCGGGGATGGGCTCCTGGGTCAGCTACGCCCTGGGGGCGATCAACGAGGACCTGCCTTCGTTTGTCGTGCTTCCCGACCACCGAGGCTACGGCTCCAACGGCCCGAAGAACTGGGGTTCAGCCTTCCTGCCCGCTGACTCCCAGGGGACCGAGATCTTTCCTCAACGCGAGAATCCGATCAACGACATCGCCGCCCGGGCGGACTTCATTTCCGGGGCCGGGAACCGGGCGGGTCTCGAGCTGATCAACAAGCTGAACCGCGGCTACCAGGGCCGCCGCCCGGGTGATTCTCGCCTGGATTCCCGCATTCGCTCCTATGAGCTGGCGGCCAGGATGCAGCTGAGCGCCCCCGAGGCGCTCGATATTTCGAAGGAACCGAAAGAGATTCTCGAGCTCTATGGCCTGCACAAGGCGCGGAAGAAATACCCGGCCGAGATCAATGTCGATGAGGAGATAGAATATTTCGGCCGCAAGTGCCTGGTGGCTCGCCGCCTGCTGGAGAGGGGCGTTCGTTTCGTGCAGATCTGGTCCGGCAACGACAACAGCTTTCCGCGCCGCAACTGGGACAGCCACGAGGACATTCCGCGCGACCATCGGCCGCTTTCCCTGGGAATGGCGACCGGCGCCGCGGCCCTGATCAAGGATCTTCGGCGCAGGGGCCTGCTCGATGACACCATCATCCTCTGGACCACCGAGTTTGGCCGCATGCCGAGCACCCAGGGCAGCAAGGGCCGTGACCACAACCCCTATGTTTTCAGCAACTGGCTGTGCGGAGGCGGGATCAAGGGCGGGGTGACCCATGGCCCCAGCGACCAATGGGGCTACAAGCCGCTGGACCGGGAAAACCCCACCCAGGTCTACGATATCCACGCCACCATCCTGCACCTGCTTGGAATCGACCACGAGAAGCTTACGGTGCGCCACAACGGCATCGACCGCCGCCTGACCGATGTCCACGGCAAGGTGATTCGAGAGCTTCTTGCCTGAGGGGAAATTCATTTCCCTGAAACGGTAATGTAGATCTGCATCTCTCTCTTGCTGGACTATAATACCGCCAGTGCTTCGGGGCCGTTGTCCCGGGCCGTGTGACTTCCGTATTCAGAAAAGGTATCGCAGATGACTCCCGCCTCCGCCTGTGGCTCCTCCGGCATCGCGCAATCAACCCGGCTCCTTCTTCTTGCCGCACTCCTGGCGCTTTTTCCGGCCCTTTCCGTGCGGGCCGAGCTGGGCTCCCCGACACTGAGAGACAAGATCATCGCGCAGCATGTCGCGGTCTATCTCGAGCGGGCCCACGTCAGGCGGTGGAAGCTTGATGATAAGCGATCGGAGAGCATGTTCGACTCGTATCTCAGCGCGCTGGACCCGCAGCGGATGTATTTTACCGCGGCCGATGTTGAAGGCTTCCAGTCCAGCCGCCGCAAGATCGACGACTACATCAAGTCCGGCGATCTCGATTTCGCTTTCAAGGTAGGAGAGATCTTCCTGGTTCGAGTCGAAGAGTGTTCGAAACGGGTGAAGAAGCTTGTCGAGCAGGAGCAGGACTTCAGCGTCGATGAATATTTCCAGGTTGACCGAGCCGAAGCGGCTTATGCCTCCGGCGAGAAGGAGACCGCCGATCTGTGGCGCAAGAGAGTGAAGGTGCTGCTCCTGGAGAAGCTCGTCGATGGCAAGACGATGAAAGAGGCGGGCGATGAGGTCATCAAGCTCTACGAGAACTTCGCCGTCCGCATGGGAAAGACCGATGGCATGGAGTTGCTGCAGATCTTTCTGACCGCGGCGACCATGACCTATGATCCGCATACAACCTATATGTCGCCGGACACCCTCGAGAACTTCCAGATCAGCATGCGGCTCGAGCTCGAGGGGATTGGGGCCTCGCTGCAGTCGATCGATGGCTACACGGTGGTCAACCAGGTCATTCCCGGTGGCGCGGCGGCGCGCGATGGACGGCTGAAGCCGCAGGATAAGATTCTCGCGGTAGCCCAGGGAGACTCCAAGGACTTCGTGGACCTGCTGAACATGAAGCTCTCGGATGTCGTGAAGCTTATTCGCGGCAAGAAAGGCACGAGGGTCCAGCTCAAGATCCGGCATGCCGACAGTGAGGGTACCGAGCTGGTAGCCATCGTGCGGGCCAAGGTGGTTCTTGCCGACCGCGAGGCCCATGGCGAGGTGCTTGAGGTCAAGCGGGGAAAAGGCCTGCCCGCTCTCAAGGTCGGGGTTGTTGTCCTGCCCAGCTTCTACATGGACATGGCCGCCGCCGGGCGCGGCGTGAAGGACTTCAAGAGCACAACGCGCGATGTCTCGAGGATCATCAGGAAGTTCAAGGCGGACGGAATTGAAGCCGTGGTCATCGACCTGCGGATGAATGGAGGCGGAGCGTTGTCGGAGGCCATCGCGTTGACGGGCCTGTTTGTAGATACGGGTCCCGTGGTGCTCATCAAGCACCTGAGCGGAAAGGTCGACACGCGTAACGACAGCAAAAAAGGCGCTGACTGGTCGGGGCCGCTTGTGGTGTTAACCAGCAAGTTCAGCGCCAGCGCCAGTGAGATTTTTGCCGGAGCCCTGCAGGATTATAAGCGCGGGGTTATCGTGGGCGATCGAAGCACCCATGGCAAGGGAACCGTTCAGCAGCTCATGGACCTCTCTCGTGCCAGGGGAGGCGGCGAGCCGGGGAAGCTTGGAGCCTTGAAGATCACCCTCTCGCAATTCTACCGGCCATCGGGCAACAGCACGCAGAACAAGGGCGTGGTGCCGGACATCGAGCTGCCGGCGGTTTCGAGCCACATGGATGGCGAGGCCGAGCTCGATTTTTCGATCGAGTTCGACACGGTAGAGAAGGCCGAGCATTCGGACCTCGGGCTGGTTGATGAGAAGGTCCTGCGCCGGCTGAAGGAGAAATCCCGCAAGAGGAGAGGCTCTAACGAGGAGTTCTCCAAGGTCGAGAAGAGCATCGCCCGGTACCGGAAGATTCGCGATCGTAAGAAGATTCCGCTGGAGCGGTCTCGCTACGAGGCGGAGAAAAAGAGATTTGATCCGGATGACGCGAAGGAAGAAGAAAAAGACCCCAAGGATGCGGCCACTCCGCCCGATGACAACGAGATCAAGCGGGATTTCTATCTCGAGGAGGTTCTCTCGATCACGGCCGATTACGTCGCGGCGCTGAAACCCGCCAGCGCGGAGTCCTACAGGCGCCTGGCGAGGGCGGTTCTTCTGCTCGGGGATACGAAGCAGGGCCGCGCATTGATAGCGGAGGGACTTCGGAAGCACCCCGGGAGCCGGTCCCTGCAGAAGCTGAAGAAGGGTCCTGTAAAATAAAAAGCGAAGCCCGCCGCCCGCCGGGACTTCGCCGTGGCCAGGGGCGGGCGGTCTTTGTCCCCGGTTTGTAACCGAGTATACCGATGAGAGCATTCGCGCGCGCGCCTGTGAGAGTTGACCCCGCCGGCGGGGGAACCGATGCTCCGCCTTTTTGCGTAGACCATGGCGGCAAGGTGGTCAATTTCGGCGTCAGGCGCCATGTCTTCGCCCGCGCCCAGCGCCTGGGGCCGGGAGAAGAGGTTCTGATCTATTCAGATGACCTTGGCGCCGGCATCCAGGCCCGCGGCGCCGCGGGTCTCCCCGCCGCCGGGCGCCTTGAGCTGCTGCAGGGGTTTGTCAGAAGATTGTTGCCGCCGGGAGAGTCGGTGCTGCTGGTGACCGGCTCCGAGGTGCCGCCTGGCAGCGGTCTTGGAGGCAGCGGGGCGCTTGGGGTCTCGGTGGTCGCGGCCCTCGACCAGCTCTTTGGCGTCTCCCGTTCGAAAGATGATACCGCGGCGGTCGCCAACGAGGTCGAACGGCAGGACCTCGGCTATCCGGGAGGAAGCCAGGATTCTTACGGCGCCGCCCGTGGGGGCCTGAACCTGCTTGAGTACCACCAGGGAGGCGGCATGACTCCCCGCAGCATAGAGGCCACCGAAGAGATGATTCACGAGCTCGAGGACAGCTCTCTGCTGGTTTTCACCGGCGCGGCGCATGTCTCGGGTTCGATTCACGATGATATCAGGCGTTCTTATCACGAGCCGGGCTCGAAGACTCTCGAGGCGATGTTTGAGCTTCGAGGCGAAGCTGAGCGGATGGCCCAGGCGCTCGAGGCCGGGGACCTGGAGGGTTATGCCCGGGCGCTGGGGGGGTCCTGCCGCGGCCTCTATAACCTGCACGAGAGCTGTGACAGCGCCGAGCACCGTGGCGTCTTCGAGAAGCTCGGGGAGCTGATCCTCGCGGGGAAAACCTGCGGCGCGGGCGGCGGCGGCTTCCTGCTGCTCTGCGCGAAGCCGGGCCGTCGAGAGGAATGCGCGGCCGCTGTGGCGGAGCTGGGGGCGGAGTCCTGGCCTTTCGAGTTCGACTTCGACGGGGTGAGGGTCACGGAAGAGGCGGCCTGGACCGGGGAAGAGGTCCAGGGCTACCGCGGCAGGATCGCCGGAGAGTCTCAGGGCTGATCGCCGGGTTCTTCCTGCAGCTTGAGCCAGGACTTCATCGTTTTCGAGACGGTTTTTGCCGCGTCCTGCTGAACAAAATGACCTGAGCCGGGGACGGTTACGAGTGTCAGGTCCTTGTCGAGCCATTTCCAGGTGTCGTTGAGGGCCCCGGGCAGGAGAGCCCAGTCCTCGAGGCCGTGGAACATCAGGACCGGCGCGAGGATCTTCGGCGGCGCGCCTTTCGGAGCCTTGTAGGGAGGGCGAGGGTAGTTCGCCTTGTAATAGTTCAGCATCGCCTCGAAATCTGAACGCTCGAAGGCCTTCCGATACTTTTCTTTTGCGGCCTTGTCTTTGACCCATCTCGAGAGCCCCCTGGCTGAGAGCTTCTCATGGGCGCCGGGCTTCTGGAAGTCGCGGGCGTACTGGCTGTTTTTCTGTTGGTCGGGGTTGTTCGCCAGCTCTCGGCCCAGCCCCCAGGGATGGGGCAGGTTGAGAATGATCAGCTTGTCGCAGACTTCTGGATGGGACATTGCGAAGCTCCAGGCGACCGCTCCTCCCCAGTCATGGCCGACGATGATGGCCTTTTCTTTCTTCAGGTGGGTGATCACGGCTCGCACATCGGCGACCAGCAGGGGCATCTTGTACTGGTCCACGCCGACGGGCTTGTCGCTGCGATTGTAGCCGCGCAGGTCGATGGCGACGACCTGGTGGCGGTCTTCCAGCGCGGCCATCTGGTGGCGCCAGGTATACCAGTAATCCGGGAAGCCGTGGATCATGACCACCAGGGGGCCTTTGCCAAGGGTTGCGTAGTGGATCTTGACTCCGCCAGAGTCGGCATAGCCATGCTCCACTCGGCCATGGAGGTCTTCCGCTTCGGCATCGACGAAGGATGCGAGCAGAATGACCGCTGAGATAAAGAGCCGGGTTTTATTCATAAGGCATCCATGAAGAGAGGCGCGCGCCGCCGTAATGGATTCACAGGCGCGATTTTTTCTTGCCGCCTCCGATACAGTAGATCTTTTCATCGGAGCGAAGATAGATATTCGAGCCCAGGATCGCCGGGCTGCCATTGAAGATGCTGCTGTCGGATTCGAAGACGTTGTGCGCCAGCTGCTTGAATTCAGGCTGCGCGGCGAGAACCCAGGTGCCTTTCTCCCGGCTGACGGCGTAGAGCCGTCCCTCGGCCAGCAGCACCGAGGCGTAGACCCGCCCAGCCGATTTCAGGCGCTCCTGGTAGATGATCTTGCCGGTTTTCGCATCAAGACAGTGGGCGATCCCCTTGTCGCTGATCCAGTAGAGATGGCCCTTGAAGTAGACGGGAGAGGGAACGTTCGAGCCCGCGTTGGTTTTCCAGATCGGCTCGACCTCGCCTTTGCCCCCGGCGCGGACGGCGACGGCGGTTGCGCTGCGCCCGCCGATCGCGAAGATGGTTCCCGCGTGTGAGACGATACTCGGGCAGATGTAGTCATTGATCGCGGAACAGGTCCAGAGCTCGGCGCCGGTCTTCGGGTCGTAGGCGCGGAGCTTGCCCTTGGTGTTGACGACCAGCTCGACGCGTCCGCTCTCGGCCTTGACGAGCGATGGCGTATTCCAGGAACTCTTCATCCCGGAGGCCTCCCAGACCACCTTGCCGGACTTCTTGTCGAGGCCGACCAGGCGTCCGCTCTCGACCCCGGCGTTGATGATCACCAGGTTCTCATAAAGAACCGGGGAGTTGGCCGTGCCGAACACATGAGTTTTTTTGCCGAGCTTCCTTTTCCACAGGAGCTTGCCCTCGAGGTCATAGGCGATGACGCCGTTGGGGCCGAAGAAGGCGTAGACCGAGCGGCCGTCGCTCGCCGGTGTCGATGAGGCGTAGCCATGCAGGGCGACGAAACGGCCGTAGCCCTGAACGCTCTCGGTCGATTCCACCGACTGGTCCCAGAGCTTCGAGCCTTTGCGGGCATCGTAGCAGACCAGGTGAAGCTTCAGGTCGCCCTTGTCGCCCGGATTGTTCTTGTCGAGGCCGTAGCCGCTGTAGCAGGTGACGAAGGCGCGGTCCCCTACGATGATCACGCTCGATGCCCCGCGCCCCGGGAGCTTCGCTTCCCAGAGCACGTTTTTTCCATCTCCCCAGGTCAGCGCGAGGCCGGTGGCGGGGGAGGAGCCGGAACCATCCGGCCCTCTGAAACGCTGCCAGTCATCGGCGCCCTCCGCGCTGCGGGCAAGGAGGCCTGAGAAGAGCAGAAGCGCCAGGATCGATCGTGACATAGTGGTTGCTCCGTAAATTAGTTTCCGTTTTCCGGTGTGCCTCTTACTTGCTGTCAGGAAGAGAGAGGATCTTCATATTGGCGAACCAGACCTTGCCATGGTCGCCCTGCAGCTTGAACGGCGCCTTGCTGAAGACAGGCGGCTTCACCCTGTGGTTGTCGGTGCGGGTGGGCACCGATGTGTTGTCATGGATGAGGATGCCGTTCTGCCAGACAGAGATCTTGTTGTCGACCAGCTTGACGCACATCGTGTTCCAGCGGTTCTTCCCGTTGTTGGAAAGCTTTGCCGGAGGATAGTAGGAATAGAGCGCGCCATCGCCATGCTTGCCTTCTTTCTGGCCGCCGCCCCTGGGCCCGTGAATCTGGATCTCCCACTGGTCGCGCAGGTAGAAGCCGCTGTTGCCGCCGTGAATTTTCGGGTCGCTGCGGTACTGGTAGAAGGCGAGGAAGTTTCCGTAAGAACCCTTGGTCCAGATGTCGTGGCCGCCGCCGCCGGCGGCCGTGTTGGTGAAGGCGTTATCCTCAACGGCCCAGCGCAGGCCCTTCTTGGCCCGCCGGTCGTTCTTCGCGGTGAATTCGCTCAGATCCTTGCCGTTCCACAACGCAGTCCAGCCTTCGCCTGTACAGAGAGGTCTGATCCGGATGTTCCTGTACCAGACCTTGCCGTGGTCGCCCTGGAGCATGAGGGGCCCCTTCTTCGGGGTGAGCTTCCGGTCGGTGCCGGGATAGGCTCCCATCGCGCCTCCGGTGAACTGGTCCTGGTAGACGTTGTCCTGGATCAGCACGCCGTTGTGCCAGACCGTGATTCTGTGCCCGACGTGGATGATGCGATAGGTGTTCCATTCGCCGGGTTTCTTCTGGGCGTTCTTCAGGGCGACGTAACCGACGCCGTAGATCGCGCCTGAATCGGCCTTCGAGAGATCCTTGTCAGCTTTGCCGAAGCTGTCGAAGATCTGCACCTCGCAGGTACCGCGCAGGTACACGCCACTGTTGCCCTTCGGGGGGATCTTGTAGTCGATCTCTAGCTCGTAATCGGTGAACTCTTCCACGGTGCAGATGTCATTGACTCCGCCTCGGATATTGGCGAGGGCGCCATCCTCGGCGGCCCAGAGGTTCTTGCCTCCAGCCTGCCGCTTCGGCTTGGCGTTCTGCCAACCCTTGGTGCTCTTGCCGTCAAAGAGAACCTTCCACTCACCGAAGCCGGCATCGATATCACGGCTCTTGTCATCCGCCGCTTGCAAGGTGTTGGTGATGCAGAAAATACAGACTAGAAGGATCGCGAGCCTTGCCATGGTATGTCTTCCTCGTATTAGACCGATTCTATGAAGCTGGAGCCGGCCGCGGCGCCAATGCCGCAAAGCTCCTTGTGAAAGATAGATTGTCGACACTTTGGGGCTCTGATTCAAGACAAAGGAGCCCGTTTCAGGGCAGATCACGCAGCCGGGATATCAGCTGGGCGCTGGTCTCGGGAGTTGTGTCCGGAGAATGTGATTGCTGGAGAAGGACCAGCCGGAGGTTCCGATGTGGCTGAGGTTTTCCGCCGCGGGGTTCATCTCGGCTGTCCGTTCCTCGTCTGGCTGGGGGGCAAAAAACGCTCACGAGCCCTTCTCTTGCCGTATACTGCGGCCTTATGGAGTTCGAATTCAATAGCAGTCCGGAACCGACTCTTGGTGTTGAGATAGAGCTTCAGCTGGTTGACAGGGAGACGCGGGCGCTGACCTCGGCCGCGGCCGAGCTCATCGACTCCAGTGGAGATGTCGGCTGGCTCAAGGAGGAGCTTCTCCAGTCCACCATCGAGATCAATTCCGAAGTGTGCGCCGACATTGGCGAGGCCGAGGC
>Ga0066842_10000270_pt1 | contig 13740 bp, 7 predicted proteins | sample ETNtaG_19_FD_67289 | JGI IMG/M metagenome (GOLD analysis project Ga0066842, IMG submission 67289) | Marine microbial and viral communities from oxygen minimum zone, Eastern Pacific Ocean - ETNP201302PF86A | ecosystem: Environmental > Aquatic > Marine > Oceanic | place: Pacific Ocean: Eastern...
CTGAGGACTCGAAGCATCATCACCCTCGAAGCAGTTCCACCTGGAACAAATGGGGGAATGTCTCCGACAGGCACGGTGGCGGCGCTGCTCGGCGCTCTGATTATCGCAGGAGGGGCAGTCTTGCTTGCTCCTGTCTTCGGCGAGTCTATGAGCGCCACCAGCATCTTCGTCACAGTTACAATCGTAGGGTGGTTAGGATGCCAAGTCGACTCAGTACTCGGCGAACTCCTCGAAAACAAGGGGTATATCGGAAAGCACACAGTGAACTTCCTAGCAACTCTTTCAGGGGTTGCAATGGCCGTCGTTGTGGCTTTCAGGATTCTGTAACATCAAGGCGTGGGGTTTGTACTGTACGAGATGAGGACAAGGCCATGAGAGAAGGAGCAAACGCGTCTAGGGCTGGAGTCCTAATTGCTCTGACACTGCTTCTGATGATGACTTCTGCTGTATCGATGGCGAATGCTCAGAATATCGAGGAGGTCGAAGGGCCCGGAATTAACTGGGTCCTTCCTGATAGTCACATGCTGTACCTGAAGGGAACCGAGGAACAGCCATTTCTAGATCGCAACTGGACCACGAACACTGGTCAACCCCTAGGTAAGGCCGAGTTCACCAGAACCAGTTCCGCCCTCAATCCCAACCTCATCGACATCCAATCGGCCCCACTAGCAGAGTCGTTCAGGTTCGAAGGCAACATCACAGTGCGACTGTTCGCATCTTTGGACTCGACCAACGACGGCTGCAGACTCACCAACGTGTTACCTGGGGCCGCAGGTGCTGAGACCTCATTTTCTGTGACTTTGTCTCTCGGTAGTAATGTGGTTCTAGATAACGTTCAGACCAATTCACTACCGATGGAAGAGTCATACCTCTCGGCCCACGAATTCACTGTACAAGCGCCCGATGTCAATGTCTCACTTTCATCGGGTGACTTCATCTCCTTGCAAGTTGACGTGCAGCACGACTGCTTGCAGCAGGGAGTACTGTGGTGGGGAACCTATGACGCGACCTCGGGAATCATCTTCGATGGAGAGGTTATCGATCCGCAGCTGGACTACAACATTGATTCTAATCGGATGGTAAGGGTCGAGTTCACACCGATTTCGCCCTGGGGGCCGGGAGACTTCGATGGCCAAGTACTCGAAATCGTCGGACCACTAGACTGGGATGAGATGGTCCACGGCTTTGGAAAAGAGGATCAGCGGATGGAACATTTCGAGACCCCTCATGGGACGAGGACTGGAGAGGCCAACAGGACGATTTTCACATGGTCCTCAGAGAAGCCACTCATTCCGGGGAAGTACATGATTGACGCCTGTTTCACAGTCACTGACCAAGATCCCGGAGAACTGTGCGATGCAGTAGGTGTGCTGCGCTTTGAGGTTCTAGAGGACTCCAAGCCAATGTTGGCCTCGATGTGGGCTGCGGTTGTGGTCCCACTGGGTATAATTGCATGGATTGGGGCCTCGATGCGGGAGGCTATGCTGCCCATACAGACCTATGCGATATTGCTGCTGCTTGCAATCACTGCACTCGGTCCTGCTATGCACTTGCCGGACATCGACAGCAACGCTCCTAGAGAAGAGGGTGCGGCCCCTTCGTTTGCGCTACTTTCTCATGATGGCGAATTGGTCAAACTTTCCGACTTGATATCAGGTCACGACGCTGTCGTGGTTGGATTGTTTCGGACTGGATCTCCAAATGCAATCAGGCAATTTGACGATTTCAGAGGGACGCAAATCATCAGTGACTCGGACATCGCCTTCCTCCAGATTGCCACGGGAGAAGGGATTCAATCTGTAGACCTGGACACTTATTCATTGACTCTCAATGAGACATGGCCACTACTGATGGACGAGGCTGATGCTGCAGTGGGCAAAGCCTTCCCTAGCGGTGCGACCGACGCTGTTATTGTAATCGACTCAGCCGGCTTCGTCACAGATTGGCAGCCCGGTACCATGTCGGCACTGGAGATAGACGAGGCCGTATCTTCGGCGTCCAGAGGTTCGGGGAACCACCCGTTATCTCTGTTCTCAATCATAGTTGGTACGGCATTGCTGCCTATGGTGGTTCTCGCTATGCCAAGGGATAGGGATCCCAAAGTACCCGATGAACTACTGTTCCCTGGTGCGGGTTCATTCATGACTGCAGTGGCCGCTGCCGTCGGCTTCGGGATATGGGCACTTCCGGTGGCTCTGATGGCCGCGTTCGGATTTGGAGCCTTCTGGATTTGGATTGAACTGCTGCTTGCATTAATCATGGTGTATCACGGTCTCTCCGTTCTTCTACGTGGTAGAATCCCTGAGGTCGAACATCTAGTTACAGTGACGTACTCGCGGTTGCCTGATGGATTCCGTGCATGGCGTGACCGAGCCAGTTTCGCCGAAGATGCCTATCTGGGCCTATGGCTGGCTTGGCTGCTGTGGCTGCGGACTCCGGCACTGATTCCACAAGGAGTGGGTGCCGTAGCCCGCTCGGACCTGTTAGGAATCCCACTATCTATCCTAGCTATGTTGGGCTTCCTCGTCGCTGCCGGAGTAATTGTCAATCTGGCACGCTTCATCGCTTTGACACCTGGAAAAATCTCCCGGGTGTTTGGATGGCTCAGTGCGGGTATACGCCCGCGCGCGTGGGGGCTGGCATCAGCAATCCTAGGAGCTTGGGTAGCATTCGCTCTACTGGTAGGGCCGATTACGGGATCAATGTGAGCCATCTAATACAGTAATTAACATTCATTCCGGTTTACCGAGAGCATCATAAGAGCGAGTCCCTAGGACGATGCACTCCTTAGGGGGTATAGTATAACCTGGTAGTACCGCGGGCTCCAGTTGCACGGGAATGACGACAAGTGGTTTTTCTGATGGCTTTGATGACCAACTGGAGCACCGACCTGTCGCAACCCGAGAGCGTGCGCTTTCCGGGTGCACGCTAGGCGGAAGACACCCGCTGATCTGGGTTCAAATCCCAGTGCCCCCACCATTTCGGCATCTGCGTACAGCATTCCGAGCAACTCCAGTATAGGTTGGGTTGAAGGACTTCGCGTATTTCGCGTAACCCGATGGACACCAAGGCACTCAACGCCATCCTATGCGCTTTCCTACTGGTCCCACTAGCCGGGAGCGTGGCCCCTCCTCCTCTGTCCGAAATAGACAGCGAGGGGCTGCAACTGATGGGACAAGGTCAGCAGACTACTGTTCCCGAACAAGTTACCGTCAGTTGGGCTAATCCAGGGCCGTGGTGGGAATGGACTTCACTAGACAACGACAGGAATGGGATTCATGACTCTATTCAAGAAAAATCTGGCATGGTTTGGGTCGGACTTTCATATTCTCGAGACGTCACTATGTCCGATCATGAGGTGTTGAAATCCATGGGTTTCGAGGTCAAGATGGAGGCGCACTCGGTTGACGCTGTTCTTCTAGGCCAAGTAAAATCTTCAGATTTGACAGTTCTATCTCAGGTCGAGGGCGTCGTAATGGTTGAAGGATATGGTATAATCGAGCTTTTCGGAGATATTCAGACTCCAGCGGTCAAGGCTAGGAACTCTACATTGTATCATGGAGCCTGGGACTTAGGGGTTACCGGCAGAGGAGTCAATATAGCTCTGACAGACACCGGAGTTGACAATGAGCATCCGGGATTAGTTGGCAAATTTGTAGCTGGATACGACGCTGTTTGCTACAACCCAACCGACCCAAATTGCGTGCTCGCAGGTTTTGGATTCAGGCCCACTGACGGTACTTTCGACCCAGACGATGGGAATCAACACGGAACTGCATGCATGGGCATGGCTAGCGCAACCGGGATTGAGTCCGACGGAAGCCAATCCAACTTCACAGGCTCAGCACCAGATGCCAAACTAGTGGATGTACGTATAGGGACTGACTTAGGGGCGGGGCCATTCGAAAACTACCTCCTCGAACAGGAATTCTATGAATCCGCTATGAACGGTATTCAGTGGATAATTGATCACAAGGACGATGCTTGGCAGGGCGCTTCTGAGGAGGATTATGGGATAGATATTATTTCTCTCTCATGGGGTATAACTAGTCACGAAACAGGAGGGTCCGACGGTACTGATATGCATAGCAGGATTCTCGATGAGGCCATGGAGGAAGGAGTCACTGTTTCGGTTGCAGCAGGTAACTCCGGGCCGGATAATGATGGACTAAGTGGAATGGGTTCTTCTTCGCTTTCAATTACAGTGGGGGCTACTGATGATATGAACACAATTGATCGTTCAGATGACACGGTTGCCGGCTATTCTAGTAGAGGCCCTAGGAGAGACAATGGAGATGGAAATCCTCTGGATGAACTAAAGCCAGAAATCAGCGCCCCAGGTACTAATATCATACAAGCCGAGGGATGTGTGACAAGCGATGGGTGTAACAACTTCATCGGGGGAGACGCGTCTCAGAACACCTACACCGGTCGCGGCAGTGGAACCTCCTACGCCACTCCGGCGGTTTCCGGAGTCATCGCTCTAGTCATTGAGGCCAATGATAATCTCACTCCCCTACAGATTAAGGAAGTTCTCAAGCAGACTGCGGAGCGCAGGGGCGAGTCCAGTGCACCAGAAGTCGACCCCTACTGGAACCGCGACTTCGGATGGGGAATGGTCGACGCACATGCAGCAGTCTCCCTCGCCCTTCATCTCGCATTGACTGAGCAGACCGAAGCAGTGGATGTCAGCCTCCAGAACCACCTGCTGAATCTTATTGACTCGAATGGAACAATCAACGTCACCGGACACTCTTGGGGCCAACTGGGCAGTATCGATAGAGTTGAGTTCAGAATCGATGGAGGGGAATGGCAGGAGGCAACGTATTCTTCCGAGCCCGGGGAAATCGGCGCTCTGACACCTTTCATGTGGCATGTGATTCTTAATCCGGACAAACTCAGCGAGGGTATCCATCAGATTGAGGTCAGAGCGATTTCGGAAGACTCCTCTTCACTCCCTGTCCTAGTGTCAGTGCACGGCTCCGCCGGCAGCGCCACTGAATTCTCAGTCCCCCCCATCGTCATTGTCGGCATTCTCGTCGTATTCGTGATATGGGTAGCCTCTCTGGCTTTGGTTCGACTTCGCTCGGATGGCGAGATTGACAGCCTAATCTCAAGATTGAGGAAGGAGGAGGATTCGGTCGTCGATGAAGTACTCGAAGCTGAGTTAATCTCCGAACAGGGGCCTGAATAGCGAATCCGTAGGATTCAAAGCGCCTTGTTCAAAGCCTAGAACTCTCGTCCGCAGGCCATGGTGAGGTTCTCCGAGCGTGCGAAAAGCATCCGTCCGACAGGAGTTCGCAGGATGTTTGACATGGCAGGAGACGATGCCATTCAGTTCGGCTTGGGCGAGCCTGACTTCCAACCTCCTCCGATTGCCATTGAGGCGTTCACTAAGGCGATGAAAGATGGTAGGAACAAGTATACCACCACTGCCGGACTACCAGATTTGAGAGTGAAGATAGCCGAGATGTGGCATCACCTCATCCCTAGTCTGGACGAATCCAACGTCTGTATCACGATGAGCGGAACCAATGGTCTCCTCGACATCTTCCTGGCTCTGGTTCAGCCTGGAGACAATGTACTCTTGCCAGAGCCTTACTTCCCGCTATATCCTCCGGATGTAGTAATCTGTGGTGGTGAGCCCAATCTGTACCCCTGCACCTTTGAGAACGGTTTCGTCCCAACCATCGAGGACCTGCAGAGCAGAGTCGACGAGAACACCGTAGCCATCCTGTACAACTTCCCGAGCAATCCAACTGGGGGCAACGTCAATGAGTCACAGAGGGATGAACTGGTCAACTTCGCTATAGAGAACGACCTCTGGATAATCACTGACGAAGTCTACGACCGCATCGTATACGACGGACCTCACGTCTCATTCCTTGGAGCGGGTTATGACAAGGTGATTATGGTACAGTCGTTTTCCAAGACCTTCGCCATGACTGGATGGAGAATTGGATATCTGTTGTCTCCTGACGCCCAAGCAATGTCGCAACTGACTAAGATGCAATACTACGTAACCGCGTGCAGTAACGATGCAATGCAACATGCTGTCCTTGAGGCTCTCGTGAATGCTCCAGATTACCCTGAGGAGATGTGCTCAGAGTTCAAGGATAGGCGCGACTTGATATGCGAACGACTCAATGCGATGCCTGGCGTCTCTTGCCATGTCCCTACTGGGGCGTTCTACGTGTTCCCCAAGGTGGATGTCCCGGGGATGAACAGTGAGGAGATTTCAATGGCGCTGCTTGAGGGTGGAGTGTTGTGCTCGCCAGGTACTGCCTTCGGTGAGCTAGGTGAGGGCCACCTCCGCTTCGCCTACACTATCTGTAGGGAAGATATCGACAAGGGCATGGATCGGGTCGAAGCGGTGTTGGCTGAGCTGAGGGGAGATTGATTCTCAATGGGGCCCATCGGATCATTCGCACTCTTTCTCACATCATTATTTATCGGGAGCGAGGCTTCTAGGATAGAGCCCAGAATATATCCGCCCATCATCTTGTTCACCTCTCTCGCTTCCTTGTCTCTGCTCGGACCCACCTCAATCGGATTCGGACTGTGTATGGGCTCGGGGTGGGTGCTGTTGAATCAAGTTGCAGATCGATCCTTCCCTATGCAGTAATCAGTCATCGAAGAGTCTGAATGGTAGGTCAATCATTCTGCTCTCCTCCTCATCTTCATCTGCCTCCCTAGGCTCTTCCGGCACTGGGGCATCATATGTCGGAGAGACTTCGGTTTCTTCATCTTCATCAGGAGCCTCCAGTAGTTCCATCTGTAGATTCTCGAGCTCACTTCCTTGCCCTTTCATCCAATTTGGCATATCGTGAGTTCCCCCTAGTACAGACAGGGTAGTGAAGGTCGCCATTGGTAGCACCGATATTGCCACTAAGAAGTCAATGACTGCAGTCTCGGGAACTACTGCATCAGGAACTACCGCATGCAGAAGAACAGTTTCCAACTGAACTTCGTTCCACTGCGTTACATCGACATCCAGCCAGCCTAGGGAGGCAGCCAGAAAAGTCCTAGCGATAATCCAGAAGAGCAGAACGGGGAGTACCCATGAGAATCGTGAGATTTTCCACAACACACTCCTGAACATCGCCGCGTAAGACACGAGCCCACTAGACACAACTGGCTGAATCCTCACTGCCATCCACAGCGCTATCATGTACCCCGCCATGCCTAATTCGAATGCCTGATCCGGCTTGACCATCTCTTCGGGCACGCCCTCCATGATTAGCAGGGGGATGGCAATCAGCAGGACCTGCATCGGGACAGCCAGCAGTTGCAAACCCCCATGAACCGCTATCAGGTCCTGCTCCTCCCCAATTGTCTTCTTGTGAACGAGTCTCGCCATCCTTCCGTAAGGGCTTGTCTGCAGGGCTAGCCTCGCCCGGTCTATGAGTTCTGGATCACCGGCTCTTCTGCTGAGGCCTAGGATTGGCATCCAGCCTCCTTTGTCAGCGACTGAAGCCGGCCTGTAACCACCGAAGAACAGAGCTAGGAGAAGTGACAAGAATCCGTACAGCAGCCCTGCAACGACAATCCAGTAGACCAGTTCGGTGCGAACTGCGATTGAGAAGTTGCCCTGATCTACCTCAAGCAGATAGGTCAAGGAAAACCCCACTATAGGAACCAGCGTGACTTGCAACACGACTACTATGTAGAGGACGAACCTCTGGTACAAATCCTCCACGGCCACACCCTACACGCCTCATCGAGTCACCATAAGCCCTTCATCGGGACCGAACCACCTCCGGGCGGTTAGAGAGGCGTCTGAGGGCGGCCAATCCTCTACGCATCCGCCCTACGGGCGGCGAACGTTGCTAGCGAACCTTCATACACGTATGTAGAACCGAAGATTCGTCACATGCGTAGCCTCCCTCCTTTCTTTCTGGTGTCTTTACTGCTTGTCATGAGCATGGCCCCTTTGGCTGCAAACTCAGTGATGCTTCCAACTGTCGAGGAACGTGCAGCCACTCCGAAGGCACTGATTGACTTTGAAGTCACCTCTATCGAACTCGGCGACTCTTTGACCGCGGCCCTACAGTGGGACCAGCCGGACAACTCTACGCTAGAATACGTCCTTCGGGATGAGTCCGTTTTGGTGAGTATCACATTCACTCAGGCTGGCACATCAAGTCAGCCTGCCTACGCCGAGGGTTGGATGCAGGTCTGGCACCCCGTTGGATTCCTGATGGAGGAACACTATGTCAACATGACACTGTCTGGCCTGCAGTCTACCACTGAGACATTCTATTGGTCTCCGAGTGCTGCTCACAGTGCTATTGATGAAGACGGCAATCTCTACGGCGGAATCATACTGCGTGGCACCATTGATGGTGGACTCGCTGATGACAATGAGGACAACAATGAGTTCGATAGAGAAGTACCGGTGGCAGTCTGGAATGATCCTATGGACAATGGATTCTGTGGAGATGTGGACGGCGATCAGGTCGTCGACTGCACCAACCAACTCAGCGCCAACGAGCCGACATGGGTCGGAGCCGGATATGATTCAGATGGATCTCTTTCATCAGACCCTGACTACTATGGGCACTGGAGGATGGAGAACGCCTCCAGCAATGAGGGCGAGATGCACTGGAGGGTGTCGGCACCGGGCTCAGACTATGCCAGTAACAGACATGACCGGCTCTGGTGGGGCTGGTTTACTCCGTTCGACAACTGCGACGATCCTGGACATGGGCTCAAGTACGGGACTCTAGACTCAGCTGTCTCGGCACTGTACGGCAACAATTTCTGTAAGATTAGGGTAAGATCGTTCGATTTCATATCAATGCATTTGGTGACTGCTGCATGGGGTGAAATGACTCCCGGCGACACCATCAGGATGGAGGCCGATGCCGGAGGATCTCTGGAGTACTACAACTACTCTGCACAAAACCTCTCAAAGAACCACGGCGACTGGTCACGATTGGTCTGGAACATGACTGACATACACCCCAATGCCGACTACACACTCGCCTTCAGATTTGATTCTGACAGTTCCTTAGCGAATCAGGGCATTCATCTGGATTCTTTCTTGATGTTCGGATTTGAGAAGGTTGCAGAGTACACCCTCGACGTCGATTGCGACGACCCATTGCCCAACGCCTACATGGTGGTGCCAGACGATTCTAGACCACCTTCTCTATTCTGCAAAATCAAGAACAATGGGTACGTTGACATCACTCTCCGCCTGTACACCGAAGTATCCAATCAGACTTGGATGAATAATTACCCTCTGAGGATTGACTCCAACAACAGGTTCGACCACGACAACTACGTTGTCTCTGAGGTCATCAACGCTCTCGATACCATGAACACGTGGTTCAATCTCAGTATTCCCGAGGGTGCCAGTGTCGAGGAGTTAGACTGGTTTGTCTGGATTAACGATGGGACCACTAATCTCTCTAAGGTGTACATCGAACTACCCGTATCGGTCATTGCTGCGTACTCAATCTCTCTAGATCAGAAGGCCCTTGCGAATCCAGCCGCAGTGCTGTATCCAGGGACTACTGGAGATGTGGCGATGGTGATGAAGAACACTGGGAATCAGATAGCGACATGGAATCTGGGCGCTACCTTCGGCGACAGCCGTTGGGGTGATGAGAACTTGGTTTGGCACGATGCCAACGGCTCGGTAGTGACCAGCCTCGCGATGAACATCACCGATGAGTTCGAACTCACAGCAACTGTCATCGTACCTGATGAGATATCTCCGGGCACCTATGCGATAACTCTGCTCGCAAGTGGCAGACCTCCCGCCAATTTCGTAGCCGACTGGACGATATACATCGAGGTCCCGGTATTCCACGACCTAGTACTCGAGCCAGAGACCACAGAGATGGTGGCCTCTGCCGACGGCTTCCTGAGGCTAATCGAGGTGAGGATGGTTAACAATGGGAACTCAGAGGAGGCATTCGATCTATCTCTACTGTCAGACTGGAAACTTGGCGTCTCTCTAAATGCGGAGCAGAGCTTGGGAATAGATCCATTTGGAGGAGATAGTACCGTTTTACTGCTGCTGCCGATGCCTTATGGGATTGCCAATGAAACCTATGAACTATGGATAATCGCAGCCAGTCAAGATGACTCAGGCTATCAATCGAGTGTAAGGATTCTGCTCACAGTCCCTGTAACCAATCTGATCGAAGTCGAGGATCTCGACATGACAGAGGAGGTGTTCAGAGGAGGGGACGCTGCTAGGACTGTTAACTGGGAAATCTGGAACAAAGGTAATGTCAACGACGCCTTCACCATCGATTTTGATACCAGTCACCCGGACGTCTGGGTTCAGGCGACCGGGCTGACCAATGGGAGGACTCCGTATATTCCAGCGGGATCATCACTGAACCTCACCGTGCGCTATTCGTTCGACTTTTCCGCCTCCGGGGAGCGCGATATCACCCTAACCGCATCCAGCGTCGAGGCTGCTAGTGATGGATTCACAGTCATTGGTAGTGGAAATGCTGAGTTCATAGTTGGCACACAGGGTTTCTTCCAGATTCTAGCGCCCTCGCCACTGGAGATAGTGGAGAGTGGGGACGACTACGCGCTTGTGTACACAGTGGTCAATCTATACCCCGATAATCAACTCCTGAGGGCCGACATCGACAGGAACTCTGACATCTTCTTCAACATCTTCGATGCGCGCGTGGATGCGGGCGACAGGGACTTCGTACTATTAGCCAATGAGTCTAGGACCATCACCGTCTGGCTTACGGTGACCGATGACAACTTAGAGAATCTCCTTGAGAACGAGATGACCTTCGGAATAGTGCTTGAGGTCGACGGCGACAGGGACAAGGTCTCGATGAACGGGTCTGTAGTCATGTACAAGCTGAACCCCATTGAAACCGGAGTCGACGTTGAGGAGACGGCTTGGTGGGCCGGCAACATCCTGTTCCTTCTCATCGGACTGGGAGTCGTGGTCGCGGTTCTAGTGGCCTCGCTTAGGATATTCAAGAGTGCGACCGCTCCGATGGAGGAGATATCGACCCTAGATACTTACGAAATGACCGTAGATGGCAGCGGCTGGGACGATCAGGATGGAATCCCAAACGCTCCGGAACTTCCTGCAGATGACGAGGTGGCCAATTCAATGTATGGAGGTGCAAAGGAGATATTTGAACAACCTCCAGAGATGCCCCCTCCTACTTCCGTAGAGCCTGAGCCAGAGCCTGAGCCAGAGCCTGAGCCAGAGCCTGAGCCAGAGCCTGAGCCAGAGCCTGAACCTTCGTCCGAACTTCCTCCGGGAGTGCCACCGATTCCTGAGAAAGGCCTCCCTGAGGGATGGTCGCAAGAGCAGTGGGCCCACTACGGTCAGCGTTGGTTGGACCAACAGAACAGCGAATAAGCGTCCTGACGCACACCTACACACGCTCGTGCGAGGCCTTATGACCCCCCTATTGGTCGCCGGATTCCGGAGTGTGATTTCCTATGTACAGCGGTCAACAACCAATTTTCATCCTTAAGGAAGGCACAGAGCGTACCAGTGGTCGCTCGGCGCAGAGTAACAACATCGCTGCTGCCAAGGCAGTGGCGGACTCGGTGCGTTCTACTCTAGGTCCGAAGGGCATGGATAAGATGCTGGTAGACAGCATGGGTGACGTAGTCATCACCAATGATGGCGCTACTATTCTCAAGGAAATGGACATAGAGCACCCTGCGGCGAAGATGATCATAGAGATCGCCAAGACTCAGGAGCAGCACTGCTACGATGGCACCACAAGTGCAGTTGTAATCGCAGGAGAGCTGCTAAAGCGCAGCGAGGATCTAGTTGAGCAGAATGTTCATCCAACAGTAATCTGTGAGGGCTTCAGACTCGCCTCTGACAAAGCCTCAGAACTCATCGAGGCTCATTCCATCGCTGTCAATCAGGATATGCTGGAAGAGGTGGCTAAGACTGCACTCACAGGCAAGAGTGCTGGCGCAGTCAAGGAGTTCCTCGCAGATATCTCAGTCAGAGCAGTCCTTTCTGTGGCTCAAGATGTAGATGGCGAGATAGTGGTCGACCTTGACGACATCAAGGTGCAGAAGAAGCAGGGTGGATCGATTAAGGACAGCTCTCTAGTTGATGGTATCATTCTCGACAAGGAACGTGTCCATAGTGGCATGCCGCGCAATGTGACTGATGCAAAGGTCGCCCTAATCAACTCGGCCATTGAGGTCAAGAAAACTGAGGTCGACGCCAAGATTCAGATTACTGACCCGAGCATGCTCTCGCAGTTCCTTGATGAGGAGGAGCAATACCTCAAGTCTCTAGTCGAGAAGATCCAGGCATCTGGAGCCAGTGTAATCATATGCCAGAAGGGCATTGATGACATGGCTCAGCACTACATGGCCAAGGCTGGATTATTCGCCATTCGCCGGGCCAAGAAGAGCGATATGGAGGCTTTGTCCAAGGCTACTGGTGGCAGGATTGTGACCAACATAGACGATCTGTCGTCCGACGATTTAGGCGACGCTTCGAAGGTTGAGGAGCGCAAGATAGGCGAGTCAGATATGGTCTTCGTCACTGGTTGCTCCGACGCTAAGAGCGTCTCGGTACTGCTCAGGGGAGGGACCGAGCACGTGGTCGATGAGGTTCGTCGAGCCTTCGACGATGCTGTTGGCGTAGTCGCTGTGGCTCACGAGGACGGAGTAGTCCTGACCGGAGGTGGCTCGGTCACCGCCGCGATAAGCCGTGACCTGCGTTCTTACGCCGAGGGAATCGGAGGAAGGGAGCAGATGGCTATCGAGGCATTCTCGGGGGCCCTTGAGGTAATTCCTCGGACCCTCGCTGAGAATGCCGGACTGGATCCAGTCAACACCATCATCGACCTCAGGAAGGCACACTCGGAGGGCAAGTCGCACTTCGGGGTCAATGTATACGAGGGTGGAGTTGCCGACATGAGTGAGGCACAGGTCTTTGAGCCCAGCAGAGTCGTGGAGCAGGCTATCCAAAGTGCCTCTGAAACCGCAGTGATGATTCTAAGAATCGATGACGTGATATCTAGCCGCGCAGGCTCCCCTATGCCAGATGGCGGAGAGTTTGACGGCATGGGTATGATGTGAGGCCTAGGGTAGAATACGGCCTACGGCCGTAGACCTTGGTTGCACTAGATTCAATAATCGTGTCAGGGTGCCCTGACTGCCGATAGGCACGAGTGGACTTCATGACGATATTCAGTGTCTTCATCGATGATGGCTGCATCACCTGTGATGCCTGCGAGGAAGCGGCTCCGGACATCTTTGAGGTCACTGAAGACACCTGCTTCATCAAGCCCGATGCTAGACTCGATGGTGGCTACGATCGCAACGTTACCAAATCTGGACTCAAGCCGGATGTAGTATCTTCTCTCTCAGATGACATCTTCGATGCCGCAGACGCCTGTCCGGTCGATGTCATCATCGTAGTTGAGGGCACTGGAGAGGAAGTTCATGAGGCAGAAGAGGAAGCAATTTCCGAGCCGGAGGTAGAGATAGTCTCCGAGGAGTCCGAGGAGATAACAGGTGACGATCTTGAGTCTCTTCTGACTGTAGGGGAACGGACGATGAGCATCCTATTCGGTTCACAGTCAGGAAACTCCGAGGAACTGGCGGCCAAATTCGCGAAGCAGGCCATCGATTACGGTCTCGACGCCACTGTGCACGACATGGATGGATTCGACCTATCCTCTCTGCCGGAGATGAAGAGAGTCCTAATCATCTGCTCTACTTGGGGCGAGGGCGAAATGCCCGACAATGCCGAGG
>Ga0066842_10000272_pt1 | contig 13647 bp, 13 predicted proteins | sample ETNtaG_19_FD_67289 | JGI IMG/M metagenome (GOLD analysis project Ga0066842, IMG submission 67289) | Marine microbial and viral communities from oxygen minimum zone, Eastern Pacific Ocean - ETNP201302PF86A | ecosystem: Environmental > Aquatic > Marine > Oceanic | place: Pacific Ocean: Eastern...
GCTCAGCTCGTCGAGGTGCTCCCCGAGAAGTACCGTCACCGACCCCCAGGGCAGGTACTCCTTCAGCGGGCTTCCTGCGGCCTCCGACATCCGGATCGAGGTGGGAAGCGGCGAACAGATGGAAGCTGGAATCGATATCGAATGGACCGGAAGAAGCGGCCGGGGCGCGGCAGCGGCTGAGGACCTGACCCTCGGTGCGGGGCAACGGCTGGCCTTTGACCTCCTGGCCCGGGGCCGGGAAGAAAACGGCGGGCTCCACGGCTCCGTAACCCTTGATGGCAACCCCCTCCATACGGAGCTTGCTCTCCTCAGCCTGCCGGAAATGGGAAAATCCCCGGTATTCTCCAGTGATGCGAACGGCGCCTTCAACCTGTCCCCCTTGCCGCCGGGGAAATACCGGCTCAGCGGACGAGGATTTCAATTTGAACGAGAGCTCTCGATCCCACCCGGAGCGGACGTGGAATTCAACGTCTCCTTGAAATCTCTGGTGTATGACCTCGAGATCGCCTCGAACGCGACCGGCGCGCCGCTCAACATTCCCTGCAAGGTCACGGCAGAGATGACCGGCGCCACGGCCAGCCAGATGGCGCAGGCTTCCTGGACAAAACAGGCGGTCATCGCGGCCTCCGGCCAGCTCGTCCTGAAAGGATTGCTTCCCGTAAACTACCGCCTGCGGCTGGAGGCGGAAAACCATGTTCCCGCCACAGTAAGAATCCATCCCGGCAAGAGCCGCAGTGGAAGGGCGACCCTGAGACGCGGAAAAAAAACCCGGCTGAACCTGAAAAAGCCCACCGGCGAGGCCTTCAGGGGAGAGGTGGCTGTCGTCATCGCCGACCAGGCAGGCCTCACCGTCCATGACCAAAAACACCGGGTCGATGGCGAGCTCGAACTCCCGGTGCTCCCACCCGGAAGCTACCAGGTGGTGGTTCGAACCAGGAAGAAGCCCTACAAGTTCTCGCTCACGATCGCGGCGAACTGAGCAACGGAACTATTTCTTCACCTGGGTACAGACCACCCGGAAGCCCTCGGTATTCCGCTTGCGGCCCGGCGCTCTCTCGTAGCGGCTCGCTGATCTGCAGCCCGCGGCGAAATAATACCAGCCGCCGCCCCGGGAAACCTTCCGGCTCCCCTGCTCGGGCCCGCCGGGGTCGGCCTCGGGAGATTTCTTGTAGTAGACAGGGCTGAACCAGTCTGAACACCACTCCCATACATTGCCATGCATATCGTAAAGTCCCCAGGCGTTGGGCTCGTAGGAGCCCACCACAGCGGTACGCTTGAGATAAGGCCCCGCGATGGTCGCAGGGTCGACACCCTTGATCACATCCTCCCGCTTGAGATAGGGAGTGTTGCCATCGAAGTTGGCCTGCCTGGAGCTCAACTGCTCGCCGTAATGAAAGGGCGTGGTCGTTCCGGCCCTGCAGGCGTACTCCCATTGCGCCTCTGTAGGCAGGCTGTAGACGCGGCCTGCCTGCTTCTCAGCCGCGAGCTCCGAGAGCTTCCTGCAGAACTCCACAGCCTCCTCCCAGCTGACGCTATCCACAGGCAGCCGGGCGGCATCAAGTTCCTTGACCTTTTCCTTGCCTCCCCCCGCCGGGGAAAAGTGGCTCGGGTTGGAGCCCATGACCTTCTGATACTCTCCCTGGGTGACCTCGCAGGCCCCGATATAGTAGGCTTGAGAGATCCGCACCTTGTGCTGATGCTCGTGAGCCCAGCGCCCGAATTCATTTTTTGATCCCATCAGGAAATCGCCTCCCTTGATGAGTACCAACTTCATCCCTACCGCATTTGTCAAGCCAGCGGGAGCCCCTCCTTCCGCGGCCTTCCCTCCCTCCTGGGAAAAGACCTGGAGCAGGAAAGAACAGCTCAGCAAAGCGGCGGCGGCCGTGATCAGGAGTTGTCGGCGGGAAATCAATATTTCGAGTTTTGGCATCGGCTACCGATCCTGGGATGGTTCAAATCAAGCAACTCAAACCATGTTAAGAGTTCTTCGTCCAGGTAACAAGCTCCTGCAGCTCCACTGGCGACCGAGGCCAGGCCCTCGACCGTCTCCGGGGGGAAGCCAGGTAACAAATTATCCACCGCCGGGAAGTTTGGTGGGCGGTTTTTCCGCAGAAGGATTTACTATATCCCGTCGCCCATGAATAAACAGGTGTACCTCGACTATCATGCGACCACGCCGGTCGACCCCCGCGTCCTCGATGCGATGCTTCCCTATCTGAAGGACTCCTTCGGGAACGCCTCCAGCAAGACACATCCCTACGGCTGGGCCGCCCGGGAGGCCGTCGAAAAGGCCCGGTCGCAGGTCGGCTCACTGCTCAACGCGAGTCCGGGTGAGATCTACTTCACCGGCGGAGCGACAGAATCGAACAACATCTCGCTGCTGGGCGCAGCGCTGCACGCGCCCGCTGAACGCAACCACATCATCACCCAGAGCACCGAGCATCACGCCGTGCTCGACCCCCTCAGGAAACTTGAAAAGGACGGCTGGCGGCTTACGGTACTTCATCCGGATTCAGAGGGTTTCATCAGCGCCGAGGCTCTTGGCAGCGCCCTCGATGAACACACCTTCCTCGTCAGCATCATGGCTGCCAATAACGAGATCGGCACTGTGCAGCCGCTGGATGAGCTGGGCAGGGTAGCCGCTGAGGCGGGCGCCCTGCTGCACTGCGATGCCGCCCAGGCGGCGGGCAAGATCCGGCTCGATGTCGAGAGCTCCGCGATCAGCATGCTCTCTCTCTCTGGACACAAATTCTGCGCTCCGAAGGGAGTCGGGGCCCTCTACAGGAGAAAAAGAGGAAACCGTGTGAGGCTGGCCCCCCTGGCACTTGGAGGCGGACAGGAAGAAGGGCTCCGGCCCGGAACCCTCAATGTTCCCGGGATCGTGGGCCTTGGCGAGGCCTGCAGGATCGCCGCGGAAGAGCTTGAGGAAGAGGCGCAGAGGGTCGGCCGCCTGCGCGATCTCCTCTTAGATGGGATCCGCAGAGGAATCCCCGACGTAACGGTTAACGGCCCGGCTGACACCGATAAGAAGCTGCCCGGGAACCTCAGCCTCAGCTTCAAGGGAGTCGACGGCAGCGCCCTCATCGTCAGCCTTGGCGACCTGGCGGCCTCCGCCGGCTCCGCCTGCACAGCCGGCAACGCCGAGCCATCCTACGTGCTCAAGGCGATCGGCACGCCGATGGAACTCGCCGTCTCTACGCTTCGCCTGGGCCTCGGACGGTTCACCACCGAGGAAGAGGTCACCTACGCCATCGACAGGATCATCGAGACCGTGGGCAAATTACGCAGGGTCCGGTAATGCCCCTTGCCTGAAACCCAGGGTCGACTTGCCCTGACCCCGCGGCGGTCTTATACTGGGAAGACAGTTGAAGGAATGCCCCCGTCTTTCGAAGACGCTTAAAAGAGGCGAAAATATGGATATCACGCTGACCGAAGTTGCGACAACCCAGCTCAAAACCCTCCTGACCAAGGAGGTCGAGGCCAACAACCTCAGCGAAGAAGCCGGCTTGAGGCTCATGGTCGTTGGCGGCGGCTGCTCCGGATTCACCTACAAGATGGGCTTTGACGAGAACATCTCCGAGCAGGACAAGGTCATGGACATAGATGGGATCAAGCTCGTCATCGATGAGAAAAGCGGCCTCTACCTCGATGCGGTCGAGGTTGACTTCCAGGACAACCTCATGGGCAAGGGCTTTGTCTTCAACAACCCCAACGCCAGCGGAACCTGCGGCTGTGGAAGCTCCTTCTCGATCTGAGGCCTCCCCCGCCGCCACCGCGTACTTTCCCGGGGATCAGCCATGAGCTCCCGAAGGTTCGCCGTTCTCCTTCCCATCCTGGCGCATGACGATGGCCCGCGGATCCTGCTGATGAAGCGCCCTGAGCGCGAGACGGATCCCTACTCGGGCCAGGTTTGCCTGCCGGGTGGAGCTCTTGAGGTCGATGATGCGAGTCTTCTCGACTGCGCGCTCCGAGAAGCTGACGAGGAGCTTGGGATCCCGGCCCATTCCGTAGAGATCATTTCAGAGCTGCAGTGGCAGGAAACCGGTTTCAAACACGAGGTAAAGCCCTTTGTCGGGTGGATTCACAATCCGCCCGAAATTCGACCTAATCCCGCCGAGGTCGAACACGTCCTCTACCTGCCTGTCAGCATGATCGCGCCAGGACTCTTCCAGGAGAGAGGAACCTGGACCAATGCTGGCGGAGAAAAAAGAGAGCTCCTGACCTTCAGGCTCGACGGATACGAGGTCTGGGGGCTGACCGCAAGGATTCTTGAAAATGGACTGAACAGCGGTCCGGAGGCCGGGAGCATTCGCAGACAGATCGACACCTTCTCGAAAAGCTGATATTTATAGCCCTTCCATCTCACTCACCCGGTGGTATTCTCGGATTAGAAGGACTCTTGATCGGGTGCCAGAAGCGTACGCCATTTATGGGGCTGGTAGGGTTCTTCGACGCAAAAAGCGTAGCTGCGCTTCCTTCGGGCAACCATGTGGGATTTTTTATAGATAGGAGTCAGGCATGAGGGTTGGACACCATCTTCTGCTTTTTTCTCTTCTGATTTTTGCGTTCCTTTTCTGCGCGACGGGCTCTTTCCTGGCGGCCCAGGACCGAACAGCGGCGGGCTTAGGCTTTCAACAGCTCGCTCCATCAACCAGGTATCGCCTTGTGCCTCCCGGCCCGATAGTGCTGGCCCAAAGTCCATCACTCACCTTGACCGCCCTTACCGCTAAACAGCGCAAGGTCTTTCTCGCTATGGAGGAAGGCAGAGGCGATGGCGGCGGCGCGGACGTGTCTCAACTTTCCGCCGTGCAGTTCTATTATTCGGGCTCCGCCTGCGAAGATGCCGAGGCGGTACTCTTCAGAGAGGATTGCGGCGGCGAGCCCTGCAATGTCATCGGCCTGCGCTGGACTGAGACCAGTCCTGCGAATTCCGAGGGTGTCCTGGTGTTCGTAAATGATGAACAATTCGGCGATCCAATAGCAGGCATCCTCCAGGATATACTCGATGATGGAGCGGGGCCCGACGTTAACGGTCTCAACCTGGTAGGCCTTGAACCTGGTGAACATGTCATCCGGATCGAGGAGCTCAACAACGGCACTCTTGAGGAGCTCACCCTTACAGTCTATGACGCGCCTCCTTTTCCCGACAACCCTGTCGACATCAACAATATCCAATGCGCCCAGCGTGAGATCGGTGAGGACGGCAACTGCGAAATGGTCGTAAGCTTCGGAGCCAATGCGGGCGCTTCGACCTACCTGGTCTTTCTCAACGATGCCATGGTCGCCGAGACCCTTCCGCCCGGCATCATTTTCGGAGGTATGGAATCGGGAGAATACTGCATCAACCTGCAGGGGTCCTGGACACCGCCTGATGCTGTCGGCAACATTTTCTATCTCGGCTGCACGACCGAGGGGCCTTGCTGCGTTCTAACCTGCGCTGACCAATGCAACCCCGTCGCGGCCCTCGATGTGTGCCAGACCACCTATGGCGGCGCCGCCGGACTTGGAGAGCTCCGCGCCGACTGGATCGGCATGGAAGCCACCTACGCTGTAGGCATCAACATCCGGGTAGATAATACGATTCTCGGGGCGGCGCCGGTCACCTTCCCATTCGATGAGGCTCTTGGAGCCAACCCCACAGCTGTCAACATCACCGGTTTCCCGATGGGCGCCTTTTCAATCGGAATACAGGGTGTCTGCGAGGATCCGGATGGGGCCAGCGAATTCACTGAACTTGCGATCACCGTTCTTCCGGAGTCACCCTACACCAACCCGATCGCAGGAGAGGCTACGTGTTCTTTCGATCCTGCAAATGGAGGAAGGACCACCGCCAGTTGGACAAATGATGTCCCCTACTACTCCCTTGACGTCTACCTGCTTCCGGCAGGGGAGCTGGATCCTGTCTACGTCCAGAACATCACGGGACAAAGGGTCGAGGAGGCGACAATCGAAGGAACGGCCGAAGGGGACCGGGTGGTCCTCCAGTTCTTCAGCTATATGGAAAACGGCTGCTACGGTTCCGAAAGGATCCTCTGCACCGAGGCGATCGACTCCGATGAGGACGGCGTACTCGACAATGCTGATAATTGTCCCGACACTTCCAATTCCGCCCAGGAGGACGGTGATGGAGATGGAATCGGCGATGAATGCGACAATTGCATCGCTGCCGCCAACCCCGACCAGGCAGATGAAGATGAAGACGGTCTGGGTGACGTCTGCGACACGGGAGGACCTGTCGGCCCGGTTTACTTTGTCCGTTCCATTTGCAGAAACGGAAATACCAACCCGCAGCTTTCCGATGCCGTCTACCTGCTGAATTTCCTCTTTACCGGCGGAGAGGTTCCGAACTGTCTGGCCGCCTGTGATACAGATGGAGACGGGCGCGCAATGCTCACCGATTCGGTCCAGCTGTTACAGTTCCTCTTCCTCGGAGGAACACCTCCAGTCAACTGGGATGGACCGAATCCAACCTGCGAAACCTTTGAGCCGGGAATACCCAGCTTTGGCCTCGGCTGCGAAGAGGCCAATCCTTCCTGTTCCCAGCCAGGCAGGGTCAATTAGACAGTTCCGCTGATCTCTGATGAACAGAAACCCGCCCCGGGGAGCAGCTCTCCGGGGCGGGTTTTTTCATCAACCCGCCAACCACATCACCCTCGCCCCTCCCAGAAAAGTTCGGCCTTGAGAACCTGCCCCACGAGGGGGGCGGCGGTCTCGAGTTCCTGGTCAAGGATCACCGCCTGGGCCTGCACCCCGGGAGGGAGAAGCTCCGGGGCGAGAGGCTCGCACGGCGGTCTCTCTCCGAGCCGGGACCGGGGCCAGGCGAGAACGAGGCCCCCCCTCGGCGCGGGCCCCTTGAATCTCACCTTTTGATTGGAAACCCTGGCGAGTCCGATTCCCGGCCAGACCTCTACCCCGGGCAGGCTTCGCGAGAGAAGGGAAACCAATCCGGGAACTGTAACGGCCCCTCCCCCTGAAGCGCCTGCCAGCATGGAGACCTCATCGAGGAGCTTCCGACACCGCTCATCTTCCCTTCCTTCACCGCGGAGCAGAATCTCCAGCTCATCAACCAGGCTCTGTGCGGTCCGCAGGCAAAGCTCGAGGGTCTCTCCGCCAGCCCGATGGTACGCAGGACAGAGGTGATCCCTCAGCTGCAGGCGCCCGGTCTCCAACCGTTGAATCATCGGATGCTCTCCTCCGTCACAACGGCCGGCCTCTCGCCCAGGCGCATCTCAATGGTGACCGAATCCAGCACGGGAAGACCGATTGGAAGCTCCAGGGAGGCTCCGTCGGCGAGGGTTGAGTCAATCCTCAAGGCCCATTCGGCGGTGACATCCGCGTCGGAAACCGCCGCAGCAGCCCGGGCCTGGAAATCGCCGGCCGAGAGCTCCGTAACCAGCGCGGCTCCGTCACCGGAGGCTCCCCCGGTCAGCGAATCGAGGTCTTTCTCAAGAACTTCCGACAGCGAAGCCGCCAGCTCATCCTTCTGCCCACGAGATAATTCTCCGCCGGACAGGCTCAGAACCAGGGTAAAGGGAAGTCTGAGCGGCTCGACAACATGAACGATTGTACCCAGGGGCGCCCGTTGCTGCAGACAGCGTTCGAGCTTCCTGAGACGCTGGGCGTCGGGATGTTCGCAGCCCGCTCCCCAGACGACAACCCAGACCTCGGCAGGGCGAAGCGGATGGGGCACCACCTCGATGCGGGAGAGCCCGGGATCGAGGGCCCGCAGCAGATCCCGATAATCGGCTCCGCTCACCACCGCGGGACCGATCGAGTTCTCCGCGGCGAGGCGACGCTGGAAACCTGCCGCGGATTCAGCCCCGCAACCTCCCAGGATCGCAACCGGGTGGGAAATGCTCTCGAGACCAGCCACTTCGTATTCAAGCACATCGAGGCGGCCGGCGGTCTTCGCACCAGCCCGGCCGATGCCGGCTCGCAGCCCCTCGATCCTGGCCTTCACCGGGCCCTGGAGCTCTTCACCGACCACGACCTCGACGCAGCCATCGGCTCGCCTTCGCAGGCGGAAGCGACCCGCCTCCGGAACCCCGGAGCCGGATTGCGCCCGCAGTGTCTTCCATGCCGCTCGACCTCCACTGGAAGGAAGTGAAAGACGGAGGCCCGCGAAGGGCTCAAAATCACCGTCCGGATGGGGCGGCAGCACCGCCGCCGACTCGTTGAAATGAAGCATCGCCGGCTGCTGGCCGACCGTATGTCCCTCGATAACCTCAACCCCGCAGGGCACCAGGCCTTCAACGAAAACCGGCGCCTGGTACAATCCTCCCGCCCAGCCTGCCCGTACCCAGTAGAGCTCACGGCCGAAGAGCCGTTGGCGCCGCCACGCTCCCTGCCCTTCCCAGGAGATGGTTCCGCTGCGGGTAAAGGCCCCCGTCCCATCAACGACCGCCAACTGGCGGAAAGAATCCTCTGCTGAAAATTCCCACTCCAGCCGAGGCTGCTCTGCCGCCGACCCGGACGCCCCTCCCGCCGCCTGCCAGTAGAGGCTGGCGGCTTCCGGACGATCCCAGCCGAGGTAGACTGCCGGCCGGGAATGGCTGGCCAGGCCGGCAAGCTCGAGGCCTCCAGCCGGGATGAACGAGTGGTCCTGCCAGGAGTTTCCCGAACGCAGAAAGATCCGTTCCGGAGACCTGCCCAGCGCTCTCTTCTGTTTCGATTTCCTGTCCCTTCTTAATGAACAGACAAGCGTCGGTGCCGCCATCGAAACCGAAGTCCCTGCCGGCAGACGCAAACGGATCCAGGGCGCCTCGAATCCTTCGAGCTCACGGCTGGTCATGTCGGGAAGAGGACCGTGAATGCGCATCCGGACCAGTGGGTCGCCGGCGACATTGACGGTCTGGCTGAAATCGACCGGCAACAGGCGCCAGCCGGTCCCGCTTGAATATTCCCACTCACCATCGAGAAGAGCCCCGGGCGCGCCGGGCCATTCGAGCACGAGCTCGGCACTGTAGCGCCGAATCTCGTCCCACTCGGCATCGCCGAGATACAGGTGGTGATTCAACCTGTCGGAGCCAAAAATCCTGGCCGGCTCCCGGTCCTCCCCATCTACTGGAAGGAGGCGGGTCTCCTCGCCCTCGAGCACCACGGCATACTCCAGGTTGGCGGGGCTGAGCCACGCATCCGCGGCGGTCTCGAAGAAGACCCGGCTCTACCCCGCGTCTGTCCGGGAGGCCGTCACCGCCGTTCCCGCTGGGATTTTTCTCGGTGTGTCCAGCCCGCTCGCGGCGTGAAGGCGTATGGCCGATGTCGCGGGGCGAGACCAGAGCGGCTCATGCCCCAGCTCAGCGAGGAGGCGAGGCAGGAGTCTCTCAGAGCTGTCATCCAGTTCGCCCCGCAGCTCGCCAAGCACCATAGCGAAGCTCTCCAGCAGGGCTCTCACCGGGTCATCAGCTCCCCGCTGGCTCCAGTCCTGGAATCGGCTGGCGGCCTCCCGATCGAGACGATCAAGGGCTTCGAGCTCCCTGGTTTTCTTCCGGTCCGAAACGTCCGCTGCTTTCCTGTCGCTCATCATCTTCCTTCCACCGTGTCCCGCTCCGCGCTCCTTTGAAAACTGATTTCCATCCCGGAAAGCCTGCCCGTCAGCCTCAGGCTGATCTGCTCTTGCTCTACCGACAGCAGCAATACCCGGCGAACACCGGCCCAGGGAGCCCAGTCGTAAAGAGCCTCCTCGATCAGAACCTCGGCGAGCCGGCGCTCATGCTCTGTCTCGATTGCCGGCAGCTCGTGGACCCTGCAGCCGAAAGAGGGAAGCAGAGCCCTCTCGCCGGGACGCACCTCGAGAATAAGCCTCAATCGCTCTTCGATCGCCGTGGCGGACACGAGAGGACCGCCGCAATTCTCGAAAAACTTGTCTGGCGTCGAGGCCCTGGCCACCATCTTTATTCTTCGCTCCATAATTCGAGATCGACGCTGGTCTCGAGATAATCCACCCGGGTCCGGTAGCCAAGCTCGTCCCAGCGGTGCCGCGCCCGGGCAACCCGGTAGCGGCCGTCGAGCGGATCGCCCATGCCCGCGATATCAAGCTCCTGAAGCGGCCGCCAGCCGGGGTCTCCCCGGACCTCGAAATCGCCGCCCCGGCCGAGACCGGAGAGCTCACGAAAGCTGAATCCAAGCAAGCTCTCATCGCGGCTGAGAACTCCTCTCGCGGCCGGGAGACCGGAGAGCTCCGCGCATCGCGGAAGCTTTGAGGAGAAGAAGAGCTCTCCAGGAAGAAGCGCGAGCTCAAATCCAATCTTCCGGGCCCGCTCACGCAGGAAATCCAGCCGGTCTCCTCGGCGGACCACGCGTTCAAAAACCTCTTCGGTAGGTTCCACCAGGGCGCGCAGGCCAAGCTCGGAGGCGATGGCCTCGGCCAGTTCAGAATCGGAATGCTGGTAGTAGGTGTGCGGGTCCGGAGATTCAACGGCCTGCGGATGATCGGCGCGGGCCGCCAGGAAGAGCGCCGTTCCTCCTCCGCCCCACTTCAATCCGTTCGCCTGGATACTTCCATGGAAAAGCGCTCCGCAAGGATGCCCGAGCGTGAGCTCCATACCCGCGCCGCACGATTCCAGGGCCGCCTGCGGGCCGCCCTGGACCTCGTCGGCGCTAAAGCTCAACTCCAACCGGTCCGAACCATCCGCCGTCAACAGCAGTTCGCAGGAAAGCAGCTCCGTGCCGGCCGGCAGGATGGAGCATACCGGCGGGGCCAGGAGCTCACGGGCCGGGGCTCGCAATCCTGAAGACGTAGCCGGAAGCAATTCGGTGATTTCAATCATGGAATACAGATGGGCTGCTCGCCCGTCAACCTCTCATCTGAAGCCGTATAAATCCCCGCACCGGGGTTCCATCGGGGTCGAAGCGCACCCACTCTTCATCAAGGCGTTCGATATAGCCGGTAAACCGGAAGGGGCCCCAGAGAAAAACAATCTTCGGCGGCGGTCCGCCCGGAGAGTCCGGGTCCATCCAGCCCTCCAGCTTCTGGGCAATCTCACGCAGGTTTCGTTCCCTTGGCGCCCGCCTTGTTGAGTCAAGAAAGAGCCTCGTTGAAAACTGCTCTTCGCAGGAGGCGCCGGCCCCTCCCGGAGCTCCGGCGGCGACAAGCTCTCGATGTTTGGAAACTGAGTACTTGTTGGGATTCCAATCCACCGTGACAGTCTCCAGGCTGTCGAGATGCGTCAGCTCCGCCTTGACCAGTTCGTTCAGGTTCTCTTGCATTCTAATCCCTCGTAAGCGATCTCGAGCTTCTCCAGGGCGATCTCAGGGTTGCGCGCATCCAGCGGCGGCCCCTCCCAGCCGACCGCGAGCGCGCCGCTGAAATTCCATCGCATGCTCTCGTTTCCATCCTCATCCAGCAAGACGACCGCCCCACCGCGAGGCTGGGCGCTCTCGTACCAGCTCCAGAGCTCGGCATCGAAGGTCAGGCCCCGTTCGAGAACCAGTCGACCGGTTCCGGGTCCGTCCTCGAAGAGCTCAACTCGATTGGAGCCTCCCTCCCGGTACTCCAGCACCTCCCGCCGGCTCTGGAGCCCCGAGCAGCTGACAAAACCCGCGGCCGAAACGCCCTCGAGCTCCAGATCAAAGCGATCCCCTCGCAGCAACTCCTTGAGCAGCACTCTCATTGGTCAACCTCCTCGAGCTGAATTCTTTCGAGCTTCTCGACAACAAGTTCGAGGGTCTCAACGCTGAGCTCGACGCCGGAGGACTCGAGCTCAGGCCCCTCGTAGCGGCAGGGCCAGGCTCCGTAAAAATTCCAGCGGGCCTTTTCCCTCATCGCGGCATCCAGCAGGACAATCGAGCCGCTGCGAAGATCCTCCTCTCCCTCCTCAACTCGCTTTCTCCACAGGTAGAGCGCCGCCGAAGAGGTGACCCCCCTGCTCAGAAGGATATTGCCGTAAACAGGACGGCCGGGAATCTTCATGGGAGCGGACTGGTTGCCGACCCTGTATTCGAGAATCTCTGAGCGGGAGGCAAGCCCGCTCACATCGCGAAACCCTCCGGCCACCGCCGGACCGGCCTCTTCGAGTCCATCAATTTCAACCACGAAATTGCAGTTGGGAGTCAACGGAAAGGAAGGCCTCGACTGTATATCATCGGTACGAGTTCTGATCATCAGGCCGCCGTCCCCTCCACCTCTATAGTGCTCCTGGAAGGATGGATCACCCGTTCCACCGAAACTCCCGCGCCGGGATCAAGGCTCGTCCTCACCTCGATAGAGAGCCTGCGCTCAGGAGCGTCTTGCCCCGGGAGCTGGCTCCCCTGCCATCTCACCTCCAGCTCAAAGCCGTTCCTGAAGGGCAGGAACCCATCGATGACGAGACTATGCAGGAAAGATCTGAGCTCGCGCTCGAGACGCCTGGCCATGGACCTGGACGCAAGCTCGAAGACAGCCCAGCGAGATCCGTCATCAAGCGACCGATAGAGCCCCTGCCACCTGCGCCAGGATGCCAGGGAACGGAGCGCGGACCGGGAGAAGAGCCTGTTCTCCTGCGTGCCTGCGGCAGCGCGAAGGCCAAGCCCTGGACGTTCAATCGAGGTCGGGGTCCGAAGCGGGAAGAAATCTATAGCGCATAGCTGCCCGGCGAGAGCGGCAGCTCCCAGGCCATCAACCGGGCCGCCGCTCAGCAGGGCGAGGTTGGGAAGCGGCCTCAACAGGCCGGCATCCTCGCGGCCGGAGGAAATCTCGCAGCAGAGAAGAACCTGCGGATGCCGCAGGGCGAACCTCTCCAGCAAGGGAATCACCGCGGAGCTGACCGGTGGCAGCACCAGGGTGCCCGCCTCCCCGCTCCCGGCCAGTTTGTAGAGCCCCGTACGCTCCCCGGGACCTCCATCCTCGCCCATGATCCGGTCCATGGCTTCAAGCTCCAGGGCGCCTTCTCCCAATCCCGAGACGATCTCGAGCAGGTAGTCCGCCCCGCCGTTACCGGTAAACTCTCTCACCACTGAGTCCGCAGGAGAACCCTCACCCTGCCCCAGAGAATCGTCAACAACCACCAGCGCTGTCTTGCCGCAGCCGACCCAGCTCGGGGAAAGTATTTCTGAAGATGGCATCAATTCACTTCCTCTCTTTCTCCAGGACCTGCTCGAGGCTGATCTCTCTCTCGACAACCCTCTCAACCTCCTCGCCCGGACGCGCTACCGCCGGGAGGGTGACCTTGAAGCTGACCCCAAGATGATGCCTGCTGAACCCCAGCTCCTGCCAGAGCCCTGCGTCATCAACAAGCTCGAGCGGCAGTTCACCAAGCTCGATGGAGAGCTCCTTCGCAAGGCAGGCCTCCATGTCCTCCACCGACAGCAGGGCGTTGGAATGCAGAAACTCTACAGCGGCGGCGATCGCGCCCAGCTCTTCCTGGGAGGTAGCCTCGATGATCATGAAGACAAAGCGCAGCTCCAGCCAGAGAGCGCTCCTGCGAACCCTGCCGGGCAGAGCCGGGTCAGCAGCAGGCTGAACCCGAACCCCCGCCTCACGACAGGTGGAGGAGGGAATGATCCGGTGCAGGTAGAGGGCGGCCCGGGGGCCCTGGCCCGATTCGGCCTTGGGAATATCGACAGGATGCGCGAGAAAAACCGGGATCAGCGACTCTCCTGCCCCACCCTGGATGGCTTCCTCCAGGCGAAGCGCCAGGTAGCGGCTGAGTTCGTAAAAGTCACCCGGTC
>Ga0066842_10000279_pt1 | contig 13497 bp, 13 predicted proteins | sample ETNtaG_19_FD_67289 | JGI IMG/M metagenome (GOLD analysis project Ga0066842, IMG submission 67289) | Marine microbial and viral communities from oxygen minimum zone, Eastern Pacific Ocean - ETNP201302PF86A | ecosystem: Environmental > Aquatic > Marine > Oceanic | place: Pacific Ocean: Eastern...
GGTAATGCACGGTCGCCGCGCCCAGCTTCGAGTCGTCGAGAAGCTTGGTCATGTCGAAGGTCACGAGCCAGCTGTCGTCCAGGTCGATCGCGTCACGCTCAGCGTTGAAAATCGGACCGTAACCGGTGGGACTTACCCACTTCTTCAGCTCGGCACGAATTTCGGAGTCGGGAGAGAATACCGCTTCGTGGATGGTCGAGAGAGAGCGTTCTCCCCGATCGAGTTCGTCGAATGCGATATCAACCGCATCCGAGATCTCGGTGATGGCGTCATTGCTGTCGCAGCCGGAGATCGACGAAAGCCAGAGCTTGAGGAAGGTCCGGTTCTCTTCTGTGTTCTCGCAGTCGAAGGGGTTCATGCCCCCGTCATTGGACCACGGCAGGGGCTCGTTGTTCAGGGAGAGATATTGCCCTCCCATTGCGAGGTTGTAGATCGCGGTGCCTCGATACCTGTCGAAGAAGAAGTGCTTCACGTCCTTATGGCGTGATGCCATGAGGGACATGAACTCCATCAAGACGGTCTTACCAGCGCCCGTGGGGGCGATGACCACGCCATGCCCCAAGGCGGCCGGCTCGTCGCTGATATGGAACTGGTGCTGATAGACCGTCTGGGAGACCGTGCGGAAGTTCGCGATCGGCCCCTTACCCCAATCGGAGTTGGCAACACCAGCTGCTGGCTTGTCGAGTGTGAAGTCGAAGGCGATGTTGAAGCTGAACAGCTTGTAGGGCCGAGGCATCAAGTCCAGGCTTGGGAATTGCAGGAACCAGCTTGCCTGCGATGCTCCGGTTTCGCGCACCGCGGTGGCGCCGTTCGAGGAGATGACGTTACGCACGGCCTTCTCATGCTCGAAGGCCTCTTCGGGTGTCTTGCCGAACACCAGAATAGTCTGCGAATACGCGCAGAGAACCGCCCTTGTGTCGTCGCTTCCTTCCACCATTTCGGCGGCACTTTGGAACTGGTCGAGAACGCCAGGGCTGAAGCTCGATGCAACTGCGAGCCGTGAATGCTGCTCGAGCTTGATGATGGCTTCCGCCTTGGACATCGGCTCGACATACCGGGAGATGGTCATCTCGATGTTGAGAGATGCAAGCTCGCTGGCCATGACCGTATTCATGTCATCGCCGAGCTTCTTGATGCCGATCGCCAGAGCGTATTTCTTTTCCTGCCCACCGGTGAACTCGATGAGGCCGTCAGGCCTGAACCATACGACATCTCCTGCCAGGACATCCGAGAGATTGTCCCCGTGACCGGTCGGGGCCGGCATGCTTGCCGGCGCAGTCTGAGATCCCAGGAAGGCGCCAAGCGTGAGACGGGCAGGGTTGGTCTTGGGGTCCTGGGTCAGGCGGCGAATATCATAGTTCGACAGTGTAGTGTCGAGAACCTGCTCGCCCTCTTCAAGCTTGGGCAGTGTTCGCGCCGTGAGGCAAATGACGTTGATCGTCTTGTGAGCGTTCTGAAACTTGGCGTTCCATTTGTCCGCGATCTCACGCGACAAGTCGTTTGGGAAGCCTTCATTGTCAGGCACGGACATGCGGCGACGGATGGTGAAGATCCGGGCGGTCACGTTGAGCTCCGCGAGCCCCTCGAGGAAATTTTTGCGCCAGCGGGCAACAGCGATGCCCTCGTCCTGGTCCATGAAGGTCTGATCGATGCCGCCCGCGACATAGTATCGGGAGACTCCGCCATTTCTCAGAAGGACCGTCCGCTCATCCGAATGCAAACCCATGAAGGGAAGAAAGTCAGAGAGATGGGTTTCCTTCGGCTGGGGAAGAATGCGGCGGGTAATGGCAGGCACAAGGATGCTGGCGCCGGCAAATGCGGTGAGGCCTGCGAGGATGGCACCCCCAGCGGTTGTGAGGGCGGCGTCGCGGGCGAAAGAGAGGGTTGGCTCGAGGGTCATCAGGCGCGTCTCCTGTTAGGGGATGTATTTTACGCCCTTCGAAACCTTGGCGAGGTTCTTCCGGGAGGGCGGGTATTTCCCGGTTGCTTGAAGTGTCGTGGTGAGATGGGGATTTCTGGCGCCTGCTACGACGAGGCCTGCATGCCCACAAACAAGAGGGACGAGAGATAGGAATGGCGTGGTGCCGAGAACCATGATCGAGATGATCATGACAACGCAGGCAAGCACGATGTTCACGATCGCGAGTTCGAAAGGAGCCCAAAGAAATTGCTTTGGGCTCGCTACGACTTGATAGATCTGTGCACTGAGATCAGCCATTCGTCATCGTGCTCAGCGTGGTGGGGCAGTAGAACGCATCAGTCGACATCCACGCGATGAACAGGTCGGCTGAGGCGACGATGAAGATTGCACCGATGATCGGGACGAACTGCTTCAGCTCGAACTTCGTGAAGAGTGCGCGAATTGCGAAAATCACGAAAGCGATTGACCCCAGAACGTAGACAGCCGCAAAAAGGAACGTCTTCAGCTGGCAGATCTTGTAGGATGCCACGCCGAAGATGAGAGGTGTCTCGCCGTAGGCTTGGGGTGCTACTTCGCCGTAGTTGTATCCTTGGTAGAGCTGCTGGGCGAAAGCCGGATCAGCAGCCATACCGAGGGCGGCGAAGAGGAGCGCGGCGAGCGCTCCTCGTTGCATGGTCGGGGAGAACATGGCGGGTGCTCCTTCCTCAGGGTTTACGAGCAGATCGGATTAGGCCGACGCGCAGGAACTCGTGTCGTCATTGTTCTGGGTCACGAAGTCGATGAGCAGATCCGCCATGGCGACCACGAAGAGACCGCCGCCGAGAGAAATGAGGTGAGCGAACTTGAACCGACCGAGGAAGGCAGAGATCGCGATCAGCACGAGGCCGATGGCACCGAGAATGTAGACTGCGCCGAAGAGCCAGTTCTTGATGGTCTGGAGCATGCCACAGGAGGTATCGATGATTTCGTTCGCCGCGAGGGCAGGGTTGGCCTGGAGGGCGATGACGCCGACTGCACCGGCCAGACGGGCAATGGCAACGCCATTGATGATCTTGGTGGTATTCATAGCTTGGAGTCCCTTCGGATGAGGAGGTTTGGAGTGTTCCGATCCGGAATTAGGGACAGAGGGGCAGGCTCCCAAAAAGCCCGGGCTGTTTTCTTGAGGTGGAAATTTCCGAGTGTTTGACTGCACTCTGGTGCGCGTCATGCGGCCTCGAGGAGGGACTTGAGAGGGCCTCATAATCAGGAGCAAAAAACGGCTTTGCGATCAATGTGTCGGAAATTTCTCAAGGCCGACCAAGGTCAGACCTTAGTCTGACTCGTGGTTGAGGATTTCCGATGCATGGTGATTTGGTGCCGAGCCCTCCGCGGCGGAGGAAGGCTCGCTATGCCGGCGGTGCGGCTTATGAGGATAGCTCGGAGATGCCGGGACTTGGGCCGGTGAGCGGTGCGGTCGGATACTCGGAAAATTCGCGCTGAAGTGGTTGGTAGAGCCACCACAGATCCAGGACATGAGTGGCAGAAAACTATTGCGCGTCGTTCCTCGGCATCCCTCCTGCTTCCTCGGGGCGGTGGCGACACCACACCGGGCATATGCATCAGCGAAAGCTGTTCTGGAAATTGCTCACACCCGGTCGCGACTGACTCTCAACGCAGTCGAGTAGTTGCGCTCCGTTTCCAGTGTCGCCCTGGCAGTGCCGAGACGACTCAAGCTGAAGGCTGTCAACAGCATGGAGAGCATTCAGCAATGCATCCGCGTCTGGTGGATGATCGATAGGCCAGTGAACCGTCCAGAGATGATCCTGGGGGACATGACTGGATCGGGTCGCTTCGCTGACGACAAAGAGAGTTGTCGATGTTCCCGTTGGCTGCGGACCCACGAAGGATTTCAGAACCCTGGGCGCCTCCTCGTATCGGATGTAAAGAAGGGCGGCATGAAGCCCCTCCAGGCGCGGGTCGATTACCATTATGCCTTTGGTGCGTGGTATGGGGTGGCTCAAGCCTTGGAAAATCTTGGCGGCGGGACTCTCCGGGTTCATGAGATATTCAAACCTTGGGGTGGTCTCGCCGCTTTTCCGAGATCTGGAGTTTTCTGAGGAGGTTTGCGCAAGGCCACGCGGGTCGTTTTCTCGCTCCCACCGGCCGTGATGGCATAGAATAGTTGCGCTCCAAAGCTGCCAGCAGGGCGCCAGATTTTCGCTCGAACGCAGCACAGGCTGCCCATCAATCTTCCAGGTCCGGTTGCCTTCAGATCGAGCGTCGCTCGGCATCCCGAGTAGCGCCGCGGAAAGAACCAAGGATAGTGTGATCCAGTGAGCCATGACTGAGACGTAGAGCGAGTGATGGTGCAGCCGAAGATGATAATTCCACACGTGCAGTTGTAGCTTCCCGCCGCTCCGTCCTCGGCATCAGTAGATCGATCGGGGTAAGATTGGAGAGTAGCAGCCTCTCAAACTTTCGATCAGCAGACTTGTAGAGCGAACATCTTGCCGTTCGGAATGACCTTGCAGTGGTCACATAAGCTGGAACGCCTGTGGTGGAGCATGGCTCGATAAGGAGAATCCGAGATGACGACCGAAATACGGAAGTCAATGAAGGCCGCGCCTTCAGATCTTCTCCACAGGTCAGGATTGCTCACTTCGGCTTCGGCACAGTGGGCCTCACGGCACATCCCGGGTGAGAGGCGCGTAGAGGCGCTGTGCAAGCGGGTCGGTCGCTGGACCGAGACCCGTCTGCGCATGTTCAGACGAGAGTGAATGTGCGCCAAGGCGCGAAATGTGAAGTCCCAAGATCATCTGTCAGCGACCAGGAGATGTCGGGGCGTTCGTGGATCGATTTACTTGGGGGATTTGGGGCGGCCGAGCTTATGCGTTCGGTTCGCGGCGTTTACCCGAGGCCCGGACATATCCAGGCCTCGGGAGGCATCGATCAGATGTCGATGCTGTCTTCCGATTGGCGTGCCAGGTCTGGCATGTCGACCGCTTCCGTATTGCGGAACTGCGGCCCCACGGCTTCGTCGAAAACCATCATCGAGGTGGCTTCGTTGCCGTTGTCGGTGTAGGGAGTGTAGTTCGATTTTTCCGTGACGAACCAGGCGCGGGACTCGTTCTCCTCGCGGCAGAGGCGGATGTAGAGTGACGACGACTGATAAAGCGCATCGGACTTCCTTAGGCGTCCGCGTTCGTCCACTTGCGCGGCCACGATACCCCAGAGATCCTCCTGTCGGCAAAGCGCAGCGAGGCGGTCAGAGACTTCAGTCATGTGATCATCTTCGGACTGGCCTTTTTGCCGGCCACGGATCAACTGCCAATAGTCGAGGATGAAGCCCTTGATCCCATAGCGGGCCTTTGCGACGAGGATCTTCCGGCAGATTTCATCGATAGTTGCCTGAGGTGAGTAATCGTAGAAGGTGTGATCACCAACCTTATCGAGATACTCGTCGGCATATTGAATGAATGTCGAGTGATCCGGATCGTTGTGATCGTGAATAGCCGAAACATTGAGCTTCATATGGCGTGCGCATGACCGTAGCTCGATGTCTTCGGGCGGCGTTTCGAGGGAAAGAAAAAGATGGGGAACGCCCTGAAGGTTCAGGTTGTCAGAGACAGTGCCCAAAAGAATCGTCTTGCCGCGTCCAAAAAGGCCGCCTATGCCGTAGAGTCGACGAGATTGAAGTCCGCCTTGCATCATGAAGTCCAGACTGGTGATGCCAGTGGTTGCAGATTCTGGCTTGTTGCGCGCGCCGTCGATGGCTTGGCGTGCCACGTCTGTCTTTGATTGCATGGTCACTCGCCCTCCGGAGAGATGGCTGCGCGCAAGCGATTCAAGTCCGGTAAGGATCTCGGTTGGGTTCTTTTCACGAGTATTGATTGCGTTGTTGAGCCGCGCACTGATCTGCGAAATACGGCGCCATTGGTGTTCGTCGTGAATTCTGTCGATCGCCTCGTTGAAGGTTGTGACGATCTCCTCACCATGCGCAGCAAGGCGATTTAGGAAGGCAAGACCACCCATGACTTCAACGACATCGGCGTGCCGGTTTGCAATGGCGGCAGGACGGATATCCTCACCTTTCATCACTCCACGGGCAATGAGGCGCCAGAGGGTTGCATAGTTTGGATCGTTGAACGCTTCCTCTTGAAGGAGGGCGGCTCGATTGAAAAAGTCTGGGTGGCCAAGAACGGCACCTACGACCTGGGCTTCGAGGGAGAGCAAGGAACTGGTTTGCATTATGCTGTCTCCCCTTTCTTCGTAAGGTTAAGGCCGAGACCGAGAGCGCTATTGCGCTGGTGGATCTTGTCGGCAGTTCCCTGAGAAACGCCGAGGGCTTCAGGTGTAGCCAGCTTGTGCTTCTTCGCTACGGGTGCAGGCACAACGTGATTTCCGTGGACGGGCTGACGGACCGTCGGCTGAGAGTGTCGCTTCAGCGAGGCCGTAATCCAGCTACGTGGATCGGCGACGAAGTCCTGACGATCGGCTTGTGCAACGGCGTTGTAAACGTCGCCCTCGGGCCAGGTCTTGAGAAGCGAGGCAAGCATCGCTCGCGCCGTATTTTCAGATTGTCCGACAGCTCCACAGAGACGCACCATCGTGCTATACGCAGCCTGCTTGATCGAGATGCGCTCGGGCGCCTCTCGGGATACATAGTTCGGCACGACTTGCCGACGGACGGTGCTGACGAGCGGAAGATCTGCGGTCCGGCCGGCACGCTCTTTCGGTGCGGCGCTGACGGACGGCATGGTGGATTCAGTGAGGGCATCATGGCTTACCGCATCGCCCTCAAGTTTGAAGAATTCGAGGATGGCGTCCTGCGAAGCGGCCCAGGCGTTCTCACCCATTTGAGAGATGATACGAACACGGGCAAGAGGGACCGGCTTGCCGGTCGAAAGGATGCGCGACAGAATTCGGACCGCAGCCCCAAGCTCGTCGTTCTCGAGCGAGGCTGCCATGTCTGTTACGTGTGTTCCATCGAGAATTCGGCGCATCTTGTCCCTCCAATGCTTGTCCCTCGCTCGTCCGTTGAAGTTTGTCTCGGCGAGGCTCAGACAAAAGCGGTTCGGCAGAAAAATATTGTCAGGTCCGTGTGCGTTGCTTCTCCAGGTCCTTGCGAATAACGCGGATCGGGCAGGGTTCCTGGTCGCGGTGGAGCGCGGCCCGTTCACGATCGGTTCCCTTGCTGGGATCATGGACACCGGTGTCAAGATCAAGCCCACGCCTCTGCGCCTCAAACCGAAGCACAACCCAGCCTCGGTTGAGGTCCTCCCTCAGCTTCCCGGCGGGGCAGATATCGGTGGCATCGCGGCTTGCGATCGCAGTTAGGCGCAACGATCTGTTGTCGAGATCGGCCAGCTTCCGGTCGAGAGTTTTCACGTCATCTCGCCCTTCGGGAGCGGCAACTGGCCAGGCCCCCGGGAAGTCGCTTGCGGATAGATCGTTCTGAGCGGAAGCACCACCGTTGTCTCCATGCTCACCCGCCAGGCGAGAGATGATATCTACAATCGGATCGCGCTTCTCAGTGGGTTTCGCCTCGGTTCTCTTGGGGGCGTCTTCAGGCTTGTCACTCGTCGTTTCTGCCGGAGATTGCTCCTGCTCTTTGGCAGCAAGGCGCTGGTTTTCCCGTCGATCTTCTTCGGGGATCAGATCACCGATGATATCCGAAATATCATCCATCTCATCGCCAGAGAGAAAGGGGTCTTCGACAACGGGAGTGATAGGGTCCTCGACAATGTCATCGATGGATGAAAGGTCTTCGGTCTCCTCGAAAAGATCATCGAGGGTAGCGGCGCGTGCGACCTTATCGAACTGACGGCGCAGCTCTTCGGAGGCGCGTGAAAACCTCTTGCCGTTTGCACGACATTTCGTCGCGAGCTGGGCAATGCGCGCCTTTCGCTCTTCGATAAGAATGGCTTCGGATTGAAGGGCGAGTGCGTTCTGGGAGTCGTCGCCTATTGTCTCGATCGTGTCTTTTTTCGTCAGTCTCATAATCTCATCGGCCAGGAACGTATCCCGCTTTTCTACTCGGTGCGTTAGGAGCTCTGCGGTGATGTCGTGGGAGGCGGACCGGCGGGCCGTGGTGATCCCGCGGCTGGCAATTTCGAACAGCCGTTCACGCGTTGAGCTCATCTCGGGAGAGGCGAATTCTTCGGACGAGTTCAGCATCTGGGCGCGCTCGACCCAGGGGCGTTCTGCTACAGTGAAGCGCCACCGGATTTCACGCTGCGCATTGCGCTTCCCTGGTTCGGTTTCAAGGCCAAAACTCTCAAGAGCCGAACACTTGTTTCCAAGGTGTTCGGTTGGCTCTTTTTCGATGCCCGACTCCTTGTATGAGCGTGGATCATGCCTCTTGTCGGAGCCAGCCATAGCAAGGTGAAAGTTGCACGTATCGGCGTAGGCCCGGCGCAATCTCTTTGGCCAGACAATCTCGCGCGTTTCGGGATGCTTCGGCTTTTTGAGGGGTCGACGGATGACCCAGCTGCCGTTGCTGCGTTTCTTCTTCTCTTTCGCGGCAAAGTCCCATGTGCCGTCCTCGTTCCGCCCAGCGGGTCGGTCAAGGTAGGTGATGTGAAGGTGGTAGTTTCTGGGGTCGTTCTTCTTCGTCGGAGCGTGAAGCGTTGCCCAGTAGGGGAGCTTGCGCTCCTCGAACTGCTGGCAGAAATCGCGTGCAAGCATGGCCCGGTCTTTTGCGTTCAGCTCGACGGGAAGCTCTGCAATAATACGGGATTGAACTCGGGACCTCTTACCTTCCGACAGCTCGACTTCCTGCCAGAACCTTTTGCGGTCTTCCTTGGTTTTTCCGAGGGTTCCAAAACTGATGCGGTCGGGATCAACCACACGTTCTGGGTAGGGAAATCCTGCGGACATTCCATCCTCCCTGATGCTCTGATCAGAGCCGGCCGCGAGCACTTCCGTGATTTCCTCGCTTGACTTCTCGGTAGCAGAAGGGCGCTCGATATACCCCTGGTGGGCGGATGAGGTTGTTTGGGTGTAGTTGCCCTCTGAGACGTCGTTCGTTTTGGATACGGTCTTGTGGCTGAAATGAAATGTCGTTCCTCGGTCGCTGCGAGGACGGCTCGACGAATGCGCCGGTGCGCTGAAGTCAGGGGTCCGCTGGTAGCGGCCGCGGCCTGAGGCAAGGCTACCAGCTGTTTGGGCGATTTCCGTGAGGTCGCGGAGAATTTGGAGGTCGCTCGCCATGAGGCCCTTTTTCCTGTGTTCATCGTTGCTCTTGTGAAGGGGAGGTAGGGCCTACCGACCATAATTGCGGTATTGCGCCTTCATAAAGATCATCTTGGTCTTTCAAACCGTGCAAGCTTAAAGGTCATTTTGCGGCACGGGATCGTTTTCCTACCTCCTCGCAGAGCAACGCTGCGAGTGAAAATGCCCGTCAAAACACGGATTTCGAGGTCTGCATGGCCGTGGGGACGAATGTCGCCCGCGCAGCGTATCCGTGATCTCCGGGCCATGATCGCCAAGAACAGGGCTCAGATACCGATCATCCGAGACCAGGCAGAGGAAGCGATCCGACGGATCGAGCTCAATCTTCAAGCCTTGGAAGAGCAGATGACCGTAGCGGAGCGATGCCTCGAAGAAGAGGTGCGCTCTGAGAACAAGAGCATTGCCTACGAGCTTTCCATGCTCGGAGTCGATGTGATCGAGCGCGTCAACGAGTCCAAGGACCAAAGGGCGCTCAATGCGGAACTCCGCGAGCTGCTGGCGGAGACGAAGTCGAACAGCAGCGCGGCTGGCGAAGGGAATGATGATCTCGACGCCTTCTTTACCACCTGAACAGCAATACAGAGAGGCAGGTCCGACAATGAAAATGAGCAAGTTCGAGCGCCGCAAGCAGGAGATGCAGCGGAAGTTTGAGGAAGAAATGAAGGCCATCGAAGAGGCCGAAAAGAAGGAAATCGAACGGCGCATGGAGCCGATCGTCTCCAAGATTGGGAAGCTTGCTGAGGAAGAGGCGCGCCGCGCTCTCGAGTCCGATCCTGCGATCCTGGAGAGCTACAGCTTCCGCAAGCGTGAGGCCGCTCGCGAGATGAAGGATGCGCTGGACAAGATCTTCTCTGCGCAGATGGACGAAGCCGACGAGGAGGAGTCGGATGCGGAAGTCAAGCCGGCCGAAGAGGTGAAGAAGCCAGCAGACGCGCCGAAGGAGTCTGAGCCGGAGGAGGCAAAAATCTCCGACGATCCCTTCGACGAGGAGTTCGGAGACGTCTCCGTGAATGACGATGGCAAAAAGCCTGAGGAACAGGCATCCGAGCCCGTCAAAACCGAGCAACAGCAAGAGCCTCAAAAGAAGGGCTTCGGTCCGTTCGGCCGCGGCTGAATCGGAACATTTCAGGTAGATCAAGGACAAACGAATGAAACGATTTCTCTGCGTAGTTGTGGGCCTCGGAGTCCTGGCGGCCTTTGGCGGCGTGGGGTTCCTCTATTTGCAGAACTACAACGTGCTTTCGGGCAGGCTTTGGAGTGCTGCGTTCAGGGGGATGATCGATCAACCGTTTGCCTTGATCGGTGCCTTGGATGATCCTGCGAGGCGGGATCTTGCGGCCGGACTTCTGGCCACTTTCGGCGGGGTTGCTGTTGCAGCAGGCGGACTTGTCCTGCTGAATATCTGCTCGATTGCCATGGCTCTTGTTGGCGCCGCAAAGCGCCGGCGTGCTCAGGCAGCGTCAGTTGATCGAAAGGCGTCGAAAGCCGCGAAGAAGCCCAAGCAAGAGTCGCGGGTTGCTCTTCCGAAACTGCGCCTGCCGAAGCTGGCGAGGGGAGGGTTCCGTGATGAAATGGCAGACCTCGAAGGTGGGAAGAAGAAGCGCCAGATCGGAGATATCTTCGAAAAGCTGCGCGGCATGATCCCGACGCCGAAGCCCAAGCGCACGACGCAGATCGTAATCCAGTCCGGAAACGAGAAGAAGGTCGTGGCAGAGATTACCGAGGACACGGAGTTCTACACCGATCTCAAGGCTTGGCATCAGAAAGTGAAGGCATCTTCCGGCGCCGATCTTGGCCTGATTGAAGAGGCCAAGGCGCTAAGGGAACGGCAGACAAAAGCTGTCGCTGCCGCCGTCCTCGAGGAAGATCCTATGAACGGTGAGTTCCTAATGCGGATGATGGCAGCATGGGCCGAAAAGAGCATGGCGCCGACGCCGAGTCCAAAGGCTGCGGATGTTGTTCGTCCTTCGGGTCCTGACGAGATCATGTCGGCGGCGATCGACGAAGTCATGCGCAATGGCGTTGCCGAAGAGGCAGACGAAAGCGAGGGGATCGATCTCGACGATGAGAGCTTCCTGCCGGAGCATTTGTTCGAGGACATCGAAGACGATAATGCCTCCGACGAGGATGACGAAGATCTGGATGATCCGGCGTCGATGCTCGACATTGATCCAACAGAAGACCGAGACGTCGACCTTGACGATGAAGAGGAAGGGGAGGGTTTCCTGAACCCGGAACTCTTCGCTGATGAGGATGAGAAGGATGCCCATAAGGGGTCGGATAATCCTGACGATGAGGAAGATCTCGTTGAGCAGGAAGGCTCGTCTGAAGAGGCACTGGAGGTCGACCTGAAGGCGATCCGAGAACTTATCACGACCGTTGCGGAAATCGAGCAGGGCGTAGGCGAGTGGCCGGAGTATCTCCATGCGGAGTCTGACCGCGTGGCGCAACTCGAAAACGCCATGATGTCGATTTCTGAACAGATCGACATGACCCCGTCGGAAGCCGTGAAAGGCTGGCTCGACGACAATGCCGGATCGCCCGAATGGGACTGGCTTGCAGAGAACCTCGATCGCCTTGACGAAGAGCGGCGCGATATTCTCGAGACTATCGTTGAGAACGGATCGACCGAGTCTGGTGCGAGCGACGACGACGGCGATGGCACGTCAGCTCCGGCTGCCGTGGAGGAAGACGAGATCGACGATTGGTCGGTTACTGCTACTCCGGCGACCTCCAAGCCGAACCCGGAACCTGCGGCTGAAGAGCCGCAGGATGATGCTGAGGTGGTCCACAACGAGGTCGATAAAACGACCTCAGAGGATGAGCCTGTGGAGGTCGTTGAGGAAGAAAAGGAACCGACTAAAGAGACCCCAGTGAGCGTGGAGGAGGCTGCGGCAGAAGCCGAGCCTGAAACCCGTGAGCAAGACCTCAGCCTTGATCAGCTGGCCGAGGTGGAGATGTGCGATGACCTCTTGACGAAGTGGGGGTATTCCGCACGCGGCGCTGGCGCATCTGAAGCCAAGCTGGTTCACACAATTGTGGCCAAGAACGGCGTGAAGCGGAAGGTCGTCGGTGTCGTTCACATGGTGGCGGGCTGGAAGGGTGATACCCCCAGCGACAATCGTCGTCTGAATGTCATCTTCCGGTATGTTCCTGAAGGAAACTGGCGGCTCGACACGACCAACGGCGTGCAGTTCGTCGACGAGCGGGACAACTTCGTGCGTGTGGCGCAAGAGCTTCTGGATCATCCGGAACTGACAAGCCAAAAGGCAGTGATCCACTTCTACGGGCCTGGCGTCGAAGGTGAACTGCGCGAGCAGATCTCAGATCGCGTTCTGGTCGTAAGCAAGGCGCTCAACACGGACGAGGTGACCGAGTTTGTCTTCGTGTGAATTTCGTGTAATCTGAAACAGCCAATATAGAGGATGACGGCCCGTGCCTTCTTGACGCGCACCTAATTGCGCAGGCTACATTATGGGATTACAGGGACCGACATGCGCTATGAAACATCCTTCACCGAGAACGGACCAGTGATGTCCTCTCGCCAGCAGACCGTCGTGGAGATCGCCGCGGCGGTCGCCTATGGACTGAAGTCTTCGGCTGCGAAGAACAACATCCGGCAAACTGCGGATTTCGTCAATGGAATGATCTTCTGCGGCCTCCTGGTCGAGAAGGGAAGCCGTGCAGCGCCGCGGTTTGTGGAGGCGTTCCGCGAGCGTATGCCGCGGTTCCGCTCAGTGATCGAGAGCGACAGCTTCAAGGACGCACAACTGATCAAGGCCAGGATGGGTCAGCACGTTCTTGGAGTGAGCGAGATGCGGCCCGCCGACATGCTCATCCACATGGGATTGAGCGCGGAGGGCGTGATCGGTGAGATCGCGGATGAGCACTCGCTGACCGAGTCAGAGAAGATGGACATCGTCATCTTCTCGATCGCCTTGGCGATCATCTCCACCACCCGCGACGAGATGTTGGATTCAGCGTTCGAGATGGTGCAGCAAGTGGTCGATGAGAAGGTGGATGTCTGGGATCAGTTGATCCCTTCCGACGACGAAATGTGGGGTGGCCGAGGCCACTGACCTCAGTCCCACTCCCCGCTCTTGAGCTGCGCACGAACGGCCTTTCGGCTCGATTTCTTGCGTCGGTCGGGGACGACCTTGGGGCGCGTGTCGACGGAGATCGCGGTGCCGGCATTGCCAGCTCGCAGACGGAGCGCAGCGGCGTGTTCGTTCCGGGGCTTGATTGTCTTTTTCATTTTGGAAGCTCCATCGTCTGACTGCTCTCACCAATGAGAGTAGTCAGACGATGGGGCTATTCCGAACTCAGGCTGCAAGAGCCTGTGCTTCGCTCCAACTCAACAGCAC
>Ga0066842_10000286_pt1 | contig 13383 bp, 9 predicted proteins | sample ETNtaG_19_FD_67289 | JGI IMG/M metagenome (GOLD analysis project Ga0066842, IMG submission 67289) | Marine microbial and viral communities from oxygen minimum zone, Eastern Pacific Ocean - ETNP201302PF86A | ecosystem: Environmental > Aquatic > Marine > Oceanic | place: Pacific Ocean: Eastern...
CCTGCCGCGCCCGGCCCCTTTGAATGCGGACTTCCACCGGAGACCGGAAAGCTCTCCTGCGACACCTACCCGCAATGCTCGAACGACCTGCCCCTCATCTCTCATGTGCTCAACCGCATCACCTTCGGACCGACCGAGGAACTCCTGACGCGAATCCAGACCCGCGCCGACCTGCTGGCCTACATCGAGGAACAGCTCAACCCTCCGAACAACTTTGACCAGAACGAAAATGAGCCCGAGCTCGCCGCGGTTGCCGAAAGCCTCGACCTTGGATTCGATCCGGACTACCTGGTACCCAACAACCAGATCCCGCGAATGAACGCCCTGCTCCTCAACGATGCGATCAACAGCCGCTGGCAGTTGCAGCAGGTGCTCTCGCTGTTCTGGAACAACCACTTCCACACCCAGGCCTCGGCCCTGCGCGACAGCTTTTTTTCAAGAGGTCAGCGCGGCGGCAGCGCCGGGGTACCTCCCACCAGACAGATGTTCAACGCGGCCGACTCGGATGACTCCAACACCGTAACCGAGGCGGAATGGAACTCCTTCCGCAGACCCAACAGGCATCCGGGAGCCATCCACTGGGAGCGCTTCCCGGCTCGACTGCGAACTGACGGATTCCTGACCTACGAGGAATTCATCACCAAGAACCAGCTAGGCTACTGGAAGTACTACGGCCAGCGCGAGCAGAGAGCTGTGGCTGTCGACATGGAATTGAGAGAGTACAAGTTCTTCAGAAGAAACGCCTTCGGCACCTTCCGAGGCCTCCTCGAAGGCTCAGCCAAGAGCGTCGCCCAGGTGATCTACCTCAACAATTTCGAGAACATCAACACCGCTCCGAACGAGAACTACGCGAGGGAGTACTTCGAGCTCTTTGCCCTCGGCGCTGACCATGTCTACACCCAACGCGACATCGAAGAACTGGCCAAGGTTTTCACCGGCTGGACAGCCGGCTGGGTCACTCGAAATACCTTCCCGGCCAATGACATTCTCTTCATCCAGCGGCCAGGAAAACTTCTACGCTCACTCAACGACCGGGAAACCGGTACAAACTACCGCTTCGCCACGACCGAGAACTGGGACGATGACGTCTACACCTGGGCTTTTAACTTCGGTAGCGAAAACCATACGTGGGGACGCAAGGACATCTTCCTTCCGCGCTACGGCGGGGTAGATTCGCTCGGGAACCCGGTGACGCCATTCGCCACACTGCAAATCGCCAACAACCCCAACAACCGCACCAACGCCGCGGCCATGAACGAGTTTTACCAGGTCCTCGACAAGACCGTCGGTCTCCGGGACTGCGCAAAGTATATCTGCACCAAGCTCATCCAGTTGCTGGTGACCGACGAAATCTCCGACCTGCCAAAAACAGGCGGCATGCCGGAAGACCTGGCGGCGCTTTTCAACTCGGTAGATCGAAACTCCGATGGCAGGCTCTCACCGAGTGAATGGGCCGAAGCTACTCCGGACCTTCCCAACGGCCGGCCGCCGCAGATCTTCGAGGAACTCGATTCCGCCGGCAACGGAACCGTCAGCCGACTCGAGTTCCGCGAGCCCGACCTTCTGCTGGCCGCGATCGATGCCTGGAGAAGCTCTGAAGGAGATATCAAAGAGGTCCTCCGTGTGATCCTCTTTTCAGATGAATTCCTGAGCCTGCGATTCTACAGGGCGAAGGTCAAGACCCCCATCGAGCTCGTGGCAAGCGCCGTCCGCGCGCTCAACGCCAGCCTGACGACAGCGGAGCTCATCGATGCCAGCGGCACCGTCCAGAGAGCCGGCATGCAGATGGTCGACTTCCCCGACCCGACCGGAGAATCGGAGCTGGGCTTTGACTGGATGCACACCGTCGGACTTCTCGAACGGTTGAGATTCATCAACGACCTCGCCAACCCGGTCCAGGGAGAGTCCGCGGGAACCTGGGATCCGGATGCCCTCCGTCGGCGCTGGCAATTGTTCACCCCGGAAAGAACCGTCAACTTCTTCAAGCTCCTGTTCCTCAACGGCGATACGCTTGAAAACCATCATCAGCTCTGCGAGGAAGCCTTCAACAGCCAGCGCGAACGGAACCGACGCGTCTCGGCGACCGCGGCTTTCATGCTCTCCCTGCCTCAATTCCAGAAGCAGTAGGGTTCCGTACAAAGGCTATTTCCTGGAAGAGGCCGCCCGTCTCTTCAGCGCGGCGTTGATCGCCGCTACGGCCCGCCCCGCGAGCGCCTTCGAACCAGCCGGGGTAAAGTGGACGTTCGCTGGTCGCATGATCTCCTTCAGGCGCGGCATGCAGAAGGTGTACATGTCATCGATGGCGATCTTGCGCTCCTTCATGATTTTCGCGGCGGCCTGGTTGTACTTCACCGAGTCGCCAACAACCCTTCCCCTGGCACCCGGGGGAACCGGCGTCGTCGTTCGCCAGACAAGCTCCGCCCCGGTCTTCTCCAGGCGGGCGACCATGGTCCTGAGATTCTTTTCATAGTCGGTGATCGGCACCTGCTGATGGCTCCCCTCTCCTTTCGGATCGGCAAGGTTCTGGCCCTTCGGGCCGAGATACTTGAGGTCGTGCAACCCGAAGTTGAAGTGGATCACATCCCATGGCTTATCCCCGAGCCACTTGTTGAGCTCCTTGACGCCCTTGGTGGTCGGGCCGCAATTGGTCAGAGGACGATGCACGTTGGCCTTGCCCGAAAGCAATTCGCGTACACCCACCGTGTAACCGATCGAGATCGAGTCGCCGATCAAGAGCACCCTTGGCAAACCCGGCACGTCCTTCACCGACTTCATGGCCGCGGGCACCTTCTTCTTCTGCGCCTTCTTTTTCGGCTTATCCTGCGCCGCGAGTCCGGCCATGAGCAGGCTGGACAAAAGCAGCGCCGCCAATCCAACACCGCCCGTAAGTCTCGAAACAGCTCGATTCATCAGCTTCCTGTTCATAGCTACCTTTCCTGGACTGGATCCTTCAGTTGAATACGGACATTCGCCGAGATGACTATGATAAGATCGTACGCTGGTTATTGGAATACGCTTCACCCATCAAACGGAATCCTGACAGGAAGGAACCTTCTGGACATGACCAAGCTCCATCGCAACACCCACACTCCCCACGCATACCGACTCGTCTCCGCGGTCTGCATTATCGCCGCGACGTTCATCTGCACCTCGAATCTCCTCGCGGAAGAAAAGGGCACCTGGACCGATGTGCTCAAATCAGGCGACCTCACCAAGCACTGCCACACCAAGGGCAACTGGATCCTCGGTAAGGATGGCGTTGTGACCCTTACACCAAGACCGGGTGAGAGGGGCTGGCAGCGCTACGATGCCTACCTCTGGCTCAAGGGAGAATACAAAGACTTCGAGGTCGAGTTTGATTACAAGGTTCAGAAGCGCGGTAACAGCGGCTTCTATTTTCATGTCGGAGACAAGAAGAGCCCCGTAGCGAAAGGCATCGAGGTCCAGATCTATGACTCCTCCGGCAAGAAGAAGGGCGCGCGGCTGACCGACCACGACTCGGGCGGAGTCATCCCGGGAATACCTCCGACCAAGAACACGGCGAAGGCGGCGGGTGAATGGAACCGCTTCCACATCACCTGCAAGGGACGCAAGGTCACCATCAAGCTCAACGGCGCGGTCGTCAACGAGATCAGCCTCGACCATGCGCGGCTGAAGGATCGCCCCGACAAAGGAGGCATCGGCTTCCAGGATCACGGCCTGCCGCTGTCCTTGCGTAAGCTGCGTATTCGCTCGCTCTAAATTGCCTGAAGCCGGAGAGCTTATAAATCACAGGCTGTCAAATTATCAGGCCGGGAGATCTACCTGTTCCCAGGTGGATCCGCCTGCGAAAGTTCAGTGAATTTACGGACTCTTCCAAGCCAAGCAGCTATGGAATCCGAACCGTTTAGAGGCCGAGAATCACCACTTTCAACTTTCGGCAAAGTAACAACTATAGACCCAGTGACCTCTTCAAGATTACCTGTAACAGCATCAACAACAATTCCAATCACACCCCCTAAGATTATATTCCCGAGTACCCAGGGATTAAAACTCTTTTGGACTGGGAGCGTAACTTCCTGATGACCCTCTTTTGAAAAAGTTATCATATGGGAGTCTCGACGGACCTGAGCTGTAAGCGGAGTCTTGCCCACTTGGGCACCATCAATCGTTACGGTCGCACCCGCAGGTGTTGTTGAAATAAACACCACATCCGGTCCACCGTTAACGATGGTTGCACATCCGGAGCCTGCAAACACACAAGCACCACAAATCAAAACTAAAAGCCTACATCTATACATCAATGCACCCTCCCTAAAGAATAAGGAAAATTAGACCCTGACCAACCCGGCCATAATAGACCCAAGACAAAACTGGATACAATGTAAATTCGGTTACCAGGACCACGGCCTGCCGCTGTCCTTGCGTAAGCTGCGTATTCGCTCCATCTGAAAAAAGCCGTCTGGGCGGACTCAGCCAACCTGCCCGGAGCTTTATTCTCCTGCCTTCGGCAGGGTAACGGAGATGGTCCCGCGCACTTTCTTTATGTTGCCGGTAACGGCATCGACCACAATTCCCGGGACCCATAGAACGTTGGCTATCGTCCAGGTGTTCCAGTCCTTCGGAATGGGGATGGTCACCGCGCTGTATCCGTCCTTGGCGAAGGTCATGGTCCTCGCCCGGGGGCTGACGGTTACCGTAAGGGGAGTCACACCGATCTCTACCCCATCGACATGTACGGTTGCTCCCGGCGGCTTGGAATTGATCGACACCAGGTCAGAACCTGCGGATTGTCCGATGCTGGTGGATTGCGCAATGGTGGCGCAGCCGGACCCAGCGCAAAGAACCGCCACGGCGACGGCAACAAACGTAATGGAACGTCTCATCGGTTCCCTCCTCTTCTTCACTGCAATAACCGGTCGCTCACTTTGAGCTTTCAACACTTCCTTCAGGGCGGCCGCCGGAAGCGGCCGGGCCCTATTCCTTCTTCGCCTTCTTTTCCTTCTTCTTCTTTTGCTTCTGCTTCTTCTCTGCGTTCTTATTCTTACCCTGCTTCTTCGTGGCGCCACCAAAACCTCGTTTTTTCAGCGCCTCGGTAGATTTGCGTGTCGTCTCGAGCTGGACATCAAGGGCGGTTTTCAGCGCATTGTAGGCCTCAAGCCCGCTACCGGTAAGCGAGCCGATTTTTATCGGCTTTTTCTCCAGCAGATCTCCCGCGACCTTAAAATAGCGGCCGGTCGAGTAGAGCTTGAAGTCCTGGTTGCGCGAATGCTGGCTCTCCTTACCCCGCAGGCCATTGCGATGGTACCAGCAGTAGATCGACTCGCGACCCTTGAAAGGCTTACCCCGCAGCAGGGGAGCAAGGCTGATCCCCTCGTAGAGCTCTCCGGCGGGAAGCTTTGCGCCAGTAGTCTCGGCAAACGTCGGCAGGATGTCACTGAAATCAACAAGCGCATCGGAGACCTTGCCCGCCGGCGCGGTACCGGGCCAACTGGCCACCAGCGGCACATGCGTTCCGTTGTCCCGGGTTGAGCCCTTGCCGCCCGGGTACTTCGCTCCATTCAGGTTGGAGACAATCTTAACGTAGGTTCCGTTGTCTCCCGTAAAAATCACCAGGGTCTTCTCTCGAAGGCCGAGGGAATCGAGCTTGTCGACGATCTTGCCGACCAGCTTGTCGGTATAGGAGACCATATCCTTGAAGTACTTCATCTGACCGACTCCCTTCGCTCCGGGGAAGGTCTTGTCATAGTCAGGACTGTCAGGTGTTGGCTCAAAGGGCCAATGCGGCAGGATCATCGGATAGTAAGCGAAAAAGGGGCCATCCTTGTTCCTCTCGATAAAATCACAGAGGTAGTCGCTCACCAGGTCCGGGCCATACTCACCATTCTTATAGTCCAGGAGCTTGCCGTTGACCTCGAGCCCGGGATTGGCGTAGCGGCTTGGACGGCGGGTGAGCTGCCAGAGGCAATACTCGTCAAACCCGAAATGGCGAGGGCCATCCAGCCCTCCTTCGAGCTGCCATTTCCCCGCGATACAGGTCTTGTAGCCAGCGGCCTTAAGAACATGCCCGAAGGTCCTGGCCTTGGGATCAAGAAAACCGAAACGGATGTAGTTCCTGTTGTTATAGAGGCCCGTCATGATCTGTACGCGCGATGGAGTGCAGATCGGCTGGGAGTGACCATTCAGAAACCGAATGCCGCTCTTTGCCAGAGAGTCGATCCGAGGCGTTCTGTAGGTCGAACCGCCATTAGCTGAGACGCATTCATAGCCCATGTCATCGGCCATGATGAGAACGATGTTGGGACGCATCGCGGCCTCGAGCAGAGCTGCCGGGGTGAGCAGCGTCCCGAAAAGAAAAAGACCGAACGAAACCACGAAAAGGAGGCGGGAGATGTTACGAATCGAAAATGGCATGGCTTCCTCTCAAAAACAATCAGGACGCACTTGGCGACGAACCAGTTGAGCTGAACTACATTGTACTCCCCTGCCGTCCGCCTGAAAACGACAACACCCGCGATTCGCAGGATGCGGGAAACTTCGGTAAAGACGCTGTAGAATGAAAACCGTCGATAAGGCAAAATACCTCTTACCGTTCGGATCGACACGATATGAAACGCCTTATTGAAAGCGAACGGAGGACCATGAAAAACCCTGCCAGGAAGATTCTCGGCGGCATCTGTGTTTTAGCCGCATCGATGACTTCGCCTCGTATCGAGGCCGAAGAACCGACAGCCGAACAGCTCACCTTCTTCGAAGAGAAGATTCGCCCGGTCCTCGCCGAGCATTGCTACAAGTGTCACAGCTCCCGCTCGAAGAAGCTGAAGGCGGAGCTCTATCTCGACAGCAGGGAAGGCATCCTCAAGGGAGGAGAAACCGGCCCCGTGGTGGTGGCCGGCAAACCGGAAGAGAGTCTCCTGATCCGGGCCGTCGTCTACCTCGACAACGAACTCGAGATGCCGCCCAATAAAAAACTGCCCGACAGGGCCATCGCTGACCTGCAGGAATGGATCCGCATGGGCGTACCGTGGCCCAGGGAAGAGCCCTCCGCCAGGAAGGAGGAGAATGGCGGCGATCGAGACTGGAAGAAGCTGCGAATGGAACACTGGGCGTTCCGCCCGATGAAAAAACCCGCCGCTCCCGAGGTGAAGACCCAGGAGTTGGTAAACAACCCGATCGACAACTTCATCCTGGCGAAGCTCGAATCGCAGGGCCTGAAACCTCTCGGAAAAGCCGCTCCCCGGCTCCTCCTTCGACGTGTCTACCTAGATCTGACAGGCCTCCCTCCCACCCCATCGCAGGTGGATGAGTTCCTCTCGGACAAGAGGCCCGATGCCCTCGACCACCTGGTCAATTCCCTGCTTGAATCCCCGCATTACGGCGAGCGCTGGGCGAGACACTGGCTTGATACAGCCCGCTACAGCGACGGCCTCGGGGGGTTTGGAGACAACGGGCCTCTGCCAGGCGCCTGGCGCTACAGGGACTGGGTGGTGGACGCCTTCAACAGGGATCTGCCCTACGACCAGTTCGTCAAGCAGCAGGTTGCCGGGGACCTGATCAACGAACCTCTCGCTTTCTACGGAACGGGCTTCTTCGCCATCGGGCCGAACTACAAATCCGACGGAGGCGACCCTGAAGCCAAGGCCCAGGCCGAGGCCGAGACCCTGGCGGACCGGATCGACACCTTCTCGCGAGCCTTCCTCGGACTGACCGTGCAATGCGCGCGCTGCCACGACCACAAGTTCGATCCGATTCCACAAAAGGACTATTACTCCATCGCGGGAGTCTTCAGGAATTCGAAGACCCACAAACGCCCGGCCGCGTCACCTGAAATCACGAAACGATTCAATGATCATCAGAACGCGGTCAAGGAAACTGAAAAGAACATCAAGGACTGGAATGACAGGAACAAGGCCGGCGAAGAGAACAAGCCGGATGAGGCCGAGCTCAAGAAGCTCCAGGACAAGCTGCAGGAGCTGAAGAAAACCGTACCGGTCAAGCCGGATGGCGAGGTTCACGTCCTGGGAGAAAACGGCAACAAGGATATGCACGTTGCCATCCGGGGCGACCTGCGGAAGAAGGGTGAGGTCGCGCCCCGACAGTTCCTGACGATCATGACAGACGGCTCCGGCCCGGTCTTCAAGCAGGGCAGCGGACGCAAGGAGCTCGCCGATTCGATCTTCGAGGCCGGCAAGCCTCTCGCAAGCAGGGTCATGGTCAACCGGATCTGGCAATACCACTTTGGACATGGACTCGTCCGCACCCCGAGCAACTTCGGAAAGCTTGGCGAGTCACCGTCTCATCCGGAGTTGCTTGACTGGCTGGCCGCGTCCTTCGAAGAATCCGGCTGGTCCATCAAGCAGTTGCACCGGCTGATCCTCGCCTCCGCCACCTACCAGCGAAGCAGCCGCTTCAGCCAGGAAAACTTCGACAAGGATGGGGACAACCGGATGCTGTGGAGAATGAGTCCCCGGAGAATGGAAATCGAGGTGTGGCGCGACAGCCTCCTGGCGGTAACAGGTGAGCTGGACAGGAAAATCGGCGGGAAGCCGACAGACAAGATCTTTGACGTCAAGCGCCGAACTCTCTACACCACCATCAGTCGCAACGGAGACCGCTTCGCCTCGGACGCCTTCCTCCGCCTCTTTGATTTCCCCTCGCCCGCGAGCACGGCGCCCAAGAGAGCGATCAGCACCGTGCCGCAGCAGTATCTCTTCATGCTCAACAGCCCCTTCATGATCGCGCGGGCCAAGGCGCTCGCCGCACGGATGCAGACCGAAGAAAGAGATGACCCGGCCCGGATCACCCGAGCCTACAGCATCCTCTATGGAAGACCCCCGACCGAAGAAGAAACTGAAATCGGGCTCGCCTTCCTGGCCGAAAAAGGAGAAAAAATCCCCCGTTTTCAGCAATACGCGCAGGTTCTCCTGAGCGCCCACGAGTTCATCCAGGTACGCTGAAAACAGCACGAGAGAGACGCCTGCCTGAAAGGCTGGCACTTACAACTATCCGAAGGCATACTGGAGCGCATGGAACCGCAAGTTAGAAAGAACCTCGGTGGAGATCACAGGGCTCCGCTGACCCGGCGTGAATCACTTCGGAGAATTGGAGCAGGATTCGGAACCCTCGGGCTCGCGGGAGCCCTGGCGGATCCGGCGCTCTTCGCCTCCACGAAGGAAATCGGCAAACAGGCTGTATCGCCCCTGGCGCCGAAGGCGCCCCATTTCGCCCCCAAGGCGAAGCACGTGATCCAGCTGTTCATGCCTGGAGGCCCATCGCAGGTAGACACTTTTGATCATAAACCGGACATCGAGAAGCACGCCGGCAAGCGACCCTCGCTGGTAAATCGAAAATCCCTGCGAAACACCAAGAACGGTCTGATGGTTTCTCCATTCGGCTTCAAACGCTATGGAGAGTGCGGAAAAATGGTCAGCGATATCTTTCCGCATGTCGGAAGGCTGGTCGATGACCTCTGCTTTATTCACTCCTGTCATACAGACATACCCGAGCACGCGGGCGCGATCCTGATGATGACCCTTGGCGCCCTACAGGCCAATCGCCCAAGCATGGGCTCCTGGCTGACCTACGGGCTTGGAAGCGAAAACCAGGACCTGCCCGGCTTTGTCGCCATGTCCCCCAGGGCCCAGCCCCGCGGCAAACTCGCCAACTGGGGAAGCTCTTTCCTTCCAGGGGCTCACGCAGGAACCTACGTGAATATCGCCAGCATGAAGCCCGAGAACGTCATGCGGAATCTCAGCAACCCGCACCTGCCGCGGCTGGAGCAGAGAAACCAGGCGGACCTCCTCTCCCGGCTCAACAAGATGCACCTGGACCGCCTGGAAAAAGACAACCACCTCGAGGCCGGCATCGAGGCCATGGAGCTCGCCTTCCGCATGCAGTTCGCCGTCCCCGACGTATTCGATATATCGAAAGAATCCAAGGCGACCCGGGATCTGTATGGAAACAGCGAATACGCCAAGGGTTGCCTGATCGCCAGGCGGCTTGTCGAACGCGGCGTACGCTCGGTCCAGCTATCGCACTCGATTGACGGTTACGACATCGCCTGGGACACCGGCCACGGAGACATAAAAGGCGGACACGCCCGGCTCGCCAAGGCTTGTGACCAGGGAATCGCCGCCCTGATCCAGGATCTCAAGCGGCGCGGCATGCTGGATGAAACCCTTGTGGTCTGGGGCGGTGAATTCGGAAGAGCTCCCACCTCCGAGGGCAAGAAGGGACGGGATCACGACCACTACGGCTTCACCATGTTCATGGCCGGCGGTGGAGTCAAGCCCGGCTTCAGCTACGGCGCCACGGACAACTTCGGGCTCACAGCTGTTGAAAACCGGGTCCATGTCCATGACCTGCACGCCACGATCCTGCATCTGATGGGACTGGATCATGAGAAACTGACCTACCGCTACAGTGGACGCGACTACCGCCTGACCGATGTTCACGGCAAAGTGATCCACGATATCATCGCCTGAGGAAACGCCGGCAACCCGCCGCTGAATCATGAGTACTGAAGCCGCGATTCCAGGCCTTGAGACAGGCAAGCTCTTTTCCTTCGCCGATTGGCCGAATGAAGAGATCCCGCTGGTCTCCGTTGGTGTCTATACCGTCTGGATGGGTGAACAGCTGCTCTATGTCGGCTACTCGGGAAGAAACCTGCGGCCGCATGAGATCAGGAACGCGAAGAAGGCCAAGGGTCTCCTGACACGCATCAAGAGCCACCGCAGCGGACTTCGCAGCAGCGATCCCTTCTGCATCTATGTCTGTGATCGTTTCGTCATCCCGAAGCTCGACAACGCCTCTCTCCAGAGGCTGGCGACTGGAGAGCAACTGCTCGATGGCTTGACCCGCAAGTTCATCCGCCAGGATCTCAGCTACCGGTTCATCACCACCGATGGATCAGAGGCCGCCCGCAAGATTGAGAGCCGGGTCAGGGCTGGCGTCCTCGCTGCCGGAAAGCCGTTGCTCAACCCGGCCTGAGAGCCTCCGGAAGTTCAGCGATTCTCAAATCGTCTCGACCTGTGAACCCCGGGATCATCGGGAAGCGGCCCGCCTCCGCTGATATCCCGCTGCCCCCCGACCAGGGAATCTCCACAGCCTCCGACGTAATAGACCGGCTTTCCATGCTTCTCGAGATCCACCTTGACTGTCGCCGCGTTGGCGTAACGAAGTGTCAATCCCGCGCGACGACGATCACTCTCGTTGCGATCGCTGCCATGGATAATGTAGGAGTCGTGAATGGACAGATCCCCGGCCTCCAGCTCGATCGCCACGGCCGCCGACTCCATCTCTTCTGTCACCTCCACACGCACACCCAGCAGATCTCCGCCATCGGTGGGAATCATCTCGAGTTCCGGGTTCCCATCCTGAGTTCGCGGGATCACCTTCATGCAGCCGTTGGCGAGGTCTGAATCATCCAGGGCGAGCCAGACCGTGCAGACATCGACCCCCGACACTCCGGGCCAGTAGGTGTTGTCCTGGTGCCAGCAGAGCGCCAGGCCATCCCGCGGCGGCTTGACGAGAAGATGCGTGCTCATCAGGAGGAGCTCTTCACAACCGAGCATCTCGCCCGTAGCCGACAGCAATCTCTCATCGCGTCCCAGTTCGAGCCAGGTCTTCCAGTCAGCGGCGTGAATATGCGGCTCGACGAGAGATTCGAGACGGCGGTCTTCGGGAAGCTCCTCGATCATCCTGTCAAGAGATCGGCGCAGCGCCGCGATGTCGGAAGGAGCCAGGACTCGACGCTGAACGCAATAACCCTCCTCCGAATAGAGGCGGGAGTCCTCGTTGGCTGAAGGCTGCTCGATCATGGTGGCATGTTAACAGCCCGAAGCGGGACTGTCGACGCGGGGCCTTGCGGAGCCTCAAATCTCCGTCAGACGCTGGCTCGAATCGCCGAAGCTGTCGAGCTGGATCCCGAGCTTGTCCATCACCGACAGGTACATGCTGCACATATAGCGGATGGCTTGCCCCTGTAGTCGAGAACACGGCGAAAAATGGCAGGCGATGTGAGGCTGGTCTGCCGCCCACTGGTTCACTATACTGCCGTAAGAGAACCGACAGAAGGAGCTCATGGTATGAACAACCTGAACTGGAACAGCCGAAACCTGACCCGTGGCTGGCAGCGCGGTGTAACCGCCTTCTTCTACGGCCTTGGAATGACCGAGAAGGACTTCGACAAGCCCCAGATCGGCATCGGAGTGCCCCTGCTGGAGGGCAATCTCTGTAATGTCCACGCCTACGAGCTCGCTCGGGAGGTCAAGGAAAGCTGTCAGAGCGCCGGGCTCGTAGGTTTTCCATTCGGCGTACCTGGAGTCAGCGACAACATCACCCAGGGAATGGAGGGCGGCAACGCCAGCCTTCCCTCGCGTAACATGATCGCCAACGCCGCGGAATGCGTCGTCAGTGCCCACTCCTACGATGCCCTGGTCGGTCTGCACAACTGCGACAAGAACGGCCCCGGCTTCGCCATGGCTCTCGCGCGGCTCAACTACCCCGGCCTCATCCTCAGCGGCGGCAGCATCCATCCGGGCCAGTACAAGGACAGGGACGTCACGATCCTCGATGTCTACGACTCCCAGGCCGCCGCCTCCGTGGGCGCCATCGAGCAGGAAGAGGCCGATGAGATCCTCCGGGTCGCCTGCCCGGGCCCCGGCGGCTGCGGCATCGCCGCCTCCTTCAACACCTGGGGAATCGCCCTCGAGGCCATGGGGCTCTCCCCGCCCCAGAGCAGCTCGATCCCGGCCATCGACCCCGAGAAAACCGAAGAGTGCGGCAGGACCGGCGCCCTGGTGAAGAACCTGCTGCGGGAGGAGATTCGCCCACGGGACATCCTGACAAAAACCGCCTTCAGGAACGCGGCAGCGGCGATCGCCGCCATCGGCGGCTCAACCAATGGCATGCTCCACCTGCTGGCGCTCGCGCGCGAGGCGAAGGTCGACTTCACTCTCTCAGACATCCAACCCATCATGCGGGAGACGCCCGTGCTGTGCAGCTTCGCTCCCCGCGGCCCCGGAACCATGGTGGACCTGCACCGTATCGGGGGAGCCTCGGTTCTTCTGAAGCACCTGCTCGAGGCCGGCGTTCTTGACGGAGGCGGGATGACGGTCACCGGCTCGACTCTTGCGGAAAACCTCGCGGATGCCCCCAGCCCACCGGCCGACCAGGAGTTGATCGCGCCAGCTGACGCTCCCTTCAAAACCTTCGCCGACATCCAGATCTGCTTCGGCAACCTCGCCCCCGATGGGATGGTCTTCAAGGTCTCCAGCATGGAGGAGACCAGCTTCCGCGGCCGCGCCGCCTGTTTCGATGATTCCAAAAGCGTCGTCGAGGCAGTAGAAGACGGCCGCATCGGCCCGGGAACTGTCATCGTCCTGCGCTACCTGGGGCCCCAGG
>Ga0066842_10000299_pt1 | contig 13142 bp, 15 predicted proteins | sample ETNtaG_19_FD_67289 | JGI IMG/M metagenome (GOLD analysis project Ga0066842, IMG submission 67289) | Marine microbial and viral communities from oxygen minimum zone, Eastern Pacific Ocean - ETNP201302PF86A | ecosystem: Environmental > Aquatic > Marine > Oceanic | place: Pacific Ocean: Eastern...
TTCGAATTCTGTTCGTCGGTAACAGCTACACCAACCAGTCCTGGGCCGCGATCAAGGACGTCCTCGCCGGGCACCATCTTGAAAAACACGTTCGCGGCGGAGCGAAGCTGACCGGCTGGGCCAAAGACGCGAAGCTGAGCGAGAAAATCAAGACCGGCAGATGGGATTACGTCGTACTGCAGGACCAGTCCCAGGCGCCATCCCTGCCCGGCCGTTTTGTCATGGGATTCCACGAATCTTCCGCGACACTCGATGGCCGCATCCGCGCCGCGGGAGCGAAGACCGTTTTCTTTATGACCTGGGGGCGGCGTGACGGCGACAAGCAGAACAAGAACATCAACCCGACCTTTGAAAAGATGCAGGCTCGTCTTTCCCGCAGCTATCGCGACGCCGCGACGAAGCTGAAGGCCAGGGTGGTGCCGATTGGCGAGGTGTTCGCCGAGATAAAGAAGAAGCACCCGGCGCTGTTCCCGAAGCTCTACAAGGGGGACGGCTCCCACCCCGATCGACTGGGCGCCTATGCGGCGGCCTATTCCTTCGGGTGGGCGGTCCCGGGGATCGATCCCGCCGCGCATGCCAAAAAGAAGGGCGGCGATTTCCCTAAGGTCGCCGCAATGGTAAAAAAAGCTATGGTCGCGGGGAAGGCCAGGGCCGCGCGGTGAGTCTGCCCCGTGTCCCTCGGGCTGCTGACGGACGGCGCCAACGGTCTTTCCTTGCCGCCACGTCGTCTCAATTTGTGACGATGTAGTGAATCCTGATGCCGTGTCTTGATTCAACTCTTTCCGAAACATGGTCACGATAGTCCTCGGATTTCGCCTGTTTGTAGGCGATCTCGAGATTGCTGTCGTCGATCCAGCGCAGCTTGATATCTCCAAAACCCTTCCAGGTCTTGTGCTTGCCGAGGAGACCATCTCGTTGATTGAGCTCGTCTTCTGCTCTCCGGAGGCTTGCATTCCAGTAGCAGTAACCCGCGGCGCCTCCACCTTCACAATAGAAGCTTGTCGCGATGAATCTGCCATCGGGTGATGGTTTTTCGCTGAGGATCTCCACGGTGTCCGTCCCGCGCCAATCGTGACACCCGCTTGCGAAAAGAATCACCACTGCGAAAAGTGTTTTTCGCCATTCAGGCTTCCAGCCGTCTGAAATACCAACCATGTGACGTTCTCCTCCTTCTCTTCGGCATGACCTGTAATCCTACCGTCGAGAGCTCATGGTTTCCAAAACCCGTCGCGCGGATTCCGCCTGTTGGGAGGGTACGAAGATATGATCGTGGTGATACCCGGCGATCACGTTGGCGCTGATGTCATGGGTCGCGAGTTCGCCGGTGACCGCGGCTGTCAGGCCGACCGCCTCGAGGCTCGAGTGGACCTGCAGGCTGATGCAACGAAAGGTTCCTTCGTAGCTGAGGCCTTCTTCGTCCGCGCTCTCCCTGGTGAGGACCAGGGTCAGCCCCTCCGGTTCCGCGAAAGAAGCCAGCGGGCTGGTGTGTGACAGATCGCCATAGTCCGAGTCTTCCACGCTGCAGAACACGTAGGTTTCCGGCAGTGTCCTGGGCTCCAGGTTTCGTATCAGTGCGGCCAGGTCGGTCTCGGCGTTCATGCTCTTCTACTCATAGTGTTTCAGGACAGCTCGGCTAATCCTCGAGAGTCTCCAGCATCTTCAGCTGGGCCTCCAGCGGGGTCTTCAGGAAGGTCCGGAACGCTTTGTAGAAAGTCCGCTTGTCTTTTACCTGCGCGAACTCGACCAGGGCGCGTTCCCAGCCATGCTTCGCCACCAGCGGGTAGAGAACTTCTCTCGTGTCCGCGATGCTCCGCTTCTTCGACTTGTGGATCATGAAGGCGAAGGCCCAGGCCCCGGCGTCGTAGGCCAGGTGGCGGTAGTATTCTTTGACCGCAGGCGAAACCTTGTCGACATCTTCCATGTCCTCGATGCCGAGCTCGGGGTCTTTCACCCGATGGACATTCTTCATGAACTCCTCCATGGCATCGCTGAGCTTCTCCCAGCCGTGCTTCTGGCCCAGGTAGGCAGCGAAGAATTCGGCTCCTCCCTCCACCATCCACGTCGGGGTGAAAGGAAAGGAGCGCTGGTAGACATGGGTGTATTCGTGGATTCCCCGGGTGTAGAGGTAGGGGTCCCTGAACTCGTGCGGGTTGATGAAGACGAGCTCCGCGATGGGAGGGTCGGTGTCGCCCACCATGGAGAGATAGGCATCGCCGCGACCACTGTGAGCTTTTTTCACCAGCTCCATTCCGGGGCCGGCCTTGCAGTCGCGCAGCTTGTCGCGATTGTCACCGCAGTGATGCCGGCAGTAGGCCTCAACCAACTCACGATGAAACTCTTCGCTGTTCAGGGCCTTGTCCTTGTGTCCGAGGATGTAGACGTAGACCGGGCCGTAGTTTCCGAAGTACTTCCGCGCGGCATCGATCCCATCGCGAATGATTCCGGGCCACTTCGAATCGTCCTTCTCGTTCCTGACGTAGGTCGGCGGCGCCTTGTGTCGGGAAAGGCTCTTCTTCTCTGGTTCAGGTTTTTCGTCGCCGAGCACGGAGCACAGAATGACGGTGAAAAAGGCTCCCCCGACGAACAGCTTCAGGAAGGTTGACTGGGTATTCATTGCAATGGAGCTTCTATTCGTTCGATGCGCTTAATGACCGGGAAGGTCAGGGGAGATGATACGACATTTCTTCAGCTTCATGGAAGGCGCCCTTTCGGCTTGCTGTCTTTTAGGATCCATTTCAGGCAAGATAGCCCGGACGGGATCTCCTGGTTGAAACCGGATGGTGGTAACCGAATCCGGTCAATGGTTCTGTACGGTACGAAGTGGTCCGCGAGAAGAATCGATGAATGGAATTGAGCTGGCTGCGGCATTGAGGTCGGGGCAACGGGCCTATGGCACGCTGATCACGTCGGCTTCGCCTCACCTGCCCGATAGATTGCGCGACGTCGGGCTCGATTTCGTGTTTATCGACACTGAGCACATCCCCATCGACGATCAGGACCTCTCCTGGATGTGCCAGGTCTACAGTGGCATGAACCTGGTTCCGCTGGTGCGGATTCCGGGCCCCGACCCCTACCGGGCGAGCAAGGTGCTCGATGGCGGGGCCGGGGGCATCATCGTTCCCTATATTGAAACGGTCGAGCAGGTCAAGGCCCTGCGCGGCGCGGTGAAGCTGCGGCCCCTCAAGGGGGAGAAGCTCGCGGGAGTTCTCGATGGAACTGCGCCGCCCGGTGAAAACCTCGCCGGATACCTGGGTGATCGCAACGAGGGAAAACTGCTGGTGATCAATATCGAGAGCGTGCCCGCGGTCGAGAATCTCGACCAGCTCCTCGCCGTACCGGACATCGACGCGGTCCTCATCGGGCCGCACGACCTCTCGACCAGCATGGAGATTCCCGAACAGTACGACCACCCGGATTTCGACAGGGTCGTCCGCCAGATCATCGAAAAGGCACGCTCGAGCGGGATCGGCGCCGGAATCCATTTCTGGGAAAACCTCGACCAGGAGATCGAGTGGGCGCGTCACGGAGCGAACCTGTTTCTGCACAGCGCCGACGTCCTGCTCTTTACAACCGCCCTGAAAAAAGACCTCTCCACGGCGCGCGAGGCCCTGGGAGATGATGCTGTTGAAACAGATGACTCTGTAGAGGCGATCTGAGACCGGCATGCAGCGAATTACGAGAATCTCTATCGCGACCCTGTTCCTGCTGGCGGTGGGGGTCCCCTGCCTGGCCGATGAGGCGAGTGCGAAAGTCCGGACCTCGGCGCTCGAGACCCTCGATTACCTGGCACTGTTTGGCTACATGGCGATTATCGTGATCGTCGGGATCTACTTTTCCAGGGGTGAGAAGACGACCGACGACTATTTTCTCGCCGGCAGGCGCGTGCCGTGGTGGGCCGCGACGCTGAGCATCTTCAGCACCTATCTGAGCGCCATCACCTTCATGGCGATCCCGGCTACGGCCTTCAACGGCAACTGGATCACGGTCTGGATGAACATCGGTATCATCCTCGTCGCCCCGGTTACGGTGTTCTGCCTCCTGCCTTTTTTCAGGCGGCTCAATGTTACCTCGATCTATGAATACCTCGAGCTGAGGTTCGGCCCGGGGCTTCGGGTTTATGGCTCGCTGGCCTTCATGGCCTACCAGGTCGCCAAGATGGGGATTTTCCTTCTCCTGCCTGCCCTCGCGCTGGCGACGGTGACCGGCTTCAACCTGTATCTCTGCATCGCCATCATGGGCCTCCTCTGCATCGTCTACACCGTGCTGGGCGGGATCGAGGCCGTGGTCTGGACCGACGTCCTCCAATCGGTGGTGCTGATTGGCGGCGCGCTGATGTGCATCGGCATGATCTTCAGCGCCGAGAACTTCGAATTCGGGAGGATGTGGAGCGTCGCGGTCACCGAGGAGACCAACAAGTTCAGTGTTGGGAATCCCACGACCGATGTCTTCTGGTATTTCCTGATAGGCGGCTTTTTCGTACAGCTGGTTCCTTTCACCAGCGACCAGGCCGTGGCCCAGAGATTCCTGACGACGCCGGATGAGAAATCGGCGGCTCGGTCCGTCTGGGCCCACGCGGCGATGGTCATCCCCGCCTCGCTGCTGTTTTTCGGTCTTGGTACGGCCCTCTACGTTTTCTACCAGACTCGTCCCGAGGCGCTTCCGGTCGTCGATCAGAAGGACATTATCGTTCCCTGGTTTATCGCCAACCAACTGCCCGCGGGCATCGCCGGACTGGTCATCGCCGGGCTGTTCGCCGCTACCATGTCGAGTGTCGACAGTGGTATGCACAGCATCGCCACGACCCTGACCAATGATGTTTACGACAAGCTGCGTCCTGATGGATCGGATGAGAAGCGACTTGGTGTCGCCCGCTCTCTCACGGTGCTGGCGGGCTTGTGCGGGACCTTCGCCGCGGTGTTTCTTACCTTCAGCGGTCTCGATGGGGGATCCCTGTGGATCCTGCTGTTGCAGGTGGTCATCCCGATCGGAAGCGCCCTGACGGGTGTCTTCCTGCTGGGGGTGCTGACCAGCCGGGCCCATTCCAGCGGCGTAGCCGTAGGGGTCATCGCATCGATGGCCGTCGTGATCCTGTTTGCGAACATGGAAAACAGCCCCCTTCCGCATCCCGTCCTCAAGGCGGCCGCCGGGGTGCTGACCTGCATGGTGGTGGGCTACCTGGTGAGCCTCGCGATCCCCGGTTCGGGCAGGTCGCTTGCCGGTCTTACCCTGCATACAGTCGCGCAGGAGGATGATACGGGGAAGATGGAGGCGATGGATGAGTGATTCGCCTCTTCAACTGGCGCTCATCGGTCCTGCAGATGATCTTTCGGCCCAGGCCGAGGCCTTACGGCGGGTGCGTGGTGTCCGGGTAGCGGTTACCGCTGAATCCATGGATGCGGCGGCAGGTGAAAACATAGAATTTGACGCGGCGGCGGTCGATTCCTCAGCCGATGCGGGTCGAGCCATAGCGGCTGGAAAGCATGTTCTCGTGCGCGCTCCGTTAGCCGATTCGCTGGAAGAGGCTGAAGCCTTGCTCGAGGCAGCCCGGGAGGCCGGGGTGTTTCTCGCGGTGGGGGGGCTGCCGGTGAATGTTCCGGCGAACCGGGTCATCCTGGATCGACTCTCGAGCGGCAAGCTGGGCGACCCTGGCCTGCTCCGTGTCCATTGCTGGAGCGGCGAGTCAAGCCGGTCTCTCTCCTCGAAGCTTTATGGCCACATTGACCTCGCCATAAGGTTCTTTGGCTCGAGTCCGGCGGAGCTTTACTGCGTCGCGCGCGGGGACCAGTCTTATCTCCAGGTCCATCTCGGTTTCACCGGTGGCGGCATGGCGGTGCTCGATTTCTCCGACCGGCTGCCCGAGGGGCAGGGCTACGATTCGCTCTCGATGATCGGCTCGAGCGGAGCGGCCTACTCGGACGACCACCACAATACGCATCTTCTCTTCGCCGGGGGCAACCCGGCGGCGTTGATCGACGATTGCGGCGAAGGACTGGTTCACGAGGTACAGGGTTTCGTCGAAGCGGTCACGGGTGAAGAAACGCCAGGGATAGACAGCGAAGTGATCCTGACTGTTCACCGGGTGCTGGAGGCCATCGGCCGCTCCAGCGAGTCAGCCGGAGTCTTACACGACAGGGGAGGCACCTATGAGCCGGCCTGACCCGATCCGCGTGCTCGTCCTGAGTGTCGTCAAGCACGACTACGTCGCCCGCGGTGTGGCGTCACATCCGGGTTTCGAGCTGGTGGTTGTCGCCGACGATCCGGACCAGCCCGACTGGGTCCATGAGCGAAACGATGAGTTTGCCCGGGAGCACGGGATCCCCTATGTTCGCGATGTCGAAAAGGCCATCGCTGAGCACGATGTCCAGGTGGCGGTCGTCTCCTCCGAGGCCGAGCGCCACTGCGACCTGAGCGTTCGGGCGGCCGATGCCGGGCTTCACGTCATCCAGGACAAGCCGATGTCGAACTCGGTGTCCGAATGCGACCGGGTGGTGGAGGCGGTCGAACGAAACAACGTCAAGTTCCTGATGTGGAACAGGAACCTGCTTCCGGCGCTGGTGAAGGCGAAGGAGGTGATCGATCGCGGAGACATCGGTACGCCGTACGCGATCCACGTTGACTTCTATTTCGCCAAGGACGCGGGGCCGCCAAAGGGCTCCCTCGGTCCGGATGACGAGCCGCTTGACTGGCTGGAATTTCTCAAGGCCGCCCACGCAACGGGCGCTGATGGCGGTGTCGGCAAGGAGCCGATGGGGGAGCTCAGCATAGAGGGCTGCTATCCCCTCGCCTACATCGCGCTCTTATGCGGCAAAGAGGCTGTCCGGGTCTTCGCCCGCACCACGGCGCACTTCCACCAGCTCTGCGTCGACAACGATGTCGAGGACCTGGCGACGGTCACGCTCGAGTTTGAAGATGAGCTTGTCGGGAGCCTCGCTATCGGACGCATCGGCAACGCCAGCCATCCCGACATCGGAGAGATCAAGATCCACGTCCTCGGCTCGAAAGGAGCTCTGGTGATGAGCGAGGCGCGGCCGGAGGTGTCGATCTACTACCGCGACCAGCCCGAGACCGAGTTCAAGAGCCAGCGCCTCCTGGCCGAAGACAATGACTACCTGCTGGCGGACAATTTCCTCCGGGCGATCGAGGAGGACAGCCCGTCCATTCTCGATGTCCGTACGAGCCGCAACATCACCGCCATGGTCGCGGCGGCCATCGAATCAGGACGCTCCGGCAAAGTCGTTGAGGTGGGTTAGAGATGAGAAACGAGAGCCGGGTATGAAATTCAAAATCGCCGTATTGGGAGCCACCGGATTTATAGGAGCCCCGTACCGGGAGGAAATTCGAGAGTGTCCCGATGATGCCGAGATCGTTTCGCTCTGCGGACGAAGGCTTGACCTGCTCGAGGCCGCGGCCGCCGAGGACGGCGCCGGCTGTTTTACTGCAGACTGGCGCGAGGCGATCGGGCAGGAGGGTGTGAACCTCGTGCTCGTCTGCACGCCCGATGCCCTGCATCACGAGGCGGTCATGGCCTGCGCCGAGGCAGGGCTTCACGTGGTTTGTGAAAAGCCGATCGGCGTGAACGCTGCCGAGGCCAGCGAGATGTGGGGCGCCTACTCCGAAAGCGGGCTGGGCCACTTCGTTCCTCTCTGGACCCGTTACGTCGATGTCTTTCGCAAGGCGCGGGAAATCTGCGAATCAGGCACCCTGGGCGAGGTGCGGGCCTTCATCTATCGCTGGCACAATCCGCGTCCCGCTTCCATGCCTCTTACCTGGCGGGATGATGCTACGCTCTCCTCCGCCGGCAGCATCGCCGATGTCGGTTCCCATGCCTACGATGCTGTGCGCTGGATCCTGGGCACGGAGGCGAAACGGGTGCAGGCCCATGCTGACGTGGTCTCACCTCCCAAGTCGGACCTCGGCGACATCAACCTTGGCGAGGCGATCGCCTGGGGTGAGGAGCACGCCGAGCCGGGCGAGACCGAGCGGCGCAAGGGCTCCTCCTACGATTACGCCTCGATATCCGTCGAGCTCGCCAGCGGCGCGGTGGGGACGATGGTCCTGTCGCACGCTTCGTTTCTTCGCAAGGGCGTCGCCCCGGAGTTCGAGCTGCACGGCAGCGATGCCTCCCTTTCGATCGACCGCATCACCGGCGCGGTACGTCTCTTTCGAACTGACGCCGATCCTGAAACGGTGGCGACCCTTCCCGACGAGGGCCAGGGGAATCGCTTCAAACAATACGCCTTCCCGGGACTCCGGGATCGGATCGAGGGGACGCCTTGTGTCCATCCCGGCCTCGATGACGGCTACCGCGTCCAGCTCTTCACCGAGGCCGCCGCGCGCTCAGCCCTCCAGGGCGGCTGGGTTGAGCTGTCCGAGATAGAGGATGAGCTGGATTAGCGCGAAGCGCTTCGCATGTGCCTTGGGCATTCTTTCGCTTGACCTGCCGGTTTGAAGTGGGGTTTAAAGGTGTTTCTTCGCGAATTGTCTGCTGAAGAACTACTGGTCTTAATTTACTCAAACGAATGGAGGACGTTATGAATTTGACGAGGATATTTTCAATACAGAAGAGTGGTCTTCTGATGGGACTCTTCCTGGCTGTCATGGCATTGTGCTGGTCACCGGGCTCTCTGCGGGCGGGGGAAGCTGAGGATTATTTCAAGTTCTACAGCTACTACCACAGCAAGTGGGAGATGGTGGTGGAGACAGAGGGAAAGAAAGAAACCATCAAGGCGGAGTGCTACGGCACCGCCGCCGGCTGCAATATATTTGTCAGCAAAAAGGAGACATCGATCTGGGGCTATGACCCGAAAACCAGGCAGTGGACTGGCGCTGGACACCTGGAGGATGGAAGTCGTTACACCTCGACGATCTCGCGTCCCCAGGGCCCGAAGTTCAAACCCGGCATGGTCTTGACCTTTACAAGTATCATCCGGCACGCAGATGGCAAGATCAGCTACGTAACCGGCAAGCAGACCGTTGTCGATGAGAATACCATGACCGCGGTCATCACAGGGACCGACCAGGACGGGAAACCGATCCCGAAGGTCGTCAGGACTTCTAAGAAAATCAAGTAGCCTGCTGAATCAGGGTAGCGGGGTGGTAAGGCGCCAGGCGGTTAAGCTCGCGCCCTACCACCTCGCTTTCGTTTCCTGCTCCTTGTTTTTCTTATCAGCGAACGGGTTTATCACCCTGGCTGGAGGACTCTTTCTTCGCGCGGCTGACTCCATTTCCCGACAGGTGCCAGTCGTCGGAATCCTTCGAGCTCCGTCGCAGGGTCAGGTTGGTCAGTTTCGCGCTGATCTCATCGGAGGCCGGGTGAGAGATCCTGATCTCGACAGGCCCGGTGAGCTTCGCCTCGAGGGGGTTGGCCTTGTCCCCGCCGAGGGAGTCCGCGACGGTTTGAGTATTGAACGGCTTTTGTCCCGCGGCGTCCCAGATCTCGCTGACCGTGCTCGAGTCGGGGACATCGAAACTTGTTTCCAGCACGCACTTTCCACCATGGTGGACCCGCAGTTGGAGGAGCTTCATGCCGGGAGGGAGGCCGCAGGAAGCCAGCAGAGCGCTCAACGCCATGAGGGCGAGGGTCTGTTTCCAGTGGATCTTCTTACGATCTTTCATCGCCGTCTCCCTGTTTTGTCGCTTCGAGACTAATGGAGTCCTGCCGGGTAGAGCCATTCCTATTTTCCAGCTTTGCTTGAGAAAGGGTCACGCGATCGCTTCCGGTGGCGGAAATCGTTGATGTGACAGGCCCGGCGGTCTACCTTTGCCGTTCATCGCATTTTAAACTTTCCTTGTTTCAGTAGTCGGCAGACCTTCATGCAGATTGGCTCGACCACGATTATAGATACCTTCGCCGAAGCCTTCGGCATGCGTTATGCGCGGCTGATCATCACGGCTGTTGATGATCACTGGCTCAACGCGGCTCTTGAGTCCATCTCGGGCTACGCCACCTCGGTGATCTCCTGCGATGCCGAGGTAGGGGTCGAGGGATACATTCCAGGCGATGAGACCCCCGATGGTCGACCTGGCGCGAGCGTGCTGCTCTTTGGTTTTTCCACCGATGGATTGGCCAAGGCGGTACCCAACCGGGTAGGCCAGTGCGTGATGACCTGTCCGACCACCGCCTGCTACGATGGCCTCGCGGGGGGAGAGGTGGAGGAGAAGGTCCCGCTTGGAAAGAACCTGCGATTTTTCGGTGATGGGTTCCAGAAGAGCAAGAAGCGGGAGGATCGACGATTCTGGCGGATTCCCGTGATGGATGGCGAATTCCTGGTGGAGGAAACCGCCGGCGTAGGGAAGGGTGTCGCTGGTGGCAACATCATCCTCCAGGCTGTTTCGCAGTCGGTGGGGCTCGAGGCGGCCCGGCGCGCGAGCGAGGCTGTCTCCGGGCTCCCGGGCGTCATCGCGCCTTTTCCTGGAGGAGTGGTCCGCAGCGGCAGCAAGGTCGGCTCACGCTACGAGCAGTTGGTAGCTTCGACCAATGATGCGCTCGCCCCTACTCAACGAAGTCGGTCCGAGACCGAATTGGTCGAGGGAGCGAACTGTTGCTATGAGCTTGTCGTCGACGGGATAGATGAAGGGGCTGTCAGCGGGGCGATGCGCGCGGCGATCGAGGCGGCATCGGGGGATGGGGTGTTGGCGATCGGCGCCGGTAACTACGGTGGCAAGCTCGGCAAGTTCAATTTCCACCTGTGCGAGGTGATGGGCGACAGCTGAATAGCGGGGTATACGGCCTCGCTGTCGTTGGGCGGTCATTAGTCGGGCATTAGGCGGGATAATCTGGTAAAACGGTCCAGAGCTTAGACATAGAGGGAAACACCGTTGGCCACCAGGCAATTCATCATGAACGCGGGTCGAACGACCAAACAGGGACGCCAGATCAACGTCGGCAAGGACAACGCCGAGTACGAGGAGATGGTGACCACGCTGATCATGCACCCGGATGACATCGAGGACATCGGCGCCTCGGTTGGCGCCAGCGTCCGGGTTCGCTCGGAAAACGGCGAGGGGACCTTCGTCTGCCAGGAACACGGCGGCAAGGAAGGTAAGGTTCCACCCGGGATGGTATTTATCGCCTATGGTCCACCGACCTGCAAGCTCATGGGCCAGAGCACCGATGGCACGGGGATGCCCACCTCCAAGGGCTGGGAGGTAGAGATCGAGCCGCTGGCCGCTGGAGAGGCCCCAGCTGAAGTGGAGACAGAATCATGAAGGATTCCGCCAACCGGGAGAGCGAAGAACAAGCCATGGATAAGACAAAGCCGCGTATGGAGACAGACCAGGCGATAGCCGCCCAGTTCCCCGACAGTCTCGACGAGGGCCCCGCGGCGGAAGACCTCGAGGCCTGGGAGCTCATCGACCCTGAAACCGGACGCTACATGCCGAGACGGATTCGCGGCAGCTTCCGCGGCCGGGCGCTTGGCTGAAGCTTCATCCTGCCGTCCGGTCCGGGCGCGAGTGACAAGAGCGATATCAAGTTAAGAAGCCATGACCCAGAAAACGGTTGAGAACGCCACCTGCACCTTCTGCGGTTGCGTATGCGACCACATCGGCCTGCAGGCCGAGGGTGATCGCATCGTCAAGACGAAGCGCGCCTGCGGTCTCGGCGAGGCCTGGTTCAAGAATCACACGGCGGAGGATTGCTACCCTGACGCCCTGGTCGATGGCAAGCCCGCCACGGTCGATGAGGCGGTGGAGGCGGCGGCCGAGCACCTGTACCAGGCGAACATGCCGTTGGTGTACGGTCTGAGCAATACCACCTGCGAGGCGCAGCGCAACGCGGTCGCCCTGGCCGAGTGGGTTGGGGGCGTGGTTGACAGCCACACCTCCTTGTGACACGGTCCCACCGAGGTGGCCGCCCAGTTGGGCGGCAAGGTCACGTGCACCCTGGGTGAGGTCAAGAACCGGGCGGATTTCATCATCTACTGGGGAGGGAACCCGGCTGATTGTCATCCCCTGCATTTCTCCAGGTACACCCTGATTCCCAAGGGCAAGCACGTACCCGAGGGCCGCAAGGGCCGGACGATGGTTCTCGTAGATGTCCGTGAAACTCCCAGCGCGAAGCACGCGGATATACTCCTGCAGGTAAAGCCGGGCAAGGATTTTGAGGTCATCACCACGCTGCGCGCCCTGGTCAAGAACCAGCCGGTCGACGCGGCCCGCGTCGCGGAGACAGGACTGACGCTCGAGCAGATGCAGGATTTCGTCGACCGGATGAAGAACGCCCGCTTCGGCGTGCTCTTTTTCGGAATGGGCCTGTCGATGACGCGCGGCAAGCACATGAACTCGGCGGCGGCCCTCGCCCTCGTGGCTGAGCTGAACGCCTATACCAAGTTCGTTTCCATGCCGATGCGCGGCCATGGGAACGTCACCGGGGCGGACGTCGTCATGCGCTGGACAACCGGTTTTCCGTTCGGGGTCAGCATGTCGCGCGGCTATCCGCGTTTCAACCCCGGGGAGTTCTCTACGATCGACGTGCTGGTTCGAGGAGACAACGATGCCACGCTGGTCCTGGGCGCCGATCCGGGCGCGACGATGCCGCAGCCGGCCATCGATCACCTCGCGAGAACCCCGACCATCGTCCTGGATCCAAAGGTTACGCACACCAGCCGCCTGGCCCGGGTTCACATCACGACCGCGACCACGGGCATCAGCGCGCCGGGTACGGTCTATCGAATGGACGAGATCCCGCTTCCCCTCAAGCCGATTCTCGAATCGCCCTACCCCACCGACGAGGAGGTGGTCCACCGCATTCTCGAAAAGGTCAAGGAGAAGCCTGCCTGGACGCCGGCCTCCTACAAGGAGGTACCTTGCGCATGAGGTGTCCTCGAACAACAGCGATGAGGAGCGCGCGGAACTCATGCTGCGAATAACGGGCGGGAGGGTCTACGATCCGGCCAACGAGGTGGACGGCGAGGTCCGGGATGTCTGCATCTCAGGGGGACGAATCGTCGAGGAGGTCACGGGAGCTGACGTTCGCACGATCGACGCGGCCGGCATGGTCGTCTTTCCCGGCGGGGTGGATGTTCACACGCACGTAGCCGGCGGGGCGCTCAATTTCGCCAGGGCGATGACCCCTGAGAATCATCGAAATGCAGCCAAGTTCACTCATTCGCCGGAGCTTCGGGCGGGTGTCGGAGGGACCA